>Ga0209254_10001132_pt1 | contig 23557 bp, 12 predicted proteins | sample FrelakmetDIP11DI_FD_187148 | JGI IMG/M metagenome (GOLD analysis project Ga0209254, IMG submission 187148) | Freshwater lake sediment microbial communities from the University of Notre Dame, USA, for methane emissions studies - DIP11 DI (SPAdes)... | ecosystem: Environmental > Aquatic >...
GGCCCCCCGCGGGCGAGCGCCCGTCGGTAGCGCCGCCGGCCGGCGGCGTCGCGCGCGGCCCGCGCCACGCGGGCAGCGACGCGCTGGGCGGCGGCGGCCAGCGACGCCATCGAGCTCAGCGCCCGAGCAGCCGGCGCAGGGCGTGGTAGAGCCGCACCGGCAGCTTGCGGTCAAACGACTGCCGCCAGCCGCGCCACATTGCGAGCTCGGTGCGCGCTGAAGAGAGCTCGCTGCGGTGCGCCTCGAGCTCGCACAGCGTGCCCGCGAGATGCTCGTTGGCGACGGCCAGCTCACCGCCCATCCTCGCCGCCGACTCCCGCATCTCGCCGAGTGAGTGGTTCAGCTCGTGCTCGCGCTCGCGGCTTCGCTGCTCCAGGTCCTCGAGCCGCTGTGACAGCGAGCTGACCTGCTGGCGCAGGCTCCGGAAGGGCAGCCCGACGGCGACGTCGGAGCTGGCTCGCGACTGCCCGCCGAGCCAGGCGAGGTCACCGGCGATCTGATCGGGGTCGCGGGCGGTGACGATGTGCTGGAGCTCGGCCTCGGCGGCCCGCATGCGGTCGAGGGCGCTGGTCCCGATGTCGAGCCCGCACAACCCCGCGAGCCTCGCGGTCAGCGCATCCGCAGTGGCCTCGTCGCACCACGGGTGGCCGACGCCGCTGCGGATGAGGTCCTGGGCGAACAGCCACAGCGCCCGGGCCATGACGAGGTCGCGCGCGACGCCTCCCGGCGCCTGCCACTCGCGGTCGATGAAGTGGAGGCCGCCGCCGTCGAGCACGAAGTTGGACAGCGCTGCGTCCAGGTACTCGCCGGGCAGGCGCCGGCCCTCCCCGCGGGGCGCGAACGGATGGGTGTCGTCGTCAGGGCGGCCGGCCGGCAGGAGCTGTTGGTCGAGGAAGGCGCGCCAGGTCGTCAGGGTGTCGCCGAGCGCCGCCGTGTCGCCGCGGTGGCAGGCGTCGAGGGCGAGCTGCTCGAGGGTGCGGCCCGCGACGTAGGGCTCGTCCTTGACCGGATCGTGGACCAGCCATCGGTCGCGGCGAGGGGCGGGGGCAGGGTCCACGGCCGGCGTGCGAATGGCCAGGCCACCGCCAGCTCGGCGCAGCTCGAGGTGCCGCCGCCAGCATCGCCGGCGATCGTCGCCGAGTCGCCAGGCCAGCACGGCTGGATCGGGCAGGACGGGCGGTACGGTGCCGTCGGCGGCGGCGATCACCAGGAACGAGTTGGCGACGTCCGGGCCGAGGCCGGCCTCGACCAGCACCCGGTGGCCGCGGCGGTCGTCGCACAGCAGGTCCCGCGGCGTGCTCGCCCCGCCTGGGCGGCGGACGAGCTGGTCGACGATGTTCGGCGCTTCCGGCAGGCCGTAGAGCGCGTCTGTCAGCACGACCGCCGGCAGCTTGTAGTCCGGGAAGGGATACAGCCAGGTCTGCGCGGGCATGCCCGCCTCGGCCAGCATGCGCTGGAGGCTCCGACGGGTGAAGGTGCGGATCCCGTGGCTGCCGGGATAGTCCTCGACGCCGATCCACGGCAGGCCGAGGTGATCCTCCCGGTAGCCGAGCAGGTACTGGACGCCGATCTGGTTCTCGATCGCGAGCAGCAGCGCGCCGCCGGGCCGTCGCAGCGCCGCGGCGCGCGACAGGAACTCCTGGTGGCTGGTCGATCCGCCGACCCCCGATGCGGCGTACTCGAGCACCCCGACGATGCAGACGAGGTCGAATCCGTTGGGGTCGTCGTAGCTCGCGAGCGAGCCGCAGACGACCTCGACGGTGTCGAGCCCGGCGCAGCGCAGCGCGGCGGCGCGGGCGCGCTCGACGCTGCCCTCGAGGGCCACGACAGTGGCCCCGGTCTCGCCGAGGTAGCGCGACAGCACGCCGGTGCCGGCCCCGATCTCGAGGATCCTCAGCCCGGCTCCGAGCCGCAGCGGCCGCAGCAGGTTGGCGCGCTGGCGGGACAAGTGGTAGCGCGACGGCCAGTCGGTGATCGCGGCCGCCAGCTCGTCGGAGTCGGAGGAGCGGTCGGAGGCCCCGGCCAGGATCTCGAGGATTCGCCCCTCGGACCCGTCGCTGTACGGGACGTGGCCCTCGAGGGTCCGCACCGGAAACGCGTCGGCGGCCTTCAAACGATCACCCCTGGCCATCGGAAACGACTCGGTTTCATGGAGATGTGCGCCCCCGCCGCGCATTATAGCGAGCGCGGGGCGGGCCCCCCGGCATGCGGTTGCCGAGGTAGAGCGCGGGCGGTCGCAGCAGCCCGTAGCGGCGGTGGGCGTCCTTCAGCTCGCCGGGCGGTACCGGGGCCGTCTCGCCGGAGGCGTCCGCCGGTCCGGTCCCGCGCCAGAGGTCGCCGATGAGCTCATGGAGGAGATACCGGAGCCCGAGCCCGCGCCAGTGCCGCCCCTCGCGCCAGGCGCCGCGCAGCACGGCTTCGGATCGCAGCGGCCGGATCCAGTGCACCGCCGCCGCCCAGCAGGGCAGGATGAGCTCGGCGTTGGCGGCGAGCTCGCGCTGCCAGTGGCGATCGGCGAGGCCGACCGACGGGACGGCCGGCAGCCGCTCCCAGACGTCGCGGCGGACCGCCGCGTTGACCGCTGACAAGGCGAAGCCGCCCATCCGCTGCCGCCACCGCCGGGTCTCGGCGGTGAAGGACGGGTCGTACGGTGGGCCGCCGGGGACGAACTGGGCCTGGATCCCGCCCTGGACGGCTGCCGGCGGAGCCTCGCTGGCAAACGGTGCGAGCAGGCGGCTCAGCCACTCGGCGTCCGCGGGCACCGCGTCCTCGGCCAGCAGCACGAGAACCCTGCCGCGCGCCGCGCGGGCGCCGGCGTTGATTGCGGCGCCAAGGCCGGCGGCCGCGTCCCCTGCGGGAATCCGCCGTATGCGGTGGCGCGCGACCAGGTCGCGGTCGCCGGCCGCCATTCCCCGGTCGACACACAGGACCTCGACGCTGCCGGCGTGGCGCTGTCGAGACACGCCATCGAGGCAGCGGCGCAGCAGGTCGCCGCCCTGCCGCACCGGGATCAGGATCGAGGCCTCCGGTGTGTGTCCGCCGCCCGCCGTGGCCGCGTCGTGGCTGCGCGGATCCTCCGGCTCCAGCTCCGCGACCGCCTCCACGAGCCGGCCCGCGATCCGGTCCCAGTCGTAGCGGTCGAGCACCAGCTCGCGGCCGTTGTCGGCGAGCCGCGCGGCCGTGCCGCTGCGATCGGTGAGCAGCGTGAGCACGGCCTCGGCAAACGAGGCCGGGTCGTCCGCCACCAACAGGTGCTCGCCCGGACGGCCCTCGATGCCCTCGGCGCCGATCGTCGTCGACACCACCGGTAGGCCGCAGGCCATGGCCTCGAGGATCTTGAGCCGGGTCCCCGAGCCGGCGCGCAGCGGCACCGCCAGCACCCGGTGGCCGCGGTAGAGCGGAGCGAGGTCGGCAACCTCGCCCGCGACCGCGATGCCGTCGCGGCCGTCCAGCTCGAGCACCCGCTGCGGCGGCCGCGCGCCGGCGACGGTGAGCCGGGCGCCGGGCAGCCGCCGCCGCACCTGAGGCCACACCTCGGCGAGGAAGTGGTCGAGCGCGTCCAGGTTCGGCAGGTGCGGGAAGCTGCCGACGAACAGCACACCGCTCCCCGGGGAGGCCGGCGGGCGAGGATGGAAGTGGGAGGTGTCGACGCCGTTTGGGATCACCCGGATCCGGCGCTCGCGGTCCGGGAGGAGCGTCGCCAGCAGCTCGCGGTCGGCAGCCGACATCACGTGGATCTGGTCGACGTTGCTGCACGCTGCCAGCTCGAAGCGGTACCGGCGAAGCCAGTCGCCAGCGCCGCGGCCGAGCACCTCGCCGGCGGCGTAGCGGCGGTCGATGCCAACTCGGCGCTGCCGGGCGTGCGACCGGAAACCCAGATCGTGTTCGACGAGGACGGTGCGCGCGCCCGGGTAGGGCCCGGCGAACTGCCCCATCTCGGAGTACTCGAGCAGCACGATGTCGATCTGGTGGGCATCGACGATCGCCGCGATGCGATCGTGAACCTCCGGCGCCGCGTAGCGGACGACCGACGGCGGCAGCAGGCCCCAGGGGTCGAGCGACGGGTCGGTCGCCGGGTAGCGCTGGAAGAAAACGCGCCGGCAGAACCCCTCGAGGGCGGCGCGCTGCGGCGGGTCGTCGGTGCCGCCGCCGAAGATCAGCACCGACACCTCGGCATGCTCGGCCAGCCGTCTCGTCAAGTTGAAGATCCGCACCGCGCCGCCGTGGATGGTCGGGAAGATCGAGTAGGGCGACACGACCAGGATGCCCGGCCGCCGCCGCGCGGCGGCCGGCCGATCGCCCGCAGGGGTCGGCGGACTGGGCGTCCCGGCTGTCGGCACCGCGGCCGCCAGCCGCCGCGCGACGCCCTGCCAGCCGACGCCGGCCGCGAGCGAGCCGAGGCCAACGAGCCGCCTCAGGCCACGGAGCGGTCCGGTTCGAAGGCGCGGATCAGTGGCTGGTCGGACGTCGGCCATGGTGCGCTCCGATGCCGGCGGCCGGCGTCTTCACGACCCTCCCCGAACCCTGAGCTGCCCGGTCGGAGCGAGGGTTGCGGTCAGCAGGAAGGGCCGGCGGCCCTCGAGGTCGCGCCTCCCCGCGCCCTTCCAGCGGCCGAGGCGCTCGAGCTGGAGCTCGCAGCCGGAGACGTCGAGGCCCTGGCTGGTGCCGGAGCCGCCCTGGAGCTGCACCCGGCAGGGCGAGGGCAGGTCGACGGTGATGTCGACGTCGTCCGGTACCCTCAAGTTGAGGGCTCGATCCTGAGCTTCGCGCAGGTCGAGCCCGACCTCGCTGCTTTGAACGTTGAATTTTGCGAGGCGGCGGATGTTGGCCACCGTCACCTCGGACCGCGCGGCCGTCAGGTTGACGATCTGGGCGCCGGAGATGTCGAGGCTGCCGTCGGCGACCTGCGCGTTCAGGGTCCCCATAACGTCGACGACCTCGCCTGACGACTCGTCGCGCAGCGTGAGATCCAGGGTGCCGTCGGAGTCCCGCAGGGAGAACCGGCCCGATTGGCTGCCGGAGATCTTCGCGGTGCCCGAGATCCGGTCCGCCGACAGCTGGCCTCCCTTGAGCTGGATGATGAGGCTCCCGTCGATGCCGTCGAGCGTGACATCCGAGTCCTCGGCGATGATCTTGGTCTGCCCGCCACGGCCCTCGCGCAGCGCGACGGTCGCCTCGGTCCCGGTGATGCTGATGTCGCCCTCCCACCCCGACGTGGCCACCATGCCGCCCTGCGAGGTGCCCTGGATGCGGCCGCTGCCGTTGCGGACGTCGAGGCCGCCGCCGGTGAGCGTGAAGCTGATGTCCCCGTCAAGGCTCTCGATCGTGGACTCGCTGTCCGTGGCCGTCAGCTGCAACGAGCCCTGCTGTTCCCGCAGGGTCAGCGAACCGAACGTCAGCTCCGCGACCACCGCCCCGACTCCGTTCTCGCTGTACACCACGGTGTTGTTGCCGGTGACGGTGATCGCGGATGCACCCTGGAGCTGGACTTCGGAGTCGGTGAGATCGAAGCGGTGGCCGGTGACGGCGACCGCCGTCGACGGCTCGGCGTTGCCCGATTTCGCGCCCGGTATCGTCGGTTCGGGGCTGGCCGCCTCCCGGACCGCGATACCGAGCCTCGTGCCGCGCACCTGGATCGACTGGGTCCGATCGAGCACGAGCTCGAGAGTCAACGTCGGCGTGGTGGCGCTGTCGCCGGCCGGTGCCCGTGCGATCCGCACCTGCCCGCCGCGATCGCTGATCTCGAGCGACGCCTGGCCGTCCTCCGACCCGGGCATGACCTCGGCCCGGAGCGACGGCGCCGCGTCCGCCTCGAGTCGCACCTCGATCCAGGCGTCGTCGAGCTCGAGCTCGATGGATGCGACCGGAAGGTCGCGCTCCAGCGGCAGGTTCTCCACGGCGGCGGCGAAGGTGGCGGCGGCCAGCATCGACAAGACGGCGGTGAGCGTCCGAATCATGAGCTGGATACTAGCGGAGAACTGGAGACCCTGAGAAGGGGACAGGCTCCAGGTCGGTTCCCCCGGTCCCCGAGGGTCGCGGCAGCGCCGGCCACGTTCGACCTTTCGTGGCGCAATCCACGTTGATTGAGATTCCGTGCCCTCCGCCCCGCGCCGGGTCGGCTGCGCTGCGGTCATTTCGGGGGGGTGCGGGGCGGGTGGGGTGCGGGAGACGGGGCATGGGATACTGGCGCGGAGTTGACGGCCACTCGCGAGGTGCAGGAGTGAACGCGCCCTCGGAATCGTTCGGACTCGTTGGTTCAACACACCGGCGACTGCCCGTCCTTGCTGCGCTCGTCGGCCTGGTCCTCGTCGTGAGCGGCCTCGCTCTGGTGACTCTCGGTCGGTTGGACCACGTCTACAGCCGGGATCAGCTCGGATACCACGAGAAGGCGGTCCGCCTCTCGCGCGACCTTCAGTCTTCCCCGGTTCGCGCCGCCCATGGAGTCGCACAGTCGGTTCGACACCAGAACTACAACGACCTCGCCGCGGTGCCGCTCGCCGCATGGGTGGCGGTCTTCGGTGAGCATCGCCAGTCGTTCGTGCTCGGGGTGCTCCTGCTGTATGCCGTCCCGACCTCGGCTCTCTTCGCAGTCCTGATGGCTACCGCCTGCCGACGGTTCTGCGGCCGCGATCCGACCTTGTGGCTTGCGGTGGGATGGTTGGTCACTCCGTGGCTGGTCGGGGCGTTCTGGATGCCGACAATCGTCGGACGCGTCGGGGTGGGTGGCCTCGGGTTGGTGTTCGCGGCGGTCGCGCTGCACATCAGGCGCCCGCTCGACAGACAAGGGTGGTGGGAGCCGGTGGCGGTTGGCGCGCTGCTGGCGGCGGCAGTCCTGTTTCAACGGTGGTACCTGTTCGCCGTGGTCGGCGTGCTGGCTGCGATCGCAGCACAAGCAGTGCTGGCCTGCGCTCGACCCGAGCGCGCCGCCAGCAGAGCGGGGCTGGTCGGGAGGCTCCTGGTCGTGACGTTGACGCCGGCGATGATCCTCGCGCCACTCACGGCGCCTATCATCCACCGCATCGTGCACACCGCCTACGCCGACATCTTCAGCTACTACCGGCATCCCGGGAGCGTGATGTACCTCTGGGGCAATCCTTGGAGCCTGGCCGAACGGCTCGGGTTGCCGTCGCTGCTGGTTGTCGTGGCGGCGTTCATACTCGGCATGCTGCGGAAGCAGCTGCGCGGCTTCCTGACCGCGACCGCGCTCTCCGGAGCGGTCTCCCTGGCGCTCTTCTCTCAGGTCCAGGCCCCGGGCATTCATCACGCCCTGATCTGGGTTGGCGTCGCGTGCGTCGTCCTCGGGATCGGGCTCGCGCAGCTGGCGGTGCTGCCTCGCATGGCAGCCCGGATCGCCGTCGGAGCCTCGGTTGCGCTGCTGGGTTCGTCGGTGGCAGCGGTCCTGTTTCTCAGCCGGGGCAGCGGCCCGGATCCGGGCCGCCTGTGGTGGAGCCTGCTGGCGCCGTCCATGACCGTCGGCGAGTTCCTGCCCGCGAACCGTGACCTCGTGCTGGCGGCCGTCGAGGTCCTGGAATCGAACATCCCGGCCGGGTCTTCCATCGCATTCCTGTCATCCGGGTTCCGCCTTAACGACGATGCGCTCCGCAATATCGGGCTGTCCCTGCCTGAGTGCGACCTGGGCACCCGCTACCGGTTTCCGGTGACTAGGACTCTCACTCCCCATGGGCGCTCCCCCGAGTACGTCCTGCGCGCGGACTATGTGGCCGTCGTCGCGTTGCCAGCGACACGCGACCTCCCCCGGCACGGGGCGGCTCGAGTCCCACCGGAGTGGCTGTTCCGCCCAACGTCGCCCTTGCTCGAGTGCTTCGATCGAGTGGTCGGCGCCGCCGCTCTTCCTGACGGGCTCACGATGTCGGTCTTCACGATGAAAAGGGGAATGGAGAAGGAGACGCGCGAAATCCTGGCAGGCGAGCTGGAAGCTGTCTTCGGGGAGGGTCGTGGATCTGAGCCGCGCCCGTAACCGTCGGGGAGAGCCGCCCGGCGGCGCCGTGGTCGAGCCGACCCGGGCCGCCAAGCGTGCTGGCAAAGGCCTTGGCCGCCGGAGTCCTCGGGCGCTGCGTTTCGTCCGCGGCCGCGGCGCTCGCGGCTCACCGCACCCGCTCCACTTGGGGTATCCTCCGAGTCTCGTCGCAGATACCATTGGGTTGATGTTTCCGAGGGACTGCTACCGTGGATCAACGGCACCGAGGAGAGATGGCCCAACGCACTCCTGAGCCCGAGCGCGACATGCTTGCACTGCGGCTCGAGGAGCTCCAGCGCGAAAGGGACTCGCTGAACGACCGCTGGCAGCAGCGGGAGGCCGAGCTTCGCTCGATTCAGAGCTCACGAATGTGGTGGGTGTGGATGCGCTACCAAGCGCTGCGGCGGGCGGTGCGGGCGGTTCTGTCGCTGGTGCTCAGCCCGCGGGCAACGATGCGATCGGCGGCGGACGCTGTCGCGCGAATCGCAGGCTCGATCCGCGTTGGCGGTCGCTTCGGCGAGGAGCAGGCAGGAGAGCGCCCCGCGGTCTCCGAGACTGTGCATCAGGAGGTCACCGCGCCGGCGCCGGGGGAGGAGCTCGAGCCGGCGCCTGAGCCCGAGCCACCGCCGTTCGATCCCGACGCGCTGCGACCACGGGTCACGTGGCAGACGGAGCCGACGGCCCCGGCCGGGCGTCCGGAGCGGTCGGTGCTGGTGATCGGCATTTACCTCGCCAACCGGCAGAACAACGTGGTCGACATCGTGGAGACGCTCGCCGCGACGCGTTCGTTCCGGGTCGAGCAGCGGTGGATCGCCCTCTGCGGTGGTCCGCCGAGCGCTTCGGTTGCCGGCCTGACCGTGGAGCAGCGCGCGGAGCTCGCGCCCAAAGGGGCGCTGATCAACGCGCAGATCGACGCAGCCGACCTGACGCGATTCGAGTACGTCGTGCTCTGCGACGACGACGTCGTGCTGCCGACCGGCTTTCTCGACGCCTTCCTGGGGCTTCAGGAGCGACTTCAGTACCGGATCGCCCAGCCGGCGCGGACCCTGAGCTCGTACATCGACCTGCCGATCGTCGAGCAGCACCCGGGCCTGCTCGCCCGGCAGACGCTCTTCGTCGAGCAGGGGCCGGTCGTCAGCATCCACCGCTCCGCGTTCGAAGTCGTGTTTCCGTTCGATCTCAGGTCACCCATGGGCTGGGGCCTCGAAAACGTGTGGTCGCTGAGGGCCTCGGAGCGCGGCCTGAAGATGGGCATCATCGACAACGTCCCGGTGGACCACTCGATACGGCGGCCGCTGGCAAACTACTCGTGGGACGAGGCGAATCGGGGCCGGTCGGCGCTCTTCGCCAGCACCGCCTATCGGCCGAACGAGGAGTGCTTCAAGGTCGTGGACATCGTGCGTCTGGAAGACCTCGAGTGATGGCATCCAGCCCCAGGGTCAGCGTCGTCATTCCGACCCACAACCGGGTCGGTTACCTGGAGTCGGCGCTCGCCAGCCTCGAGCGCCAGTCGCTCGCACCGGACGACTTCGAGGTCATCGTCGTCGACGACGAGTCGTCGGACGGGACAGGGGCGCTGTGTGGGAACTGGGCGGGCGACGTGGCTCTGCGCTACTACCGGCAGTCGCACGCCGGGAGCGCCGTGGCCAAGAACCTCGGCCTGTTCCTCTCCAACGCCGAGGTCGTGCTGTTCTTCGACGACGACGACGTGGCCTCCGAGAGCTTCCTCGAGGAGCACCTGAAGGCGCACGCCGCCTTCCCCGACGCGCGGGTCTCGATCCTGAGCTTCACGGCCTGGCACCCCGATCTCACCGTCACTCCGGTCATGGACTACCTGGTGAACGTCGGCCAGTTCCTGTTCTCGTACGTCTCGCTTCACCACCGGCAGCTGCTCGGGTGGCAGCATTTCTGGACCGGCCGCATCTCGTGCAAGCGGCGCTTCCTGACGCACTTCGGGATCTTCAGCCGACGCATGAGTCGAGTCGAGGACATCGAGCTGGGCTACCGGCTGGCACGGCACGGTCACGAGATCCGCTACTGGAGTGAGGCGTGGAGCTACATGCTCCGCCCGATCACCTTCCACGACTTCTGCCGGCGCGCGGAGAGGGATGGCCGCGCTTTGGCAGGGATGAAAGCTCTCCACCCGACGCCCGAGATCGAGGAGTACTGCCACGGCGACGCGGTGCGCCGATGGCAGGAGGTCGCCGGGGAGCTGGACCGGATCGTCGCCGCCGTCGACGCCCTCGAGGGGGTCATCGGCCCCGCGGCTACAGCGGCTGATCGGGCACTGCTGGAGGTTCTTCATCCGCTGTACCGGCGGGCATTCCTCGGCTTCGCGGTGAAGGGCGTGGCCGAGGGGTGCATGGGCGCCGAGGCGGCAGGCGGCTGAGGCGCGCGTCGCCGCGCGCCGCTCAACCGCGAGGAGTTCGTACCGCATTGGCTTTTTCGGCGGAGGTGGTCGAGCCTATGCCCTACACGCTCCCACTGCGACGGATCCAGAAGCTGCCGCCGCCGATCCACGGCGCGGTGGGGAACGCCGCGATCACCGCCTTGTGGTGGAAGTAGGCCATGTAGGTGTCCGCGAACACGACCTCGAAGGCGGAGTTGAACGCGAGGAACGCCTGCAGCAGGTACTGCTCGTTCCAGAAGAGGTGCTTCTCCTTGACCCACTCCCGCCGGTACTCGAAGGGCAGGTAGATGTCGTGGACGTGGACGACCACGCCCGGCTGGAGCCGCGGCAGGACCTCGAGAAACAGGAACCTGACATCGCTCCCGATGCGGCACACGTGGGAGGAGTCGATGAACAGGATGTCGCCCGCTTCGAGAGCGAGGAAGATGTCGAGACCCATGTCCTCGGCCTTGCTCGGGTAGAGCCGGTCGAGGCCGGGGAAGCCCTGCTCGAGGATCGGCGGCGGGTAGGGATCGATGCACTGCAGCCGCCCCGAACCGTTGCGCAGCAGAGCCGCCGCCGACACCCGCGTCGAGAAGCCTGATCCGACCTCGAGGATGTGCGCGGGCTGGAGATGACGGACCATGCAGTACAGCACGAGGGCGTCGGTGCCGGAGAAGAAGGGGTTGTCGAGGTAGAACGCGGCGGGATCCTGGCTCGGGACGCGGCGTAGCGCCTCGTACTCGGATCGGAAGCGCGGGAACACCTCGGTGAGCAGGTGCAGCTGTTGAGCGACGCGGAGGTCGATCCCGGGCAGCTGAGAACGGGTCTCCCAGATGGCATCGTCGAGCGATGACACGTCCGGTATGGGGCTGAGATAGCTGCAGCGGGTCAGGTGGAAACCGTGGGATTCCCAAAGTTCGAAGAAGCGATCATCGAGGAAACCCGGCAGCACCTCCGCCAGCCAGCGGGCGGCATCGTCCGGGTCGAGTTGCTTCAGCCAGGCAGTGACCTTGTCGCGCTTGATGGCCATCGATTGCTCACGTACAACGTCGTTGCTGATCCGCAAGTAGCTCGAAGATCGAGAGTTGATTCGTCGAGTCCGGGGCAGTGTACAGACCGGCCACGGCCCGCGCAAGGGCGCTGCCGCCGGCTGCGGTCAGAGCGCGGTGCCACCGGTCCAGCGATTGCCCCACCACAGCGCGAGCGGCCGCAGCCAGGGGAACAGGAGCTCGGCCGATGTCCGCACGCGGCCGCGTGCGAGGCCGCCGAGCAGGGTGCGATAGATGCCGGGTTTGAGCATGTCCAGGACGGCGTCCCACACCGTGTAGCGCTGCCCGAGGGTGCGCCAGCCGCAGCCCTCGCTGCGAAAGCGCCGGGCCAGCGACCCCAGGTCGTGGGCGTGGGTGTGGTGAACCGCGGCATCCGGGCGATCGACGATCCGGAAACCGGCGTCAACCGCGTCCCGCTGCCACTTCTTGGCCTCCAAGACCGTCGCCCAGCCGAAGTTGTGGCGCTGCCAGCAGGTGCGGCGGAGAGCGCAGTTGACGGTGGAAAACCTGATGCCCCGGTAGGCGTCGAGCCAGCGCGCGGTCTCGCGGGTGAAGTCGAAGAGCTCGCCGCACGAATCCCAGAAGAAGCGCCGGCCGGCCTCCGGGACCTCGAGAATGCCGCCCTGGACGGCAGCCAGCGTCTCGTCGCCGCTCTGCAGCGGCTCGACCAGGCGGCGCAGCCACTCGGTGTCGGCCGGCACCGCGCCCTGATGGAGAAAGACCAGCACCTCGCCCCGGGCATGGCGGGCCGCCAGGTCGCGCGTCAGCCCGTGGTTGAAGCGGCTCCTGTCGATACGCAGGACGCGGGCGCCGTGGCGGCGCATGACCTCGATGTCCGCGGCGCGGGACCCGGAGTCGATGCAGATGAGCTCGAAGGCGGGCCCGCCCCGCTGCGCCGCGATCGCACACAGGCACCGCTCGAGGCTGTCGCCATCGTTGAGAGTCGGGATCACGATTGAGACTGTGGGCGCGCCGGCTGCAGCGCGCTCGCGCGGCTCGATGATCTCAACGACCTCCTGCGGGTTGGCGCGTCGCAGCGGGTGGACATCGGCGAGCAGCTCCTCCCAGCAGGCGAGCAGCCGGTTCGCCACCAGTCCCCAGTCGTAGCGATCGCGGACCAGGCTCAAGCCCTCGGCGGCGAGGCTGCCTGCCAGCGGATCGTCGGCGAGCACGCGCTCGACGGCGGCGGCGAAGTCCACCGCCGAGTCGGCGACCAGCAGGTGGCGGCCGGCCTCGGACTCGATGCCCTCGGCGCCGAGGGTGGTCGACACGACCGGGATCCCGGCGGCAAAGGCCTCCAGGATCTTGAGCCGGGTACCCGAGCCGGCGCGGATCGGCGCCACCATCACTCGATGACGGTGGTAGACCGGCCGCAGATCGTCCACCTCGCCGACCACCGAGATCCCGTCGCGGCCGTCGAGCCCCCGCACCCGCTCGGACAGGTTCGCTCCCACGACCGACAGCTGCGCCTCCGGACGGCGCATCCGGACCAGCGGCCAGACGTCGGCGACGAAGTGCTCGAGGGCATCGACGTTGGGGAGGTTCTGGAAGTTGCCGACGTAGAGCACGTCCCGCCGCGGCGGCAGGCTGTGGGGTGGCGCATACCAGGTGGTGTCGACACCGTTGGGGACGACTCGGATGCGGCGCGCACCGTCCGGCAGGTGGCGGGCGAGGAAGCGGCCGTCGTCCCCGGACATGGTGTGGATCTGGGCCACCGCGCGGTCGCTGGCCAGCTCGTAGCGCATCAGGCGGCGCAGGTCGTGGCGAGTCGTGCCGTAGGCCCGGCCCTCGGGGAAGCGGTGCTGGAATCCGAGCCGCCGTCGCCGCGCGAAGGAGCGGAACGCGACGTCGTGCTCGGTCAAGATCACCGGCACCCCCTCGGGGACTGCCGCGGCGTACTGGCCGAGCTCGGTGTACTCCAGCTGCACGACGTCGATGTTGTATCCGATGACGAGGTCCCGGATCTTCGCCCCGGCGATCGCTGAGGCGAAGATCAGGGCGCTCGGCGGTTGCAGCCCGAGCCGGTCCGGCTTCAGCTGTGGGCGCCAGTGGTGGAAGTCGACGCGCGCGCAGTACGGCTCGAGTGCGGCGCGCTGGCCGGCGTCCTCGCCCTGCTGGCTGAAGATGAGCAGATGGAGGCGTGAGCGCTCCCCGAGCCGGCGCACCAGGTTGTAGAGGCGGACGGCGCCGCCGTGGTGCGGGGGATGAATCGAGTAGGGAGAGACGAGCAGCACCCGAGGCCGCTGGTCGAGATCCTGTGCGCGAGGCAGGGGTGGTGGATCGGGGATCGTGGCCGGGGCGGCCCGCCGCCCGGCCCGAAACCTGGCGAACCAGGTCCAGGCGACCAACCAAGCCCTGGCGAGGAGACTCGGCACAGCGCCGATCGCGGCCAGCGGCAGCGACAGAATCGCGCACGCCAGCCGCCACAGCAGCCACAGCGGCCACACCGGAGAGCGCCGGACCGCGTCGAGCTGGTTCTTGGCGTGGCGCCACTCTCCGTAGTAGCCGTCGCGCTCGAAGGTCAGACGCTCGAGCCGCGACTCGTAGTCCACCTCGCGAGCCCGCAGCCGTTCCAGCTCGGCCTGGACGTCCTGTCCATTTGTCTGCTCAAGCCTCGTCATGTATCGCTGCCTCGCCGCGGCGCCCGTCGCATCCTCCGAGGCCACACCGCGGAGTCGCTCGGATGCAGCTGGCACCCTTCACACTACGCCGCGAACCCCCAGGGGCGCGCTCACAGTGAATCGCAACCGCTACTCGATGTAACCGAGGGCACGCAGCCGCTCCTTGAGCTCCTCTCCGACGACCGTCTCGCCGCTCTGCTCGAGGTGCGGCGTGCCTGCCCACCAGAGCGAGATGCTGGGGAGTCGGGTGTCGGTACCGTTCTCGGAGCGGAGCCAGTCGGTGCCGGTCCACTCCAGGGTCAGCCGTCCCTGCAGGTCGCTCCTGAGATCCACCAGCGCCTGACGTGGATTCCCAGGGACGCCGGCCGCTGTGGCTTCGAACTGCAACGGACGCCGTGCTGCCTGGGCGTGCTCGAGAACCAGTGTGTAGCTTCGACCGGCGGGAACGACGACCGCGACCCGCCTGCCTGTCTGCCAGTCAACGCAGTCGCAGTCGACGTCCACCGCTTTCAGGTTGATCTGATTGATGACGTTCTGGACCGTCAGCTCGAAGTCATGGCCGCTGGGGTTGTCGAGCTCCATCCTCACGCTCGGCACCGAGTCCAGATACGTCTCGGCCAGCTGCCGGCGCATCGACGGGATCTCCTGCGCGCCGGGGAGGTTCGCCGACTCGCCGGGATCGAGGTCGAGCCGGTAGAACTCGGTGTCGCCCGCGACGGGCGCCCACGCGGTGTTGTTGAGGATCAGCTTGGCGCGGTTGTCGAGCCGCAGGGACATGCCGTAGTTGGTCGACGCGGCGTAACTCCACGCGGGGCGACTGCGGCCGTCGGCACCACTCCGCATCAGCTCGACGAGGGAGGCGCCCTCGACCGCGGGATCCGGCGGTATCCCGAGAAAGTCCAGCACCGTCGGCACGATGTCGATCGATCGCACCTGGGTTTCAATGACCGGCTGGGTGCGGCCGCCCCCCGGTGAGGCGATGATCAGGGGCACCATCAGGTTCTCGTCGTAGAGACAGGCGTGGGCATAGAGGCCGTGCTCGCCGAGCAGCTCGCCGTGATCCGACGTGAAGACCACCAGCGTGCGATCTGTCAGACCGAGGGCATCGAGCTCGTTGAAGAGCACCGGCAGCCGGCTGTCGAGGTAAGCGATGCGACTGTCGTAGATGTCGGCGGGCAGGGCGGCCAGAGCCGGCGGGAGCGGGACCTCGCCGTCGGCCGTCCGCAGGACGCGGAGCTTGTCTCTCTTGTAGCCGTTCTCAGCCTTTGGCATGGCTGCCCGCCAGCGCACGTTGGCGGTGGGGTCGAGGTCGCTGAACTGCGAGAAGAAGGGCTGTCGAGGCACCTCGCGGTAGTGAATATCGTAGGTGTGGAGGAACAGGAAGAACGGCTCGTGCGAGTACTCCCTCAACAGCGCAGTCGCTTGGCCGAGGACAACGTCGAGCTCGTTGTTGGCACCGTCCATCGGTGCGCCCGTGCCAGGATCGGTCCCCGACCAGTACCAGAAGCGATCGAAGCCCTGACCCAGCTGATACTGGGGGTGGACCCACCCTCCGCCGGTCACCGCCAGGGTCGCGTAGCCTGCCTCTCGAAGGTACTCGGACAGCAGCTTGAGAGATGCCGGTGCACCACTGTTGTAGTTGACGCCGTGTCGAAACGCGCCGACGCCGCTCAGCATCGAGGTGTGCGAAGGCAGCGTCCACGAGGCCTGGACGACGGCGTTCTTGAACACCGTCCCGCGGCGCCCGGCCCACTCTGCGATGTTCGGCGTCGTCGGCCGATCGTGGCCGTACAGGGACATCCTGTCGGCGCGCAGCGTGTCGATGGAGATGAGCACGACGTTGACCGGAGGCTCTCGGGTCGCCGGCGCCACGATCTCGGGATTCGCCCACACCGGGAGCCCGGAGAGCTCCCCGGCGGGGCCGTCGGTGCTGGCCTCGAGGGTCAGCTCGATCTCTTTCCCCGCCCACCGCGCGAGGTCGACCTCGATCGGCCTCCAGGCCGTGACCGGCAGCGCATCCGGATCCAAGGTGAAGCCGAACACCTGCTGCGGCTGGCCGCGGTCGGTGACCGTGACCCGGTAGTGAAGCGGCACCGGGCTGAGCTCCAGATGGGCGAAGGAAACCCGGAGTTTGCCGCCCGCTTGCGGGACCGTGCAGCGAGAGTGCTGGGCCATGCCAGGGAGGCTCACCCAGCCGTTCCGAATGTCGCTGGCAACATCGATCTTCCATGGCCGGTCGAGATCCCCGGCAAGGGCCTGCGGGTCGATTCGCGCCGAGTACCCGACAACTCCCTGAATCCTCGTCCCGCCCGCAGATTCTGCGCGAATGCCGAGCCTCGCAACGGCGCCACGCCACTCCCGGTGATCCACCACCGAGAATCGATACTCAGACGTGGACAGCCTCCACGGGAGCTTCCTGCTGAGCCGGATCGCCCGCTGCTGGTTGAAGCCCTCGCCCGGCGGTGCCCACTGCAGCTGGACCCCGACCTGACCGGAGCCCGAGTGCTCGACCCGGACGATGACCTCCCGGATCGCCGAGGCTTCCAGGCTCATGGGCCCCTCGATCAAGGAGACTGAGCCCGCCGCATCCAGCTGCTCGGCCCTCCAGCCATCGGGCAGCGGACCGGTGGCCGGGAAGCTCAGCTGGAACGCCTCGGTCGTGAGCTGGTACCTCGAGATGTCGAAGACCTCCGGTCGGTCGGTCTCGATCCACCGCCACGCCAACTCCCGTTCGGCGGCAGGGTTCCCGGCGCAGCCCAGCAGGCCGGCAGCGACCAGCACCACGCTCCAGCCGGCGCCGGCACCGACGTGCCGCCAGCGCCGCCGGCGACGAGGCTGGCGGGGAGCGGCCGCGGATGCGTACGAAGGCGTCACTGAACGTACCCGAGCTGCCGGAGCTGATCCAGCGTTTCCTCGTCGACGGGGACCTGCTCTCCACTCTGTGCAAGCGTCGACTGGGTGACCCGATCCTCCCAGGCCTTGAGCAGTTGCACCCGGGCCGCGACCTCGGCCGGATGGCGTTCGGCCACGTTGATCTGCTCGTCAGGGTCCGTGCGGTAGTTGTAGAGCTCGGCCCTCCCGGTTTTCGTTGCATAGATCAGGCGCTGCGTGCCGAGGGTGACGGCGCGGCTGCGGCCGAACCAGGGGTACTCCGCGAACGCGACTCGGGCGCCGGCGGTCGGCTGTCCCAGCATCAGCGGCAGCAGGCTGGCTCCCTGGACGGCGTCCGGGATTGGAGCGCCGGCAAGCTCGAGCAGCGTCGGCATGAGGTCGACCGACTCGACCACCTCGGCAACCGGCCGTGCGAGGCGCCCGTTGGGAAGCCGGATCATGAGCGGAATGTGGGTGACAGTGGCATAGAGCTTCTCGTGCAACACCGAGCCGTGCTCCTGAAACTCCTCGCCGTGGTCCGACAGGAACACCAACGTCGCCCGCCGGTCGAGTCCGAGCTCACGCAGGAGCCGCCAGAAGCCGCCGAACCACTCGTCGACGAATCGGATCTCGCCATCGTAAAGCGCCATGGCGTAGGCGAGGTCGTTGGGCGGCAGCGACCGGCGGTTCTTCGTGAACTTGGAAAGCCGGATCTCGTTCATCAGCTTCGTGGTGGGCTCGAAGCCGGGCGTCGGCTCCGGAACGCCCTCCATGAACATCTCACTGAAGGGCCGGGGCGGCGCATACGGGGTGTGCGGGTCGTAGGTGTGAATGAGGAGCAGGAAGTTCTCGGCGGCGTGCTCCCGAAGCCAGGACTCCACCTTGGGCCCGATCACCTTCAGGCCCTCGCGCGAGCTGTCGTCCCAGAGCGAGAAGCCCTGGCCGATCCGGAAGAACTCGCGCATGTAGCCACCGTCGTGGAAACCGGCGGTCACGTAGCCGTGTCCGGCGAGCGCCTCGGCGAGGGTCACCGCCTCCTCGGGGACTCGATTGTCATCGAGCACCATGCCGTGGGTCGACGGGTACAAGCCGGTCATGATCGAGGTCTGCGACGGCGGGGTGTTCGGCGCCTGGCTGAAGGCCCACTCGAAGAACACGGTCTCGCGAGCGAAGGCGTCGATGTGCGGGCTGGTGTCCCGCCGGTAGCCATAGCAGCCGAGGTGGTCGGCGCGCAGGGTGTCGATGTCGACGATGATGATCGGGTGGGGCTGGCGCGGGAGCGGTGCCACGGCGCCGCAGCCGAGGGCGGCCGCGCAGGCCGCGGCGGCGGCCGCTGCGCGGCGCCCGACCCGGCCGGCGGGGCCGCGGCGCACCCGGCGGTGCGATTGGTTGAGCGCCGGCCCAAGTTCACACACGGTCACTCCACGTAGCCGATGGCGCGCAGCTTCTCGTTGTCGTCGTCGCTCAGCACGTCGGCCGTGAGCGGGGCAGCCGCGAGCGCCGAGGTGAGCGCGCGGTTGGCGGCGACGATCTCGAGCAACGTCGCGCGCAGGGTCTCGACCTGGTCTGGCTGCTGGTCGGCGATGTTGCGGCGCTCCCCCGGGTCCTCCAGGCGGTCGTAGAGCTCGATGTGCCCCGAGTCGAGGTGGTGGACCAGTGTCCACCTCCCGCGGCGGAGCGCGAATCGTTGACGGTTGCCCTTGTCGCGGCCGAGCGCCCGCCGCTCGGGCTGCGGTCCGCCGCGCAGCAGCGGCATCAGGCTGGCTCCTTGGACGTGGGATGGCCGCACCGCGCCGGCGGCGTCGAGCAAGGTCGGCAGATAGTCGACCGTCTCGACGGTGGCCGAGATCCGGGTCCCGGCGCGCTCCGCGCCGGGCAGCTTGACCAGCAGTGGAAGTGCGAGGTTCTCGACGTAGGGCTGGAGGTGGAGGAACCGGCCGTGCTCTCGGAACTCCTCCCCGTGGTCCGAGGTGATGAGAACGAACGAGTCGCGCCACAGCGACCGCTGCCGCAGCCCGGCGACAAGGGCCCCGATCTCCCGGTCGAGATAGGTCACTCCACATCCGTACAGGGCCGCGATGCGGTCGACGGTCGCCTCGTCGAGAGGCCGCGACTCGCGGTCGGCGGCGAACAGGAACTCGGTCGCACAGTGGCCGGCCTGATCGCAGAACTCCCGGCTTTCGGGGGGAACCCCGAGGTCATCGAGGAACTCCGGCGGCGCGTAGTAGGGGAGGGCGTTCTTGGCGACGTTGTAGAAGTCGGAGTGGGGATCGATGTAGTGGAGGAACAGGAACAGCGGGCGCTTGTCCTTGCCGCGGGCATCGAGGAGCTCGAAGGCACGCTGGTTGACGCGCTCCGCGTAGACCAGGCCGTAGGGCAGCCGCTCGTAGTGGTCGAACCCGCGCGCGAAGCCGAACTTGCCGTCCATGAACAGGTTGGTGACCAGCCCGACGGTCTGGTAGCCGGCCCCCCGGAGGAGCTCCGGCAGGGTCGGGATGGCCTCGGCGAGCCGGGCGGTCTTGCGATCGACTCCGTGCACGTCGGCGTAGAGGCCGGTGAACATCGTCATGTGGGAGGCCGGTGTGAAGGGCACCTGCGCCCAGGCGTCGTCGAAGACCACCGACTCCGCAGCGAGGCTGTCGATCGCCGGCGTCAGGCTCGCGCCGCCGTCGCCGTAGAGCCCGACGTGGTCGCGCCGGAGGGTGTCGAGGGAGATGAAGATGATGTCGGGCTGCTCGTGGCCTGCCGACAGCGCCCCACACCCCGCAGCAGCCGCGGCGCCAGCGATCGCGAACATGCAACGGAAGGCCCAGCAACTGCTGCGACACCGCTGGAGGGGAAGCCTGCGCAATCTCGATCTCATCCGGGAAAGTATAACCGTATGGGTCGCTGACCATGGCCGCCGACTGGCCGGAGCGCGGGCTCCAGGAGCGCATTGGGGGGTCGGAAGCCGGGCGGTCTCGTGCGAAGTCCCACCCGCGCCCGGGACCCTGGTCGCTGGGCACGAAGACGGGTTGCCGGCAGCGCCCTTCGGCCCTTTCCCGCAACGAACTGGGGAGCCGATCGCGAGCGCAGCTGCCGGCCGGCGGAGGCCCGGGCGGGCGGTGGCGCGGTGCTACCATGGCTGCCGAATGAAATTCGGCAGTCAGCTTGCGGGACTCTCGCCGGGGTGGTGCGCGATGGCAGCGCTGTGTGCACTCGCGCTGGCCGGCTGCTTCCATCCCCGCGGCGACGGCCGAGCGGTGGCGGTCCGTCTGATCGAAGCCGAACCGCGGGCCCGCCTCGACCGTGCGGCGTTCGTCAACAGCGAACAGACATCTGAATGGAGCTTCTGCACCCCGGCGGATCTCGACGGCTGGGACCTGAGCGTGGCCCCGGACGAGTACTCAATCAGCGACTCCGGCCTGCATCTCCCCGCGGGACACCATTTCGTGACTCTGGATCGTGAGGTGCAGCTCGACGCGGCAGCTGTGGACGCCTTCGAGGTGCGGCTCCAGGGCATTCGCCGCCATCCAATCTCAGTGGCGTGGGCCGGACCCGGCGAGGATTTCTCCAAAGAGCGCACGATCGCTCTCGAGATCGGCCGCCAGGCCGATGCCAGGTTCGCGGAGTACCGCCTCGTCACCACCGGCCACCCGGGATGGCGCGGCACCGTCACGCGGCTCCGTTTCGGCATCACGCTGTCGAAGAACCGCGGGGTGGTCATCAAGCGCATCACCAGCCTCGTCGAATCGGTGGAGGGGTCTCGCCTGGCACAGACGTTGGCGCGGCCGTGGAAGGTCGATCTGGCCGGGGATGAGCGGAACGCGCTGCTAGCGGTGCCGGGGACGGCAATCCGGCGGACCGTCGTGGTTCCCGAATCGGCCGAGCTGTGGCTGGCCTACGGTGTCCAACCGCTCGTTCCCGGCTCGGTGCGGTTCCGAACCACCGCCGTGCGAGGCGACGGCGAGCGGCGAGTCCTGCTGGACGACGTTGTGACGAGCTCGGGCGAGGGCTGGCGGGAGGCGGTGCTCGACCTCTCTACGATGTCCGGCGAGACCGTCGAGCTCGAGTTGACCGCCGAGACCGAGCAGCCGTTCGAGCCCGAGAACGGATTCCCGGTCTGGGCCAATCCGGAGGTGGTGGTGCCGGCTCAGACCGACCCTCCGAACCTCGTGCTCGTGGTGGTCGACACCCTTCGTGCCGATCACCTCTCGCTCTACGGCTACCCTCGCGAAACCTCGGCCCGCCTCGACGCATGGGCCAGCTCCCGCGGCGTCGTCTTCGAGAAGGTGGTGGCGCCTGCTCCGTGGACGCTGCCATCGCACGTATCGCTGTTCAGCGGCCTCGACGCCCACCGTCATGGCGTCAACCGCAACTTGCCGGCTCCGGCTTCGCTGACCATGATGGCGGAGCTCCTCCGCAATGCCGGTTATGCGACCTTGGCGGTCACCGGCGGCGGCTTTGTGCACCCCCAGTACGGCTTTTCGCAGGGGTTCGACAGCTACTGGTCGTTCGCGGTTCGGATGGGCTTCGAGCAGGAGATCAACGAGGAGGTGGCCCGTGCCTGCAGCCTCCTCGAGCGCTACGCCCGGCGGCCCTTCTTCCTGTTCCTACACACCTACGAGGTCCACAACCCCTTCCGGCCGCGGCAACCCTACTTCGGTCGTTTCTCGGACCATCCCGACGACGTCATAGCAGACGGCAAACAACTGCCGGTGTCCGCCGAGGACGGGTTCCTGGAGCACCGGTGCCTGGTCCTGAAACGTGACCACGAGCCGGCCGTCCCCATCGGAGACGACGAGCTCGACCTGGCGGTGGACCTCTACGACGCCGGGATCGCCTACGCCGACTCGATGCTGGCCCGCGTTCTCGATCGACTCGAGCAGCTCGGCATCGACGGCCGAACGGTCGTGGTGGTGACATCGGATCACGGGGAGATGCTCGGTGAGCATGGAGCCTTCGGTCACGTCAGTCTCTACGAGGAGAACCTGCTCGTGCCCCTCATCGTCGTCGATCCGCGGCGCCAGGTGCCGCGGCGCATCCCCGACCAGGTTCGGCTGATCGACGTCATGCCCACTGCTCTGGAGCTGCTCGGCGTCGACGCGCCTCGAGACATTGACGGCGTCTCGCTCGTGAGGGCCCTCGACGGCGGACCGGTGCCGGCCGCCGCCGGGACCGCCGTGAGCTACGCGGGCGCCTCCAACTACGGTCTTTCGGTTCGTGAGAGGAACCGGTGGAAGTACATCGTGCGAACCGTGCCGTGGCCGGTCTCGGGGCCGGTCGAGTGGCTGTACGACCTGCGCGTCGATCCCGCCGAGCATTCCGGCGAACCTCAGGGAGGCCCGGAGCTGGACGACTTCCGGAGGCTGACCACCGCAGTGCTCGCCGAAGAGATGCCCGGGGTCCGAGTTCGGATCGCGGCTGCGGCGGACCGTCCCCGGTTGTCGGGTCGACTGACTGCAGCCACCCTCTCCCCACGCCGGGTGACGGCTCTGGAGCCGGGTTGCGCCTGCCTGACATGGGAGCCGCCGCTCGGGGCCCACTTCGAGGTTGCGCCCGGAGAGGTCGTGGACCTGCTGCTCGAGGATGCCGGCCCGGCCGTCACGGTGACGTTCGATCCGGACCGGACCGGAGCTTCGCCGGTCGCCACCAGCGTGCCCCTCGACACGCTCATCGGCGTCGCACAGGTCCTGCGCGGCAGCGGTTCGCAGTGTCGAGAAGGCAATGCGCCGGCCGCCGACGGCGTGTCACTGTGGTGGCGACATCGGCCGGTGGAAGTGCCCGCTGGCCCCCTTGAGCTCGACGAGAACCTCAGGGAGCAGCTCGAGGCGCTCGGCTATCTCGAGTGACCGGACGTCGACCACCGTGCGCTGGGGATCCTCGGACCTGCTGGTGGGCCGGTGGTGACTGCGCGGCCGTCTGCCCGAGCCGCCGGGCCGGAAAAGGCTGCGGCGACGGCTCGGCGGACGGAGCTGATCGGCCTCCAGGCGGCTCGTCCGGTCGGGTTGGGGCGGCGGCTTGTACGACTGAAGTTGTTGACTCGGAGTCATTTAGATGGTTCTGCGGGCAAGCGGGGGCCGATCGGGGGCCGCTGCGCGTTACGGGTTGTGGTTTCGAGCGTCCTTATGTACGATGAGAGCCCAGGCCGCCGTGGAGTCCGCGCGGAATCGACCGGCGGAGCCGCGAGCGTTCCAAAACGACGGAATCGAGAAACCGAGGAGGTAATGATGAGAAAAGCGTTAACAGTATTACTGGTTGGCCTGGGCGCCCTGGCCCTGGCCGGGGTCGCCGCGGCCGAGAACACCTTCCAGGTGCTGCCCGAGGCGGCGATGAACGGCACCAGCTACGGTCTCAAGGTCATGATCGATCAGGGCTCCCTCGACGAGGCGTACGTGCAGAGCGATCACCCGCAGGCCGAGAGCCACTTCAGGGTATCGTTCTGGCTCGATCCGACGGGCCTCGATCTACCCGTCCAAGGTTCCAACAAGAAGTTCGTGTTCATGAAGTTCTACCGCGACGCCCCGTCGCCTCAGCAGCACACCTTCGTCTACATCGCCCGCAACACCTCGGACACCGCGTGGCGCATCTCGCTTGTGGTCCGCAAGGACAGCGAGGCGTTTCGGACCATCGGCGCTGTGTACCTGGCCGGCGACACGTCCCCGGA
>Ga0209254_10001133_pt1 | contig 23529 bp, 20 predicted proteins | sample FrelakmetDIP11DI_FD_187148 | JGI IMG/M metagenome (GOLD analysis project Ga0209254, IMG submission 187148) | Freshwater lake sediment microbial communities from the University of Notre Dame, USA, for methane emissions studies - DIP11 DI (SPAdes)... | ecosystem: Environmental > Aquatic >...
GCTGCGAATACCAACATGCGACCGGCCGCGTGGCGTTCGCCCGCGCACTCGAGCTCGCCCTCGACCACGTACGCAGCCCGCTCGGCGTAATCGTCCGGTAACGCGATCGCCGCGCCGGCCTCGAGCTCGGCCGCCAGGTAGAACATCGGCGAGAACACGGCCGTCGGCGCGCAGCGGCCCCAGGCGGCACCCGCGATCAGCCGCAGGGAAGCTCCGGCCTGCCGGATCTCCGGCAGCGTCGGCGCCGGATGATGCTCGAAGGACGGCGCCGTCTCCTCCCGTTCCCGGGGCAGCGCGATCCAGGTCTGGATGCCGTGCATCGCCGCACCCCCGGGGGCCTCGCGCGCCTCCCTCGGCGTGCGCTCCGAGTGCGCGATGCCGCGGCCGGCGACCATCCAGTTCACGTCGCCCGGACGGATCAGCTGCGCCGTGCCGAGGCTGTCGCGGTGCATGAACGCTCCGTCGAAGAGATAGGTGACGGTCGCAAGCCCGATATGCGGGTGGGGACGAACATCCACGCCCTCGCCCGACGCGAAGCTCGCGGGCCCCATGTGATCGAAGAAGATGAACGGGCCGACCGTCCGCAGCCCGGGCGCCGGCAGCACGCGCCGAACGCTGAACCCGCCGAGGTCGCGTGGCCGGCCCTCGAGCACTCGCGCGATGCGGGCCATGGCCGGTTCCGCCTCAGTCGAGGCCGAGCACGGCCTTGCCCTGCGTGAACGCGACGTCCACCGGGATGGCGCGGCTCGACAGCCGGTCGAGGTCGGCCTGCAGCTGCGGCCGGATCACGCCGAGTTCCCTCGTGAGCGCCTGCACGCCGGCCGAGTCGCCGTCGCCCTGCAGCTTGAGCAGCACGCCCGACAGCTCGTCCACGGTGCGACGCATGGCCGCCATGTCCACGTGGTAATGGCCCTGCTCGTCCCGGGCGAAGGCGCCGCGATCGGCGAAGAAATTGAATCGCACCATATTCGCCTCGCCGTGGGCCGAGGCCGCGCCGAAGCGCACCGAGCGGAAAATGCCGGCGAGGAAGGTTACGTAGTAGTCCTCGAGCTTGCCGCCGAGCTCGCCCTGCTCGTGAAGCTTCGTGACCATGTAGAGCCCGAGCACGTCCGCCTTGCCCTCCTCGATGCCGGAGCCGAGTTCCTTCAGCGCGTCGCGCACCGTGCCGCGGCCGTTCACCGTATTCTTGATGCCGAGCCCGTGCGCGACCTCGTGGAACATGGTGTTCGCGAAAAACGCGTCGAAGGTGACGTGCTTGCGTTGCTCGGGCGTGATGAGCTCGCCCGCGATCGGCACCATGATCGAGTCGAACTTGGCGCGCATGGCGTTCTTGAGCTGCAACCGCCGCGTGCCCTTCTCGAGCTGAACCTGCTCGTCGTTCGGCAGGTTGATCGCGATGGTCTTGGAGCCCGAGTTGCAGTCGCCCGCGTAATAGATGACGTCGTAGGCATTGAGGTCGGAGTCCGTACCGGGCGTCTCGGCCTTGTAGGCATCCGGCACCGGCAAACCACGCTGCAGTGCGGGGAGCATGGCGGCGTACTTCGCCAGCCGCTTGCTCCATTCGAGGTCCTTGACCAGCACGTAGGCCTCGAAGGCGGCCTTGTAGCCGTAGAGCTTGTCCTCGTAGGTCTCGATCGGCCCGATCACGACGTCGAGGCGGTTGTCCTTCATGTCGAGCCAGGCCCGGTCGCTGGCACGGTACTCGTCGGTGCGCAGCGCGGCGGCGCGCAACTCGAGGTACTTGCGTAAGCCGGGATCCTCGGCGAGGCCCGCGGCGCGCTCGAGCAGCGCGGCCGCGTTCTCCAGCGGCTCGCGCCAGTGCACGGAATACGGCACCGCCTCGAGCTGACCCTTGGCGTCACGCTTCAGCACCGTGTACTCGCCGCGGCTGCCCGGGAGATTCGCTCGCTCGAACTCCTCTTTCGTCAGGTCGAGCGGATAGAAGCCGGCGCCCGGCGGCTTGGCGCCCACGCCCGGCACGAACGGTGCATTGCCGGCGAGCCGATCCCATGGACCGTAGTTGATCTCGACGAAGCGGCGCATCGCCGGGTCGTCGATGCGCGCGAGCAGCGCCGCGCGGTCGCCCGGGTAGGCCTGCTGCCAGAAGAGCCCGTCCATGATCTCGGCGGCCTCGATGAACAGGCCCACCATCTGGCGCTCCTTGGCGGTCAGCGGGGCGAAGTCCGCCGTCAGCGTCACCGGCGCGTAGATCCCGGGACGCACCGGGGCGAGGCTCTCGCCGCCGGCGGGCGCGGCATGGGCAGCCTGAATCGCGGCGACGGTCACGAGGGCGGCGGAACAGGCAGGGATGATCGCTCGGCTCAGGGTCATGACTCGAAGGCTCCGTGGGATCGCGGCGAGAAGGTCGGTCAGGATGACAGTCTCATCGCTTGCCGAACAGGGCCTCGAGTTCGGCGCGGGCCCGGTCGGCGGCCGACATCGCCTCGGGCCGGTAGGCGGCGGGCGTGGGCCGGAAATAGTCGCAGAAATTCGCGACGGCCTTGTCCTTCACTTCCTCGGCCACGGGCTCGCGGCAGTGCTTCGCCTTGGCCGTGTCGTAGAACTCGCACATGCGGCAGGCGTGCAACTCGGCGCCGCAGGCCCGGCATTCCTCGAGGCGCCGGATGGGCAGCGTGTAGTCGGCCAGCGAGACCCCGCATTTCCAGCAGCGCAGACCGTGGTCCATGACCGCCTCAGCTTGCGGGGGGCGGCCCAGCCGCCCTCTCTACTTCTTGGCCGGAGCCTTGGCCGGTTTGGCCGGGGCCGCAGGCGCGACGCGCTCGACGACTTCCGCCTGCGCCGCCAGCCAGTCGGCGATCTCGTAGCCGGGCGCAAACCCGCGCCGCTCGGCACGAAAATACGCCGCGATGCGCACCATTTCGTCGCGCTCGAACGTCGTCGCGGACGCGGCAGACGCCTTGGGCTCAACGGCCCGGCGGACCGCGGGCACCTTCTTCGGCGCCGCCGCCTTTTTTGCCGGAGCGGCCGGGGCCTTTTTCGCTGCAGCCGGCGTCGTCGCGGCCGACCGACGAGTGCGGCCGCCCTTGGTTCCCGAATCCTCCATTTCCTATCTCCTGGTCAGTGGCGGTGTGGCGGCCTCGCCGCCGCTCCCGCATGCGGATTTTGCACTGCAATTATGACATCCCGCGCATCACTTAAGTGCCGTGACGGCGCGACCGCCCACGAGAGCTGCCTGCGCAATCCCCCTATTGGTCGGGACCGGCGCCCGGACAATGCTTGGGGCGGCCGCCGGCATCGGTGCGATGCGGGCGCGAGCCGAGCAGGGAGCCGAAGATGAGCCATAACCTGGAAGTCCGCCAACTCGAAGAACTCCGCGCGACCATGAGTACCCGCGCCAGCCAACTGCGCGAGGAGATCCGCCAGACGCTGCTGAAAAGCGATCAGGAGCAGTACACGATGATCGCGGACCAGGTGCGCGACCTCGAGGACGACTCCTTCGCCGACCTGATGGTGGACGTGAACCTCGCGGAGATCGACCGCGACCTCGAGGAGCTGCGGCTGATCGACACGGCCATGCGGCGCCTGGGCGATGGCAGCTACGGGGACTGCGAAGCCTGCGGCTCACCGATCGAGCTGGCCCGCCTGCGCGCCGCGCCGTTCGCGAGCCGGTGCTTCGACTGCCAGAGCGCGTTCGAGCGCACGCACTTCCACAACATCGGGCACACGCTTTGAAGCAGGCCGGCGCAGCGCCGGCCCGGGAACGGACCCGCCATGCTTAAGCTCGTCATCGGCGACAAGCAGTTGTCCTCGTGGTCGCTGCGGCCGTGGATGCTGCTGCGTCATCTCGGCTTGCCTTTCGAGGAGATCCGCCTGCCGCTCGACACCCCGCGCTTTCGCGACGAAATCGGACGCTATTCGCCCAGCCGGCGGGTGCCCGTGCTGCTCGACGACGGGCTGGCGGTCTGGGATTCGCTCGCGATCTGCGAGTACCTGAGCGAACGGGCCGGCGGCGCGGGCTGGCCGGCCGACGCGGCAGCGCGGGCGCAGGCGCGCTCGGTCAGCGCCGAGATGCACTCCGGGTTCGCCGCGATGCGCTCCGCGTGGTCGTTGCGGGCGGCCGAGCGCGGTCTCGACGTGCCCCTGGACGCGGCGGCCCGAGCGGATGTCGCACGCATCGAGGCAATCTGGGGCGATTGCCGTGCTCGGGGCCGGGAAGATGGGCCCTGGCTGTTCGGCCCGCACTACTGCATCGCGGACGCCATGTACGCGCCGGTGGTGCTGCGGTTCAACACCTATGGCGCGTCGATGTCGACGATGGCCCGGGCCTATTTCGACCACGCGATGTCCGATCCGCACCTGCTCGAGTGGATCGCAGGCGCACGGCGGGAACTCGACCAGGAAGGCCGCCCGGCCGCGCACCCCTGAGCGCCGTCCGGCGGCCGGGCTAGATTTCCCAGGCCGGCTTCTTCCCGGCGTGCTCGTCGATGGCCGAGAACATCGCCTGCACCAGCGTGCGTTCCTGCGCGCTCAGCTCCGGCCGCCAGATCTCGAACAGCAGGATCACGCGCGTCCGGTCGCTGTCGTTCCAGGCCTCATGGTCGATCGAATCGTCGAACACCCAGGCCTTGCCCTCCACCCACTCGCGAGTCTCGTTACCGACCCGGAAGCCGCAGCCGGGCGGCACGATCAAAGGCAGGTGGCAGATGAGCCGCGTGTTGACGAGGCCGTTGTGGGGCGGGATGCGCGCATGCGGCCGGAGCAGCGAGAAGAGGATCGAGGGCGAGCGGTCCGGCAGGCGGCACAGCGGCACGCCCTCGAGGGCCGCGATGGTGCGCGGACAGCGAGCGGCGTTCCCCGGCACCACGGCGCCGTCCTTCCAGAGGTAAAAAGCGCCCCAGTCGGGGTTGTCGAGCATCGCGTTGCCTTGCGGGCGCGGCCGGCCGGGCGCGCTCTGCACGTACGGCGCAAAACCGCCGTCCTCGCGCATCACCCCCCTGAGTTCCTCGCGGATGTCGTCCGTGGCCGCCTCGACGGTGTCGAGCCACGGGAAATCGGCGCGCGGGTAGAACTGCACCTGCGGCAGTCCCGGGAAGTAGTAATTGCGCGGCTCCTGGACGTAGATCCGCCGGTGACCGAACAGGATGTCGAGCGACTGCGCGAATCGCCCGGCCGGGACATCGTCGAGCCCGAGGGGAGCGAGCCGCTCGCGCAGCGACGCCTCGAACTGCGTCGCGTGGCGCTGGCACATTGCCCGGGCGCGCGCGACCTCTTGGGCGAAGTCCGCCGGTACCGACCCCTGCGAGGAGGCAGCGTTGACCACCGCCTGGTAGTAACTCACTGCGGCGCGGGCATCGCCGCAGCGTTGCAGGTGGTCGGCCATCAGGAGAAGTGCGCGGGGGTTGTGCGGCTGCATCGCCAGCACGCGATCGGTGGCGACCAGCGCCGCCGCCGCGTCCTGCGTCCCCAGGCAGGCGTACGCGAGGCCGAGGTGGACGGACGCATCCGCGGGCCCCGCGGCGATGGCCTGCTCGAACAGTCGGCGCGCCTCGACGTGCTGGCCCTCGCGAAGCGCCGCCAGTGCAGACTGTGCCAGTGCACGGACGTCGGGCGGCGGCGTGCTCACGTCTCGCGCCACGCCGCCCGGTACGCGAGCCCGAGGCGCATGATGCGCTCGAGCAGCGCCTGGTAGCCGACGCCGGCGGACAGCGCCGAGGTCGCCAGGTCCTCGATCTGGGCGAGGTTCGGGTTCGCGTTCGCCTCGAGCACGAACACGCTGCCGTCGGGCTTCAGGCGCAGGTCGATGCGCGCGTAGCCGCTCAGTGAAAGCGCGCGGTAGATGCGTCGCGCGAGCTGCGCGACACGCCGCTCGAGTCCCTCGGGCAGGTCGCGCGCCGGCCCGGTGTCGATGCCGTGCTTCTGCTGGTACTTGCGGTCCCACTTGACCTTGCGCGTGGCGATGCCGGCCATCACGTCGGGCAGGGTGCCGAAGTTGAGCTCCCACAGCGGGTACGTGGTTAGGCGCTCGTTGCCGGCGATGCCGATGTAGATCTCGCGCCCCTCGATGTACTCCTCGACGAGCGCGTCCGAGTTGGTCTGCTCATGGATGAACTGCACCCGCTCGCTGAGCTTCTGGCCGTCGTGCACGATCGAGGCCTGCGAGATGCCGAGCGAGGCGTCCTCGGTGGCCGACTTAACGAACAGCGGGAAGCGCAACCGGCCGGGCGGACGATAGCGCCGCCCGCGCGGCAGCAGCGCGAACTTCGCGGTCGGGATGCGGTGGTAGGCGAGGACCTGCTTCGACAGCGTCTTGTCGCGCGAGATCATCATGCCGCGCGGGTTGCAGCCCGTGTACGGCAGGCGCATGAGCTCGAGGAACGCCACCACGTGCTGGTCGTAGGTGACGATGCCCTGGAATTCCTCGAGCAGGTTGAAGGCGACGTCGGGCTTCCACTCGGCGATGGCGGTTCGCAGCTCGGCGAGGCTGTCGCCCATGCCGAGCACGCGGACCTCGTGGCCCATGGCGCGCAGCGTGGAGGTGACGTCGTACTCCGTGCGCCACTCGTCGATCTGCTGCGGCGTATAGCCGCTCGTATCCTCGGGCGGCACCAGCGTCTCGTGCACCAGCACGAGCACGCGCAGGGTTTTCATAGGGCGTAGTTCTCCCGGTCGCGCAGCAGCATCTCCATCATGATGCGCTCGTGCATCTCGAGCACATCGCGCTTGGCCCGGCGTTGCCCGGCCTTGAGCCTGAGGTCGAGCACGCGTGCACGCTGCACTGCGGTGCGCATCACGTGGTTCACGAGGTAGGGGTGCATGCGCGCCCGCCGCACCAGCAGCCGTGCGAGCTGCGGCCGCATCTCGCGCAGGAAGCGGCTCGCCGCGACCGCGCGCGGGCGCGCCTCGCGGGAGGCGAACACGCGCAGCAGCGGCCGATCGTAGGAGCGCAGCGTGTCGAGCGAATAGCGCGCCTGCTTGCGCCGGTAGTGCTCGCGCAGGGTCCGAGTGTTCTCGGCGAGTGGCTCGACGACACGGCGATCGAGGTTCGACGGCCGTTGCCCGACGAGTTCGCCCATCGTCCGGTCGACGTACTCGAGCTTCGCGAGCGCGGGCCAGTCCGCGTACTGGCTGCGCCAGCGCGCCCGCGGCGGCAGCCAGACGGCGAAGGTCTCGGCGAAATCCTCGGTCGGGTGGCTCTGCGCGTACCAGTGGCCGAGGTGCAGCACGAAGTTGCGGCTGCCGGGCCGCGGCGAGTAACGACTCGGATAGCGTCGCGAGGCCTTGCCGAAGGCTTCGCGCCAGGCCTTGCGACGACGCAGCCCGAAGGCCGTGTCGATCGCATGGCCGGTCTCGTGGCGCAGGATGCGCATGAGCCACTTGTCGTTGCCGCCTTCCACCTCGTGCATGAAGCGGCGCTCGAGCCGAATCAGGCGCGGGTGCGCGAGATAAAACGGAATGGCAATGCCGGGGACGCCGTCCGGCGAGAACCACTCCTCCGCCAGCCACACGTGCGGGCGGAAGCGGACGCCCTTGCGAGCGAGCTCACCGTACAGCCGCTCGATCCAGGGTTCGAGCCGCGAGTTGGCCAGGCTCAGCCGCAGTTCGCAGAAGCGCAGGTCGAGCAGCGCGTCGTCTTCGAACGCCATCCACGCGGGTGCGCGCCGCGCGGGCCGGCGTTCCATCGGCCGGGTCACCGTCGCGGTCCCGACCCGGGCGCCCGTCCGGCCCGTGCCGCCGCGGCGAGGCGCGCCGCCAGTTCTTCCACCCGCGCCAGCCCGGGCAGGCTGGTCGTCACGGCCGGCGGGATCGCGCCGGCGCCGAAGAATGCACCGGCCAGCGCCCCCGCGAGCGCCCCCGCGAGCGCCGGGTCGCGACTCTGGCCGAGCGCGCTCTTCACGGCGCCCGGCACGTCGCTGGCCTGCAGCACCGCGGCACGGACGAGCGTGATCGCATTGACGACATCGGCATTGCCGCGGCTCTTCGCCTCGTCCACAGGCACGCTGGCCGCGGCGACGATCTCCGGCCGCAGCGGTCGCGCCGACCACAGGCCGGGCACGGGCTCGTACAGGTCGCCCAGCACCGCCTGCAGCTCCGCGCCGCCCAGTGCGCCGAGGAACAGGGCAGCCAGGTAGCGGCAGGCATCGAGCACGACGGGCGACTGGTGCGTGGTGCGCGAGCATTCGCTCGCCAGCGCGATGGCGGCGGCGGGGTCGCCTGCGGAGAATGCCACGGCGCTCACCACGCGCGGCAGGCTCGCCGTGGTCCGGTCGCGGGGATCGTGGGATCCCGCCATCGGCAATCCGCGCCACTGGTAGGTCGCGAGCGCGCGCGCGACGTCGGGCGTCGGCCGCCCGGGTTGGCCGCGGGCGGACAGGTAGCCCTCGCGCTGCCAGCGAAGGTAGCGCTCCATCTGGTCACGGGCGTCGCAGATGCCGAGCTCGAGCAGGCTTTCCGCAAGGCACAGGGCCAGTGCGGTGTGCTGCGTCCATCCCCCCGTCGGCGGACGCCTGAGTGCCCGCCCCTCGCCCGCCGCATCGCCCACGGCGAGCCCGAGCAGGGCGCCACGCACGCGATCCGCCAGCGACGGGCCGGGCGTCGCGCGAGCGGCCGCGAGCGGTGCCGGACGCAGCATTGCGGCAGACCGGGGCGACCAGGTGCGCACGAACTCCGCCTGCTCCGCCGTCTCCGGCACGACTGGCCAGGTGGCCGACTGCTCCGACTGCCGCCACAGCACCTGCAGGCGCTCGAGCGGATCGCCCGTCACGACCGGTCGGCTGGCGATCCAGCACCCGGCCGCCATGGCGCTGCGACCGATGCCGGCGCGGCAATGCAGGTAGACCACGTGGTCTGCCGCCAGCGCCTGATCCACCGCGGCCAGCAGCCGCTTCATGGTCTCGCGCGTCGCCGGCACGGAATGGTCGGCGATCGGCTCGCGCAGGTACTCGATCCGGCGGCCCGAGGGGGTCGCGAAGGGGAGGAAGCTCTCGTAGCCCGGCACCTCGTTCGGCTCGGTCAGGTCCAGGAAGCAGCTCACCCCGGCGCGCAGCAGGGAGCGCAGCCGCTCCAGTGCCTCGGCGCGCGACTGCGAGCCCGGATGCTCGCCGACCAGGAATCGGCCGGGCACGACCCAGTAGCTCGTGGGCAGCGGTCTCGGCGGCGCCGTACCGACGGGATCTGCGTTGGAGGGTCGCATCACGGCATGATACGGCACGGCCAGGACGGCGGGCGGCACCGGCTGTGTGAGAGACTGCCGGCTCCGGTCAACGGGGGATACCTGGTGTTCGAACAACTATTGGCGCGCAAGCCCGTGGCGGCGATCGCGGACGAGATCGAGTCGGGACCGCGCCTCAAGCGCGTGCTGGGGCCGTGGACGCTGACCTCGATCGGGCTCGGCTCGATGATCGGCAGCGGCATATTCGTGCTGACGGGTACGGTGGCGGCCAACCACACCGGTCCGGCCGTCACCCTCGCATTCCTGGTCGCGGCCATCGGCTGCGGTCTCGCCGCCATTTGCTACGCCGAGCTTGCATCGCTGATCCCCGTCTCCGGCAGCGCCTACAGCTACACCTACGCCACCCTCGGCGAGGGCGTCGCGTGGTTCGTCGGCTGGAACCTCGCGCTCGAGTACATGATGTCGGCCGCTACCGTCGCGGTCGGCTGGTCCGGTTATGTGGTGAACCTGCTCGAGGAGTTTGGATTGCACCTGCCCGTGGCGTTCACCAGCGCACCGGTCGGCAAGGGCGCGGGCCACTCACTGGTGGCCACCGGCGCCATCGTCAACGTGCCTGCCGTGGCGATCGTCGCAGCGCTCACGTGGGTGTGCTACCGGGGGATCCGCGGGTCTGCGGCGATGAACAACGTGATGGTGGTCGTCAAGGTTGTGATCATCGTGCTGTTCATCGTCGTCGGCCTCGCCTTCATCGACACGTCGAACTGGCATCCGTACCTGCCCGCCAACACCGGCGAGTTCGGCCACTACGGCTGGAGCGGCGTGATGATGGGCGCCGGGATCATCTACTTCGCCTACATCGGCTTCGACACCGCGGCCACCACGGCGCAGGAGGCCCGCGACCCGCAGCGCGACGTGCCGATCGGAATCCTCGGAGCGCTCGCGATCTCTACGGTTCTGTACGTGGCAATGGCGGCGGTGATGACGGGCATGGTCAGCTACCAGCGGCTCGATGTGTCCGCGCCGGTGGCGGTGGCGCTGGACGCGCACCCGGCCTTGTTCTGGCTCGGACTGCCGGTAAAGGTCGGCGCGATTGTCGGCATGACCTCGGTGATCCTGATGTCCATCCTCGGCCAGCCACGCATTTTCATGGCAATGTCACGCGACGGACTCCTCCCGCCCCAGCTGCAGAGGGTGCACGGCCGGCACCAGACCCCTCACGTCGGCACCGTTGTCACGGGTCTAGTGGCCGTGGTGTTCGCCGGCCTGTTCCCGATCGACGTACTCGGCGAGCTGGTGTCCATCGGGATCCTGCTCGCCTTCACCGCAGTGTGCGCTGGCGTGCTGGTGCTGCGCCGGACCATGCCGGAGGCCGCGCGTCCGTTCCGCGTGCCCTTCGCCCCGCTCACCTGCACGGCAGGTGTCATCATGTGCCTCGGGCTCACGCTCGCCCTGCCGCGCGACACCTGGATCCGCCTGCTGGTCTGGACCGCGATCGGCTTCGCGATCTATTTCGGCTACGGGTTCTGGAACAGTCGGTTGCGGGCGACGCACTGACGCGGTAAGCGGGGGACGCGCTGGACCACGTGGCGGGGTCGGAAGCCGCGACCTGGCGTCGAGAGGTCCGGGCCCGCCAGACCTCAGCCGGTGGCCTCCCATGGCTCCGCGTCCGGTCCCGCCGTGGCCTCGCCGTCAGCCGGAACGCGCAGCCGGTCGAGCCCCGCGAAGTCGAAGGCGGCTGGGTCGGCGAGCTGCGAGGGGCTCACGTTGCGCAGCGCGGAGAAGATCGTCTCGGTGCGCCCCGGATAGTCGCGCTCCCAGTCCGCGAGCATTTTCTTAACCGCGACGCGCTGCAGGTTGTCCTGCGAGCCGCACAGCCTGCACGGAATGATCGGGAACTGCCGCGCCCGCGCGTAGCGCTCGATCTCCTGCTCGGGGACGTAGGCGAGCGGTCGGATCACGACGTGCCGGCCGTCCTCCGACAGCAGCTTCGGCGGCATGGACTTCAGGCGGCCGCCGAAGAAGAGGTTGAGGAACAGCGTCTCGACGATGTCGTCGCGGTGGTGGCCGAGCGCGATCCGGGTGATGCCGTTCTCGGCCGCGTAGCGGTACAACCGGCCGCGGCGCAGGCGCGAGCACAGCCCGCACATCGTGCGGCCCTCGGGGACGACCCGCTTCACGACGCTGTAGGTGTCCTGCTCGAGGATTTCGTGAGGCACGCCGAGCGCCGCGAGGTACTCAGGCAGCACGTGCGCAGGAAATCCCGGCTGCTTCTGGTCGAGGTTGACGGCGACGAGATCGAACTTCACGGGCGCGCTGCGCTGCAGGGACAGCAGCACGTCGAGCAGCGTGTAGGAGTCCTTGCCGCCGGACAGGCAGACCATGACGCGGTCGCCCTCAGTGATCATCGCGTAGTCGTCGATCGCCTTGCCCGCGAGACCTCGCAGCCGGGCCTGCAGTCGCCGGAAGGTGCTCGACGTGCGCACGGGCGCGCGGACCGGCACGGCGTTCAAGCTCAGCCGGCCTCGTCGAGGTACTTGCCCTCGGCGTAGCGCAGCCACGGCGCGGCGGACAACGGCCGCCCGGTCGCATTGGCGATGAGTTCCTGCGAGCTCAGGCTCGCCCCCACGCTGTGCACGTTCTCGCGCAGCCAGCCGATGAGCGGACCGAAACGGCCAGCGGCGATCTCGTCATCGAGCTCGGGGAGGTCGTTGCGCAGCGTTTCGTGGAACTGCGCGGCGATGAAGGCGCCGAGCGCGTAGGAAGGAAAGTAGCCGAACGAACCGACCGCCCAGTGCACGTCCTGAAGGCAGCCTTCCGCGTCGCCCGCGGGCCGCAGCCCGAGCCGGCCCTCGAGGTCCTCGCTCCAGGCCTCGGGCAGGTCGCGCACGGGCAGCGATCCATCGAGGATCCGCTTCTCGAGCTCGAAGCGCAGCATGATGTGCACCGGGTAGGTGAGCTCGTCGGCATCGGCGCGGATCGCACTGCGACGCACGCGCACCAGCGTCCGGTAGAGGTTGTCCACCTCCCACTCCGGGCCGCCGACGCCGAAGTGTTTCTCGAGCAGCGGGCGCAGGTAGGTGAGGAACGGGCGGCTGCGGCCGACGATCATCTCGAGCAGCAGCGACTGGCTCTCCTCGAGCGCCATGCCGCGGTCGCGGCCGACCGGCTGGTCGCGCCAAGCCTCGGGCAACCCGAGGTCGTAGAGCGCCTGTCCGGTCTCGTGCAGCACGCCCATCAGTCCCGTGAAGGGTTCCTGCGGCATGAAGCGCGTGGTGACCCGCACGTCGCCGCTCACGCCTTCCGTGAACGGGTGGTCGCTCTCGTCGAGGCGGCCCCGGTCGAAGGGAAAGCCGAGCGCGCGCATCACCTCCACGGCGAGCGAGCGCTGCTTCGACGTGCCCACCTTGCCCTGGATGGGCAGCGGCGGCCGCTGCGCCTGCAGCTCGATCGCGTCGCGGATGAGCCCCGGCAGGCGCTGCGACACGACGCGGAACAGCTGGTCGATCTCGGCGCTGAGGAAGCCCGGGCTGAAGCCGTCGATCAGGGCGTCGTAGGGCTCGAGCCCGAGCGCCTGCGACAGCACCTGCGCCTTGTCGCGGGTGAGCGCGACGACTTCCTCGAGGTGCGGCGCGAACAGCGCGAAACTGGACTCCTGCTTGGCCTCGAGCCAGCGCACCTCGGCGACGGCGGTGGCGCGCGCGATCCGCATCACGAGGGACAGCGGTGTCGCGATCGCGCGGTCGCGTTCGCGGCGCATCTCACGCAGATTGGCGCGCTGCCAGTCCTCGAGCTGGCCCACGTTGGCATCGGCACGCTCGAGCAGCCGCGATACGCGCGGCGTAGTGAGCAGCGCGTGGCACTCCGACTCGAGCGCGGCCAGTTGCTCGCCCCGCACGCTTGCGCTGCCGCGGGGCATCATCACCGCCGCATCCCATCGCAGCAGGCTGGCCGTGCCGCGGAACGCATGCAGGCGACGGAATTCCTGCTCGAGCTGTTGATAGGGCGACAGGGCCATGGTGGGGTTGCGCTCAGTCGGCGGTGGTCGCGGCCTTGCCGGACATGGCGGCCCGCAGGCTCTCGAGGCGCTGGGAGACGGCCATTGGCGACGTGGTGTTGCGCGCCACGAGCGTGTACACGGCCGGCACCACGGCCAGCGTCAGCACCACCGAGATCATCACGCCGTAGAAGACCACGACGCCGATGGCCTGGCGGGCCTCGGCGCCCGCCCCGCTCGCGAGCATCAGCGGCAGGGCCCCGAATGCCGTGCACAGGCTCGTCATCAGCACCGGGCGCAGGCGGATCGCGGCGGCCTCGATCACCGCCTCGCGGTACTCGATGCCGCGGTCGCGCAGCTGGTTCGCGAACTCGACGATCAGGATGCCGTTCTTGGCCGCGAGGCCCACCAGCATGATGGCGGCGATCTGGCTGAAGACGTTGATCGACATGCCGTACATCCAAAGGCCGAGCAGCGCCCCGATCACCGCGAGCGGCACGGTGGTCATGATCACGAACGGGTGCAGGAAGCTCTCGAACTGCGCCGCGAGCACCAGGAACACCACCACCAGCGCCAGCAGGAACACCATGTACAGCTGGCCGCCCGAGTTCCTCAACTCGCGCGACTCGCCGTCGAAGTTGAGCCTCGCGGCGTCCGGTAGCTCTGTCTCGACGACCTGCTCGACGAAATCGAGGGCCTCGCCGAGCGGATAACCGGGCGTGAGCGCCGCGCTCACCGTGATGGCACGCAGCCGGTCGAAGCGGTTGAGGCGCGTCGGGCCCGCGTCCTCGGTGAGCTGCACGAGGTTCGAGAGCGGGATGAGCTGGCCGGTGCGGTCGGAGCGCACGTAGAGGTTGTCGAGGTCCGAGGGCGTCGAGCGGTCCTCCGCCCGCCCCTGCAGGATCACGTTGTACTCACGATCGCGATCGACGAACGTGGTTACGATCCGCGAGCCGAGCACGGTCTCCAGCGTACGCCCTACGGTCTGCAACGACACACCGAGGTCGGCAGCCCGGTCGCGGTCCACGGCGACCCTCAGCTGCGGCTTGCGCTCCTCGTAGTTCGACTGCACGTTGGTCAGGCCGGGATTCTCCTGCATCCGCTCCATCACGATGTCGCGCCACTGCACGAGGTCGGCGTAGTCCGTGCCGCCGAGCACGATCTGCACCGGCGAGCCACCGCCGCGCACCCAGCCGCCCGGTGCACCGACGAAGCCGCGCACGCCCGGGATCTGGTTGAGCTGCATGCGCACTGCCTGTGCGATCTGGTCGGCGCTGCGCTCGCGCTCGCCCCAGGGCGCCAGCACCACGAAGCCGCGCGCCTGGTTGAGCTCGCTCGCCCCGCCGAAGCCGCCCGGGATGCGCATGTTGGCGCGCACCACCTCGCCGCCTTCGACCTCGCGCAGGAGGATCTCCTCTGCGAGGCGCGCATGGCGGTCCATGTAGTCGAGCGAGGCGCCTTCGGGACCAGTCATGCCAATGAACATCATGCCCCGGTCCTCGGGCGGCGTGAGCTCACTCGGCAGCGCCCGGAACAGCACCGCCGCGATCGCCATGGCAGCGAAGGTCGCCCCGATCACGAGCCACGGCCGCTTCATGAGCCGCCGCAGCAATCTGTCGTACGCCGAGGAAAGCCGGTGGAAGAACGCGTCCACCGAGTTCGACAGCCACGAGCGCGTCGCGCCGCCCGCCAGCAGCTTAGAGCTCATCATCGGTGTGAGCGTCAACGCCACCAGCGAGGAGAACGCCACGGCCGCCGCCACCGTGATGCCGAACTCGCGGAACAGCTTGCCGACGTTGCCCGGCAGGAAGGAGATCGGGACGAACACCGCGATGAGCACCAGGGTGGTGGCGATCACCGCGAAGCCGATCTCGCGGCTGCCGTCCACGGCCGCAACCAGCGGGGGCTCGCCCTCCTCCATGCGACGGTAGATGTTCTCGAGCACGATGATGGAGTCGTCCACCACGAGGCCGATGGCGAGCACCAGGCCGAGCAGTGTCAGCACGTTGATCGAGAAGCCGAACCAGGCCATCACCAGGAACGCGGCGATGATGGAAACCGGGATCGTGACTGCGGGGATCAGTGTCGCGCGCAGGTTACCGAGGAACAGGTAAATCACGAGCAGCACGAGCAGCATCGAGATCACGAGCGCATACACCACTTCCTTCATCGACTCCTGGATGAACACGGAGCGGTCCATGTTCACCTCGAGCACCGTGCCCGGTGGCAGCTCCGAGCGCAGGCGCTCCATCTCGTCGCGAACGGCAGCCGCGACCTCGAGGGTATTGGCCTTCGAGACCTGCTCGACGCCGATGCTGATGCCGGGGACGCCGTTCGAGCGCGACAGGGTGCGGTCGTTCTCGGCGGCGAGGCGCACGTCGGCAATCTCGCGCATCCGAACGAGGTAGCCGTCGGCGCCGCGGCCGATCACCAGCTCGCGGAAATCGTTCTCCGTGTTGAGCCCGGTCTCGGTGCGCAGCGTGAGCTCGCGCTGCGACGACTCGAGCCGGCCCGCGGGCAGCTGCACGTTCTCGCGACGCAGCGAGTTCTCGACGTCGGTCACGGTGAGTTGGCGGGCGGCGAGCGCCTCGCGATCGATCCACACGCGCATGGCGTAGCGTCGTGCCCCGCCGAAGCGCACCCGCGCAACGCCGGGCAGCACGCCGAGCCGCTCGGCGATCACCCGCTCGGCGTAATCGGTGAGCTCGAGCACGTCGAGCGTGCTGCTCGACAGGTTGAGCCAGATCACCGGCTCGGCGTTGAAGTCCACCTTGCCGATCTCGGGCGGGTCCGCCTCGGGCGGCAGCTGCGCGGCGACCCGGGACACCCGGTCGCGCACGTCGTTCGCGGCCCCGTCGACGTCGCGCTCCGGGACGAACTCGAGGTTGATGCTCGAGCGGCCGTCCACGCTCTGCGAGGTGATTTTGGTGACGCCCTCGATGCCGGAGACGCGGTCCTCGATGATCTGGGTGATCTTGGTCTCGACCACGTCGGCGGCCGCGCCCCGGTAGGTCGTTTCGATCGACACCACCGGCGACTCGACTTCGGGCAGCTCTCGCACCGAGAGCCGCGAGTACGCGAGCAGGCCCAGGATCACGAGCAGCAGGCTCAAGACGGTCGCGAAGACCGGCCGCTTGACCGAGATCTCGGAGATCTTCATCTCGCCGCCCCCGCCGTGGCCGCGGGCGGCGCACCCTGAAGCCGAACCGGGGCGCCGTCGCGAAGCTTCTGCGTGCCTTCCGTCACGACCAGCTCTCCCTCGACGAGTCCGTCGACGATCTGCACGTCGCCCACGCGGCGCTGCCCGATGCGCACACGGCGCTTCTCGGCCATGCCCTCGGCGACCACGAACACGAACACGTCGCCCTGCTCCGGGACGAGCGCCTGCTCGGGCACGAGCAGCGCGTCCACGGCGCCCCGCGACAGGCGCACGGTCAGGAACATGCCGGGCTTGAGCTGACCCTCCGGGTTCGGAAGCAGGGCGCGCACGGTGACCGAGCGCGTCGCCGGATCCACGCGGGAATCGACGCTCGAGACGCGTCCGCCGAAGGTGGCGTCCGGGTAGGCGACGCTGCCCGCCGCGATCTCGAGTCCGGGACGCACGACCGAGAGGAAGGTCTCCGGAATGGTGAAGTCGAGCTTGATGGTGCTCGTGTCGTCGAGCGTCGTGATCACCGTGCCGGGGCTGATCAGGCTGCCGACGCTGATGCGACGCAGTCCCACCCGGCCCGCGAAGGGCGCGCGGATGACGGTGTCCCCGACGCGCGACCGGGCCGAGGTGACCCGCGCCTCGTTGGCCTTGAAGGTCGCCTCGATCTGCTCGAGCTGCTGGTCGGACAGCACCTTGGTCGTGTAGAGCTCCCGCGAGCGCTGGTACTGGCTGCGGCTCTCGGCGAGCGCGGCCTCGGCCACCGCGAGGTCGGCGCGCGCCTGCGCGCCGTCGAGTTCGACCAGCACGTCGCCGCGGCGCACCTGCTGCCCCTCCGTGAAGCGCACCGCCGTCACCTGGTTGGCGACCTTCGCGGTGATGTCCACGGCCTCGTTGGCACCGGCGGTGCCGAGCGCCTCGAGTTCGAAGGACAGCCGCTCGGATCGGACCGGCGCCGTGACCACGGCGACGGGCGGCATGCCCGCCCCGCCCGGTCCACCCTGTCCCGGCGATCCGCCCGCGCCCGCCGGCGGTCCGCCAGCGGCCGGACCCGACGGTGGGCTGCCCCCGGCGCGAGCGCCGGCCGGAGCGCGGCCCTGCGGGGCACCGGCCTGCGCCGTCGGGTCGCGCTTCGCGCGCTCCTCGCTGACGTGGCCGTAAAAGACCACGAGCAGGGCGCCCGCGACGGCGCCGAGCAGCACCTTCTTGACAGTGTCAGACATGCATTGCACCCGCGCCGTCGGGCGCGGACCTGGGAAAAAGGATCGGGATTATCCCACCCCTTCGCATCGAACAGGCAACGGGATGCGCGCCGGGGCCCCGGTCTGCGAGGCGCGCGGCACCCGGAGCCGGCGGCCCTCTGACGCTTCAGGGCTCCGGGTCCGAGCCCTCCGGCACGCCCTCGAACAGCGCCGTGGAGAGGTAGCGCTCGCCGGTGTCCGGCAGTATCGCGAGGATCACCGAGCCCTTGGGCGCGGTCTCCGCCACCTTGAGGGCCGCTGCAAAAGTGCCGCCCGATGAGATCCCGCAGAAAATCCCCTCGTTGCGGGCGAGTGAGCGGGAGGCTGCGATCGATTCATCGTCCGTGACGGGGACGTTGCGATGCGGAACCGAGCGGTTCAGGACGGCGGGCACGAAATCGGGGGTCCAGCCCTGGATCTTGTGCGGCTTGAACTCCGCGCCGGCGAGCAGGGCCGCGCCGGCCGGCTCGGTCACGACGATCTCGACCTCGGGCCGCGCCAGCCGGATCATCTCGCCCGCGCCGGTGAGCGTGCCGCCCGTGCCCCAGCCGGTCACGAAGAAGTCGAGCCGCCGGCCGGCGAAGTCGCCCAGGATCTCGGGGCCGGTGGTCTGGCGGTGGTAGGCCGGGTTCGCGGGGTTCTCGAACTGCCGCGCCGGGAACCAGCCGTGCTTCTTGGCGAGTTCCGCGGCCTTGCGCACCATGCCCGAGCCTCGCTCGGCGGCAGGCGTGAGGATCACCTTGGCGCCGAGCATGCGCATGATCTTGCGGCGCTCGATCGAGAAGGTCTCGACCATCACCGCGACGAAGGGGTAGCCCTTGGCCGCGCAGACCATCGCGAGCGCGATGCCCGTGTTGCCCGACGTCGCCTCGATCACGGTCTGACCGGGCTTGAGCGCGCCGCTGCGCTCGGCGTCCTCGATGATCGCGATGGCGAGCCGGTCCTTGACGGACGACAGCGGATTGAAGAACTCGCACTTCACGTACATCGTGACGTGGCTGGGCGCGATGCGATTGACGCGCACGATGGGCGTACGGCCGATGGTGTGCAGGATGCTGTCGTAGATCATCGGATTCCCCCGGTCAGTGACTCGCGGCGTTCGTCCGACTATAGCCGACCGACCGATGGCGTCTCATGCCGCGAGAGAATTAGCCCAGAAGCCGCCGTGTCGAGCCGAAGATCGGTCGAGCCGATGATCAGAAGTACAGCCGCATGATGGCCTCGGCCACGCAGGCGGGCTTCGGCTGGCCTTCGATCTCCACGGTGTACTGCTCGTTCACCTGCAGGCCGCCCGTGACCGCCTCCACCTTGAGCAGCACGCAGCGGGCGCGGACCCGGCTGCCGCTCAGCACGGCACTCGGGAAGCGCAGCTTCTCGAGGCCGTAATTGATCACCTGACGGACGCCGGGGAACACCGGCTGGTCGGCGGCCACCAGTCCGCGCAGCATCGGGTAGAGCGACAGGGTCAGGAAGCCGTGCGCGATGGTCGCCTTCCAGGGCGACTCCCGTGCGGCGCGTGCGGCATCGACGTGGATCCACTGGTGGTCGCCGGTGGCGCCGGCGAACGCGTCGATGCGCGCCTGCGTGATCTCCAGCCAGTCGCTGCAGTGGATTTCCTGTCCGACCCGCGACTGGAACTGCTCGAGGACCTGCTGTTGAGACATGTCGGGCCTGCACTGGCGGAGGATAGGGACCGCCCACAGTGTAGGGTCGCGACCCGCGCGGGGCCAGCCGGGGAGCGACGCACCGCGCGCAGCGCGGCCGCCACGGCGCGCGCGGCCCGTTTTTGCGACGCAACAGCCCTGAGGTACACTGCGGTCCCATGAGTCAAGAACGCCTGATCAAGAAGTACGCGAACCGTCGCCTGTACGACGCGTCGCAGAGCCGGCACATCACCCTCGACGACATCCGCGGCCTGATCGTCAAGGGTGAAAAGCTGCGGATCGTGGAGGACAAGTCGGGCAACGACATCACCCGGCACATTCTGCTGCAGGTGATCGCCGAGCAGGAGCAGGCGGGCCGGCCGATCCTGAGCACCAAGGTGCTCGAGGCCATCATCCGCTTCTACGGCAACTCGCTGCAGGGGTACCTCGCGAGCTTCCTCGAGCGCAGCATCGAGATGTTCCTGAAGCAGCAGGAAGCGGTGCAGTCGCAGATCTCGAGGATCGTCGCGCACACGCCGCTCGCGGCCGTGGCCGACATCACCCGCCAGAATCTCGAGGCGCTCGCGAAGGTGCAGGAGAGCATGCTGAACGTGCTGCTCCAGAAGCGCGATAAGGACCGCGACGACGACAAGCGGTCCTGAGCCGCGCTCGGCAGCCCGCCCCGGCGACGCGCTGCGACCCACCCCGGAGATCGCCGTGCGAATCTGCTTCCTGTCCGCCGAATACTCCCCGTTCGCCAAGACCGGCGGACTCGGGGACGTTTCCGCGGCGCTCACCCGCCACCTCGCCCGCCGCGGCCATGAACTGCGCGTGTTCATGCCGCTGCACGGCCAGATGGACCTGCGCGGCGTGGACCGGCACCCCGTGGACTTCCTGCAGGACCTCACGCTGCGCGTCGGCCCACGCGTGTTCCATTACGGCATCCAGACCGCGCGCGTCCCGGACTCCGAACTGTGGGTATACCTCGTCGACTGCCCGTCACTGTTCGACCGGCCGCGCATCTACTCGGACGCCCCGGACGAGCACGTCCGCTACCTCATGCTGACCCGCGCGGCCTTCGAGGGCTGCCAGCGCATGGGATTCGCGCCGCAGGTCCTGCACGCAAACGACTGGCACACGGCGTTCGCGCCGCTGCTGCTGCGCTCGGCGTACGCCTGGGATCGCGGCGTGTTTGGCGCCACGAAGAGCGTCTTCACGATCCACAACATCGGCTACCAGGGGGTATTCGGTGCCGGCCAGTCCGGCGACCTCGGGCCGGGCCTGGACCCGGCGCTGCTGCATCAGCCGGACCTCGGCGCGGGCCGTATCAATCCCATGCGCCACGCCGTGATCCACGCCGACGCGGTGACGACCGTGAGCCCGACCTATGCCGAGGAGATCTGCACACCGGAGGGCGGGCATGGACTCGACGCCGACCTGCGGGCGCGCGGCGCCGCGCTGCACGGGATCCTGAACGGAGTGGACTACGAGGAATGGAATCCGGCCACGGATCGGCACCTGCCGCACCATTACGATGCGACCGACCTCGCCGGCAAGGCGCGCAACAAGCAGGCCCTGATGGACCTGCTGCACATGGCCGGGCCGTCCACGGTACCGCTCATCGGGATGGTGACGCGGCTGACCCACCAGAAGGGAATCGATCTGCTGTACGACGTGCTGCCCGAGGTGCTCGCCGCGGGCAGGGTCCGGCTCGTGGCGCTCGGCAGTGGGGAGCACCACTACGAGCGCTTCCTGCACGGCCTGCAGGAGAGCTATCCGGGGCTTGCGGCCTTCTACAGTGGCTACAGCGAGGAACTCGCGCATCGCATCGAGGCGTCGGCCGACATCTTCCTGATGCCTTCCATGTACGAGCCCTGCGGCCTCAACCAGATGTACAGCATGAGGTACGGCACCGTGCCGATCGTGCGGCGCACCGGCGGACTCGCCGATTCGGTTCGACACTTCGACCCCGCCACCGGCGAGGGCACCGGCGTCGTGTTCAACGACTTCGATCCCGGCGGCGTGCGCTGGGCGATCGCGCAGGCACTCAAGTGGTACGAGTCGCCCACGCTGTGGCGACGCCTGGTGTCGAACGGGATGCGTGCGGACTTCTCCTGGGAGCGCCAGGTGCTCGAGTACGAGCAACTGTACGATTCGCTGTGACCACCGATCGCACGGGCAGCCGCGGGCTGCCCCGCGGCCGTCGCACCACCGCGGAGCCTACAACTGCCGAGGCTCGGACTTGCCCGACTTCAGCGCGCGCGAGAAGTCGACCGTGCCGCGGTGGCTGAAGGGGATCCGGCGCAGCACGCCCTTGTCCACGAAGATCTTGCCGGTGATCTCGTAGTCGATGTCCTCGAGCTTGCCGCCCCCGACGCGGCTGATCAGCCGGCCGAAGCTGCTCACGAAGTTCGTCGTCACCAGCATGTCGAACTCCGCCTCGCCGCGCGCCGGAAGCAGGAAGACGTCGGTGCTCGTGCCGTCGGCGAAGCTGTCGCCCATCATGATGATCTGGTACTCGAGTCCCCGCACAGGCAGCTCGAGGTCGTTCGGGTTCTCGACCAGAACGCGGATCTTGAACTTCTGCGCGAACATGTCCGTGGAGAGCATCTGCACGCCGACGAGGCTCAGCCGGGGCGCCACGAGGTCCGGTCCGAGTGTGGTGCAGGCGGACAGCAGCGCCCCGAGGGCGACCAGCATCGCCACCATCCTGCACGGGGCACGCTTCGACATGGATGATTCCTTGGATGAGGGATACTTAGGTCCGCCGCGAGCCGCGGCTCAGCCCGCGCGCGGCGCGCTGCGCAGCATGGCGGCGGTTACGAGCGTGACGCCGCCTTCGGTGACGTAGAACCGCTCGGCGTCGGCCGCCGGGTCCACGCCGATCTGCATGCCGTCCGGCACCAGCGTGCCCGCGTCGATGATCGCGCGGCGGATGACGCAGCGCTCGCCGACGCGCACGCGCGGCAGGAGCACCGACGCGTCGATGGTCGAGTAATCGTGCACTCGCACGTTCGAGAACAGCAGGGAGCTGGTCACGCGCGAGCCCGAGATGATGCAGCCGCCCGACACCATCGAGTCGATCGCGGCGCCCCGGCGGTCGTCGTCGTCGAACACGAACTTCGCCGGCGGCAGCTGTTCCTGGTAGGTCCAGATCGGCCACTGCTCATCGTAGATGTTGAGCTCGGGCGACACGCGCACGAGTTCCATGTTCGCCTCGTAGTAGGCATCGACCGTGCCCACGTCGCGCCAGTAGTTCTGCGCCTTGGTGCGCACGTCCTCGAACGGGTAGGCGAACACGCGCAGCTTGTCGATCGCGTCCGGCACGATGTTGCGGCCGAAGTCGTGCGCCGAACTCGGGTCCTCGGCGTCGGCGCGCAGCAGCCGCTCGAGCAGCCGCGGATTGAACACGTAGATGCCCATGGAGGCGAGCGCGACGTCCGGGCGGCCCGGCATGGGCTCCGGGTCCATCGGCTTTTCCTGGAACCTCAGCACGCGGTTGGTCTCGTCCACGGTGAGCACGCCGAACTCGCGCGCGCGCGCCACCGGTACCTCGACGACGCCCACGGTGATGTCGGCCTCCTTCTCGACGTGGAAGCCGATCATCGGGCCGTAGTCCATCTTGTAGATGTGGTCCCCGGCGAGGACCAGCACGTGCAGCGGCCGGTGCGCGCGGATGATCTCCATGTTCTGCCAGAGCGCGTCGGCGGTGCCCTGGTACCACTCCGCGCCGCGTCGCTGCTGCGCCGGGACGATCTCGACGAACTCGCCGAACTCGCCCCTCAGGTAGCCCCAGCCGCGCTGGATGTGCTGGATCAGCGAGTGCGCCTTGTACTGGGTGAGCACCGAGATCTGCCGGATCCCGGAGTTGACGCAGTTCGACAGCGCGAAGTCGATGATCCGGAACTTGCCGCCGAACGGCGTCGCCGGCTTGCAGCGGTCCTCGGTGAGGTGGCGCAAGCGCTCGCCGCGGCCGCCCGCCATGATCACCGCGAGGGTCCCGCGGGTCAGACGGCTGAGGTAGCGGCGCGGTGCAAACAATCTCTGCTGTTCGGTGGACATCTGGCACGACTCTCCGCGTATCTGACCGGATGTTACAGATTGCACGAATCGTCTGACACCGCAGAGACCCGCATGCAGTCCGACCGCCCAGCGACCCGCGTGCGCGGTCGCGGCGCCGACCTCCGGTGTCAACAAGCGAGGTTTTATGGGCCAGCGAACTATATTATTGACTTCGTAATAGTAGTCTGTAATTAATACTAGGCACCAACGTACATGAGTCGGCGATAGTGACAACCCAACCCGACGAAGGCCTCGCCCCCCCTGAACTCGCGGACCTGCAAATCCGCAAGTTCCAGCGCGAACTGAGCGCC
>Ga0209254_10001134_pt1 | contig 23524 bp, 14 predicted proteins | sample FrelakmetDIP11DI_FD_187148 | JGI IMG/M metagenome (GOLD analysis project Ga0209254, IMG submission 187148) | Freshwater lake sediment microbial communities from the University of Notre Dame, USA, for methane emissions studies - DIP11 DI (SPAdes)... | ecosystem: Environmental > Aquatic >...
GGCGCGCTGGCGCTGGTGGAAGTCGCGGATCCGCTCCGCGGCCGCGTGCACGTCTGCGATCGTCGGCGTGGCGCCCTCCGCGCGCGTCAGTGCATGCATGCTGCCTCCCCGATCTGCTCCGCCAATGCGCCGATCTCGGCAGCGATCCGCGTCCTGCGGCTCGGCCGGCCGAGCAGCGCAGCCAGCGCCGGAGGTGGTTCGACCCTTCGCCCGATCAACGGCTCGACGGTCTCCGGGAACTTCGCCGGGTGTGCCGTTGCGACGACGATCCAGTGGCCACGGCGCCTTTCATCCCCTGGCAGGCTCCGATAGGCCGCGAGCCCCGCTGCGCTGTGCGGGCAGAGAGCGAGCCCCGCTCGCGCAAACTCCGCACCGACGGAAGCACGGATCGCCGCGTCGTCGATCGACACCGCGCGCAGGCGGCCCGCAAGTTCACCCTGGCCGGGATAGAGCGCCATCAGGCGCTCCATGTTGCTTGGGTCGCCGACGTCCATCGCCGAGGCGAGCGTCGCGACGCTCGCACGCGGTCGCCATTGCCCATCGGCGAGGAAGTCCGGAACGGTCCGGTTCGCGTTGTGCGCCAGCACGATCTCGCCGATCGGCAGTCCCATCTCGCGCGCCCAGGTGCAGGCGGTCGCGAGCCCGAGGTTGCCGGAAGGGATGACGAAATTCGCGCGGGCGCCCTGCCCTTCCCGGATCCGTAACGCCGCGGCTGCGAACAGCACGAGTTGCGGCAGGAGGCGCCCGATGTTGATGCTGTTCGCCGAGGTGAGCGCGAAGTCCTCGCGCAGCTGCCGCTGCGCGAAGGCCTGCTTCACGAGGCGCTGGCAGTCGTCGAAACTGCCGCGCACGGCCAGGCTCGTCACGTTGCCGTCCCAGCAGGTGAGCTGTTGCTCCTGGATGGGCGAGACGCGGCCCTCCGGGTAAAGCAGCACGACTCGAAAACCTGGACGGCCGTAAAATGCCGCGGCCACCGCGCCGCCCGTGTCGCCGGAGGTCGCCACCAGGACGGTGAGGGTCCGGCCGTCCGCCTCGTTCAGTCGCGCCAGGCAGGCCGCCAGGAACCGGGCCCCGAAATCCTTGAAGGCGGCCGTCGGACCGTGGAACAGCTCGAGAATGGACAGCGCCTCCGGGCTCCCCTGGATGGCCGCCAGCGGCGCCGGGAAATTGAAGGCTTCCACCGAGATCGCAGCCAGCGAGCGCGCCAGCGCATCGCCCGCGAAGAACGGCGCGAGCAGTCTCGGCGCAATCTCATGCAGCGCCGCAGCGCTTTCGGGCATTTCAGTGCCGAGCGTCGGCATTGCCTGCGGCACGTAAAGCCCGCCATCGGGCGCAAGCCCGTCGGCAAGCGCCTGGGAAAGCGTCGTTGCACGCTGCGGATCGCGGGTACTGACGTATTTCACCGGCGCTCCACGATGCGCGCGCCGTCGCCGCCGATCGGCGCGACCCAGTGGTCGCAGTCGAGCCCTTCACCCCGGAATGCGAGCAGCATCGCCTCGCGCACCGACTCCGCGCTGCCCTCTTCGCACCAGGCAAAAACGCTGGGCCCCGCGCCCGAGATCGAGCAGCCAAGCGCCCCGGCCTCGACGGCGGCGCGCTTCGCTTGCCTGAATCCGGGGATCAGTTTGGCGCGCTGCGGTTCGATCAACACGTCCTCGAAGGCCGCGCGGATGAGAGCGAGGTCGTTGGTGAAGCAACCGGCCAGGAAGCCGGCGAGGTTCGCCGTCTGCCACACGACGTCCGAGAGGTCGACGAGCCGCGTCAGGATGCCGCGCGCCTGCCGCGTGGACAGGAACATGCGCGGGTGCAGCAGCACGCAGCGGACGGACGGCGGCACCGGGATCTGCTTCACGCGCGGGTTGTCGATGCCGACCGTGAGCACGAGCCCGCCGAACAGCGCCGGCGCGATATTGTCCGCGTGGCGCGCCCCGCTCGCGACCGCCTCGCCCGCGATCGCGTGCGGCAGGAGCTCGAGTGCGGTGAGCGGGGAATCGAGCAGCGCGTTGGCGGCCACGACCGCGGCGACGGCCGAGGCCGCCGATCCGCCGAGGCCCGAGCCGAGCGGGATGCCCTTCTCGATCGTCAGTTCGATTCCGAACGCGGGCTGAACGGCCTGGGTGAGCGAAAGTACGGCCTGGCCCGCCGTGTTGCGCGCGGGCTCGAGCGGCAGGTCCTCAGCGACGCCGCTGACGCCGCAGATACGTACGCCCGGCTCTTCGCTGCGCTCGGCACGCACGCGATCGCCGATCACGCCGAATGCGTGGCCGAGGATGTCGAAGCCGACGCCGACGTTGCCGACCGTCGCCGGCGCGAACGCCGTTGCCGCCATGACCGGCACGGGGAGACCCTAGATCCGCGCGCCGATGCCGGAAGCGAGCCGCAGCAGGTCGCTGAAGACTCCCGCCGCGGTCACCGCCGGGCCCGCCCCTGGGCCCTGCACGACCAGCGCGTTGTCGCAGTAGCGGTCGGTCACGAAGCGCACCACGTTGTCGGTCAAGGCGATGTTGGCGAAGGCGTGGCCTGCGCCGAGCCGCTCGAGGGCGACGGTCGCCTTGCCGGCGGCAGTCAGGCGCGCGACGTAACGCAGCACCTGGCCATCGTGCCGGGCCTCGGCCAGCCGCGAGTTCATCGCCGCGTCGCCGTCCGGCAGGCGCTCGAGGAATTCAACGATGCTGCAGTCGCGCAGCGCCGCCGGCACCAGGCTCTCGACCTCGACGTCGTCGAGTTCGAGCGCGAGGCCCATCTCCCGACCGAGGATGACCAGCTTGCGCGCCACGTCCCTGCCGGAGAGGTCGTCGCGCGGGTCGGGCTCCGTGAGCCCGCGCGCCTTCGCGTCCTTCACCACCTCAGAGAAGGGCACCTTGCCGTCGAAGACGTTGAACAGGTAGGCGAGCGTGCCCGACAGGATGCCCTCGATCTCGCGGATCCGGTCGCCCGTCTCGCGCAGGTCGCGCACCGTCAGGATGATCGGCAGCCCGGCGCCCACCGTCGCCTCGTAGAAGTACTGCGTGCCGGCCGCGCGCCTCGCCTCGTGCATGCGGCGAAACTCGGTGAGCGGCGCGCTGTTCGCCTTCTTGTTCGGGGTCACGACGTGCAACCCGGCCCGCAGCCAGTCAGCATAGCGGGCCGCGATGTGCGCATCCGCCGTGCAGTCGATCATCACGCGGTGCGGCAGGTGCTCCGCGGCAACGTGCGCCGTGAAGCGGTCGAGGTCCAGCGGCTCGCCCGCGCGATCCAAGTGAGCGCGCCAGTCGGCGAGGTCGATCGCCTGCTCCGCGAGCAGCATGCGGCGCGAGGTCGCAATCCCGCGCACGCGCAGGTCGAGCTTGAAATCCCGGCGCAGCCGTTCCGACTGGGAGGCGAGCTGTTCGAGCAGCACGCTGCCAATCGTCCCGGGCCCGACCAGGCCGATGGAAAGCGTGTGCGGCGACAGGTAGAAGGCGGCGTGCACGGCCCGGAGCGCCCGCGACGTCTCCTTGCCGTCAATCACCGCAGAGATGTTCCGCTGCGACGCGCCCTGCGCGATCGCGCGCAGGTTGATGCCCGCCTGGCCGAAGGCCTGGAACAGCTTCCCGGCAATGCCGTGGTGATGGGCCATGCCGTCGCCGACGACGGCGATGATGGCGCAGCCGGAGTCGACGGCGACGCTCTGGATCTGGCCGCCCTGCAGCTCCGCGGCGAAGGCCCGGCGCACCGCACGCTCAGCGAGCGTTGCCTGGCCGGCAGGGACCGCGAAGCAGATCGAGTGCTCGGAACTGCCCTGCGAGATCAGGATCACCGAGATCCCGGCCTCGTGCAGCGCGCCGAACAGCCGGTGCGCCGTTCCCGGGACGCCGATCATCCCGGCGCCCTCGAGGTTGACGAGCGCGACGTCGCGGATGCTGGTGATGCCCTTGACCTGCTCGCCCGGCTCCGGCGCAGCGACGATGGTGGTGCCGGCGTCGGACGGGGCAAAAGTATTCCTGATGCGGATCGGGATGTCCTGCTCGACCGCCGGCGCCATGGTCTGCGGGTGAATGACCTTCGCACCGAAGTAGGCGAGTTCCATGGCCTCGTTGTACGACAGCGAGCCGATGACCTTTGCGTCCGGTACCTGCCCAGGGTCGGCCGAGAGTACGCCGCTGACGTCGGTCCAGATCACGATCTCGCGTGCGCCGAGCAGCGCGCCGAAGATGGAGGCCGAGAAATCGCTGCCATTACGGCCGAGCGTGGTCTGCAGGCCACGCGTGTCACTGGCGACGAAGCCCGGGATCACCAGCACGCCGGCCTCGTCGGGCGCGATCAGGCGCGCCGCATTCTCACGCGAGGCGCTCCACTGCACGCCGGGACCCAGCGGTCCCCACTCCACCGCGATCACCTCGCGCGCATCCAGCCAGCGCACTGCACGACCCGGGTCGCGCGCGCGGAGGAAGGCGGCAAACAGCCGGCTCGACCACAGTTCGCCAAAGCCGGCGACACGGTCGCGGATGTCACGGCCCGCACTGCGTACCAGCGCTACCGCATGCAGCAGGCGCTCTAGATCGCCGATGTCGGATTGCAGCGATCCGAGAAAGGCCTGGCGTTCAACCGGACCGAGGAGTTCCGCGGCGATCTCCACGTGACGGGTCTCGAGGCGCGCAAGGCTCGCGCGGCAGGTGTCGAGCCGGGCGCCTTCGGCCGCCGTCACCAGGCTGATGAGGGCGTCGGTCACGCCGCGGCAGGCCGACAGCACCAGAGCCACTCTCGGCTCGCCGAGATCCAGCGCGATGCCCGCGACGCGCCGGAAGCAACCGGCATCCGCGAGGCTCGAGCCGCCGAACTTGTGCACCACCCAGCGGGCAGCGGCAGCAGGACCTGCAGCGGGACCGGCCGGAACGGCTGGCGTATCGCTCAGCAGCATGATCGCGCCGCCCGGTTCAGGCCGCTGCCTGGCGCTTGAGCCACGCCATGCGTTCGCGCAACGTCTTGCCGACGCGCTCGATGGGATGGTTCAGGTCGCGCTGCAGGAGCTCGCGGTAGCGCGGCTGGCCCTCGGCGTTCTCGGCGATCCACTCGCGCGCGAACTCGCCGGAGCGGATCTCCTCCAGCACCTGTCGCATGGTGGCCTTCACGTGGTCGTCGATGATGCGCGGCCCGCGCGTGAGGTCGCCGTACTTCGCCGTCTCGCTCACGAACTGGTGCATCTTCGCGAGGCCGCCTTCGTACAGCAGGTCGACGATCAGCTTCAGCTCGTGCAGGCACTCGAAGTAGGCGACCTCCGGCTGGTAGCCGGCTTCGACCAGGGTCTCGTAGCCCTTGAGGACGAGCTCGGTCGCGCCGCCGCAGAGCACGGCCTGCTCGCCGAAGAGGTCCGTCTCCGTCTCTTCCGCGAAGCTGGTCTCGAGCACGCCGCTCCTCGTGCCGCCGATCGCGTGTGCGTAGGCGAGCGCGCGCGCCTTGGCGTGGCCGGTCGCGTCCTGCGCGACGGCAAGCAGGCAAGGCACACCCTGCCCCGCTTCGTACTGTCGCCGCACGAGGTCGCCCGGGCTCTTCGGCGCGACGAGCACGACGTCGTGCGTCTTGCCTGGCTGTACCTGCCCATAGTGGATGCTGAAGCCGTGCGCGAACAGCAGCGTCGCGCGCGGGGCGAGGTGGTCCTTCACCTGTTCGAACAGCGCGTGATGCGTCATGTCGGGCGTCAGGAAAGCGACCAGCGTCGCGCCTGCGACGGCTTCCGCGGGACTTCTCACCTCCAGGCCTTCAGCCTTGGCGCGCTCGGCGCTCTTGCCGTCAGGTCGCAGGCCGACCACGACCGGGTAGCCGCTGCCCTTCAGGTTGAGCGCGTGCGCGCGTCCCTGGCTGCCGTAGCCGAGGACCGCGATCGGTCCGTCCTTCAGCGCCTGCGGCTCGGCATCTTCCTCAAAATAGATTCTCATCGACTGCACTCCTCGAAACGAAGGCCCAGAAACGAAGAACCCCGCAGCGGCCTTGCCGGTGCGGGGTTCTGTTTACCTTCGGCTTTGCCGTCAGTTCACGTAACCCCGCGCAGTCCCCAAATAAGGACGACGGTTGCCGCAACGATAAGCATCGATACGAAAGCCACGCGCACTTCCGCCGACGGGCCGTGGCTCGCCATGACGGCGGTCGTGTTGCGCACGGAACGTGACATTCGTTCGATATTCTGTGAATTATCCAGTCGAGTCAAGGCGATACGCGCGAAACCCGCGCAGCCACGAGCAAGCGCCGTGGCGCCGGCCTGGCATCGCAAGAGTGACTTAACATTCTGAATTGAAAAGTTTTTTTGCACTATCGGGCGTCTGCAACGGACGGCAATCCGGGCGCGCGCGATCAGGCCGCGTAGTAGCCATTGATCGACTTCAACTCCAGGAACTCGAGCAGGCCGTACACGCCGCATTCACGGCCGTTGCCGGATTGGCGGTAGCCGCCGAATGGCTCGGCGTAGCCCTGCGCCGTGCCGTTGATGTGCACGCTGCCGACCCGCAACCGCCGCGCAACCGCGTGCGCCTTGTGCATGTCACGGGTGTGCAGGTAAGCGGCGAGTCCGTACGGCGTGTCATTGGCAATCTCGACCGCATCGTCGAGATCCTTGAACCTCAACACGCACAGTACCGGACCGAAGATCTCCTCGCGGGCGATGCGCATCTGGTTGTGCACGTCGGCAAAGACTGTCGGGCGCACGTAGAACCCGCGCGCAAGACCTGCCGGCCGGCCGAGGCCGCCGGCGATGAGCCTCGCGCCCTCGGTGATGCCCATTTCGATGCACTTCTGCACCTTGTCGAACTGCATCCGCGAGGCCAGCGGGCCCAGGTGCCGGCCAGGCGATGCAGGGTCGCCGACCCGCGTGTTCTCGGCGAGACGCGCGGCGATTTGCACCGCCGCCTCGTAGACGGAGTCTTCGACCAGCAGCCGCGTGGGAGCGTTGCAGGACTGGCCCGTGTTGCTGAAGCAGCGGCGCACGCTCTCCGTCATCGCCTTCTCGAGGTCCGAATCGGCGAAGACGATGTTCGGCGACTTGCCGCCGAGTTCCTGGGTCACGCGCTTGATGGTCTCCGCGGCGGTCCGGGCGACATCCACACCGGCGCGGGTGGAGCCCGTGAACGACATCATGTCGATCCGCGGATGGGCGCTCATGGCATGGCCGACGCCCGGACCAGTGCCATGAACCAGGTTGAATACGCCTTCGGGCAGGCGCGCTTCGTCGACGAATTCGGCGACCAGCTGCGCCGACAGCGGCGCCTGCTCGCTGGGCTTCAGTACGACGGTGCAGCCGGCCGCCAGTGCCGGTGCGACCTTGGCCATGATCTGGTTGATGGGCCAGTTCCACGGTGTTATCAGGCCGCACACGCCGATGGGCTCGCGTACGACGTTCGACTCCCCGACGCGCGTTTCCCAGTCGAGCTGCAGGGCCGCGATGATCGTCGCGTCGATGTGATCCGGGCCGGCTGCCGCTTGTGACTTGCGGGACAGGTCGAGCGGCGCGCCCATCTCGGTCGTGATCGCATGCACCATTTCATCGAAGCGGCCCACGAAGACCGCCTTGATCCGGCGCAGGGCATCGAGGCGTTCCGCCAGCGGGGCCGTCGCGAACGCGGGAAACGCGCGCCCGGCCGCCGCAACGGCGAGATCGACGTCGGCCGCCGATCCCATCTGGATCTCCGCGACCTGCTCTTCATCGGCTGGATTGACGACCGCGTAGGTCGACCCGGGTGTCGCCGGCCCGACCCAGCGCCCGTCGATGTAGTGTCGCAGCGATTTCATGATGAATGCGATAGTGCCAGATTCGGCGGCACCGGACCCCGGACGCAGGAGGCGAGCGGACCGCGCAATGGATAAGCTAGGGATCCTCTTGAAGTTCGCGGATCCCGACGATGACCCTGGATGATTATGACTTCGTCATCGTCGGCGCCGGCTCGGCCGGCTGCGTGCTGGCTGACCGGCTGACCCGCGACCGGCGTCACAGCGTCCTGATTCTGGAGGCCGGGCCGGCGGACAGCCATCCATACATCAAGCTGCCCATCGGCTATGGCCGGCTCTTCCACCACCCCGAGTACAACTGGCGTTACGAATCCGAGCCGGACCCGAACCTCGGGAATCGCAAGGCCTACTGGCCTCGCGGTCGCGGCGTGGGCGGCTCGAGCTCCATCAACGCGCTCATCTATTGCCGCGGCATGCCGGGTGACTTCGACGACTGGGCGGCGAATGGCGCGACGGGCTGGGACTGGAACGCCGTGCGGCCGCACTTCGAACAGATCGAGTCGCATGTCGGCCCCGATGGTGCGCGGCGCGGCAACGGCCCGCTGTTCGTCACCGACGTGCGCGAGCGTGTGCATCCGACCAACCGCTACTTCTTCGAAGCGGCGCGCGAGGTCGGGCTGCCCGTCACCGACGATTTCAACGGCCCGGTGCCGGAGGGCGTCGGCGCCTATGCGATCACGGTGCGCGGACGGCTGCGCTGTTCCGCGGCCGATGCCTTCCTCCGACCGGCCCTCGCGCGGGGTCGCGTGAAGGTCCTGACCCGCGCGGTGGTCCGGCGCGTGCTGCTGGAAGGCAGGCAGGCTGTCGGTCTGGAGTTCGTTCAGGACGGCGTGATCATGCGGGCGCGGGCCCGGCGCGAGGTGATCGTGAGTGCGGGCGCCGTCGGTAGTCCCCAGGTCCTCCAGCTTTCCGGCATCGGCCCGGGCGGGTTGCTCCACCGCCTTGGCATTCCGGTGGTGGTCGCCAACGACAACGTGGGCGGCAACCTCCAGGATCATCTCGCGGTGACGTACTTTTACCGCGCCAGCGAGCCCACGATGAACAACCAGCTCGCGCCGTGGTGGGGCAAGCTGCGTGAGGGCGCCCGCTACCTGCTCACGGGCCAAGGGCCGATCGGGATCAGCGCCAATCAGTGCGGCGGCTTCGTGCGCTCGACGCCTGCGGCGTCGCGACCGGACCTCCAGCTTTATTTCGCACCGATCACCTTCACGACCACGCAGAAGAAACCGGGCAGGCGCCAGGTCGTCAATCCGGACCCCTGGCCGGGCTACCTGATCTCATTCCAGCCGGCGCGGCCGACGAGCCGCGGCCGGATCGACATTCGCTCGCCGGACATCAGCGAGGCGCCTGCCATTCACAGCAACGGCCTCGCGACCCAGAATGACCTGGACGATGTGGTCGCCGGCGGCCGGCTGCTCCAGGCGATGGTGAAGACGCGCGCGCTCAGGGCCTTCGCGCGCGAGGCCATCGCGCCGGATGTCGAGACGCTCGACGACGCCGGCCTCGTGGAAGATTTCCGCCAGCGTTGCGGCTCCGTCTTCCATCCGGTCGCCACCTGCCGCATGGGGCCAAGCGCAGTCGAGGCCGTGGTGGACTCGCAGCTCCGGGTATTCGGGGTCGAGCGGCTGCGCGTGGTCGATGCGTCCGCCTTTCCGGGCCTGACCAGTGGCAATACCAACGCGCCGACGCTGATGCTCGCGCACCGGGCTGCTGAAGCCGTCCTCGCCGATGCCCGCTGACCGGACCATGGACACCCTAAACATCAAGCGGCTGGAGACGTACTGCAATGAGTTCCTCGGGTTCGTGCGCGCGACCGCGGAGGACGGCTCGCACGGCTGGGGACAACTCTCGACCTACAACGCCGACATCACGGCGCAGGTGTTCCACCGGCAAGTCTCGCCGTGGGCGCTCGGCCGCGACGCTTTCGACATCGCGGCGCTCGTCGATGCGATTCCCGAGCGCGAGCACAAGTTCCCTGGATCGTACCTGTACCGCGCGATGTCCGGTCTCGACACGGCACTCTGGGACTGGCGTGCACGACGCGAAGGCAAGCCCGTCACGGCGCTGATCGGCGGCAGCGCGGGAAGCCTGCGTGCCTACGCGTCCTCGATGCGCCGAGACATCACGCCTGCGGATGAAGCCGCGCGGATGCTGCGCCTGCGCGGCGAGCTGGGCTTTGATGCCTTCAAGTTCCGCATCGGATCCGAGTGCGGTCACGATCGGGACGAATGGCCCGGGCGCACGGAAGCCGTGGTCCCGGCCATGCGCAGGGCGCTCGGGCCCGATGTGGCGCTGCTCGTCGATGCCAACTCCTGCTATTCGCCCGCTCGGGCGATCGAGGTCGGGCGGCTGCTCGAGGAACACGGCGTTTGCCACTTCGAGGAGCCCTGCCCGTACTGGGAGTTCGAGCAGACCCGGCAGGTGCGCGAGGCGCTCTCGCTCGATGTCACGGGCGGCGAGCAGGACTGGGACCTGCAGCACTGGAAGCGGATGATCGCGATGCCGGCGGTGGATGTGATCCAGCCGGACGTCCTCTACATGGGCGGCCTCGTGCGGACGCTGCGGGTCGCGGCGCTCGGCGCGGCGGCGAGCCTGCCCTGCACGCCGCACAGCGCGAACCTGTCGCTGGTCACGCTCTTCACGATGCACCTGCTGCGTGCAATCCCGAACGCCGGGCCGTACCTGGAGCTGTCGGTCGAGGGACCGGAATACTATCCGTGGCAGGTCGGCATCTTCACGCGCGATCCCTACACGGTGGAGAACGGCCGGGTGACCGTCACCGACGAGCCCGGCTGGGGCACGGAACCGAATCCCGCCTGGCTCGAGCGCGCCCGGTACCAGTGCAGCGAGATCGCGTCGTGAGCGGCGCGCCCGCCGCGGCCGTGCCGGAGACCGAGTCGCGCGCGGCGCGCCTGAAGCGCTACGGCCAGTTTGCCGTGATCACGCTGGCGGCCGGCACGCTGTATCCGCTCATGTACCTGCGGCAGAACTTCGAGATCAGCGTGCTCGAGGCCCTGCGCATCACGGCCAGCGACCTGGGCGAGCTGTACTCGCTGCTCGGGCTCGTGTTCGCGGTGGCGTACATCCCGAGCGGGCGGCTCGCCGACCGGTTCCAGCCGCGCCTGCTGATGTCCTTTTCGCTGATCGCGGTCGGGCTGCTCGGCTTCTGGTTCGCGACCTACCCGTCGCTGGCAGAACTCCGGCTGATCTTTCTCGGCTGGGGCCTGGCGGGCGGGCTCACCTTCTGGGCGTCGCTCATCAAGGCCGTCAAGCTCCTGGCCCGGTCGAGCGAACAGGGCCGCTTCTTCGGCATTCTTGACGGCGGCCGCGGCCTGGTCGAGGCGCTCCTCGCATCGATCGCCATCCTGATGTTCCGGGTGCTGTCGGAGCCGACGGATGCGGCGGCCATCCGGCTCGCGCCGGTGATCGTCATGTACTCGACGGCAGTGACGCTGTTCGGCGTGCTGGTGTACTTCCTGGTTGCCGACGCGCCCGGCAGCGGCAGCGACGCTTCTGCGCCCGCCCGCCGCGGTTCGCTGTGGGCCGACATGCGAGGCCTTGCAGCCGTGCCCGAGCTCTGGCTCCTGGCTGTCATCATGATGATCAGCCAGATGCTCTTCTGGGTCACGTACTCCATCTCGGCCTTCCTGCAGGTGAACCTCGGGCTCACGGCATTCGCCGCGGGATTCGTGACCCTGATGAAGCTCTGGATGCGGCCGATCGGGGGCATCTCGATCGGCTTCATTGCGGACCGCATGTCGAAGGAACTGCTGCTGGCCTGGCTGATCCTGCTCGCGTCGCTGAGCCTGCTCGCCATCGTGTTCCTGCCGCTCGCCGGCCGGATGGCCGCGATCATCGTCACCGTCGTCGTGATCGGCTACCTGACGTATGCGATCAAGGGCCTGTACTGGGCGCTGCTCGATCATTGCCCGGTGCCGCGCCGGCTTACGGGTCTTGCGATCGGGCTCGTGAGCTTCATCGGCTACATGCCGGACGTGCTGCTGCCGCTCTATGACGGGTGGCTGTCGCGCGAGTACCCGCGCGCGCAGGCCTTTCAGATCTACTTCGCGAGCATCGCCGCCTGCGGCTTCATCGGCGCCGGTTTCTGCGCGGCGTTCCATCGCCGGAGCAGGTCGCGGGCATCGCAGGCGCGGGCGTAGCCCGCATGGACGAACCCTTGCCCGAAGCCCGTGGGCCGCGGCTCAGGACGAGCGTTGCAGCGTCAGCGGCCGGGAACCCAGATCGCGCAGTTCGTCAGGCACTCCCAGCGCGTGCCAGGCTGCGAGTCGCTGCTGGATCGCGGGCGGAAACGGCGCGCCGCGGACGGTCGCACCCTGGTGTACGTGCATCAGCATCACATCGACGACCGCGGCAAGTTCGCCCGCGCCCGCGGGATGAATGGCGAGCAGCAGGCGCAGGCGCTTCGCGTCGAATTCCGCCGGGTACCAGTCGACTTGCAGGCGCGCGCCACCCTTGATTTCGCGCAGGAATCGCACGTGCATTTCCAGCGTGTACAGCGTGCAATGCGCGTCGCGGCGGTAGGACTCGTCGATGCCGAGATCATCCATCAGCGCATCGATGCTGGCGCTCGCGATCACGACGTAGTACCCGTCGCGCAGATGACCGTTGTAGTCGAACCACGCCGGATCGATGCCGCACTCGTGCGGCCCAGGCGGCCAGGCGCGGGCCGTCCTACCGGAGCCGGAGTCGCTCACGCGTCTCGGCGGCGGTCAGGACGCGCGCGCCCATTGCCTCGATGATGGTGCGTGCCCGAGTCACCAGCTGCTCGTTGCTGGCGTAGACACCTTTGCTCAGATAGAGGTTGTCCTCGAGGCCCACGCGCACATTGCCGCCCAGCAGGACGGACTGCGCGACCCAGGGCATCTGCATCCGGCTGATCGCGAATGACGACCAGAGGCACTCCGGCGGCAGCGCACTGACCATGGCCAGCAGATGGCCGGTGTCCGCGGGCACGCCCCAGGGGATTCCCATGCAGAGCTGGATCAGGGCGGGCGAATCGATCAGTCCCTCCTTGATCATCTGTCTGGCGAACCACAGGTTGCCGGTATCGAAGATCTCCAGTTCCGGCTTGACGCCGAGCTGCCGTGCGATCTCGGCGCCGCGGCGCAGGTAATTGGGCGTCGATACATAGGCGCGGCTGGCATCGCCGAAGTTGAGGCTGCCGCAATCGAGCGTCGCGATATCCGGGCGGTACCTGCCCTCCTCGCAGAGCTCGATGACGTGCTTCATCCGCTCTTCCTGCGTGACGAAGTCGCTGCCCGGTGCCGGCGTGTCGGCAAGGCCGTTCTGGCCGATGACGATGTAGCCGCCCATGCCGCAGGTCAGGTTGACGATCACGTCGGTCTGGCTTTCCCGGATGTGGCGTACCACTTCCCGGTAATGCCGGGTTTCCATGCTGAAACCCCCGGTTTCGGGATCGCGCACGTGGATATGCACGATGGCGGCACCGGCGCGCGCGGCGGCAATCGCCGACGCGGCAATGTCCGCGGGCGCGACCGCGCAATAGGGGCTGCGGGTCACCTTGGCGTCGTCGCCGGTCACGGCGCAGGTGATGAATACTTCGGGGTTCACGCGCTGCACACTATGCCTGACGCACGCATCCTTGAAAAAGCGTCCCGGGACCCGCAGGATGCATGTTCCAACGGGAGCATACGGCCGTGAGCGAACCCACCCTGAGGAGCCGGCGCCCTTCGGGTCGTGACGCGCGCCGTGCCGAGCGTTCCGGCCCGTTGCCTGATCACCTGCGCCCGGTCCGGCCCGGCATGCCGAGCGGGCGTTACCAGCCGCTCACGCAGGGCGAAGTCGAACAGATCCATCGCACGGCGCTGCGCCTGCTGGCCGAAGTCGGCCTCGGGGACGCCACCGATTCGGGCATCGAGGTCATGACCCGGGCCGGCTGCGAGCTGTCCGGCACCGGCCGGCTGCTGTTCCCGCGTTCGCTGGTCGAGGACACGCTCGCAAAGGCGGCGCGCCGGTTCGTGCTGCACGGGCAGGATCCGCGGCACGACATGGAACCCTGGGGCAAGCGTGCGTATTTCGGCACGGCCGGTGCGGCAGTCAATATCGTGGATGCGAAGGGCGCTTACCGCGAGTCGAAGATCCAGGATCTCTACGACATCGGCCGGATCGTCGACGTGATGGAGCACATCCACTTCTTCCAGCGCTCCGTCGTGCCGCGCGACCTCCCCGACCCCTTCGACATGGATTTCAACACCTGCTACGCCTCGGTCATGAGCACGACCAAGCACGTAGGCAGCAGCTGGGTCAGCCCTGCGCACCTGGAGGCATCACTGCAGATGCTGCACGCCATCGCCGGGGGCGAGGACCGCTGGCGCGCACGACCCTTCGTCAGCCAGTCCAACTGCTTCGTCGTGCCGCCGATGAAATTCGCGGCGGATGCCTGTCGCTGCCTCGAGGTCGCCGTGCGGGGAGGCATGCCCGTGCTGCTGTTGTCCGCGGGACAGGCAGGAGCCACCGCACCGGCGGCGCTCGCCGGCGCGCTGGCGCAGGAAGTGGCCGAAGTGCTCGCGGGTCTCGTCTACGTGAACGCGATCAAGCCCGGACATCCGGCGATATTCGGCACCTGGTGTTTCGTGTCCGACCTGCGCACCGGGGCGATGTCGGGCGGCAGCCCCGAACAGGCGCTGCTGTCTGCCGCCGCGGGCCAGATGGCGAACTTCTACGACCTGACCGGCGGCACCGCCTCGGGGATGACCGACTCGAAGGTCCCCGATGCCCAGGCGGCGGGCGAGAAAGCGCTGAACCATGCGCTGGTCGGCAACTCCGGCGCCAACCTCATCTACGAATCCGCGGGAATGCACGCGAGCCTGCTGGGCTTCTCGCTGGAAAGCCTGGTGATTGACAACGACATCATCGGCGCCACGCAGCGCACGATCAAAGGCATCGAGGTCAGCGAAGATCGCCTGTCGTTCGAGGTCATCAAGGACGTGTGCCTCAACGGCCCGGGACACTTCCTCGGCAGCGGACAGACGCTGGAGTTGATGCAGACCGAGTACCTGTACCCGGCGGTCGGCGATCGCCGCAGCCCGAACGAGTGGATCGAGCAGGGATCCCGTGACGCGCTGCAGCGTGCGGCCGTGCAGGTCCGCGAGATCCTCGCCAGGCACTACCCGGACCATGTGCCGGAAGCGGTCGATGCCGAGATCCGCCGCCGCCATCCCGTGAAGCTGGCGCGCAACGCCATGCTGCCGCCGCATGCGCCGGACGCGGCGCAGGGCATCGCGTAAGTTCACCTTGTCGCTCCCTGCGCACGCCAGCGTCGTGATCGTCGGCGGAGGCATCGCCGGCTGCTCGATCGCGTATCACCTGACGAAGATCGGAATTCGCGATGTCGTGCTGCTGGAGCGCCGCCAGCTCACCTGCGGCACGACCTGGCACGCCGCCGGCCTCGTCGGCCAGCTGCGAGCGACACGCAACCTGACGGAGCTCGCCAGGTACACGGCCGATCTCTACCGGTCGCTGGAGGCCGAGACCGGCCAGGCCACCGGATTCAGGCAGAACGGATCGGTCAGCGTCGCGAAGACGCCGGCGCGCCTCGAGGAACTGCTGCGCGGCGCGTCGATGGGCAGGACCTTCGGCCTCGAAGTGGACGCGCTGACGCCCGGCGAGATCAAGGAGCGCTGGCCGCTGCTGGAAGTCGGCGACCTGGTCGGCGGGATCTTCATCCGCAAGGACGGCCAGACCAATCCCGTCGATACGACCCAGGCCCTCGCGCGCGGCGCGAAGCAGGGCGGCGTCCGCATCTTCGAGAACACGCCCGTCACCGGCATCCGGGTGAAGAATGGCCGGGCTGTCGGCGTCGACACCGAGACCGGCGTCGTCGCGGCGGATACGGTCGTGCTGTGCGCCGGCATGTGGTCGCACGCGCTCGGCCGCGCCGCGGGCGCGTCGATTCCCCTGCACGCGGCCGAGCATTTCTACATCGTCACGGAGCCGATCGCCGGGCTGCCGGGAAACCTGCCGGTTCTCCGGGTCTACGACGAATGCGCGTATTACAAGGAAGACGCCGGCAAGCTGCTCATGGGCTGCTTCGAGCCGGTGGCAAAACCCTGGGGCATGAACGGCATACCGGAGAGCTTCTGCTTCGACTCGCTGCCCGAGGACTTCGAGCACTTCGAGCCGATCCTCGCCGCCGCCGCGCAGCGAGTGCCCGTGCTCGCGGAGACCGGCATCCAGCTCTTCTTCAACGGTCCCGAAAGCTTCACGCCGGACGACCGTTACTACCTCGGCGAAGCGCCGGAAATCCGCGACCTGTTCGTGGCAACCGGCTTCAACTCGGTCGGCATTGCGGCGAGCGGCGGCGCCGGCAAGGTCGTGGCGCAGTGGATCGTCGATCGCCGGCCGCCGATGGACCTGGCCGACGTCGACATCCGTCGCGCCATGCCATTCCAGTCCAACCGCCGCTACCTCCGCGATCGCACCGTCGAAACGCTCGGTCTGCTGTATGCGATGCACTGGCCGTACTACCAGTACCAGACGGCACGCGGCGCGCGGCGCAGCGCATTGCATGACCGCTTGCTGGCGGCCGGCGCCTGCATGGGCGAGACGGCGGGCTGGGAACGGCCCAACTGGTTTGCGGAAGCGGGCACGAATCCGCAGTACGAGTACTCCTGGGGGCGCCAGAACTGGTTCGATGCCTGCGCGCGCGAGTGCCTCGCCGTGCGCGACGCCGTCGCGCTGTTCGATCAGAGCAGTTTCGCGAAGTACTTCGTACAGGGCCCGGATGCCTGCGGAGTGCTCAACCGGTTGTCGACGGCCGACGTCGACGTCGCGCCGGGGCGCATCGTGTACACGCAGTGGCTCAACGACCGCGGCGGCATCGAGGCGGATCTGACGATCACGCGCCTCGACGAATCCCGGTTCCTGGTGGTGACCAGTGCCATCTGCCAGACCCGCGACCTGAGCTGGCTCACGCGTCATCTCGACGACCATCCCAGCCTGCGCTGCACCGCTACCGATGTGACGTCCGGCATGGCCATGCTGGGCGTCATGGGGCCGCGCAGCCGCGGACTGCTGCAGTCCCTGTCCGGCGCCGATCTGTCGAACGCAGCGCATCCATTTGGCTGTTCGCGGGAGATCGAGATCGGCTACGCGCGCGTCCGTGCGAGCCGCATCACCTATGTCGGCGAACTCGGCTGGGAGCTCTACCTCCCGGCCGAACACATGCTCGATGTCTACGATCGCCTGCTGGAAGCAGGTGCCGACCACGGGATGCGCCTTGCCGGCTACCACGCCATGGCGGCCTGCCGCGTCGAAAAGGGTTACCGGCACTGGAGTCATGACATCGGCGACGAGGACACGCCGCTCGAGGCGGGGCTCGGTTTCACCGTGGCCTGGGACAAGCCCGGCGGGTTCATCGGTCGCGACGCCCTGCTCGCTCAACGCGCGGGCGGCACGCCGGCGAGGCGGCTCGTGCAGGTAATGCTGGAAGACCATGCGGCGACAGCGCCCCTGCTCTACCACGAGGAACCGATCGTGCGCGACGGCACCATCGTCGGCTCGACGCGCTCGGGCGCGTGGGGACATCGCATCGGCCGCTCGATCGGCATGGGCTACGTCAGTTGCGACACCGGCGTCACGCGCGAGTGGCTGGAGTCGGGCAGCTGGCAGATCGAAGTTGCCGGCGTGCGTCACGCGGCGCGTGTCCAGCTGCAGCCCTGGTACGACCCGAAGAACGAGCGAATAAGGTCCTGAGTACCCCCGCCCCATGAAGAGCCACGCACAGGTCGTGATCATCGGTGGCGGCGTGGTCGGCTGCAGCGTGCTCTATCACCTGACGCAACTCGGCATCACCGATGCCGTGCTGCTGGAACGCGACGAACTCACCGCCGGTTCGACCTGGCATGCGGCCGGCAACTGCCCGAACTTCTCGACGTCCTGGAACCTGATCAAGCTCCAGCGTCACAGCACGCGCCTGTACAGCGAGCTGGCGCGGCGCGTCGGCTACGACATCAACTACCACGTGACCGGCAGCGTCCGGCTTGCCCATACCCAGGACCGCGTCGACGAGTTCCGTCACGTCGCGTCGCAGGCGCGCGCGCAGGGCATCGAGTTCGAGATGCTGACGCCGGATGAAATCCGCGCGCGTCACCCGTTCATCGTCACGGATGACATTCGCGCCGGCCTGTACGATCCGTACGACGGTGACATCGACCCGGCGCAGCTGACGCAGGCGCTTGCCAAGGGCGCGCGCGATGCCGGCGCGCAGATCCATCGCCAGACCCGGGTGACGGCGATCGAGCGCACCAGTTCGGGCGAGTGGCGAATCACCACCACGAAAGGCGTGATCCAGGCCGGGAAAGTCATCAATGCAGCCGGCTATCGCGGCGGCGAAGTGGCGGCGATGGTCGGCGAGTACCTGCCGATCGTGACCCTGTCGCACCAGTACCTCGTCACCGACGAAATACCGGAGCTGGTGGCGCGCGGCACGACGCGCCTGCCGCTGCTGCGCGACCCTGACACCAGCTACTACCTGCGGCAGGAAAAGCACGGCCTCATTCTCGGACCGTACGAGTGGCAGGCCACGGCGCACTGGCTGGATCGCATCCCGGACGAGTTCGCGCACCAGCTGTTCGACGATGACCTGTCGCGCATCGAGAAGTACATCGAGGCGGCCTGCGGGCGCGTGCCGATCCTGGGCACGGTCGGCGTCAAGACCATCGTCAACGGCCCGATTCCGTATGCACCCGACGGCAATCCACTGATCGGGCCGGCGCCCGGCCTGCCGGGTTTCTACCACTGCTGCGCTTTCACGTTCGGCATCGCCCAGGCAGGCGGCGCGGGCAAGTGCATCGCCGAGTGGGTGGTCAACGGCCAGCCCGAATGGGACATGTGGCCGCTGGATTCGCGCCGCTACCTGGAATGCCACAACCACAGGTTCACGCTGGCCAAGGCCATCGAGACGTACCAGCACGAGTATGGCGTCGGTTACCCGGCGGAAGAACGCCCCGCCGGCCGGCCTGCGAAGGCCTCACCCGTCTATTCGCGCCTGCGCGACAAGGGAGCGAAGTTCGGCGCCCGCGGCGGCTGGGAGCGCGCCGTCTACTTTCCGGCTGCCAGCGACCCAAAGGACAAACCCGAGCTGTCGTTCCGCCGGCCGAACTGGCACACCGCCATCGCGCGCGAATGCGAAGCCGTGCAGCAGCGCGTGGCCATGCTCGACCTGCCGGGATTCACGAAATTCGAAGTGTCGGGGCCGGGTGCCGCCGACTGGCTCAACCACATGGTGGCCGGCGTGGTTCCGAAGGCCGGGCGCACGGCGCTCAACTACTTCTGCGCGCCCAACGGCGGCATCGTCACGGAGATGACCGTCACGACACTCGAGGCGGATCGCTACTGGCTGATCAGCGCGGCGGCGGGCGAGCGGCACGACGAGCACTGGCTGCGCGAGCACCTGCCGGGCTCCGGTGGAGCCGTCCGCCTCGAGAATCATTCGGCCCGCTTTGGCACGCTGATCGTCGTGGGGCCGCGTTCACGCGAGCTGCTGTCGCTGCTGACGCCCGCGGACCTGTCCAACGAGGCGTTCCCCTGGCTGTCGGTACGGCAGATTCCGATTGGCTACACCCGGGCGATCGCGTTGCGCGTCAACTACGTGGGCGAGCTGGGCTGGGAACTGCACCTGCCGGTGGAGCATCTGCTGTCGGTCTATGACCTCATCTCCGAGGCCGGCCAGCAGTTCGGGATCCATGACTTCGGGCTCTATGCCATGGAGAGCCTGCGACTCGAAAAGTGCTACCGCGCCTGGAAGGGCGACCTGACGGCCGAGTACACGCCATTCATGGCGTCGCTGGATCGCTTCGTGAAGCTCGACAAGCCCGGCGGCTTCATCGGCCAGGAAGCGCTGCAGCGCGAAGCGGCCACCGGGCCTCGCGAGCGGTTCGTGCCGCTGCTGGTGGACGCGGATGATGCCGACGCTGCCGCCGTGTCGATCGTCTTCCTGCAGGACGAGCCGGTCGGGCTCGTCACCTCGGGCGGCTACGGGTATCGCCTGAAACAGAGCATTGCGCTCGCGTACATCCGCACGGATCTCACCGTGCCCGGAACCAAGCTCGGCGTCGAGATCCTCGGCCAGCGGCGCCGAGCGGTCGTCGCGAGCGAGCCGCTGTACGATCCGCAGAACCTGCGGCTTAGAGCCTGACACCCACCAACGCTCCTTCAGACGCTGCGCGGGTAGGCGCCGAGCACGCGAAACAGTGACGCGATGCGGCCGAGCTCCTCGATCGCGGGCGCGATACCCGGATCCGCGGCGTGGCCCAGGATGTCGACGAAGAACACGTAGTGCCACTTGCGCTGCAGCGACGGGCGCGACTCGATGCGCGTCATGCTGATCGCATGTCGCGCCAGTGGCTCGAGCAGCCGGTGCAGGGCACCCGGCGCCTCCGTGTCCGACATGGACATCAGCAGGGTCGTCTTGTCGCGGCCGGAAGGCGCGAGCAGCGAACGGCCGATGATGTGGAAGCGCGTCGTGTTGTCCGGCCGGTCCTCGATCTCCGCGGCAAGCGTCCTGAGGCCGTAGATCTCGGCGGCGGCCTGGCTCGCGATCGCCGCGGTGCCCGTCTCGTCGCGCGCGCGGCGCGCGCCCTCGGCGTTGCTCGCGACTGCGACGCGTTCCACGCCAGGCAGCAGCTCATCGAGCGTCGCGCGGCACTGCGCGAGCGCCTGGGCGTGCGCGCAGACGCGCCGCACGTCCGAGAGGCCGCCGGCCCGCGTCAGCAGGTGGTGGCGGATCGCGAGTTCGACCTCGCCGCAGATCTTGAGCGGCGAGGACAGGAACATGTCGAGCGAGTGACGCACGGTACCCTCGGTCGAGTTCTCGATCGGCACCACGCCGAAGTCGGCGCTGCCCGACTCGACCTCGCGGAACACGTTCTCGACCTCCGGTAGCGGCAGCGCGCGCACCGAGTGGCCGAAGTGGCGCGACACGGCTGCATGCGTGTAAGTGCCCTCGGGACCGAGGAAGGCGATCTTGAGCGGCTCCTGCTGCGCCAGGCAGGCCGACATGATCTCGCGGAAGAGGCGCAGCATTTCCTCGTCCTTGAGCGGGCCGCGGTTGCGGGCGACGACGTTGCGCAGCACCTCGGCCTCGCGTTCCGGGCGGTAGAAGTCGACGGCCGCGCCCGCTTTCTTGCTCTCGCCCACCTCGCGCGCGAGCTGCGCGCGGTCGGCGATGAGCCGCTGGATCTGCTCGTCGATCTGGTCGATGCTCTGGCGGATACCGGTCAGGTCGGTCTTCTTCATCATCGCTCAACTCTCTGACGCCGCTGTCGGGCGCCCGGCTAGTGTGACGCCGGGAATGCTGCCTTTCCAATGGCATGTGTAGCGGGAAAGCAACAGATTTTCGATCCCAGTTCGTGGGGTTTGCGGGTACAGGTGCCGTGCTATAGTCAAATTGCGGTTCGGCCGCAACAGGGAGGCTTGCCATTCGTACGCCCCTGAGACGCGACTTGAGCATCCCAACATCGAGGTAGCGCAATGCAAAGCAAGACCGTCCCGACTCGGAACCTCCGCCTGCTGGCCGGACTTTACGCAGCGCTCGGGACTCTTTCGGTGGGTGTCGCAGCCGATGCCCAGGCACAGACCGCGGCGAATGCGCCCGGCGGTTCCGCGCTGGAAGAAGTGATCGTGACCGGCACCCGCCGCACGGACCGTTCGGCGTCGGAATCCGCATCTCCGATCGACGTCATCGGCGGCGCGGAGCTCAATACACAAGCGGCCTCCAACATGCTCGACGTGGTCAAAAACGTCGTTCCGTCGTTCTTCGTCCCGCAAAACACGATCTCCGACGCCTCGACCTTCGTCCGCGCGCCGTCGCTGCGCGGTCTGCCGTCGGACCAGGTCCTGGTGCTGCTCAACGGCAAGCGCTTCAATCGTTCGGCGCTGGTGCAGGTTTACTCCGGTGGCGATACGGGCCTCTCATTCGGCTCGCACGGTTCGGACCTTTCGTCCCTCCCGAGCATCGCAATCAAGAAGCTGGAAATTCTGCGCGATGGCGCGACCGCCCAGTACGGTACGGACGCAATTGCTGGCGTGCTCAATTACGGGTTGCGCGACGACGTTGGATTCGAAGTCGTAGCCCGCATGGGCCAGTACCAGGACGAGAGCGATGGTGACGGCATGCTGTTTGCGGCCAATGCCGGCTTCGAGGTGGGCGACGACGGATTCATCAACCTCTCGGCCGAGTACTTCGATGACGATCAGACGAGCCGCGGCGTGACGCGCCCGGTTGCGGTCGCGTTTGCCGAGGAGAACCCGGACCTCGCCGGCGAACTGCCGCACTACCCGTTGCCGGCGCAGATCTGGGGCTCGTCGCCGACGCACGGTTTCAAGTTCGTGCTCAACTCCGAGTTCGGGATGGGCGAGAACAGCGAACTCTACTTCTTCGGCAATTACGCCGACACCAAGACGGACCAGAGCTTCAACTTCCGCTCGTCGCTGCAAGGCTCGCGCGATTTCGAAGCAGACGATGGCAGTGGCACTAACGTCACCATCAGCCAAGGCGGTCGGGGGTTCTTCAATGGCCCCTACTACCTGCCATGCCCGGCGAGCAACGCGACCTGCCCCACGGGTGGATTCGTCGAGGACCCCGTCAACAACTTCTTGATGACGTCGCTCTACCCGGGCGGATTTACGCCGCGCTTTGTGGGCGAGAACGAGCAGATTTATGGCACCGCCGGCTTCAGGGGTGATGCGGACAGCGGACTGCACTACGACTTTTCGACGTCGCTCAGCCGCAATACCCTTGCGCTCTCGATGTACAACTCGATCAGCCCTTCATTCGGGCCCGAGACGCAGACGAGTTTCGAGTTCGGCGACTTGATCCAGGAGGAGATCGACATCAACGTGGATGTCACTTACCCGATCGAGGTCGGGATGGCGAGTCCGCTGACCTTCTCGGCCGGTGCCGAGTTCCGTGAGGAATCCTTCGAGTCGACCGCGGGTGATTTCCAGTCATTTGGCGCGGGGCCCTACGCAATCGCCAATCCGCTGTATGCCGAGATCGCTCCCGGTGTGTTCCAGGCGACCGGCAATTTCACCGATGTCGAGGATCCGGGCGCCAGCGGGTACGCAGGTACCAACACGGCCTACGCGGACGAGAACAGTCAATCCAGCTACGGCGTCTACGTCGGCCTTGAAGGCGATATCACCGAGAATTTCACGATGGGCGCGGCCGCGCGCTTCGAGGACTATGAAACCTTCGGTAGCGAAGTCGTAGGCAAGCTGAATGCAATCTGGCGTGCGACCGATGCGGTCTCGCTGCGCGCGACGATCGGCACCGGTTTCCACGCGCCATCGCCCGGCCAGAACAATACGCAGATCGTGACTACGACCTTTATCGCTGGCGAGTCGGTGCAGCAAGGTACGTTCCCGGTGACCAGCGCGGTGGCGCAGTACTTCGGAGCCGAATTGCTGAAGCCTGCGACCGCCACGAACTACGGCGCCGGAATTGTGTTCAATCCGTCTGACGTCTTCACGTTGACCCTGGATTTTTACCAGATCGACGTGGACGATCGCATTTTCATCTCTCAGAGCTACACTGTTGACGCTGCGGACATTGCCGCGTTGCCTGAGCTCGCGACCGTCGGGGAGAACGGTTCCGTTCAGTACTTCACCAACGCGTTCGACACCTCGACCCACGGCGTCGATTTGGTTGGTACCTGGGCGGCCACCGACAATCTCAATCTCACGCTCGCCTACAACTACAACAAGAGCGAAGCCGAGAATTTTGATCCCGCCATTGTTAGCGGCGACC
>Ga0209254_10001135_pt1 | contig 23502 bp, 27 predicted proteins | sample FrelakmetDIP11DI_FD_187148 | JGI IMG/M metagenome (GOLD analysis project Ga0209254, IMG submission 187148) | Freshwater lake sediment microbial communities from the University of Notre Dame, USA, for methane emissions studies - DIP11 DI (SPAdes)... | ecosystem: Environmental > Aquatic >...
CCAACCACCCCACCCCTCCCCTTTGACAGGTCAGAATGAAATAGCCGGCTGCGCACCCACAGCACCCACCTCTATCGGCTGTAACTTGTTAAAGAGCGATTTCCGCCGGGTCACCGGAAAGCTCCCCGGGAAGACGGCGAAAAGACTGCGATTATAGCGCGTTCATGGGTTCGGTCAACCCCCCGACTATCCCGGGGCGCGAAGCGTCACCCGGGCGAACTTGCGCTTGCCCACCTGCAGGACATAAGGCCCACCCACGGCAAGCCTGAGGCCCTTGTCGGCGACCTTCTGGCCGTCCACCTTGACGCCCCCCTGCTCGATCATCCGGAGCGCATCCGACGTGCTGGGACAGACGCCCGAAGACTTGAGCACCTGGGCGATCGGGCCACCGTCGGAAGCCACCTCGATCACCTGGTCGGGCAGGTCGTCCGGAACGCCGCCGTGCCGGAAACGGGACTCGAAGTCCTCCAGCGCCCTGACCGATGCGGCCCGGTCGTGGAATCGCGTCACGATCTCCTGGGCAAAACGGACTTTCACGTCCCGCGGATTGCCCCCTGACTCGACTTCCCGCTTCCAGGCCGCGACCGTGGCCAGTGACTCGAAGGACAGCAGCTCCACGTAGCGCCACATCAGCTCGTCCGAGACGCTCATGAGCTTGCCGAACATCTCCTCGGGCGCATCGTGGATGCCGACGTAGTTTCCGAGGGACTTCGACATCTTGCTCACGCCGTCGAGCCCCTCGAGCAGGGGCATCGTCAGGATCACCTGCGGCTCCTGCCCGTACTGCTTTTGCAGCTCGCGCCCGACCAGGAGGTTGAACTTCTGGTCTGTGCCGCCCAGCTCGATGTCCGCCTTCATGGCGACCGAGTCGTAGCCCTGCACGAGCGGATAGAGAAACTCGTGGATCGAGATGGGCCGCCGCTCGGCATAGCGCCGTGAAAAGTCATCGCGCTCGAGCATGCGGGCCACCGTGTGCTTCGCGGCCAGCCGGATCATCCCCGAGGCACCCAGCTGGTTGCACCAGGTGGAGTTGAAGCAGATTTCGGTCTTCTCCGCGTCCAGGACCTTGAAAACCTGGGCCTTGTACGTCTCCGCGTTCTCCGCGATCTGCTCGGGCGTGAGGGGCGGGCGCGTGGCATTTCGGCCGCTGGGGTCGCCAATCATCCCCGTGAAGTCGCCGATGAGGAACATGACGTGGTGCCCCAGCACCTGGAACTGGCGCATCTTGTTGAGGACCACGGTGTGCCCCAGGTGCAGGTCGGGCGCCGTCGGGTCGAAACCCGCCTTGACGCGCAGGGGCTTGCCCTTCGCCAGCTTCCGGGCGAGATCCTCCTCCACGATAAGCTCGTCGGCCCCGCGGCGGATGATCTCGACGTCCGTCGATTGAGTCATTGATTTGATTCCGGTTTCTTGCTGGCGGCGCGGGCGGATTCTGCTATCCTTTTCCCTTTTGTCCCACGACGACCGCATGTCCTTCGACAAGACCGCCATTCTAGCGCAGCGCCTCGCGGCCCTCATGCCGGTCCGGCGCACCGCCTTCGCGGCGCTGTTGCTCGCGGTACCCACGCTTGGCGTCGTCACGGCCTTTGGCATCGCGCCGGGGACGGTGACGGAGGCGCTGCCCCGCTCGAGCGTGGTCGTCGAGGTTCCCGTTCCCGACCTCGGTGCGCCGACGGAACCTCCCGCCCTGCGCTTCGTGAACCAGGAGCGCGTGCTGCGTGGAGACACCGTCGCCGCGCTTCTATCGAGGCTGGGCGTACGCGACGAGGCCGGGCTCGCGTTCCTTCGGGCCGACCCTGTGGGGCGCCAGATCTTCCGGCAGCTGATCCCGGGCCGCACGCTCCAGGCCGAGACGAACGAGGCCGCCGAGCTCCTCGCCCTGCGTTACATGCCCAGCGCGTCGACGGTCATCGAGGTTTCCCGCGGCCAAGCCGGGCTCGAGGCCCGCGAACGGACCCTCGCGCCGGACACGCGCGTGCTCTACAAGACCGCGACGATTCGCTCATCCCTCTTTGCGGCCACCGACGCCGCCGGCATCCCGGACGCGGTCGCGATGCAGATCGCGCGAGTGTTCGCGACGGACATCGACTTCCACCTAGACCTGCGCAAGGGCGACACCTTTTCCGTCATCTACGAAATGCTCTACGAGAACGGCGAACTCATCGCGCCCGGGCGCATCCTCTCCGCCGAGTTCGTGAACCAGGGGCGTGCCTACCATGCCGTGCTGTTCCAGGACGAAGAGGGCCAGGATGCCTACTACGCCCTGGACGGCAACAACCGGGCGAAGGCCTTCCTGCGCTCGCCCGTCGAGTTCTCGCGCGTGAGCTCCGGGTTCGGCGCCCGCCTTCATCCGATCCACAACACCTGGCGTGCCCATACCGGAACCGATTTCGCCGCACCCACGGGTACGCGGGTGCTCTCGGCCGCGGACGGCATCGTCACGTTCGCCGGATGGCGCAACGGGTACGGCAACACGATCGAGATTCGCCACGGCGGCACTATCTCGACCCTCTACGCCCACCTGTCGGGCGTTGCGGGCGGCGTCCGCACCGGTACGCGTGTCCGCCAAGCCGAAGCGATCGGCTTCGTAGGCGCGACGGGATGGGCAACGGGACCGCACCTGCACTACGAGTTCAAGGTCGCCGGCGTCCACCAGAACCCGATGAAGGTGGCGCTGCCCAAGGCCACGCCGGTGCCGGCCCATCTTCGCGCGCGGTTCGACGAGGCAGCCGCGGCCGCCGCCTCGCGCATCCAGCTCGTGCGCTCCTCGTCCTCGTCGCTCCGATTCGAATAGCGTGGGGAGCCTCTTCGTCGGGCTGATGTCGGGCACCAGCCTCGACGGTGCCGACGCGGTCGTCGTGGACTTCTCGGGCTCGCCACCGCGCGTGCTCGCTTCCGCGGAAGCCCCGTTCAACCCCGCCCTGCGTGCCCGGCTCGCGCGCCTTTGCAGGCCCGGCTCCGACGGTCTCGACGAGGCGGGCGCGTGCAATGCCGAACTCGCGGATATCTATTCCAACGCCGTCCACGAAGCGCTCGCCAGGGCCGGCGTCGCGCCCTCGCAGGTCGCGGCAATCGGTTGTCATGGCCAGACGGTCCGTCACCGTCCCGAGCAGGGCTTCACTCTCCAGCTCGGCGATCCGGCCCGACTCGCCGAGCACACGGGCATCGACGTGGTTGCGGACTTCCGTCGCCGTGACATGGCCGCCGGCGGCCAGGGCGCGCCGCTTGTCCCCGCTTTCCACGACGTTGTCTTCCGCCACGAGGGCATCGCACGCGCCGTCGTGAACATAGGCGGCATCTCCAACATCAGCCGCCTCGCGCCGGGGCGAGACGTATCCGGATTCGACTGCGGCCCGGGCAACGTGCTGATGGATGCCTGGGTCTCCGGTCACCGTGGGCTGGCGTTCGACGCCGACGGGCGATGGGCCGCATCGGGAAACGTGAACGCGGCGCTGCTCGAACGGCTCCTCGCCGAACCCTATTTCGCCATGCCGCCGCCCAAGAGCACGGGCCGCGAGTTATTCAATCTCGACTGGTTGAAGCCTCTCCTGGCCCAGGGCGCCGCCGCCGAAGATGTCCAGGCCACGCTGCTCGAGCTCACGGCCCGGTCGATCGCCGACGCCATCGATCGCCACGCGCCCGAGACGCGGGAAATCTACCTTTGCGGGGGTGGGGCGAGAAACGGCCGGCTGCGCGCGCGCATCGGCGAGCTCGCGGGCGGGCGGATGGTCTCGCTGACCGATGCGCTCGGCGTGCCGACGGGCCAGGTGGAACCCGCCGCCTTCGCCTGGCTCGCCCTCAAGTTCACGCGCCGCGAGGCCCTCGACCTCGGCGCGATCACCGGGGCGCGACACCCTTGCGTGCTGGGTGCGCTATACCCCGCCTGAAACGCGAAAGGGGGCTTTCGCCCCCTTCGACGGTGCCGCCCGACGCTGGATCAGGCGGAAAACGAGGACCCGCAGCCGCAGGTCGACGACGCGTTCGGATTCTTGATCACGAACTGGGCCCCTTCGAGGCCTTCCGTGTAGTCGATCTCGGCCCCCACCAGGTACTGGTAGCTCATCGGGTCGATCAGGAGGCTCACGCCGTTCTTCTGCATGATCGTGTCGTCGTCGGCCGCGACCTCGTCGAACGTGAACCCGTACTGCAGGCCGGAGCAGCCGCCGCCGGTGACGAAGACGCGCAGCTTGAGCTCGTTGTTGCCTTCTTCCTCGATCAGCGACTTCACCTTGTTGGCGGCGTTGTCGGTGAACACGAGCGGATCGGGCATCGTGGTGGACAAATCGTTCATCGCAATCTCCTGTGTTTTCGCCGCGCTAGTCGAACTTGCCGACCGCAGGCTTGAGTTCGACGACCTTGTCGCTTCTCTGGGTATTCTCGTAGACCAGCTGGCCCATCACGATCGCGCCCACGTGAATCTCGATCGACTTGTAGCACACATCGCCTGTGACCCGGGCCTTGGGCAGAAGTTCGACGTATTCCGTCGCCCGGACGGGGCCGGCCACGGTGCCGTTCACCACGATGTGGGCGACGTCGATCTCGCCCTCCACCTTGGCCAGCTCCGACAGCACGAGCGTGCCGGGCTTGCTGCCGGCGGCCTTCACATTGCCCTTCACGTGCCCGTCGATGCGCAGCCCCCCGACGAAGGTGATGTTTCCTTCGATGGTGGTGCCCGCGCCGATCAGGCTGTCGATCGGGCTCGGTTTGTTGGATTTGCCGAACATGAATCCCCCTTAGGAAAGGTTCAGGGTCCGGGAAAGTTTAACCTGTCCCCCCGGAATGGCAAGGACCCGGACTTCGAACGACTTGAGGACCGCCCCTTCCGGGATCCGGAAGCGGCCGTCCACTTTCTGGTAAAAGCGGAAGTCCACCGCACCCGCGCCCTCTCCCGCCGAAGCCTCCGGAAAGGTGAGCGAGGTGATGCCACCCTGGTGCGCCACGCGGGCGACCACCTGGACGCGACCCTTGAAGTCCTGCTTTCGCTGGCCGCCCTGCGTGAGGAGCATGCGGTAGCGGAACTCGTGCGGCTGGCCGTCGGGCTCGACCTTCAGGTTGGCGATGCCGAGCCCCTCCGGCGTCGTGCCCGACGACATGATGTTTCGCAGGAACTGGAGATCCTCCTTGAGGGTCGCGTTCTCTTCCTGGAGCTGCGTCACGCTGCGCGCGAGCTCCGACTGCGAGGCCTTGTCGATGGCCGCCTGCCGTTCGCGCTCGCCCAGGGTTGCCTTGGCCGACTCGACTTCCCGCTTGAGCTTCGCGTTCTCCTCGCCGAGCGTGGCGATCTGCTGCTTCGCTTCCTCCCGGTTGAAGCCGGTGATGCGGTAGCTGTTCTCGACGAGCCACCAGACCGCACCGGCGACGGCGACCAACGCCAGGAGATTCAGGGCCCACCGCGAATACCACGCCATCTGCGAACGGATCGTCATCCGCGAGGAGCGGATGCCGAAGTTGCTTCGCAGGCGGCGCGCGAGGCCCCTCACGGAAGCAGCGCCGCCTGTTCGAGTCCGCGGGTCTCGGGCAAGCCGAAGAGCAGGTTCATGTTCTGCACGGCCTGGCCCGCGGCCCCCTTCACGAGATTGTCCTCGACCGCGACCACCACGAGCATGTCGCCGCGGCGCGGACGGTGCACCGCAAGGCGACAGGCGTTGGTACCGCGCACCCAGCGCGTCTCCGGCTGGGTCCCGGGCGGCAGGACGTCCACGAAGGGCTCGCCTGCATAGCGCTTCTCGAACAGCTGCTGGAAGTCGGTCTCGCGGCGGATCGGCGCGTACACCGTCGCGAGGATGCCGCGGATCATCGGCACGAGATGCGGCACGAAGGTGAGGCCGGGCCGCTTGCCGCTGGCGCCGGCAAGGCTCTGGACGATCTCGGGATGGTGCCGGTGCCCACCGATCGCGTAGGCCTTGAAATTGTCGGACGCTTCGGAGAAGAGCGTGTCGATCTCGGCCTTGCGCCCCGCGCCGCTCACGCCGGACTTCGCGTCCGCCACGAGATGGTCGCAGTCCACGAAATCGGTCTCAACGAGGGGCAAGAGCGCCAATTGGACGGCCGTGGCATAGCAACCGGGATTCGCGACCAGGCGCGCGGCGCGCACGCGATCACGGTTGATCTCGGGCAGGCCGTACACGGCCTCCGCCACGAGAGCCGGCGCCGCGTGTTTCATCTTGTACCAGGACTCCCACTCGGCGATGTCCTTGAGCCGGAAGTCCGCGGAAAGGTCGACCACCTTGACGCCGGCTTCGACCAGCGCCGCGGCCTGCCCCATCGCGACACCGTTGGGCGTAGCAAAGAACACACAGTCGCACGCGGTGAGGTCCGTGTTCGCGGGGTCCGTGAAGTCGAGGTCGACGCGCCCCCGCAGGGAGGGAAACAGCCGCGCGACCGGTGTGCCGGCCTCGCCGCGCGAAGTGATCGCCGCGAGCCGGACGTCCGGATGCGCACAGAGGATCCTCAGCAGTTCGACCCCGGTGTATCCGGTGCCGCCGACGATGCCGACGCTGATCATGAGCCAATGCCTCCCGAAATCGGTTGAGGGAACCGTCCTCGTGGGACGCCGAACGAAAAAGCCGCCTTGGGGGCGGCTTTGTCGTCTTCCGGAGAAACCGGGCCGCGCCTTCCGACTTAGCGCTTCGAGTACTGCTTGCGGCGCCGCGCCTTGTGGAAGCCGACCTTCTTGCGCTCGACCTCGCGGGCATCCCGCGTCACCAGCCCGGCCTTCGAAAGGGCCGGCTTGAGCGTGGGATCGTATTCGATGAGCGCGCGCGTGATGCCGTGGCGCACGGCGCCGGCCTGGCCGGACTCGCCGCCGCCCAGGACGCTGACCTTGATGTCGAACGTCTGCGCGTGGTTCGTGAGCTCGAGCGGCTGGCGCACGATCATGCGGCCCGTCTCGCGGGAGAAGTATTGGTCGAGGGGCTTCTCGTTCACGACGATCTGGCCCTTGCCTGCCTTGAGGAAGACGCGGGCGATCGCGTTCTTGCGGCGGCCCGTTCCATAGTTGTACTTGCCGATCATGGTCGTTCGCTCCTTAGATCTCGAGGGCCTTGGGCTGCTGGCTGGTGTGCGGATGCGCGGGGCCGGCGTAGATCTTGAGCTTCTTGATCATGGCGTAGCCGAGGCGGCCCTTGGGGAGCATGCCTTTCACCGCGAGCTTGAGGACGCGATCCGGGTGGCGCGCCTGCAGCTTGTCGAACGTGGTCTCGTAGATGCCGCCCGGGTAGGTCGAGTGGCGGTAGTACTTCTTGTCCGAGCTCTTGGCGCCCGTGACGCGAAGCTTCTCCACGTTCACGACGACGATGTAGTCGCCGGTGTCCACGTGGGGGGTGAATTCGGGCTTGTGCTTGCCGCGCAGGCGCTTGGAAACCTCGACGGCGAGGCGGCCGAGCACCTTGTCGGTCGCGTCGACGACGAACCAGTCGCGCTTCACTTCCGCGGGCTTGGCGGAAAAAGTCTTCATGAAAATCCTCTTCGTGAGTGGTGCCCCTGGGTGCTCCCGGCAAAAGACCGGAAATACTTTGGGCGCCTTGTTTTGGGTAAAACGAACCCGAAATTTTAGACAAATCATGCCCTTGTGTCAATCCAGGCGTTCAGGCCCCACCGACGCCCAACGGGCTTCCCTGCCTCGGATAGAATGCGGATCGCCCCCCGGATCCCGCCATGGACACCCAGAAATTCGAGCAATACGCCCGCGCGGCCGCCATCGCGCTCCTCGCGCTGGGCTGCATCCTCGTGGTTCGCCCCTTCCTGGCGGCACTGCTCTTTGCGGCGGTCCTGTGCCTTTCGACCTGGCCGGCCTTCGAGTGGGTCCGGGACCGGCTGGGCAAGCGGGATTCCGCGACGGCCCTGCTTTTCGCCTTCGGCATGCTTCTCGCCATCGCCCTGCCGGTCGCCATGGCGGGGCACAGCCTCGTCACCCATTCGGCGCAGGCGATCGACATGGTCAAGGGATTCATCGACCGCGGACCGATGGAACTGCCGTCCTGGCTCGTCCAGCTGCCCTTCGTGGGTGCCGGCATCGATGAATACTGGCACCGCCTCACCGGAAGCCGCGAGGAGATCGTCGCCCTGGCCAAGCGGCTGGCCGAACCCGCCAAGGACGTGCTCTATGCCGCCGGCGCGGCGGCAGGTGAAGGGCTCATCCAGATCCTCATCGCGATCTTCGTGGCTTTCTTCCTCTATCGGGACGGCGAGAAGATCGCATCGATGATCCGGAATGCGGTGACGCGGCTCGCCGGCCCGGAAGGGGGTCTCGAGGTCATGGCCACCGCGCAGGGCGCCGTGAAGGGCGTCGTGTATGGGCTCATCGGCACGGCGATCGCGCAGTCGATCGTCGCGCTCGTCGGCTTCCTCATCGCCGGCGTCCCGGGCGCCTTCCTACTTTCGGCCCTGACCTTCGTTCTTTCGCTGGTCCCCATGGGGCCTGTGCTCATCTGGGGCGGCGCGGCCGCCTGGCTCTACACGCAGGGCGAGTCCGGTTGGGCGATCTTCATGGTCGTCTACGGCGTCGCTGTCATCAGCTCGGTGGACAACTTCGTGAAGCCCATCCTCATGAGCCGTGCCGGCGGGCTGTCGATGTTGCTCGTCGTGCTCGGCGTCTTCGGCGGCGCGGTGGCGTTCGGGTTCATCGGCTTGTTCGTCGGCCCGGCCCTGCTTGCCGTCGCCTGGGGCCTGTGGAACACATGGCTGGCCGCACAGAAAAGCGGGAGCGGTGCATGAAGGCCCGGGTGAAGCTGGTGGAGGGCATGACCTTCATCGCCGAGAGCGGCAGCGGCCACGCGGTCGTGATGGACGCCTCGCCGGATGTCGGCGGACGCGACCTCGGTCCGCGGCCGATGGAGCTCGTCCTCATGGGCACGGGCGGCTGCAGCGCGATCGATGTCGTTCACATCCTGCGCAAGTCGCGCCAACCGATCACCGATTGCACGGTCGAGCTGGAGGCGGAGCGTGCGCCGGAGGACCCCAAGGTCTTCACGCGCATCCACATGCGCTTCGTGGTGACCGGAAAGGGGCTCAACCCCGCGCAGGTCGAGCGCGCCGTGAAGCTGTCGAAGGAGAAATACTGCTCCGCCTCGATCATGCTCGCGAAGACGGCCGAGATCACGACCGAGTTCGAGATCCGCGAGTCCTGAGCGCCGGTCAGAACCGGTACGCCGTCGTCGTCATCACCTTCGCGACGATCCTCATCGCGCCGCGCACGGGCGCCGGCAACGGCGCGCCGCCCAGGCGCTCTCCCGTTCCGGCATGGCGAATCTCGTCCTCGCGCATCTTCCCGAGGATCGCACGGCTGCGGTCGTCGCCTGCCGGCAGCGACTCGAGATGGCCGTCGATGTGGTGTTCGACCTGCCGCTCCGTCTCGACGAGGAAGCCCATGCTCCACCGGTCGCCGGCGAGTCCCGAGACGATTCCGAGGCCAAAGGATCCGGCGTACCAGAACGGCGTGAACAGGCTGGGCCGGTCACCCAGTTCATCCAGCCTTTCCGCGCACCAGGCCAAATGGTCGCGCTCCTCGGACCCGGCGACTTCGAGCGCGCGGCGTACCTCCGGGTCCCGCGCGACGAGGGCCTGCCCGGCGTAGAGCGCCTGCGCGCATACCTCGCCGGCATGATCGACGCGCATCAGCCCGGCCACATGCGCCCGGTCGGCATCCTCCACCTTCGAGCCGCGAGGCCCCGGCGCGGGACGCGAGGCGACGGCAGCGCCGGAAACGGTTCGCAGCGCATTGTCGGCGGCGATGAGCAATCGATCGAGGGCGGTAATCATGCGGACTCCCGGGGAGCGATAAAGAAAAAGGGCGCGGTGTCGAGCCGCGCCCTTTTCACAGCAACCGGCCGGAGCCGGGAGTAGCTTTAGAACACGTGACGCAGGCCGACGGCGAAGCCCTGGGGATCCTGGCCCGCCGAAGTCAGCGTGAGGCGATTCGAACCGAAGTTGCCGTAGTTCGATCCTGCCGAGTTGTTGTTGTCGACCTTCACGTACTGCGCCAGGAAGAAGGTGCGCTTCGTCCAGTTGTACTGGTACCCGACCGTATGGGAATTGGCCTCAGGATGCCCACCAACGACGCCCGTGCCACATCCGTTCGCGGCGGTACCCACGGTTCCAACCGGGCAACCACCATCTTCCGAATTCTGGTACTGGTAGATGAGCTGGTGTTTGGCGATGGTCCACACGCCGTTGAGCATGTACGACTTCTTCTTGGTCCGGTCGGTCTTCTTGTATTCGGCGTAAAGGCCACCGACCTTGACGGGACCCATCGTGAACGAGCCGCCCACGGAATTGGCTTCCTGCTCCGTGAAAGTGAAATTACCCGTGTTGGCCGCAGCGTTCAGCGAGCTCGTGTCATCCAGCTTCTCGTAGGCGTAGAACAGGTAGATCGGACCCTTGCCCCAAGTGAGGCTCGCCGCCATTTCCTCCGGGTTCACCGTGGCAGTCTTGCCTTCATTGGCGCCATACGACACTCGCGCCGCGAAACCCGCAAAGTTCGGCGACCAGTACTGGACGACGTTTTGAGCGCGACGATCATGAGTGCCGCTGTCATTGTTGATGCCGGTGATGCCACCGATCGTCAGGTCACCGAACGGGTCGACAGCCGTCGTGGCGGTCTTGTACGGGGTGTCCCAACGGCCGAGCAGCACGCTGCCCCAGCCGCCTTGCAGGCCGACACCGCTGTTACGAGCGGCGAAAGTGCTGTCGTTTTGGTCGGGCTTGAACTGCGTTTCCAGCTGGAAGAAGGCCTTGAGGCCACCACCCAGATCCTCGGTGCCACGAACGCCGAGCAGCGACGACTGGTCGCTGACGCGATTGCGGCGAGCAACGGGCGACGCACCACCCTTCGCCTCGACGGACTCGAACATCACGTAGATGCGCCCGTAGAGGGTCACCGGGTTCGCGGTCTGGGCCATGGCGGCCGGAGCAACGCTCGCCGCCGCCACTGCCAGCGCGATCAGTTTCTTGTTCATCAGAATCTCCTTGTGTTTGAAGTGAGGCCGAATTCACTTGAAGCGCTGTAAACCGCTAGGGGATCTATGCCCCGATTCATGGCACTTCTCCCAACTATTCTTTGAGAAGCCAATCGCATCATGCCAAACCCTGCGGCTTCTCTCAAGGGGGGGGTGCAACCTCCGCAACATAGACCCCTCTTGTTGCATTCCTGCAACGCATCCGCTACCAACCTCCGAAAAGGCGTGCCAACTCCGTGCCGGGTTCGTCGGCAGCCATGAAGGCCCCCCCTACTAAGTACGCGTTTACATTGAAGTTTTTGAGCTTTGCGACATCTTCTGGCGTCGAAATGCCACTCTCCGTGACGGCCATGCGACCTGCTGGAATCCGGTCCAGAAGGTCGATTGTCGTGTCCAGGGACGTCTGGAAGGTACGCAGATCCCGGTTGTTGATTCCGACAAGGGGTGTCGAAAGTCGTAGCGCGCGTTCGAGTTGGACCCCGTCGTGGGACTCGACCAGAACGTCCATGCCGAGATCGTGGGCCAGCCGCTCGAGCCTTGCCAGCTCGTCGTCGGGCGCCGCGTCCATGATGAGCAGGATGCAATCGGCACCCCAGGACCGGGCCTCGTAGACCTGGTACGGGTCGATGATGAAGTCCTTGCGGATGACCGGCAGCGCACAGGCCGCCCGGGCCATCCGGAGGTCTTCGCGCGAACCCTGGAAAAACTCGCGATCGGTAAGGACTGAAAGGCAGGCCGCGCCGTTGCGCTCGTAGGAGGCGGCGATTCGCGCGGGATCGAAGTCCGCGCGGATGAGCCCCTGGCTCGGGCTCGCCCGCTTGATCTCCGCGATGACGGCCGGTCGCCCCGTTGCGATCCTTGCCCGCATGGCCCGCTCGAAGCCGCGGGGCGGATCGGCATCCCGGGCCGCTCGCTCGACAGCCTCGAGGGGCAGGCACGCGCGCGCCTCGGCGATCTCGCGCCGCTTCACCCCGAGGATGCGTTGAAGGATGTCGGCCATCTCAGCCGGGCTTCGCAAGGCCGCGCGAGAAGGCGACGAGGCGCTCCAGCGCGCCGCGAGCGGCGCCCGAGGCGATCGTCTCGCTCGCGAGCCGCACACCGTCGGAAAGGCTGCCCGCCACGCCGGAGACGTAAAGCGCCGCGGCGGCATTGAGCACGACGATGTCGCGCGACGGCCCCGGCTCGTTCGCCAGCACCGCGAGCGCGCGCGCGCGCGATTCATCCGGCCCGGGCGCCTGGATCGCCTCGATGGGCGCCGTACTGATGCCGAACTGCCCGGGCTCGATGTCGTACTCGGTGATCGCGCCATGGCGCAGCTCGGCCACGTGCGTCGGTCCCGTGATCGTGATCTCGTCGAGGCCGTCCGAGCCGTGGACCGTGAGCACGTGGCGGCTGCCGAGCATCTGCAGCACGCGGGCCTGGATGCCCACGAGATCCGGGTGGAAGACGCCCATCACCTGGTTGGGCGCGCCGGCCGGGTTCGTGAGGGGCCCCAGGATGTTGAGGATGGTGCGCATGCCCAGTTCCTTGCGAACCGGCGCCGCATGCCGCATGGCCGGATGGTGGTTGGGCGCGAACATGAAGCCCAGGCCCACCTCCCGCAGGCAAAGGCCCACCTGCTCCGGCGTGAGCGCGAGGTTCACGCCCAGCCCCTCCAGCACGTCCGCGCTGCCGGACCTGGAGGACACGGAACGCCCGCCGTGCTTCGCGACGCGCGCGCCGGCTCCCGCGGCGACGAACGCCGCCGTCGTCGAGATGTTGAACGTGTGCGACTTGTCGCCGCCGGTGCCGCAGGTGTCGACGAGGTGCTCGAGCCCCGAGCCGTCGACCTTGGTGGAGAACTCGCGCATCACGAACGCGGCCGCCGCGATCTCCGAGACGGACTCCGTCTTCACGTGCAGGCCCATGAGGATGGCGGCCAGCTGCACCGGCGTCACCTTCCCCTCCATCACCTGCCGCATGAGGTCGACCATCTCGTCGTAGAAGATCTCCCGCTTGTCGCAGAGCCGGTTGATCGCTTCCTGGGCCGTGAACATGGCTACTCCCGCGTGAGGAAATTGCGGAGCAGCGCGTGGCCGTGCTCCGTGAGGATCGACTCGGGGTGGAACTGCACACCCTCGACGTCGAGGCTGCGGTGGCGAACGCCCATGATCTCGCCGTCCTCGGTCCACGCGGTGATCTCGAGTGCGTCGGGGCAGCTCGCGCGCTCGATCGCGAGCGAGTGGTAGCGCGTGGCGTTGAAGGGGGATGGCAGGCCGCGGAAGACGCCCTTGCCTTCATGGTGGATGGGCGAGATCTTTCCGTGCATCAGCGCCTTCGCGTGGACGATCTTCCCGCCGAAGGCCTGCCCGATGGCCTGGTGGCCGAGGCAGACGCCCAGGATCGGGATTCGACCTGCAAACCGGCCGAGCAGCGGCACCGACACGCCCGCCTCGTTCGGCGTGCAGGGGCCGGGCGAAATCACGATCCGCTCCGGCGCGAGGCGGTCGATTTCGTCGAGCGTGATCTCGTCGTTGCGCGCGACGCGCACGTCCTCGCCCAGCTCGCCGAAGTACTGCACGAGGTTGTAGGTGAACGAGTCGTAGTTGTCGATCATGAGCAGCATGGCGGGCTCCTTCAGGCGGCCGGGGCGTCGAGCCCCTCGTTCACCCGCTCGGCGGCCGCGAGCAGCGCCCTCGCCTTGTTGCGCGTCTCGAGCCACTCGTTCTCGGGAATCGAGTCGGCGACGATGCCGGCGGCGGCCTGCACGTGGAGCTTGCCGTCCTTCACGACGCCCGTGCGGATGGCGATCGCGAGGTCGAGGTTGCCGTTGAAGCCGAGGTACCCCGCCGCGCCTGCGTAGACGCCGCGGCGCTCCGGCTCCAACTCGTCGATGATCTCCATCGAACGCACCTTCGGGGCGCCGGCCACGGTCCCCGCCGGGAAGGTGGCCCGCAGCAGCTCCATCGCCGTGAGCGAGGGATCGACCTCGCCTTCCACGTTCGAGACCATGTGCATCACGTGCGAGTAGCGCTCGACCACCATCTGCTCGGTGACCTTCACGCTGCCCACGCGCGCGATGCGGCCGATGTCGTTGCGGCCCAGGTCGATCAGCATCAGGTGCTCGGCGCGCTCCTTCGGGTCGCTCACGAGTTCGCGCTCCATCGCGAGGTCCTTCTCCGGCGTCGCCCCGCGCTTTCGGGTGCCGGCGATCGGCCGGACCGTGACCTTGTCGCCTTCGCGCCGGACGAGGATTTCAGGCGAGGCCCCGACGAGCTGGCTGTCGCCGAAGTCGAAATAGAACATGTAGGGCGACGGATTGATCGAGCGCAGCGCCCGGTACAGGTGCACGGCGGAACCGGGATAGTCCTGCGTCAGCCGCTGCGAGACCTGCACCTGCATGATGTCGCCGTCGGTGATGTAGCGCTTGGCCTTCGCGACCGCCTCGTAGAAGGCCTTCTCGCCGATGTTGGAGCGGGGCGGCTCGGGGTTGGCGACGCGGTGGTGCCCGGGCAACCGCGCTTCGCCGCGAAGGCGGGCTCGAAGCGAATCGAGCCGGCCGCGCGCCTTGGCATAGGCGCCCGCCTCGCGCGGATCGGCGTAGACGATGAGGTGGGCCTTCCCCGAAAGGTTGTCGACCACCGCCAGCTCATCGGAAAGCAGCAGCCGGATGTCGGGCAGCCCGATCGGATCGGGGCGCGCGTCCTTCGCGAGCCGCGACTCGATGTAACGCACCGTATCGTAGGAGAAGTAGCCCGCGAGGCCGCCCGTGAAGCGCAGCCCGGAGGCGAGCGGCGCGGCCGCGAGGCGCTTCATGTACGCGTCGACGAAGGCGAGCGGATCGCCCGCGTCGCGTTCCTCGACCACGAGGCCGTCGCGGATCACCTTCGCCCGGCCGTGCGAGACCTCGATGCGCTCGCGCGCCGCGATCCCGATGATCGAGTAGCGGCCGAAGCGCTCGCCGCCGATCACCGATTCGAGCAGGTAGGTGCCCGGCTCGTTGGCGAGCTTGAGGTACAGCGCGAGGGGGGTGTCGAGATCGCAGAGCGTCTCGAGCGTGAGGGGGACTCGGTTGTAGCCGGCGCGGGCCAGCGCGAGGAATTCGGTTTCAGTCATGGGTCACCACGGGGTTCTCGGTTCGAAAAGGGGAAGGCGGCGGGACGCGTTCAGCGCCAGCCATGCCATCGCCAGTCGAGCGGGAGACCGCGCAGTGCCATTTTCGTCCGGGAAACCGAAGGAAACTCAGGCGTTCATTGTAATCGATCTGGCCACATCCTCCACCGTGGCGACCACCGCGTCGGCCCCGAGCGCCTCGATCGCGAGGCCTTCCCGATAGCCGTAGGGCACCACCACGACCGGGCAGCCCGCGGCCCTCGCGGACGCCACGTCGTTGAGCGAATCCCCGACCATGAGCGTCTCGCCCGGTGCGATACCGAGCTTCGCTGCGGCGTGAAGCATCGGCTCGGGATGCGGCTTTTTGTTCGCGACCGTGTCGCCCGAGACCACGACCCGCAGGAAACGCATGAGCCCCGTGCGTTCCAGGAGGGGCTCGGTGAACCGCGCCGCCTTGTTCGTGACGCAGCCCATCGGGATGCCGGCCCGGGCGAGCGCCTCCATGCCCTCCAGGACCCCGGCGTAGGGCCGCGTCCGGTCGGCGATTCCCGCGAGGTAGTGGCGCTCGAACACGGCCAGGGCGCTCGAGGCTTCCTGCGCCGAGGCGCCCCCGGTCGCCTCGAGGCTGCGCGTGACGAGGTTCTGCACACCGCGGCCGATGTAATCGCGGATCTGCGTCTCGGGCAGCGTCACCCGCCCGATCCCCGCCAGCATCGCGTTGGCCGCGGCCGCGAGATCGGCCGCCGTATCGAGAATCGTTCCGTCGAGGTCGAAGAGGACGGCGCGGATGCGCGGAGCACCGCTCACTTCGCCGCAGCCAGCGCGCCGCGCAGTTTCGCCATCGCGGCCTTGCGGTCCTTCTCGCCGAAGACCGCCGAGCCGGCGACGAAGGTGTCCGCGCCGGCCTTCGCGATCGCCGCGATGTTGTCGGCCTTCACGCCGCCGTCCACCTCGAGCCAGATGTCGCGCCCGCTCGCGTCGATGCGGCGGCGCGCCTCCGCGATCTTGGCCAGTGCCGAGGCGATGAACGACTGCCCGCCGAAACCCGGGTTCACGCTCATGATCAGGATGAGGTCCACCTTGTCCATCACGTGGTCCAGATAGGCGAGCGGCGTCGCCGGGTTGAACACGAGCCCGGCCTTGCAGCCCTCGCCCCGAATGAGCGAGAGCGTGCGGTCGATGTGCTCGCTCGCCTCCGGATGGAAGCTGATGATCGACGCGCCCGCCTTCGCGAAATCCGGGACGATCCGGTCGACCGGCTTCACCATCAGGTGCACGTCGATGGGCACGCTCGAGTGCGGCTTGATCGCCTCGCACACCAGCGGGCCGACCGTCAGGTTCGGCACGTAGTGGTTGTCCATCACGTCGAAGTGGATGAGGTCGGCGCCGGCCGCGATGACGTCGCGCACCTCCTCGCCCAGGCGGGAGAAATCGGCAGAAAGCAGGCTGGGAGCGATGCGGGCCATGGCGCGTCTATTCCGGTGGGAAAGCGAAAATTCTACGCGATCGGCGCACGGTCTTCGCTCCGGAAAAATCCTGCTACCATCATTCGATGCATGACGCCAAGAAATACGGGGTCGCCGTCACGGCGCATTCGACCTACCTTCCGGACCAATCGGACGAGGAGGACGAGCGCTACGTCTTCGCCTACACGATCCGCATCACGAACACGGGCAGCGTCACCGCCCAGCTCGTGAGCCGCCACTGGATCATCACCGACGCGCAGAACCAGGTGCAGGAAGTGCGGGGCATGGGCGTGGTCGGCGAGCAGCCGGTGCTCAAGCCCGGCGACACCTTCGAGTATTCGAGCGGCTCGTCGATCCCCACCGCCGTGGGGACGATGCGCGGGTCCTACCAGCTGCTGGCCGAGGACGGCACGCGCTTCGAAGTGCCGATACCGGAGTTCTCCCTGAGCGTTCCCCGCGTCCTGCACTAGCGGGGCGCGTCGTCTCCACCGTCGCCGTCGCCGCGCTTTTTCTTCGGCAGCGTCCACCACACGATGCCGACCGCGGCCGCGAGCGCGAGCGCCACTTCGAGAAAGACCCAGCCCATCGCCGCTCCCCGCGCTGTTGACGACCGGAATTATAGGGCCGCGCCGCCCGCCGTTGCCGCAGATATACTCGCCGCGATGCCGCACGCTCCCCGCCACCCCCCCGGATTCGCGGCCGCTCTCGCCGGCGCCCTTCTTGTCGCCGCTTGTGCCACCCCGGCCCCGGAGACGAAGCCGGTCGAGGTCCTCGCCTGCCCCCCGGCCGAGAAGCCCGCCTGCCCCGCGCCGCCTCCTGTCGCCCTCGCGCCCACGCCGGCGCCGGTGCCCGCCCCCGTGCCCGAGGTCGAGTACCGGGGCCGCCTGCAGCCCGCCTCGTGGATGGACCTGCCCGATTGGGGCCGCGAGTCCCTTCGCGACTCGCTCGTCGCCTTCTCGCGCGGCTGCGCCGAGCTCGCGAGGCAGGACAACTGGAAGGCCGCCTGCGCGGCCGCTGCCGCCCTGCCCGTCGCCGCGAGAGAGCGCGACGTCACCGCCTTCTTCGAGACGAACTTCGACCCGCACCTCGTCGTCAACGCGGACGAATCGACGGCCGGCATGGTGACGGGCTACTACGAGCCCCTGCTGCGCGGCAGCCGAACGCGCACGAGCACATACCGCCATCCGATCTACGCCGTGCCCCAGGACCTCGTCGTCGTGGACCTCTCGTCGGTCTACCCGGACCTCAAGCACAAGCGCCTGCGGGGCCGGCTCGAGGGCAACCGCGTGGTGCCCTACTACGAGCGAAGCGACATCGACAAGGCCGACACGCCGCTCAAGGGCCTCGAGATCGCCTGGGTCGACGACGCGGTCGAGCTCTTCTTCCTGCACATCCAGGGCTCGGGCCAGGTGCAACTCGAATCGGGCGAGCGCATCCGCGTGGGCTACGCGGAGCAGAACGGCCATCCGTTCCGCTCTGTCGCGCGGCTGCTCATCCAGAAGGGCGAGTTGCCGTTGGAGCGCACTTCGATGCAGGGCATCAAGGACTGGGCGCGCCGCCACCCGGCGAAGGTGCAGCGGTTCATGAACGCGAACCCGAGCTACGTATTCTTCAAGGAGCTCGAGCCGAACCTGCCCGGCCCCATCGGTTCGCTCGGCGTCCCGCTCACTGCGGAGCGTTCGATCGCCGTGGACCCGCGCGTGATCCCGCTCGGCGTGCCGGTGTACCTGGCGACGACGTTTCCCGGCTCGCCCCGCGCCCTCAACCGCCTCATGGTGGCGCAGGACACGGGCGGGGCCATCAACGGCGGCGTGCGCGCGGACTTCTACTGGGGCTTCGGCGACGCCGCCGGCAGCCTCGCCGGCCGGATGAAGCAGTCCGGGCGCATGTGGGTGCTGCTGCCGAAGGGGTACGTCCCTCCGGCCACGGTGCCGAAAGGAGCCTCGTCATGACGATCGCCTACTGGTGCGTGCTGGCCGCCATCCTCCTGCCCTACGGGACGGTCGGCATCGCGAAGTGGAGCCGCCAGTACGACAACAACGCCCCGCGCGACTGGCTCGCGGGGCTCGAGGGCCGCCGCAAGCGTGCCTACCACGCGCACCTGAACCACTTCGAGGCGCTTCCGGCCTTCGCGGCGGCGGTGATCATCGCGCACCTGTGCAAGGCGCCGCAGGGGTGGGTGGACGCGCTGGCGGGCGCCTGGGTGCTGCTGCGCGTGGCGTATACGTGGGCCTACCTCGCCGACCGCGCGACGCTGCGTTCCCTCCTGTGGATGGCCGCCCTTGCCTGCGTGGCGGGGCTCTTCGTGGCCGCGGCAGCGGGCCGGTAGCCGAACTCCGGAGAGGCCCCTCGCCGGGAGGCCTGGCGGACTACTTCTTCTTCGCCGCGGCCGTCGCGGCCGTCGCATCCGCCAGCCGCTTCTCGAAGCTCGCCATCGACATCGCGCCGGGCACGCGCTCGCCATCCTCGAAGAAGATGGTGGGCGTGCCCGTGATGCGCTTGCTTTGGCCGAACTGCAGGACGGCGTCGATGGGCGTCGGGCACTTCGCGGAAGCGGGGGTCACGTCCTTCAGCATGAAGTCGAGCCAGGCCTTCTGCCTGTCCGGCGCGCACCAGATGCTCACCGACTTCTCCATCGAGTCGGGCGAGAGAATCGGAAAGAGAAAGACGTACATCGTGAGGTCCGTCACGGTCGCCAGCTCCCGCTCGAACTTCTTGCAGTAGCCGCAGTTCGGGTCCTCGAAGATCGCGACCCTGCGTGCGCCGTTGCCGCGCACGATCTTGATCGCCTGGTCGAAGGGAAGCGTCTCGAACGGCACGGCCGACAGCTTGCGCTGGCGCGCTTCGGTGACGTTCTCGCGCGTCTTCGTGTCCACGAGGGTGCCCACCAGCAGGAAGGTGGTCTTTTCGTCGGTGTAGAAGATCTCGCCGCCGCCCGTCACCTCGAAGAGGTTGCCGTAGCCGGCCTTGCGGACGGCATCGAACTGGGCCTGCGGGAATTTCTTCTGCAGGTCGGTCTTGATCCTGTCGAGATCCTGGGCAAGGGCCGGAAAGGCGGCGACGAAAGCGAAGGCGAGCGCGAGGAGGGGGGCGGCGATTCTCATGGGCGGTCCGGGAATGTGGGGGTTTGGGCCGCACGGACGCCGGATGGTTCCCGGCCCGTGGCGGGGGATCATTGCATCGCGTGGGCGACGAGGAGGCGCTTTCCGAGAGGAGCGGCGTCCACCAGCCGCAGGCCGGCATTGCGAAAGCGGGACGCGAGCGGCGCCTCGAGGCCGAACAGCCATTCGAGGCGGTCGGTCACGAACTGCATCGCGTCCACGTCCGCCCGGCGGGCCCGCTCGTGCCGGCGAAGCAGGGCGATATCGCCCGGGCGCTCGAGCGGCGAACGCGTGGCCAGTGCCTCGGCCAGTGACTTTGCGTCCTGGAAGCCGAGGTTCACGCCCTGCCCCGCGAGGGGATGCACGCCGTGGGCCGCATCGCCGATGAGCACCGCGCCGGGCACGACCACCTGCGGCACGCGCACGAGGCGAAGGGGAAATACCGCGGGCGTGCCCTCGAGGACCATCTCGCCGGCCTCGGCCCCACCGGCGTCGCGAACCCGGCGTGCGAGTTCCGCCGGCTCCAGTGCCGCGAGGTCCTGCGCCAGGTCGCCCCGCGCCGACCACACGATCGAGAGGCGATCGCCCGGCAGCGGCAGCCAGGCGAGGATGCCGTCCGGACGGAACCACTGGCGAGCGACGCCACGCGTCGGTTTCTCGCAACGGAAATGGGCGACGAGCGCCGTCTCGGGATAGCGCTTGGCCGTCGAAGCCAGGCCGAGGGCGCCGCGCGTCCAGGAATCCACGCCATCCGAGCCCACGAGCAGGTCGGCCGTCTCGACGGTGCCATCCGCCCGTTCGAGGCGAGTGCCCGACGCGCCCGCCTGCAGCGATTTCGGCGCCACGTCGTTCAAGAGGGTTACGCCGTTCTCGGCCGCGGCTTCCGCCAGCGCGCGCGAAAGCCGGTTGCCTTCGACGATCCAGGCGAGAGGCCCGCCCGCGGGCGGCGCGAAGTCGAGACGGCTCGATCCATCGTCGCCACGCACGTCCATGCGCAGCACCTCGGCGATGCGATCGGGCGGCATCCGTCGCCAAGCCCCGATCGCCTCGAGGAAGGCGCGCGTGCCCGGGCTCAGCGCGAAGACGCGCGCGTCGAAAAAGTCCGGATCCGCCGCGGGCCGGGGCGGGCCGCTCTCGAGCACGCGAACCTCCAGGCCTTTCGCCGCCGCCGCGAACGCGAGTCCCACGGCCCCGCCCCCGAGCACGACGACGCGAGGTTCGCTCACGGCGAAGGCGCCCCGTGGATCATGCGCGTGGCGAGCAGGCGCCGGGCGGGGGCGAAGAGGTCGAGCGCGGTGAGCGCGATGCCACGCCCCCAGGTGGGCACGAGGCGATCGTCCGCGAAGGCGCCCACGAGGAAGTCGGTGAAGGCCACCCCTCGGCCGGCATCGCGTGATCGGGCCGTGCGGAAGGCCTCGAGCGTCGCGGAGGAGCCGGGATCGTCCCGCCGATCGGCAAGCAGGCGCGCCAGGGTCCGCGCATCGCGGAGTCCCACGTTGAGGCCCTGCCCCGCGATGGGGTGCATCGCCTGCGCCGCATTGCCCACGATGGCGGTGCGAAGCGCGATGGTGGAATTGATCGTGCGCAGCCTGAGCGGAAAGCTCGCGCGCGGACCGGCCGATATGAACCGACCCGCGCGGTCGCCGAATCGCTCCTGCAGTTCGGCCAGGAACTGCGCCTCCGGGAGTGCCTTCAGGCGCTCACCTTCCGCCGGGGCCGCTGCCCATACGAGCGCGTAGCGATCGCCGACCGGCAAGAGGGCGAGCGGCCCCTGACTCGTGAACCGTTCGTAGGCGCGGCCGCCGTGCGGTCGGTCCGTGCGGACGGGCCCGGTCACCGCGACCTGCCCGTAGTCCTTTTCCGAATAGGCGATGCCCGGAATTCGCCTCGCGTTGGCGCCGCCGTCGGCGAGCACCAGCAGCGATGCCTCGACGCGTTCCCCGCCCGCCAGCGTGAGCCGCGCCGCATCCTGCGCCAGGTCGATCGACTCGCACGGCGAACCGTAGGCGACTTCCACACCCATCGCCGCGAGCCGCTCCTCGAGCACGCGCTCCACGTCGGCGTACGAAACGGTATGGCCCAGCGCGCCCAGGCCGGTGTCGGCGGCGCGAAGCAGCGTGCGGCCGGGGCCGCCCTTCTGCGAGACGTGGATCTCCGTGATGGGCGTCGCGCCCGTTGCGGGCCACGCGTCGCAGCCCTCGAGGAGGTCTCGGCTCGATTGCGAAAGGGCGAGCGTGCGGGCGTCGCCGGAGCGGCCCGTCCGCGCCTCGATCACCGTGACGCGGAAGCCGGCGGGCGCAAGCAGGGCGGCGAGGGCGGCCCCCACCGGGCCGGCCCCCACGATCGCGACATCGACCCGCCGCATGTCCCGTCGCCTAGCCGCGGACCGCGGCCTCGACGTCCTTCACCTTCTTCGGGCAATCGGGCGTGAGGATCTCGTGCCCCTTCGCGGTGACCGCGACGTCGTCCTCGATGCGCACGCCGATGTTCCAGAACGCCTTGGGAACGCCGGGCGCCGGGCGGATGTAGAGGCCGGGCTCGACCGTGAGCACCATGCCGGGCTCGAGCTTCCTCCACTTGCCCTTGATCATGTAGTCGCCCGCATCGTGCACGTCGAGACCGAGCCAATGGCCGGTCCGGTGCATATAGAACTGCTTGTACGAGCCGTTCTCGAGCACCTGGTCGACGCTGCCCTTGCAGAGCTTCAAGTCGATGAGGCCGCGCACCAGCACGCGCGTCGCGGCGTCGTGGTACGCGATGAACTCGGCGCCGGGCTTCACCGCCTTGATGGCGGCTTCCTGCGAGGCGAGCACGAGTTCGTAGATGTCGCGCTGCGGGGCCGTGAACCGGCCGTCCACCGGGAAGGTGCGCGTGATGTCCGAGGCGTAGCTGTCGAGCTCGCAGCCGGCGTCGATCAGCATCAGGTCGCCGGGCTGGATCTGCGCGTCGTTCTCGCGGTAATGCAGCACGCAGGCGTTCGCGCCCGTGGCGACGATCGACCCGTAGGCCGGCGAGCGCGCGCCGTGGCGGCAGAACTCGTGGATGATCTCGGCCTCGACCTCGTACTCCCGCCGGCCGGGACGCGCCGCGCGCATGGCGCGCACGTGGGCGCCGCTCGAGATCTCGCCGGCGCGGCGCATGATCGCGAGCTCGTGGGCGTCCTTCACGAGGCGCATGTCGTTCACCTCGGCGCGCACGTCGCGGATCTGGCCCGGAGCCGTGACGCCCGTCCGCACCTTCGCCCGGACGGCGTTGAGCCACCCGGCCACGCGCCCGTCCCACTCGGCGCTCGCGCCGACCGGCGTGTGGATCACCTCATGGTTCGCGATGATCTCGGGGATGGCGGCGTCGAGCTCGGCGATCGGGCGGGCCTCGTCGAAGCCGAACACCTCGCGGGCGAGCTCCGGCCCGTAGCGAAAGCCGTCCCAGATCTCGCGCTCGAGGTTCTTCTCGCGGCAGAAGAGGATCTCGCGCGGCTTCCGGCCCGGCACGATCACCAGCACGGCCTCCGGTTCGCGAAAACCCGTGAGGTAGAAGAAGCTGCTGTCCCACCGGTAGTCGTAATGGCTGTCGGCGTTGCGCGCGCGCTCGGGCGCCGTGGGCAGGATCACCACGCCGTCGCCGAGGCTGCGGGCGAGGCGCTTCCTTCGCTGGGCGAAGGGCTTGTAGCGGTTCGGGTTCTCGAGCTTCATGGGGAGCCGGAATGAGGGGGCGCGCGCGAGGCGCCGAGGAGGCGAATTCTACCGGGATTCCCCGCTCCGGACGGCGTGGGCCCGCATGAGCGCCGCGAGTTCGCCCTGCCCTTCGGCCTCCAGCGCCGCGATCACACCCGCGACGTCCTCCGGGCGGCGGTTCTGCGAGAGCTTGAACTTGCCCTCGAGGCGCTCG
>Ga0209254_10001136_pt1 | contig 23476 bp, 17 predicted proteins | sample FrelakmetDIP11DI_FD_187148 | JGI IMG/M metagenome (GOLD analysis project Ga0209254, IMG submission 187148) | Freshwater lake sediment microbial communities from the University of Notre Dame, USA, for methane emissions studies - DIP11 DI (SPAdes)... | ecosystem: Environmental > Aquatic >...
GTAAGTACACAAGCGTTGCATACAGCCTGACAGGAGGAAATATCCTTCGCTGGATGCGTGATGAACTGGGAGAATCGGCAAAAACTACTGCTGCTGGTTCCGAGCAAAATGCGTATACTGTATTGCTCAATGCTATGCCTGCAAAACCCACAAACCTTCTGGTACTTCCTTACTTTTCAGCCACAGGAACACCTTATTTTGATACAAGGGCAAAAGGGGCAATAATTGGACTTCAGCTCACAACCACTAAGGGTGAAATCACACGTGCACTTCTTGAAGGGGTAGCGCTCGAGATGAAACTGAATCTCCAGCTGATGGAAAAGTCGGGAATGATAATCGATACTTTTATTGCGACAGGCGGAGGCACACGGAATAAATCCTGGACGCAGCTGAAGGCTGATGTACTGAACAAGAGAATCATCGTCCGCGAAGTCAGTGAAGCAGGTTGTTATGGAGCCTCCATGCTGGCCCGAAGCGCTATAGAGAATATACCAGTTGAAAGTCTTCTGAAGCAAACCAGGACCGAAAGTGAATTTATCACCCCAAATCCTAAAAATGCCAAAACCTACGAAAGGATATTTGAAACCTACAAACAATTATACCCTACACTGAAATCATTCTGGGAAACATAACAATCTAAAATGTTATATTAACAAACATATTCAGAACAATTACATGGGAAAATCTGAAATCCTGAAATATACAGGTAACCTCTCACAGCTGGGAGGTAGCCGGCATTATACCCTCAGTGAAGGACCGGCACGCGGTTTAAGGGCAACTGATATCAACACCGGAAGCGGTCTCACTTATACTATATTACCCGACCGCGCTTTGGATATCTCTCTTGCAAGCTACAGGGGGATCAATCTGGTTTATCTGACCTGCAATGCTGAAACACATCCTGCGTTTTACGAACCGGAAGGAATAGGCTGGTTGCGTACGTTTGCAGCTGGTCTGTTAACCACCTGCGGACTAACATATCTTGGATCTCCATGCGAAGATGAGGGAGAACAGCTTGGCCTTCATGGAAGGATTTCAACGACTCCTGCCAAACAATTTTCTGACATATCAGAATGGGACGGAGAAAAATATTGCATTAAAGTAAGAGGGATTATTGAAGAGGGATTTTTATTTGGAAACAAACTGAGATTGGAAAGGGAAATAAATTCAGTCCTGGGAGAAAACGCAATCCATGTACATGATAAGATAACCAATTTCGGAAGCAAACCAAGTCCGTTCACAATACTCTATCATATGAATTTCGGATATCCTCTTTTATCTGAGGATACTGAGCTTATTATAGAGCCTTCTGAAACTATTCCCCGCGATCCTGATGCATTCCCCGGATTGAATGAATTCAGAAGCTTCATTAAACCTCAACCGGATTATAAAGAACAGGTATTCTATCATAAAATGAAGGGAAATCAATCAGGAGAAGCAGAGGTGACCATCAGAAATCTAAAGATAAAGACTGCTGTAACAATAAGATTCAATACAAAGCAGCTTCCCTATGTTACACAGTGGAAAATGATGGGTAATGGTGAATATGTACTTGGAATTGAACCATGTAATATTCCATGCAAATCCCGTAATGTTCTGCGGCAGGAGAATATTTTACCTTTTCTTCAACCAGAGGAAAGTAAAAATATTGACTTTAAGATTATTGTTAGTGATTTTCATTAATTAACAGTTCAACTTTGAAAAATCATTATCAAAGCAAAATCTGAAGGATTAAAGGAATGTTCACTTGGAATAAAAACTGAATAGTATTTCATTAACTGCTTTAGTAACTACATGATCACCTTGACACAACATGGAAACAGCCCTGGTTTTTTTCATATGTTGCCCAGCATTTCTTTTCTTCTTTCAGTTGCCAGATAACCTCAGCGAGGGCTTCCTTCATATACCATTTATCGCATTCAGTTACATAAAGCTTTCTGAATAAAAATCTTGCATAGGAAATATCAAAAGCATTACCATGTATATGAGGGCTGTTTTCGGAGGCATTTATGTTTGTTTTGCCAAGGTCTTTTATATTTTCAGAGGTACGGATCATTGATGTAATTGTGAATCCGGATCCCATAAGCCCATCTTTTCTTACTTTTTTCCTGAACCGTCTTGCTATTTCATTAAGAAGTTTTTTGCTGTCCGGTGTAAGATATGGATAGCTGTATGCCATATTTTCAACTTTATAGCCTCTGCCACTTTTAACCCTGCGTAACTTTCCGGATAAAATCCTGTTCCCTATATCATTTGCATCCTCACATTTTTCTATTCCGGTTAGTTTTGCCTGATAAACATAATCTGTTATCCTGTCATTTAGCTTTTTGCTATACACCTGCTGATAATTCCTGCATTTCTTACTAAAAAAAGAAACCATAGCAGCTCTGTGTGGTTTCGGTATTATTATAAAGCATAAAAAGAAAACAATCAGAATAAAAAGCCTTGCCTTTAAGCGGTATTCTTTCCTGAGCCTTATCCTTCTGATACGCATTGATCCCAAATTTGAATTCAAAAATATGGTTATAACAGGATGACAACCGGAATGAGTTATTCACACTGCATGAATTGTATTAACAATCCATGATTTTGCATTATATTGGCATTTAGAATCTGGTTAATCCCGGTTAATTGAATACTTCCTGAATCATGAGGCATATATTGATACCAGTTATTTTTCTTATAGTAAATATTTCTTGTGAAAGCCAGCACAGGGTAATTACCGACACAACTTTTTGTACTCATAAGGTAGTATTGGATGAACAAAATAAGATTGTTCCGTGGTACTCTCCGGCTGAAAATTCATATGATCATTTTCTTCGCCTTCGATGGGACTTCATTAAAAACCGTGTGCCTGATTCACCAGGACCGGATCCCCGGTCAAGATATCCCCAGTATTATTTTTATTGCGCATTCAGGGTCAGGAACGATTCTGTTTTGCCCGATACCTGGATGAATGATATTGGTGAAAAAATTCCTAACTGGTTTGAAAACGCAAGGTTGTATTATGCCTATTGCGGAGATTCTGATGTAATGATAATAATGAAAGATTTTATTGATTATACTCTCGAACACGGAACCAGTTCAAAGGAATTTGCCTGGCCGGGATTCCCATATACCACTACCAATGCAGGGGATACTTTGTTCCGCGGATTTTCAAATCACCACACTCTGGTAATGAATGAAATACAGGTCGACCACGCAGGCGAAATGGGCTTGACCTACTTCAGGATGTATCAGTTTACAGGAGAGAGAAAATATCTGGATGCCGCCCTTAACGTTGCTGATGTGCTTGCAAAGAATGCGAAAGCAGGAACGCCAGCAGAATCTGTATGGCCATATCGTGTTGTGATGACTGATGGTAAAATTACAGCCCCTTACGGAGCCAACTGGACCGGATGTTATATGTTGCTGGAGAACCTTATACGATCTGACCTTGGGAATGTGGAAGCATACAGGAGTGCCAGGGATAAGGCCAGGGATTTCATGCTTGAACACCCCATGAAAACCGGATACTGGACCGACGGTCATTCTGATACCGATGTAAAAAGCAATAATTATAAGAGCAACCTCAGCGCCAGTAATATGACTCTGTGCCTGTTTGATTATCCTGAACTGGATCCGGACTGGAAAACCAATATACCACTACTGATCAAATGGACCGAGGATAATTTTGTATTTCGCAGTGCTCCCGGAGAACCATCAACAATGTGGGGAGCAAATATTGTCGGCGAACAGGACACCTTCCTGGTTAAAATGGATTACCAGACAGCAAGATATGCTGCCGAATGTGCACGGTGGTACGCAATTTCAGGTGATGAATCGTACAGGGAAAAGGCTTACCGCTCGCTGAACTGGGTAACGTATTGCAACGATTCCACCGGACTGGCTTTTGAAAGCCCTGTAAGTAAAGGAGTTTCAAGCTGGTGGTCAGATTGTTACGGTGAATGCCCACGGATGTTTTACCAGGCTTTTGCAGGTGTCCCGGAATGGGCTCCTCCGCGCGAAGATCATATTTTGTACTCAGAAGGTATACTGAGAAATGTACAATATGCTGAAAAACAGGTAAAGTATACTGCTGCAGCTGAGAATGGCATTGAGTATATAAGGTTGTCCTTCAGGCCTGAAAGGGTAACCATAAACGGAAAAGAGATCCCGGTAAGCAGGGACCTTATTCCGGATGCATTCTTACTAAAAAACCTTGGAAAAGGTGACTATTCTCTGACTATTAAACACAGTAAACCATGCGATGTTCTGATATCAGGTTTCTGACAGGATTCCTCATAATTTTTTTTATTGGAGTTATAATTCCACTGAAGATTTCTGCTCAATCTGCGGAAATCAAGCTTGAGATAGATGGTGCGACCAAATATCAGACCATGGATGGATTTGGTGTTAACATCAATCCAACATGGTGGTTCAATGGTGAGTATCTGGATGCAAAAGTGGTGCAGCCGGCAATTGACTTGCTCATTGATTCACTTGGAGCCACCATTTTCCGGGTCGTGATAGAGGAGATTGATTGGGAAGAAGTCAATGATGATAATGATCCGGACAATTTCAACTGGACCTATTACAACAGTATCTTCTCCGACGCCAGATTCCAGGGAGTATGGGAAACATTACGTTATTTGAATAAAAGAGGAATCACCGATGGTTTGGTTATCAGTTTCATGGGTGCACCGCCCGCTTCAGCGCCGCTGGCTGCTCCGGACCTGCAAAAAAGCTGGATGGGCGGTGCGGATCATACTATTGCCATCAGTATGGAAGATGAACTGGCAGAGTCGATTGCCGCCCTGCTATATTATATGAGGTATACGGCCAGCATTCAGTTTACTTTCGTATCTCCAATGAATGAAACTGATATAATTGCAATGACCAAAAGTGCCGAACATCCGGACGGGATAGTGGAAGGTCCGAATATTCCGAATGCGGTCCAGTATGTACGGGTGGTCCGGAAGCTTGCCGAAAAACTCGATGCTGTTGGAATGGGTGATATCAGATTCGTTGCACCTGACGCCGGATCAGAACGCTTATTTGGTGATTGCCTGGACGAAATGGTTAAAGACCCATATCTTATGGGTAAGCTGGTATACTGGGGGGTACATCAATATGGCAACGATGCAGGCAACTATTATAATAAAATCTACAGGTCGGCGTATCCGACCACGCCTTTCTGGGTAACCGAAACTGCAGGTATCACGAATATGCTTGGTCAGCTCGATGATAATGCCACGGCTTATATTTTCTGGGATGGATTTGATTGCGTTTACCAGCATGGTATCAGGAATGGCTATGGCACTGTCGCGCCTAATGACTGGGTCTTCTGGCTGGACGGAGAAGAAGGAAAACCTTTGATCGAATATTTTGCAGCAACCGGAGGCTGGATTCCTCGTAAACAGTTTTATGAACATGCCCAGTTGATGAAGTTTGTCAGGCCCGGTTCAATGCGAATCGGCACAAAAGGAGAGGACAGTACTCTTTCGGTTCATGCCTGGCTCAACCCTGACGGGAATATAATTATCTCAGGAAGGAATAACTCCGGAAGGACTATTACTGTCAAAGGAATTCTTTCAAGCCTTCCGGCTCAGAAAAACATGAAATTGACTTACACCAATTCAACGACTAATTTAAATGAGCGGGGTGAAATAAAATTATCGGGTGAAAGTTTTACAGCTTCTATTCCTGCCGAATCAGTTTTTACCATATCAGGGCTAACTGACGGATCTTCATCGATTAGTGAATTGAAACCTGAACCTCCGGACTGGTATGCCGGTGATATTCATATTCACCGCAATTGTGGAGATGTAACATCAATAATATCAGAGACAGAACTGACTGCAATGATGGAACCAAATGACCTGGCTGTTATTTCGGTACTGGCCGATATGGGAAACGGAGAGGTAAAGGATAGCAGAAGTGATCTGCCAAAGGTCAATGGTGCAGATGCTGGTTATTCAAAACCCGGCAGGATTGTACACTGGGATGCAGAGTGGCATTTTGATCCGGCAGGTGTTACCTTCGAAAACAAAGCCCTGGGAGGGCACATCATTCTTCTTGGTCTTAAGGAAGCGCATCAGATATGGGACGAATCGCCATACAAAATTCTCGAATGGGGAAAATCACAGGATGCCATTATGGGATTTTGCCATTTACAATATCTTAACGATACTATACAGAATGATTTAACATGTTGCATACCTGTTGATTACCCGGTCGAAGCAGCCCTGGGAACAATTGATTTTCTATCAGAGGACGTCTGGGTGAACGATGCATCAATAAATGCATATTACAGGCTTTTAAACTGCGGCTTCAGGCTTGGATGGGCTGCGGGAACTGACTTCCCATGCAACGAAAGCAGGCCTTTCGGCTCATTGCTTACTTATGTTCAGGTAAAGGATCTGCCAATGACCTACAGAAAATGGATCGAAGGTATCAAAAATGGCAGAACTGTAATAACAACGAACGGCCATGTTGAATTCCTTGATCTGAAAATAAACGGAGTAAATGGTCCGGGTGATGAGATTAAACTGAAAGGTAAAGAAACTGTTGAAATTGATGTTAACTGGACTTCAGTTAAAACTTTAACCGGGCAAATCGAGATCGTATGCAATGGGAAGGTAATTGCGAAAATGGATGGAACGGCTAAATCAGGAGAACCGGTGCAAATGAAAATCAGTCTCAAAGTAAACCAGAGCAGCTGGATCTGTGCCCGCCGGATGGATGAAAATGGCCATCAGTCGCATACTTCTCCTGTTTACATGACCGTGAGAAACGCACCTGTAAGGGCAAGCGCTGAAGATGCCCGGTATTTTGTGAAATGGATTGACAATATTCTTGTAAACATTACCCCCGGAGGACCCTGGAACCAATATTTTACGAGCGACCTGGATACGGTTCAAAAGAGATATCAGAAGGCAAGAGGTATCTATGAAAAAATTGCGGCTGAATCTTTAAAAAAACAATGAGACAGAAATCTTTTTTTAAAATATTCCTTCTTTCCGGTATTATTCTGTTTTTTCTATTCACGGGTTTTTTAAAGGGAAACCCCGGACCGCCTATATTACTTCTAACCAGCCACAAAAATTTTGGGAGCTACACCAGCGAAATACTGAAAGCATAATAATTCAGATTCATGGAATTGAAGATGTAGGAATAATGCATAACTTTAACTTCGTCTTATTATGAATAGTATTTTACCTGAAATCAATAAGGAGGAACTAATCTATGAAAGAACAAAACAAACGTGTTGTATCCAGACGAAAATTTTTAGGTACTGCTGCATCAGTTGCTGCTTTCACTCTTGTCCCTAAGAATGTTTTAGGGAAGCAATTCAGCGCTGTTGCTCCGAGTGATAAAATCAGAATGGCACATATCGGATGCGGCATGCAGGGATTCGCTGAACTTGGTCCGCTCATGAATTGTCCCGATCTTCAATTAGTGGCAGTCTGCGACCCGGAAACAGACGGGAGAAATTATTTGAACTTTGGTAACGGAGCTAACGTGCCGACAGGAACATTGAATACTATCAGGAACTACCTGAGTAATCCCAAATGGAGGGAAGGGATTAAATATGTTCCTGGTGGACGTATGGTGATGAAAGAGGTGATAGAAACCTTCTATGCCAATCAGAGGGCAGTTGACAAGTTCCCTGCGGTTACTGCATACAACGACTTCAGGGAATTACTCGAAAAAGAAGATATTGATGCAGTAAAGATCATGACCCCCGATCACCTGCATGCAACAATTGCAATTGCAGCCATGAAAAAAGGCAAGCATGTCATTACTCATAAGCCTATGGCCAACAGGCTTTACGAATCGGACCTGGTTATCAAAACTGCTAAAGAGACTGGAGTAGCAACCTACTTCATGCCTTTTAACAGTTACCAGTCCAGTGAGGAAATTAAAAAAATGGTTGCAGACGGGGTTATAGGTACTTTAAAGGAAGTTCACGAATGGTCAGCCAGACCAATGTGGACACAAAATACTGAAATGCCCACAAATTTGCCACCCGTACCTGCCGGTTTTGACTGGCAAATGTGGCTGGGTCCGGTTCCCGACCGTCCATATAGCCCTGACTATACGCACACACTATTCAGAGGATGGTATGATTTCGGGGGCGGATCATTTGCTGATATGGGTCATTACACTATGTGGACGGTCTGTGATGCCTGGGACCTTGATGTTCCTGCATGGGCAGAAGGTTTTAGCAGCAAGGCTTGCAGAACTTTAAATTTCGCGACGGGTGCTATTGCAAATGACTATTCATTTCCTCTTGCAGAATCCATACGGGTGCATTATAACCCAAAAGGATCACGGGGGCCAATTGATGTATATTGGCATGATGGTGGAATGAGACCCCCTGCAATTCCGGAGTTGGAGGAAGATAAAAAACTGATGGGCAATACAGGAATTTTGTATATCGGTGACAAAGGCAAGATACTCAACGGCAGATTATTACCTGAAAGCAAAATGAAAACCTATGTTGGGGAAAAATATACTCCGGCTGTTGAGCGTCAGAGGGGAGAGGCCCAGGGAAGAACGGCCGGCAGTCAGACCACGACCACAGGTCCGAGGATCGGATCACTGCCTCCAAAATTTGAAGAATGGATCGCAGCATGCAGGGGCGGATCGAAAAATACACCGGCGAACTTTGTATCAGCCGAAGCCCTTTCTACGATGATAAACCTGGGTATCGCAGCCGTTCGTGCCGGAACCAGAATCGAATTTGATAGTATTACAAGGCAGATCACAAATAAACCTGAAGCAAATAAGTTTCTTACACGAGAATACAGAAAAGGCTGGGAGTTGTAATTATTAAAAACAACCAAAGTTTAAATTTAGCCTCTTGATGCTCTGCCCTCTTAAGACCAAGGTAAGGAGTGAAAATATTGTATATCATCAAATTACACCCTTCCCCTTGGCATTAAGAGGAAGGGATGGGGTTAGGATTCAGCCTGAACCGACCAGGAATATAAGCAGATCAACAATTTATCAATACCTTAGAAAAGAGGGGGTAAATGTTAATGGTTTTACAAAAAGCAAAATATAATAATACAATAAAACAGTGGATCATAAACAATTACGAAGAAAGTTGGAAAAAAAGCTAATTGAAGAAAATGCTTTTTGGTCATATGATAAGTCCAGTATCGTTAAAATACCTGATGATATACTTATTGAAAAGGTTTTATTTCATCTCGATATTGAAGATGTGCAGACCCTTTTTTCCCTTTTTCCTAAAAAGCAAATACAAAAAGTCTGGAAAGAAGTTGTTTTGTCAAGTGAACCACTTTATCATAATCTAAACAGGCTCTATGCTTTTCTTTTGTTCGATATTAAGCACCCCGAAAGGTATATACGCTATTATAAGAATAAACGCACTAAATCTATTGTATGAACGGATTAACAAAAAATACAGAAAAGATATTTGAAGCTGTTTCTTTGCTGGACTCCATAAAAGATTATACCCTTATAGGGGGAACGGCCATTTCATTACAAATAGGTAAACGGTTAAGCGAAGATCTGGACTTTTGCAAGTGGTCAACAAATCTAAAAAAGGATAAACCATCTGTTAACTGGCCACAAATAAAAAAGGAACTGGAAACAATTGGTAAAATTGAAAAATTAGATGTTCTGGGCTTTGACCAGGTTAATTTTGTTGTTGCTAGTGTTAAAATATCATTCCTTACAAAACAGGGTAACCTAAGTCCTGTTAATACCCTTGTCCCAATACTGAATAATATAAAAGCAGCTGATCTTCATTCCCTGGGGTCGATGAAAGTAGAATTAGTTTTGCGCAGAAGTAACTTTAAAGATTACTACGATATTTATTCTCTGCTTAAGGAAGGTCTTTCATTAAAGACAATTGTTGAAGGGGCTTCCAAATATTCAAATCACATTTTAAAAACAAGGGACGCACTTAGTTTCTTGTCAAATGGTAGTAATTATAAAAAAGGCAGAGATTTTGATCTTTTAAAACCTGTTTATGACATAACCAATAAAACAATTGAAGATTTGGTAAAATCAGTTATTAAGAAAGAATATCCTTTACAATAACAAAATCTACCAAAGCCTGAGTATCCTTATCTTCTCCCTGCCAATAATAACGTGTGTCCCGGATCTGTATATGGCCCCATGATATCAGGAGCAAAATAATAAGAGGCAGGATTTGGAGTCCACCCCGAACAATATCCGATAATCTATGAGAAAAGAGATTTATTTTTTTTAATTTTGAGCAAATCCTTAATATCATGAAGACTTCTTTTTCCCCTATGGCTTTAATGATGATAATAGTTATTTTCTTACTCCAGGGCTTCCAGATTATCGTAAGTGATGATCAGGACAAAACGATCTACCCTGCTGATGTCAGGAAAATAGTAGACAATAAATGTTATGGATGCCACAGTGCTAAAGGATCGTCAAAGGATGCAAAAGAAGCACTATTGTGGGATAGCTTGCCAAACCTTGGGAAACGTGAACTTGTGGCAACTCTGGACGATATTATCGAGGTACTTGAAGAGGATAAAATGCCTCCGAAAGAAATTATAAAAAAATATCCTGAGGCAAAGTTGCTTCCCGAAGAAAAGCAAATGCTTAAATCCTGGGCGGAAGCGAAGGCAGATAGCATTACCCAATGAAAGCAGTAAAAGTAATACTATTAGCCCTTGCAATTATTCTCGTTGTCATCCAGTTTCTGCCATCCGGCATGCCTGATAACAAGCCGGAGGATGAAAAGAGCATATCATCCAGCGGTTTGGTGACGGAACCTGTATTGACACAACTCAGAACATCATGCTTTGATTGCCATTCAAACCAAACAATATTTCCATGGTATTCAAAGCTTGCACCATCGTCGTGGTTTCTTGCTGGTCATATCAAAAATGGACGATCACAACTGAACTTTTCTGAATGGGAAACCTACAGCAGGCGGGGAAAAATTGGACAGCTGGAGGATATTGTTGATGAGGTGAAATCCGGAGAAATGCCACTTAAATCTTACCTGTTGATACACCGTGAAGCAAGGTTGGAAAAAGAGGAAATTTCATCAATATCAGAATGGGCTGAAGAAGCAGCAACTAAAATCCTGGAATAGTTTTACCCTGCATTAACAGGTTAATGGCTTCATTGAATGAACCTGCAGCGATTATTTTACCGGAATTAACGAAAAAGATCTCATCTGCGTTTTCGATGGTATTCAGACGATGAGCAATTATAACCTTTGTGGTCGATTCAGGAAGGTTGTTCAGAATTGCTTCGAGTTGCTGTTCTGTTACTGTGTCAATGTTGGCTGTTGCTTCATCCAGAATAAGTAGCTCAGGTTTGCGTAAAATTGCCCTCATAAAAGCAATTATCTGCTTCTGGCCAAGACTGATCCCGTCTCCTGAAGCCTGTACAGGTGTATCGAGGCCCTGGTCAAACCGTTCAAGCAGACTGGTCAGATGGGAATCTTCTATTGCATTTTCCAGCTGATCAATTGTCTGACCTGAGCATTCCGGATTGCCATACAATATATTATCACGTACAGTTCCCGAGAAAAGCAAGGGGTCCTGGAGTATAAACCCTATCTTCGAAGCCCTCTCACAGGGAGTGTACGACCTGATATCCATGCCCTCAAGCAGGATAGTGCCTTTCGTTGCATCATACAACCTGGCTGTCAGGGAAGCTGTTGTTGTCTTACCTCCGCCTGTCGGACCAACAAAAGCATAAGTCCTGCCTCTTTGCAGGTCGAAGCTGACCTTGTGCAGGACTTCTTTCCCGTCAGGATAAGAAAATGAAACATCCCGGAAATGAATACAGGATTTACTTTTAACCTTCCCCGGATCATTAACCATTAAAAGATTGTTTTCAAAGGAGAGGAGATATGAGATCCTGTCCCAGGCAGCCAGTGCGAGCTGATAGTTTGCCCACAGGGCAGCTATCTGCCGCAGAGGATTATAGAAACTTGAGATATATGCAATAAAGCTTATCAGCAGCCCTACTGAAAAATGTCCCTTGATAATAAACCAAACACCAAGGGTAAGCACGATCAGTTGTCCGATATTTGACGCAAACGTATAAACCGGCGACAGAATATTATTTGCAATACCTGCCTGTACTGATCTTTTGTAATTTTCCCTGTTTGCCTCAGCGAATCGTTCGCGGAAATAGTCGCGCCTGTTAAAGGCAATAACCACTTTGAAATTTGCAAGGCTCTCCTGGATCTCGGCTGATAAGCTGCCAAGACTTTTAAGACTCGCTTCATTCTTTTTCCTGATCGAGGGAGAAGCACTTTTTGTAAGGATCCACAGGATAAGTGCAGGCGAAAGAGCGGCTAACCCCAGAGGCAGGTTTATGACCAGAAGAATGATACCTGCCCCCGTCATAGTGATCAGGCTGCCTATAAACTGCATCAGCGACTGGGAAAAGAATTGATTTACCTTATCGGTATCGTTGTTGATGCGCGATATCAGGTCGCCTGCCTTATTCTGATTGAAGAAATCAAGAGGAAGTTCCTGCAGTTTGCTGAATACAGAATTGCGGAGGCTGAAAAGCATCCGCTGGCCTATTCCCCCCATCAGGCGCACCTGGGCATAGTTGACAACAAATGCCGTTATATACATGGAAAGCAATATACCCGAAAAGAGGAGCACACCCTGATAATTTTTTACCTGGATATAAGTATCAATTGTGTAACCAACAAGATATGGCCCCAGAAGACTTAATCCTGCGTTCAGGAAAATTGCAGCAAAAGCAATAGTTACGTTACGGCGCTCACCACTGATAATGCCAATAAGCTTCCTTAAAGATGCGAATACCGGGATTTTACCCGCTTCTGTTTCCGATGGCCGGTTCAGATTATAATTCATAATGATGAGTGCTTCGTTGCGAATTATAGATCTGAATATATTCAGGTGAACTCCCGATTAAATTTTTATGTTTCCCGGAAGCTATTATTTCACCTTCCATTAGTAGTATTATCTGGTCAAAATGCCTTACCGGTGCAATTTTCTGGGTAACTGAAATCAATGTCACTTCCGGGTAATTATTCTGAATATTGCACAGAATTTTATCCTCTGTTTTCCTGTCAACTCTTGAGGTAAAGTCGTCGAGCAGCAGTATTTTCGGATTTATAGCCAGTGCGCGTGCGAGCATAATACGTTGTTTCTCCCCGCCTGAAAGACTCGTTCCCCGTTCCGCAACAAGGGTATCAAGCTTTTCAGGGAGAGACTCTATAAAATCATTCAGCCCGGCAGTTTCGATTGCTTTCATAAGGGACTCATCTGTCACATTGTCGCTGAATGCAATATTTTCTCTCAGTGTCAGGTTAAAGATTACACTGTCCTGAAATACGTATCCTATCTGTCTGTGGAAGACCTCCCTCGAATACTTTTCAATTGAGATGTTGTCGAATTTCAGACTACCTGAATCAGGAGGAATAATATTTGTGAGAAGGAGGAGCAACTGACTTTTTCCTGCTGCAGTGGGCCCGATAATGGCAGTCTTGCTGCCGGCTTTGACAGAGAAAGAGATATTTTTCAGTACCGGCTTCTTTCCGTAGCTAAGTGATACATTTTTCAGTGATATATCTCCTCTTATTCCCGAATTGACTGTCCCGCTTTCAGCTGGCGGAGGTTCATCAAGAACCTGCTTTATTCTTCCGTATGATGCTGTGGCTGCAGCAATAATATTACTCATGAATCCGATCATCATTACCGGGAAGATGAGCATTATCAGATAGCTGTTGAAGGCGGCAAAATTACCCAGAGTAAGTGATCCGGCGACAACAAAATGGCCTCCGAGAGCCAGAATTATTACAACAGCCGCATTTGAGACGAACATGATTATGGGTACCAGAACAGAAAAGAGCCGTACTATAGATAATCCAAGGTCGCGTGATTCAATGTTTTTTTCAATGAATTTCTGGTTTTCGGGCTGCTGTGAGTTAAGGACTCTTATTAGAGCGGCGCCAAGAATGCTTTCGTTGATTATCCTGTTAAGTGCATCTATAACCTCCCTGCTTTTTCTGAAAATGATTTTCACTTTGCGGAAAACTACAAAAAAGGAAGTGGCAATAACCGGTACAATCAGGAGGACAGCAACAGCCAGCTTCCAGTTTATCATTATCAGCAGGACAGATGCACCTATAATAACAAAAAGGGAAGATATGATAGTGACAAAAGCCTGTGCAACAAACATTTTTACAGAGTCCATGTCGGAGGTCATGTTTGTCAGAAGCTTTGACGGATTTGAATTTAATATGAAAGAGTAGGTCTGATGGGATAGCTTTTCAGCCATCTTATTACGTAAATCCTTTGCGACTCTTTCGGCTGTAAATGTTTGTAATACACCCTGAATGAAGGTGAAAACAAATATCCCTGCTGCAGCAACAAGAAATTCGGAAATAACTGTTCCTGCCCTGAAACTGTTATCAGAAAAGGCATCTATGGCTCTTGCAATAATTTTCGGAATAAGGAGGTTTATGGCGCTTCCTGCCAGAGCCATGATGATCAATATGATTACAATTCCCCAGTAGGGTTGAAGCACACTGAACAATCCGGCTTTCATTTTAGCGCCTGCCTCTGGTTTGTTTCCGGATCTGTCCATCTGCTCTTAATATATTTCGCAGACAAACTTACATAACATACTTCTGATTTGCCAGCAATGTCAGGAATTCCTGGAATCTGGTATAATGATTGATGAGAGATACTTTCCATAGCCCTCATATTCAGCTCCTTCAGAGCTGATATAGTGTGGGGCTTACCCACCCGGTTACGCCGGGGGTTATTCACATTACGCTCTTTCAGAGCTCTTTATGAGGGAGCGAGACACCTGTACCATTTACGGTTTAATCATTTATTGATTTGGGTCATATAATTGTTGTTACAGGTATATTAATTGTTGTAATACAATATTAATTCTCGAGCGGTACCGAGGTTTAAAGTTTCTCAGGTAAATAATGACCTAATACGGAGAACCTTAAAAATAATTGTCAATCAGCTGAAATACAAATCCTGTTTTTGTCCTATTCCTCGAACTCAGCTTCTATCTTTCCGTATTTATTAGCCCGTATGAAAGATGCATGATCTCTTTCATTCTGGTCAGAATACACAAAATCCTGTTAAGATTATTACTCGATTTTCTCCGGGGGAGTTATCATATAACGTAATTGCCTGAGTACATCAGCTTCATTATAAAAAGTCCTGCTGTGCACGATTTTGCCGTTTTCGATCCTGTAAACAACATTCACCCATAAATTTACCGGGACTTCTCCACCCTTGTATTTTATGGTGAGATAAGCCCAGTTTAAAACCCAATCCCCAATAGCTTCTCCCTCTGTAACGGTTACTGCTAATTCTTTATGACGGGTATATTTAAATGATTCATACAGGTTTTCGGCATTGTCTTTAAAGTTTAAAATTGCATTTTCCTTATTGGTGGAATCTCCTACCGAAGGACCATAACCAATATAATTATCCGCAAGAAGAGAATCCATTAATTCGACATTCATGGTTTCCACGGCCTGCATATATTTTTGAGCAATGGCCAGATTTTCTTTTTCCTTTTTATCTGCGGAAGGAGTGCAGGCAAAAAGACTAAAGCTGATTAATGCTAAGACGATCAGTGACTTCATGAGTATAATAATTTTAGTTTTTATTGTTTTTCCCGTATTTTTTCGATAAATAATTCACGAATTAAGTCAAATAATACACGATTATTTGATAGTGTACCCTTTTCCTTCTATGCAGACAGAAAAAGCTTTCACGAAGCTATCCTTCATTGCCTGTTCTGAAGCGGCAGCATTAGCCTGAGCCTGCTGGTTTTGCTGACCCTGAGCCTGCTTCCCGGCTCTTCTGCCGGCCATTGCGCCTGCTGCAGCGCCAACAGCTGCACCTGTTCCTGCATCACCTGTAATGGCACCAATGGCTGCTCCTGCTGCTGCACCTTTTGCTGCACCTTTTACTGCTGCTCCGGTCGGACCGGACTGAACGGGTGCCGCCTCTACTTTTGGAAGGTTCAATGGATCAATACCCGATTGTTCAACTGCCCATAAGTAACATTCAAATTCATCTTTCTTTTGTTGTTGTTTGGTCTGTCCTTTTGCGGGATAGACCTATAGCTTCATCTGTTGAGATATCTGGTTATAGGTCATTTTTGCAGTATCCGGCAATAACTGCGTTGTCGTTACTGTCTGAGCAAGCACTGTTTGTCCAAAGATCAGGATTGTAACCGGTAAAATGTACCGGATAATAGCCTTATATAAATATTTTGGGTTCATTGTATAATTGCTTATTGATTAATGATTATTTAATTGAATAACCCTCCTTGTAAATAATTCGACATGGAGGGCTATCTGTAAGTCAATTATTTTTTCCTTTCAACGGTCACATAATTGATTTTTCCATTGAATTTAGATGAAGTTCCGTAATCAGCAACGTGTGTACCATCATCGACGCCTACATCTGCAAGGTCATCAACCGAGAATATTCCAGGTTGCGTTTTTTCGATTCTCTTTTCAATAACTTTTTTATCATTAACAGTTATTGTCCCAACACCTCCTTTTCCCAATCCGCTTCCATCGTACTTAAAGTCGTAAACCAGTTTGTAGTTTCCCGGTTTTAAAGCTTCTGAGGCCATTATCTCTGTCGATTCCATGCCCAGGTAATTGTAGGTAAATGCAGGTTTTCCGTTTTTCAGATAAAGCGACAGTCCGCCGAATCGACCTCCCTGGCATACAATTACCCCGTTTCCCTTTGCATCAACCGTTACTTCAGCAGTAATTGTATAGGATGTGTTTCTCAGATCAATGAACACATCCACGCCCATTCCTCTCATTCCTTCGCCGTAAGTAACACTATTTCTGTCACCCATTACTGTTGGCCTGCCCATAAGCAGTGCATTGGTTCTTTCCAACAGGCGGTCATCAAGAGGCAGAACATGGTATTTTTCAGCCTCTGACATAAACAGATCCTGCATGGCTTTCAGTTTGTCAGCATTTTGTGAGGCAAGATCGTTTGCCAGGCTGAAATCTTCTTTGGTATTATACAACTCCCATTTATCTTCCTGGAGAGTATTCAGGGGTTTTTGTTTCCATGCCGGCCTGTGGATTGTTCGGGCATACCAGCCGTCCTGATAGAGAGCCCTGTTGCCAAACATTTCAAAGTACTGCACTGTATGTCTTTCAGCTGCCGCGGCGTCATTAAATGTAAATGCAAGACTTGTACCCTCGATCGGATCCTGCTCAATGCCATTTACCATTTTTGGTGCAGGTATCTTTGTAATTTCAAAAACAGTCGGAGCAATATCAATTACGTGGCCAAACTGTGAACGTAATTCACCTTTAGCTTTGATACCGGCAGGCCACTGAATAATCATTCCGTTTCTTGTACCTCCAAAGTCAGAGGCAACCTGCTTTGTATATGAGAAAGGAGCATCCATTGCCACTGCCCATCCGGCTGAAAAGTGCGGATAGGTGCTGGGTCCGCCCCATTCATCATAATGCTTTAACATATCAGGAACCGTTTCCGGAATTCCACTGAAATAAGTCATTTCGCTGAACATTCCGTTCATTTGTCCTTCGGCACTTGCTCCGTTATCACCGGCAATGAAAATGATAATTGTGTTGTCAGTTATTCCTAACTCTTCGATAGTCGAAACTAGCCTTCCAACCTCATAATCGGTCTGCTCGGCAAATCCTGCATACACCTCCATTTGGCGGGTAAACAATTTCTTCTCATCGGCTGAAAGGGTTTCCCAGTCTTTGATATCGGCTGGTTTTGGCGCAAGGCTGGTATTTTCCGGGATTATTCCCAGTTTCTTCTGACGTTCGAATGTCTCTTCACGGATCTTATCCCAGCCCTGGTCAAATTTGCCTTTGTATTTCTCGATCCATGCTTTTTGAACATGATGAGGCGCATGGGTTGCTCCCGGTGCATAGTACATAAAGAAAGGCTTGTCAGGTGCAAGAGCTTTCTGGAAACGAACCCACGAAATTGCCTGGTTGGTCATATCGGTTGTAAAATGATAATCCGGATCTTCCGGCGTTTCCACAATCGTAACGCCATCATAAATCAGAGGAGCCCACTGATTGGTTTCACCTCCTATGAATCCATAAAACTTCTCAAATCCTGAACGTGTAGGCCAGCGGTCCTGAGGGCCCACAATGGAAATCTCCCAGGGTGGTGTTTCATGATATTTTCCAAAGGCTGCTGTATTATACCCATTCTGGCGAAGTACTTCAGCCATTGGTGTAATGGTTTGAGGCCTTACCGACGTATTTCCGGGAAAGGTTGTTGCAGCTTCACCGATGCAGCCCATGTTGTTGCTGTGATGGTTATACCCGGTGAGTAACGCAACACGTGTTGGCGAGCTGAGTGCAGTCGTGTGAAAACGGTTATACCTTATTCCGTTATCAGCAAGACTGTTCATTGTTGGAGTAGTAACCGGTCCTCCAAAAGCCTCTGACACTCCAAAACCCATGTCGTCGATTAACACAACCACAACATTAGGGGCTCCTTTTGGTGCGTTTACTTCGAACCTGGGTGGCGCTGTTGCATTGCGCACATCCAAATCCTTATAAGTCGGACGAATAGGCTCCCTGAATGGGAGGATAGTGCGGTCCAGTCCGTCTTCAGAGACTATTACCGGCTGTTCTGCCTTTTTCTGAGTGCACGACCAGGGAACTATCCCTGCCAGCATTACCAGACCAAATACATTCTTGTTCATAGTTAAATAGATTTATTTATAATTTTTGTAAACAGGTTGCTGAATTTCTACTATCTAGCCGGGACTCCAGCTCTTATCAAACCAGGCCTCCGTAGAATCATAAAGACGCAGAATCATTCTTGCAAAGCTTAAAATTAAGCCTCTTTAGCATTAGGGTCAATACCTATAAACCTGTATTTTATATATATTCGCCAGCAATTCCCGTTTGAGATAATGGTAGTTCATTGCCGTAAATATACTCTTTTTTTTGAATTTATAAGAACCTTCGCCTCAACGACACAACCTGTTATTGCATTTTCATAATCCTCTTCTTAAACAACCGGATAGAAGCCAATGTCGTGATAATCCCGATGCTCATTAATATAAGTATTTTCGGGAGAATCTCTTTCAATGGAAGTACCCTCCAGAACAGGTCATAAAACCCCTGAATTCCCCAGTAATTTACACTTAGAAGAGCAATCTTTTGCAGTATTGGTGGCATTATAAAAAGAGGGATCATACTTCCGCCAATAGCCGACATAACAAGGATAATGATTGTGCTAAGATTATGGGCCTGCTGGCGTGTTTTTGCAACAGCAGCCAGGAAAATACCCAGACTTGAAACAGCAAATGAAGTGGCTATTATCATTAAGATTAATCCCGGGATACTGACGCTCATATCCATGTTTAATATGAGCCATGCAAAAAGGAACATGGCTGTAAGCTGAAGTATCGAGATGAAGAAAGCGAAAAGCATTTTGCTGTATAGTATGGCGCTGCCCTTCAGGGGTGAATAGAGCAATCTGTTTATCGTTCCGTTTTCCTTTTCTTCCAGAATGCTTGTTCCGACCCCTGCAACGCTGAAGAGTAGCATAAGTATGGCAGTGCCTGCTACGGCCTGAATAAGTCCCAGCTTTGTGTCATTTTTTTCTCCAACAACAGGAGTCCACTTTATTACCTGTTTATTTCTGTCATTTTTTATTACAGTCCCGAATATGTCATCACTGATTTCATTTTCGTCATCAGGGAATAGTTCGTTCATGTAATTTTCAATTCTCTTTTTAATTATTATCTCGCTTGTAGAAGAGATTAAAATGCTGATAAGATTCTGTTGAAGAATTCCGATTTCCATTTCACGCGATCTGTCATACACCAGTTCAACCGGCATGGCACTTCCATATTCAAGTGAATCCTGAAAACCTTTGTGAATTATTAATGCGCATGCATATTCTCCTTTTATTACCAGATCTTTAGACTTAACCGGGTCTGAAACAATAATTTCTATGTCTTCAACAGAATCAATTTTATGAATTATCGCTTCTGAAGTAATCGTTTTGTCCAGATCGGTAACAAGCAAAGAAACAGGCTCGGAACGGCCATCGAAGTGTCCGATACTGCCATAGGCAAATGCAAAAAGAGTTATAAGTATTACCGGAAGAATAAATGTAAGAATTACTGAACGCTGATCATGAAGAAACAGTGTCAGATCTTTTTTAAATAGTCTGAACATAATTAATCTCTCAATTCTTTTCCTGTTAATTTCAAATAGATAGATTCCAGATTCGTACCCTGACTATTTATTCTTTCAATAACACCACCCGAGTTCTGGATCTGGTTTATAATAATAGAAGTATCATTACCAATATTTCCGCACTCCACTTTTAAGGAGCCGGAAGTGCTGTCGAACCTGAATAGAGGATTTTCTGAAGTAATCCTGGAAATTAAAGCACTGTTTGAGTCTGCCAGTTTAATTGTCAATAAATCTTTGACATCGCTTATCTGCCTTAACTCTTTCAGTGTCCCCTGTGCAATAATGCGTCCAACATCGATGATTGAAATATTGTCACAAAACCGTTCAGCCTCTTCCATGTAGTGAGTTGTATAGATTATTGTCATTCCTTCTTCATTCAATCTTTCGATGACCTCAAAAATATGATTCCTGTTTTGGGGATCAACACCAACTGTGGGTTCATCAAGTACCAGAATCTTAGGGTTATGAAGCAATGAGCAGGCAATATTGATCCTTCGTTTCATCCCCCCTGAAAATGTTTTAATTCTGTCATCCTTTCTGTTGACCAGATCTACAATCTCCAGGGTTTTTTGGATATACTTATTAAGCTTCTGTTTTGGAATATCATACAATCCGCCCCAGAACATCATATTTTCATATGCCGACAGCTCCTCATATAATGAAATTTCCTGAGGCACAACCCCCATGATCATCTTAATGGTTTCTCCATCATTTTTAATGTTCACTCCGTCAATAATAACATCACCTTTGTCGGGTCTTACCAGAGTGTTCAGTATATTTACGATAGTTGATTTACCTGCACCATTTGGACCCAGAATGCCAAAGATCTCCCCTTTTTTAATATTAAAGGTGACCTCATCTAAAGCTTTAATATTTCCAAAGGTTTTCGAAACAGATCTTACTGTAATCATATTAATTTGTTCAATTCAATAATATTCTTAATTAATTGTATTCCTTTGTGGTTAAATTCTTTTTTACCACAAAGTCACACAAAGGTTTACACGAAGGACTCACAAAGTCTATGAATTTTAATAAGTTAAATAATCCGGTTTAAACATTTTCTTTAACATTCAGTAAATTAACTGTTTTTGAATTTCCTGGAGGTTTTTAATACTTTGTCAGCGGCTAATTTACCGGTTAAAACTGACATCGGAACACCTGCAGGACTATAAGCCCATTGACCTGCCTGATAAACTGAAGGCAATGGGGTCAGAACTGAGCGGTCGGAGATCTGAATTTTGTTTACCACCGGCATGGATTTTTGAAATGACCACCCGGTAATAGCTCCTTCGGAACTGCCAACTCTGCTTTCAATGGTTAAAGGTGTAAAAGAAAAATGTGCAATGGTCTTATCTTTTAAAAACGGGTAAACAGAATCAGATATAACACTAAGAACACGATTCTCAAGTTCCTGAATAAACTCCTCAATCCAGCCTGCTTTTTGAATTTTGCTAAACAACTCATATTCAGCAAGCAAACTGATAATCAGACCTGTTTTGCCCGGAGGGACCAGTTCCGGATCTTTAAGTCCGGGGATAGAAATTTCGTAAGTGTTTAAACTGGTAAATTTGTCGAGCCAGGTCAAAATTTGTTCTTTTTCAACTTTTTCAAAGTTACTCAAAAGATAATCAAGTTCCCCCCTGTGGATTTCACCTAAACCTGTTTTTGAAGGAGTATAAAAGAAATGACCATGTGCAATTTCCCTGAATTTTTCAAGCGGCTCATCTACCTCCAGGAATAAAGAAAACACAGAATCTCCACCCCGGTTATTCAGAAACTTGTTTTTTGTTTCCTCAGCTTTGGTTTTAATTCCGGGTAAAAGACCTTCTGTCACTGTAATTTTATAAAGTGTCTTCAAATCAGCAGCCCAGATAAGATTTTCATATTTATAGGTGATATTATCCTGATCCTTCACAAGACATTTTTCAGCCAGCACCTCAATAATTTTTGTCTCTGTCTTTATTTCTCCACCACATTCTATTATTTTGTTTTTCAGGGCCTCCGGCAATTTTCCAACTCCGCCTTTGGGATAAAAATAGTCCAGGTACATTGAAAAATAGCTCATTGCAAAAAAGGCAGGAGTATTTTTGAATAAATGCTGTGAAATAATATCTCTGAGTGAAGGATTTTTTACAATCGTTCCTAAATAATCCTCAACCGGCATGTTCATACGGTTTATTTTTCCAATGGTAAGAATAAATTTCGGCAGCCAGGGTAAAAGTTTTTTGAAAATGAAATCCCTGTCACGCTTTAAATCTTTGAACATCGGATTCTCTATGCCATAGAGAACATCCATGGCTTTCATTATTTTCCTTATGCTTTTTATGACCTCATAAATTTCTTCTTCGCTTTCAGGGTATACTTTTATCAGAAGGTCCCTGTATTTTATTAAGCTATCCAGATTTTCTATATGTATGATTTCGTTTTCAATGCCAAGTGAAACCGGACTTTTAACAACTTCAAGCTTAATTTTTAAATCCTTTAACATCGCGAAAATAATACCTGCATCTTCAAGTGCTCTTACTCCGGCATCAAAATGAAAGCCATCACGGGTAAATGAATTGACAAGGCCTCCGCATTCCCTGTTTTTTTCAATGAGCAATACCTTTTGTCCTTCTCGCGACAGATAGGCTGCAGAAGTCAACCCGGCAATCCCTCCTCCGACAATGATAGTATTGTATGTATTTTCAGACATATAGTTTTAATTCAGAAATTTCAGTAAACAGATATCTAATCCGGGCTTAAAGTTTTGAGTCTGACAATTTACCTAATTCCAGACTTTTTTCCCAAAGTTCATAAGCTACATCCTTGTCAAGTGCAGGTGGAGCCGGTTTTTCTTCGGTGGTTAAATTATAAAATTTTCCACTAACCGTTTCAATCTCTTTTGAAACTCCGAGATAATACAATGCTTCGGCAGATATTTCAGGTGATTTTAATGTTCTATCAATAAAATTCCTTTTAAACCACAGGTAAACCGGTCCGTTTTCCTGGCCAGTATCAGTTTTAACCCCCCCGGGATGCATTGCATTTATCGTTACACCCGTATTTTGGAGATGCTCATTAAAAACGATCATTGATAAAAGCTGGGCAATTTTGGCAGAACCATAACTTTTCAGACCTGAATAACGACGTCTTTCCCAATTCAAATCGTCCAGTCTCAATCCCCAGGCAGCAAAACGGTGACCTTCGGAATTGACCATTATAATCCTGGCATTTTCCTGAGACTTTAGCTTATCCATAAGAATCAAATTCAAAATAAAAGTA
>Ga0209254_10001137_pt1 | contig 23468 bp, 20 predicted proteins | sample FrelakmetDIP11DI_FD_187148 | JGI IMG/M metagenome (GOLD analysis project Ga0209254, IMG submission 187148) | Freshwater lake sediment microbial communities from the University of Notre Dame, USA, for methane emissions studies - DIP11 DI (SPAdes)... | ecosystem: Environmental > Aquatic >...
GACCTGACGGGTCGCCTGGGCAAACACGTCATCGCGGCCCTTGTCGGCGAACAAAAGCAGCGGAATGTCGTTTGGCAACTGCTCGAAAGTCTGGCGCAGCTGCCGCAGGTAGGCTTCGCTCGCCATGTCTCTCGTCTGCTCCTGCCGACCGTTCTCACCTTGCATGTCCAAGCCTCCTTTGGTCCGGGCGGCCGTTTCCGGACGTCGTCTCAGAATGAATAACGCTATCCTCAACTGACATCTGCGCAGCCGCCTCTAAGCCGATGCGCAATCATCCGTGGCGCCGGTCGCAAGCCCCTCGGCCGCAAAGGCCGTTGGCCGACGGCTGCTTATTGATGGGGGAGTCGTCGCGCCACGGATCGGTGAAGATAAAGATGCCGCCGACGGCTGTCAATCAATCGGGAGAGTCTGCCTGCGGTAACGCTGCGCCGAGCAACGCCTCGGCCAGCGCCAGGTCCTCCGCGGTGGTGATCTTCAAATTGCGCAGGCTCCCGGGCAGAACATGCACCGTCGTTCCCATGCGTTCCACCAGGCTGGCGTCGTCGGTGGCCGGCACGCGCTCGCGGCGTGCGCGTGCGTGCGCCGTGCGGATCACGGCGCTGCGAAACGCCTGCGGCGTCTGCGCCATCCACACGTCTTCGCGCGGCAAGGTGGCGTCGATGCAGCCGGCGCTTGACACGCGCTTGAGGGTATCCCAGACGGGCCAGGCAACGATGCATGCCCCGTGCTGCCGGGCGGCGTCCGCACAGGCGCTGATCGCGGCGCAGGTCACGAGCGGCCTAACCGCGTCGTGGATCACCACCACCGTCGCCTCGGACGGAACGGCGGCCAGCCCGTTGAAGACCGAATCCTGCCGCCGCGCCCCCCCGGCGACCACCGCAACGCTCTTGTTCAGCGCGGCGGCGGCGAGCATCGTATCGCCGACGAAAGCGACGTCCTCCGGCGGCACGGCCACGACCAGGCTCTCCACGCTTTCGCACGCGTCGAAAACGCGCAGGGTGCGAACGAGAATCGGCACCCCCGCCAGCAAGGCATACTGTTTCGGGATGGGGCCGCCGAAGCGGGTCCCCGTTCCGCCCGCGACGATGAGTCCAACGATCATATCTGCAGAGAATCGATTCATGCCCGGCCGCTTCCCGGCGGCCGAACCCCCGGACGGTAGCGCTCCTATCTCAGGTATTTGAGCTCCTTCGGCAGCGGGACGCCCTTGCCCATGAGGTCTTCGCCGTAATTGACGGCGGCCAGGATCTGGATATCCTTGAGGGTGCGGGCGTCGCCTTCGAACACGACTTCTTTGAGATTTTCCTTCTGGATCTTTCCGCCGGCCCACTGGATGTCAAGCACGCTGCTGGCGTCAAAACGGTCCTCGCCGACGACGAGCTCGACCTGGCCGCCATAATGCTGGACAACCTTGGCCACCAGCAGGCTGGGCCGCGCATGGAAGCCGAGCTTCTGGGGGACCCCCACGCGCACCATTCCGCGCTCGATGTTCTCGTTGAGGATCTGCCGGGCATGCTCCTTGCCCAGCGCCAGGAAATGACAGACATAGTAGAGGCCGTAGTTGATGGTGCAGTCGAGAAGCTGCTCGGGCGCCACCAGTGCCGCCAACTCGTCCTGAACGCGCTTGTAGGTGTTCTTGTATCCGGCCTCGTGAAGGTGCCGCTCGTAAAAATGCAGGAGCCGGCCGACCATCTGCAGCAGGTGGAAGACTACGGAGAAGTAGCCGCGCAGCTGTTTGAGCTTGCGGTTTCCAAAACGAAATCCGCCGTGGATCACGTAGGTGTCGAAGGACGACTGCAAGTTGTGGACGAGCATCTCGTAGCGCCGCACCTCGACCTCGTTCACCTTGTCGGGAACGATTCCCAGCAGCTCCGCATGGCGGTAGCGCTCGTAAAACTTGATCTGGTCGAAGCTGCTGACGATGTTGAGAAATTCGCTGGCGATTTTGACGATGTTCTGCTTCTGCTGGTCGCGGTTCTCGTCATCGATGTCGTATTCCAGCGAGTCGCTGGTCTGGATGCTCGGAAAGTAGCCGTCCTGGAATTGATCCGGCGGCAGGCGAATCCCTAATCGTTTGGCCTCGCTCAGCGTCACCGGCGCCGTTTTCCGAAGGCAGTGGTTGAGAAAGCGCAGGGTATGCTCTCCTTCGCGCTCGAAGTCGGCGCTGTCCGGCAGGTCGTAATGCTGCAGCCGGTTGTGGATATGCTTCTGGAAATTCGAAGCCAGCCCGATGTGGCGCATGACGGCGGTCAGCTCCCGGAAGAGATACCAATCCTTGTTGTTTTTGGCGCCGTGGTAGTCGAGAAAATCCTCGAGCAGAGTGGAGGACGACGCCAGCGTGGAGTAGAACTTCTGGGTGAAGCGCAGCTCGCCCGCTGGCAGGCCCTCGATGTATAGCGTGCACTTCAGGAAATCATGTGAAAAAATGCCGATCTTTTCGGAAAACGTTGAAAGCGGTGCGGTGGGCTTGGGTTCGGCGTGCGGTCGCGAGAGTTGATCCATGGCATCCTGAGCGATTGAGGCCGCCGGGCTGCGAGAGGTTGTCGTCGTCGGGCTGCTGGGGGTTACCTACCCTGGGACGCGACGCGGCCGGCCGGAGCAAGTCGTAAGCCGAATTCTGTTCCCGCATCGGGTTGCCCCTTTGCGGGCGACGATCATTCCTCTGGGGATGCCGGTTGCCCGGCACCTCATGCAACCTACCCGGGGGCTTGGGCGGGCCACCCGCAAACGCCCCTCTATTTGGTCTTGCACCGGGTGGGGTTTGCCGAGCTTCCCCGGTCGCCCGGGGAACTGGTGCGCTCTTACCGCACCGTTTCACCCTTACCTCCGCCTGCCGGCTCTCGAAGGCCGGCAGACGGCGGCGGTCTGCTTTCTGTTGCACTTTCCTTCGTGTCGCCACGACTCCACGTTATGGAGCACCCTGCCCTGCGGTGTTCGGACTTTCCTCCGGCCGCACGCGACCGGCGATCGTCTGAATTACTCCGACCGGCGCTGGTCGTCGTCCCAGTAGATGATCCTCTCACAGTTCGGGCAATTCTTCAAGCGATCGACCCGCTGCAGTTCGTTGTACATCTGAGGCGGAATGTTCACATGACAGCCGCCGCAGATCGAGGCGGAAACCGGGCAGATGGCGACGCCGTTGGACTTCTTGACCCTCACCCGCTGGTAGAGGGACAGCGCCTCGGCGGAGACTTGCGCGGCGAGCCCTGCCGCGTCCGCCTTCATCCCTTCCAACCTCTGCCGGGCCTGCTCGGCATCCTGCAGCAGGCTTTCTTTTTCAGAGCGAATCCGACCGGCTTGAGAATCGAAGCGCGCCTGATGCTCCTTGATCGCCGCGTTGGCAGCCTCCACCTGCTCCATGCCGGACAGGATCTCGTCCTCGATCTTGGAGGCGATCGCGCCGAGGTCTTCGATCTCTTTCAGACCGGACTGATATTCTTTGTTGGTCTTTACCGAACGAAGTTTTTCCTGGCTCTTTTGGATCCGCCCCTGGTTCACCTGCAGATCGGATTCGAGCGTGCGGATGCGCTTGCTGAGCTCCTGCAGATGGGCTTTGGCGTTTTCGACGGCGGAGGTGAAGTCGCTGAGCCGCGCGTCCAACTCCGCGACGCGCGCTGGCACCAGGCTCAGATCCTGTTCGATCTGATGGGCCTGCAGTTCGACCTCCTGGAGCCTGACCAGCATCGTGATCTGCTGTCGGATGTCATGGGGCATGGGTGCGGTTCTCCTGCGTCCCGGGGGCGCTTTTAAAAGACGTCGTCGTCATCCGGCATGCCCCCGTCGGGGGTGTCACACCGTCGCAAAGGGATCCTTCTCCAGCGGGCAGGCCTGCACGCGCAGCCCGGTATGGCGCCGGCCGAAAGCGCGCCGCAGGCGCTCCGCCACGGCGCCGGTCATCAGATGTTCGGAATGAAAATGACCGACATCCACCACCCCGCGACGGGCGTATTGAATGTCCCGGACCTCGTGGTAGCGCAGATCGCCGCTGATATAAGCCTCCGCGCTCGACTTCAGAAAATCGCCGACCAGGCTGCCGCCGCTTCCACTCGCTACGGCCACCTGTCTGACCCGCAACCCCGGGTCTCCGGCCATCCGGACCGTCGCCGCCCCCAGCTGGCGCTTGACCGACTGCGCCAGGTCGGCGAGCGGCATGGCCTTTGCGAGCGTCCCGATCCGGCCGATGCCGTGGCGGCTGCTCGCGGTGACTCCCGGTGCAACCGTCAGCGGCCGCAGCTGCCGCAGCCCGATGCGCCGAGCCAGCAGATGGTTGAGCCCGTCCGCAACGGCGTCCAGGTTGGTGTGCAGGCAGTAGATGGCCAGGCCGTGGCGTAGGGCCTGCTCGATGAGGCCGCCCAACGGCGTATCGATCGCAATCCGTTTGATCGGATGGAAGAAGAGCGGATGGTGCGTGACCAGCAAATCGACCTGCGCGCTGCAGGCGGCGCCGACAACGTCCGGCCCAGGGTCCAACGCGACCCACACCGAGCGCACGGGACGGCGCGGATCGCCGATCTGCAGACCGACATTGTCCCAGGCTTCGGCCAGCGCCGGGGGCGCCAGATGCTCCAAAACGCTAACGATGTCGGCAAGCAGCAACTGCATGGCACGCCCGATGCCCAGTCTGGCTAGTTCAAAACCCTCGCGACGTTTCCGGCGCCGCGATGAAAGAAGGCGCGGATTTCGCAAACCCACGCCTTGCATTGCGGCGGCGCAACGGCCGTCGAAAGATCGTCTGATACGCACGGCGATGGGCCCACCTGGGATCGAACCAGGGACCGACCGGTTATGAGCCGGTGGCTCTGCCAGCTGAGCTATGGGCCCTCAAGGCCTGCCGCCGGATCGTGTTTATCGGCTGCCCTCGCGTTTGTCAAGATCGGCGCAAGGCCGCGCCGTCTCCATCTCGCCGCCAGATTCCTCCGGCTCAGGTCTCGATGAAATGCTTCAGCTTGCGGCTGCGGGTAGGATGCCTCAGCTTCCGCAGCGCCTTGGCCTCGATCTGCCGGATGCGCTCGCGGGTCACCGCGAAATCCTGGCCGACCTCCTCCAGGGTGTGATCGGCCCTTTCGCCGATGCCGAACCGCATGCGCAGCACCTTTTCCTCGCGCGGGGTGAGCGTGGCCAGGACCTTGCGGGTCTGCTCCGCGAGGTTCATGCTGACGGCCGCCTCTGAAGGCAGCATGAACTTCTTGTCCTCGATGAAGTCCCCCAGATGGCTGTCTTCCTCCTCGCCGATCGGAGTTTCCAGGGAAATGGGCTCGCGTGCGATTTTCAGCACCTTGCGCACCTTTTCCAAGGGGATCTCCATCTTTTCGGCGATCTCCTCCGGCGTGGGCTCCCGGCCCTGCTCCTGCACGAGGTAGCGCGAGGTGCGGATCAGCTTGTTGATGGTCTCGATCATGTGCACCGGTATGCGGATGGTGCGCGCCTGATCGGCGATGGCCCGCGTGATGGCCTGCCGGATCCACCAGGTGGCGTAAGTGCTGAACTTGTAACCGCGGCGATACTCGAACTTGTCGACCGCCTTCATGAGCCCGATGTTGCCCTCTTGAATCAGGTCGAGAAACTGCAGTCCCCGGTTGGTGTATTTCTTGGCAATGCTGACCACTAAACGCAGGTTGGCCTTGGTGAGCTCGCTCTTGGCCAGCTTGGCCTTCAAACGGCCCTCTTCCACGCTCGTCATGACGCGCTTCAGCGCCCGGCTGTTGGCGCAGATCTCGATTTCACGCGCGGCATGCTTCTCAATCATCTGGCGGATGTCGGCATAGGCATGGCCCAGCTCGTCCTTGGTCGCATGCGTGCGTCCGGACGCCCATTTGACAAATGCGGTTTTGGAGGTGAGATGATCCCGCAGTTCCTTGACGGAGGCGCTGAACCGGTCCGCGTACCGGGCCACCTTCTTGCTGGCGGCCTCGGACGCCTCGATCTCCTGCTGGATTTTGCTTTCGATCTCCTCGATCACGCTGGACTCCAGCCGCCAGTCCTTGAGCAGGTTGAAGATGTCGGTGATCAGCCGCTGCAGGGTGCGCCGGGCCTTGCGCTGTTCCTCGCCGTCGCCGCCGGCGGCGTACACCTTGGTCCGTTGCTCGCGGCTCTGCTGGTGCAGCGTTTTGATCTGACGGATCGTTTCGAGGAACTTTTCGGTCTGGACCACTTCGTCGTTGTAGGTGTCGCCCTCGTCGATGTCTCGGAGCACGTGCTTGGGTCTCAGGACGCCGGCTTCGATCTGATCGCCGAGTTCGATGATGGCCTCCACCCCGATGATCGATTCAAGCAGCGCCCGCAGCACTTCCTGTTCGCCGGCCTCGATTTTCTTGGCGATTTCCACCTCGCCTTCGCGGCTGAGCAATGTGACCATCCCCATTTCGCGCAGGTACATCTTTACGGGGTCGGTGACGGACCCGTAATCGCCCCCGTCGGTTTCTTCGGGGACGATTCGGCTTTCGACCACGCTCTTCGGTTTTGGGGGTTTCTTGTTCTGCTTTTCATCCACCACTTCGATGCCGTTGTCGTCGAAGAGCATCAGGGTTTCGTCGATCTGATCCGGGGACAGCATGTCTTCCGGCAGCAGTTCGTTGATCTCATCGTAGGTGAGAAACCCCTGCTTCTTGCCCTTGGAAAGCAGCTCCTGAATCGCCTTCTTGCTGACCTTGCTTTCCGCAGTGGGTGCCGCGACCGCTTCCACTTCAGTGGTGGACTGCTCCTTAGGCTTTTTTTCCGGGGGCGCCTTCTTGGCACCGCTCGGACGTTTGGCGGTTTTCGCGGATGCGTTCTTCGGGGTTACAGATTTTTTGGCCATATCGTGGTGTCCCCCCCAATCCTCCGGCGTCTTAGGCGTTATTTCAGACGCAGCGCCGACATTTTTTGCTTTTCGCGTCGTACGGCCATCTTTTGCTTTTCGCTCAGCAGACGCATCACTTCCGCCTCGTTCTGCTCGCGCTCGGCCGCTTCGATCGCCGCTTGCATCGAAAGCCCATTCACCTGTTTCTGCCGGCTCTCGATGAATTGGCGCAGAAGAGCGCTGCATCCTCTGCGCGTCAATCGCTCATCGCTCATCGCCAGCGCTACCAGGGTCTGCTTGAGCGGTCCGTCCTCCATTTGCGCCAGCAGCTCCGGCAGCCGTTCCGCGGATTTGAATCGGTGCCGCACCAGGGTCTCGCCCGCGGATTTCAGCAGCGGGTTCGTCAGGCGTTCCAGGACCGCGCCCTTGACGACCTCCGGGATGATCTCCGGAAACTGCAGCATCATGGCGACGATCCGCTGTTCGAATCGCTCTCCGGACGGGTCCGGGCGCTGGCTCCCGGAATCCGCCGCGCGCCCGCTCCCGCGGTCCCCAGCCTTCGACGCGGCCCGGGTTTTAACCCGTTCCAGGATCACGGTCTCATCTAGGCCGATCCGTTCGGCAAGCTGCTTGACGTACAGCGCCTGCGCCACGCGGTCGTTGATGGCCGCCAGGTAGTCCTGCAGTTCGGCGACGATCCGGATCTTGCCCTCCGTGCTCAATCCGTGCCGCAGGACCGCCTGCTCCATGACAAAGGTGATGATTCCCGGAGCCCCCTGAGCCAGTCTGCGGAACGCGTCGACGCCATACGCCTGCAGGTAGGAATCAGGGTCGTGTCCTTCGGGCAGCACCAGGATATGGGTGTCGGCCTGTTCCTCGCGAAAAATGTCGCCACGGCGGAAATCGACATGCTCCTTCCAGAAAAGATCGATGCAGCGCCGGGCGGAGCGGATCCCGGCCTCATCGGAGTCGTAAACGAGAACCATACGGCCGGCATAGCGCGCCAGCAGCCGTATCTGCTCGGGTGTCAGGGCGGTTCCCAGCGTGGCCACCGCCTGGGGGATGCCGTGCTGGTGCAGCGCGACCAGATCCAGATACCCCTCGACGATGAACGCCGTCCCCACCGTACGGCACGACTCCTTGGCCAAATGCAAACCATAAAGCACGCGGCGCTTGGTGTAAACAAGCGTCTCGGGCGAGTTCAGGTATTTCGGGGTGCCGTCGTCCATGACCCGCCCCCCGAACCCCACCACGCGCGCATGTTCGTCGTGGATGGGAAAAATGATGCGGTCACGAAAGCGATCATAGTGACCGCTGCCGTCCCGGCGCGGAACCGCCAGGCCGGCCTTCTCGAGCAGCGCCGCAGGAAATTTCCGGTGCGTCATGTGCCGGATCAACCGTTCCCACCCCTGGGGGGCATATCCGAGTTCGAAACGCTCGATGGTTGCACGGGACACTCCCCGGCGTGCCAGGTAATCGAGTGCCGCCTTACCGGCAGCCTGCTGCAGCAACGTCTGGCGGAAAAATTCTGCCGCCAATCGGTTCACCTCGAGGAGCGCGGCTTCTTCGCTCTCCTGGCGTCTGGCACGGCCCGACAGCGGCCGTTCCGGCAGGTTCACCCCGCAGCGCGCAGCCAGGCTCCGCACGGCTTCGGCAAAACCGACGCCGTCGCGCTTCATGATGAAGCTGAACACGTTGCCTCCCGCGCCGCACCCGAAGCAGTGAAAAATCTGCTTGTCGGGGCTTACCGTGAAGGAGGGCGTTTTTTCGGAATGAAAGGGGCACAGCCCTAAGAAGTTTTTCCCGCTCTTCTTGAGCAGCACCGACTCGGCGATGATCTCCACGATGTCGGCGGCCTGTCGGATTTCGGCAAGCTTGTCTTCGGGAATATGGCCTCCCATTTAAGGCCTCCCCCTTTAGGCGCGAACCGCCGCGGTCCCCGGCGTCTCCGGGCCGGACCGCGCCAGGGCCAGCGCTTCATCGAAGCGCAGCGCCCCGCTGTAGAGCGCCTTGCCGGTAATGACCCCCGTTACCCCGACCGCTTCCAACGCCATCAGGCTGCGGATATGATCGAGCGCGCCGACCCCGCCGGAGGCGATGACCGGGACCTGTACGGATTCGGCCAGCTTGCGGGTCTCTTCGATGTTCGGGCCGGTCTGCATCCCGTCTCTTTGGATGTCGGTGAAGATGAGCGCGCACACCCCGGCGTCTTCCAGCCGGCGTGCCAGATCGACCGCCAGCACCTCGGTGGTTCGAGTCCAGCCGCGGATCGCCACCCGTCCCTGGCGGGCATCGATGCCGACGGCCACGAGCCCCGGGTGGTTCCGGCAGGCCTCCCGAACCAGCGCGGGATTCTCAATGGCGCCCGTCCCGATGATCACCCGTTGGGCGCCCGCCTCCAGGGCGGCCGTCACCGCGTCGAGGTCGCGGATCCCGCCTCCGACCTGCACCGGGATCCCGGCGGCGCGGACCATGCCGCCGATCCGCGCGCGGTTGAAAGCGGTTCCGCGCACGGCGGCATCCAGGTCCACCACGTGCAGGAGCTGCGCACCGGAATCCGCCCAGCGTCGTGCGATCGACTCCGGATCGTTCGAGTATACGGTCTCCTCCTGCATGCGTCCCTGGATCAGGCGAACGCACTTGCCGTCCTTGAGATCGATGGCGGGAATGATCAGCATGGCAACGTTGCCAGTGTCTGCCGGAAAAGTGGGTGGAAAATGGGCCTAAAGCATGCCTTTGGACGAGCGCACGCCGGATATGCGCTCATCGACGCTCACCGCCTGACGAAGGGCACGTCCGCAGGATTTGAAGACCGCCTCCAGGATATGGTGCTCGTTTTCCCCGTAAGGCACGATGATGTGAAGGTTCATTCCGACGTGATTGGCCAGCGCCCTGAAAAACTCCTTGGCCAGGCCGCGGTTGAAGGTGTGGTCCATCCCCTCGCAGGCGGGGAGCTGGAATACCAGATAGGGTCTCCGCGACAGGTCGACGGCCACCTCCGCCAGGGCCTCGTCCATCGGCGTGACCGCATGCCCGTATCGGCGGATTCCATGCCGGTCGCCCAGCGCCGTTTGGAGGGCCTCGCCCAGGACGATGCCCACGTCCTCGACCGTATGATGGGAATCGACTTCAAGATCGCCTTGGGCATGGAGCGTCATGTCGAGGAAGCCGTGAACGGCAAACAGCGTCAGCATATGGTCGAAGAAGGCGATCCCGGTGGAAACCTGGGGCGGGCCGCCACTCTCCAGGTCAAGGCTGACGCGGATGGCGGTCTCTCGGGTTCTGCGTTCCAGCTCGGCTTTTCGGTTCATGGACGGTTGCCGCCTTTTGGTGATCGACGTGGCTCAGCTGCCTGCCGTCGGCCCCGCGGCGGGCGTTAAAAAAGCCGGGCAGTCCTGCGATGACCACCCGACTTGGGGTTTGAGCCCTGCGCGCCTGGCAAGCTGCCGACAAGACCGGTTTCTATTTGCATCGCCTTGTGCTATATGGAGCACCCTTGGCAACTTCGTGCCGTCCGGGGCAGGAGGTTCCAATAGAAAGTGGAGATGAGGGGGATCGAACCCCTGGCCTCGGCGTTGCGAACGCCGCGCTCTCCCAGCTGAGCTACATCCCCACACAAAATTTCTTTTTAACAAATTATTTATACCCGGTCAACGGAAAATATCGTACTTTTTGCCGGCAAATGGAGCCCATATGCCAGAACTGATTCTAGAGGATGCCTTCAAGACCTACACCCGGGACCTGGACAAGATCATCCCGCCGCAAGAAACCCTCCGGCGTTTTCGCGAAAGGCTGGCCGCAACGCGGCTGGACCTGCTGCAGGAAACCGTACGAATCGACAGCGGCCGTCTTGGGATTCCGGTCTATTTGAGCCGCTGCGGACTGGACGCCCAGCGCGTCATCGGCACCCGCAAGCAGATGGGCAAGGGGGCCACGGCATCGCAGGCCGAAGCCAGCGCCGTCATGGAGCTGGCCGAGCGCTTCAGCCTATTTAGTTTCGTTCAGGATCCGTCGCATTTCACCGCCGGCCCCCTGGCGGCCATCCAAGAACCGGTCATCCCCTTCGAGGCGATCGCCCGTTCGGTCCACGACGGCTCGCAGGACCTGACGGAGGCCCGACGCGTCTTCGAATCCCTGCCGTTCCGCTGGACCCGGGCCTTCAACTTGACCCGGGGCCTGGCGGTCATGATCCCCTTCGACTGGTTTTGGACCCTCAACGAGTTCAACGGCTCCTGCGCCGGCAACTGCAAGGAGGAAGCCATCCTGCAGGGCATTTGCGAAATCGTCGAACGGCATGTGTCGTCCATCGTCAGCCATGAGCAACGCCGGGTGTCTGCAGTCCTGGCCGAATCGGCGCGTGACCCCTTGGTCGTCGACATGCTGGCCAAATACCGGCGCTGCGGCATCCGCCTGTTCCTGTCGGACTTCACGCTCGATACCGGGATTCCGACCGTGGGCGTGCTGGCCTACGACCCCCAGACCCACCCGCAAACGAGCGAGATCGTCTGGACCGCCGGTACCACGCCCAGCCCCGAAAAGGCCCTGAGCCGCGCGCTCACGGAGGTGGCCCAGCTGGCCGGGGACTTCAACACCGCCTCCAACTATGTCGCCAGCGGGCTGCCGAAATTCCGCCGGATCGCAGATGCCCGTCACGTCACCCAACCGGGCGTGGCGGTCGATCTGTCCAGCCTGCCGGACCTGTCCAGCGCCAACATCCGGACAGAGATCGAGCGCTGCACTCAGGCCCTGGCCCGGCTGGGGCTGGACGTGTTCCTGGTTCAGACGACCCATCCCGCGCTGCAGATCCCCGCCTACTACACCATCGTTCCCGGGGCCCATTTCCGGGAAAGAGCCCGGCGCGCGAGCGTGCTCATGTTCGCGGCCAAGCATGCCGCCGAAACCCTGGACACCGGGTCGGCCATCGCCGCACTGGAACGCATCGATGCGACCCTGCCGGACAGGTATTTCGTGCAGTTCTATCTCGGCCTGGTCCGGCTGCGGGCGGAGGAGCCGCAGACGGCGCTCTCCCACTTTCAGCGCGCCCTGGAGCTCGACCCCGATCCGACCGATATTACCAGTATCTTCAGTTACATGGGAGTGGCTTCCAAGGACGCCGGCCGGTTTGATGCGGCGCTCGAATTCCTGCGCCAGGGGGCGGAGCTGGATCCGGACCGCACGGATATTCACAACCTGATGGGATTCTGTCACTTCAAGCGTGGGGAGCACGAGCAGGCGCTGGCCGCTTTTCAGCGCGTGATTGAATTGGATCCGAGCTCGGCCATCGACTACGCCAATCTCGGTGTCAACTACCAGGCGCTGGGGCAGAACGACCAGGCCCGCGACTGCTTCCGCGTCGCGCTCAGCCTAGACCCGGGAATCGACTTCGCCCGCGCGCGCCTGTCGCAATTGGAGTCGTGACGCCCGCCCGGCTCATGCGCCGGAATGCGCCATCCCCGCAAGGCCCGCCTTCAGCTGCGTGAGGGTCTCGCCGACCTTCCGGCAGCGCCGGTCCATGTCGGCCAGCAGCTCCGCAGCGCTCTCCTTGTCGCCCTGTTCGCTGCCCAGACGCTCGGCCAGCACGCCGAAATCGGCCGAGTAGGCTTGTAGCTGCTGGAGGACCGCCTGTTCATAATGCTGCGCGACGGTCTCCGCCAGGCGGAACAGGTATTTGAACTTGAGGTTCTCCTGATAATCCTTGAGGTGGAATTCCAGCGACTGGCGGGTCTCCTGCTTGATCGCCCGCATGGCTTCCTGGATGGCCCGCGCATCGTCCTCGCCGGGCTTGACCGGCTTCTTCATGATTTTCTTGATGCCGCTCACGGTGCGATAGAATCCGCGGCGTACGACGGCCTCCGTCCGGATCCGGGCGGTATACCCGATGGAGGTGGCCAGCGGCGGCACTTGAAGCCCGGCCTGGCGGAGAAGCGCCTCGACGCTGGGCGCCCCGATGCCTTCCGGACCGGTGCAGTCAATGGCGATGCGCAACGTGGCCATCAGGCGGCAGAACTCCTGGTAGGCGTCGGCGATCAATCCCTGGTAAGGGGTTGCGATCGCTTCCAACGCATCCCGGATCTTGATCTCCTGACCGGCGATGAAGCGGATGATCTCCGGGTTGACATTCTCGGTGATGAAGGCGTCCAGCGCCTGCTTGAACGTCTGGAACACCTGGTACAGCGTCTGGAAGAAACCCGACTGGCCCAGGTGCTTTGCATAGCTCTCCGGCGCCAGGCGATAGCCGGAGATAAAGTCCTTGATGGCGCTCATGATCTCGCCTGATCCCGGCTCGAGCAGGCGGTTGACGTCGCCCGCCAGGCTCTTTCGGATCGTGGGCAGCACCCCGGACAGCGAACTCTGCAAGGCGGTGAGAATCTGCCCGAAGCGCTGCTGATGCCGCCGGATGCGCCCGGCGATTTCCCTTGCTCCGGCGGCATCGCGCGAGAGAATGTCGCGGTTGACCCCGATCCAGTGCGCCATGCCGGCCGAAATAGTGCTCAGCCGTTCGATGGGGTTCTGCAGCAGCAGCGTATAGCGCTGACGCTCCAGGATTTGTCTGAAGACCGCGTTGAATCGGCAGGTCTCCTGGCCGGAGAAGCTCACGAGTTCGGTCTCCGCCTGCCAATGGTCCCGTCGACGCCGGTCTTTTTCGCTCAGCTGTCCGTCGAGGGCGTCGAACAGATTGAACAGGGCCGAAAACGCATATACCTGCGGCGCGGGCCGGATGAGCGCCAGTTCCTCCGCGACGCGTCCGACCAGGCCTTTCAGGTCATCGAGGGAAGGATGTTCGTTGAAATCACAGTTCAGCACGAACAGGACGTTGTCGAGAATGCCCATCTTCTTGATCATGGTGAGAAACTTGATATCAGCGCGCCGCAGGCCTGTACGGCTGCTGATGACGTAAATCAGCAGATGCGCCACCCGCAGGTAGTCCTGGATCATGGCCAGATGCAAGGGATTGGAGGAATCGCTGCCCTGGCAGTCCGCGATCTCCACATTGCTGCCGACGGCCCCCGAATCAACGTCCAGCTGGATGTCCCGCAGATAGACCGCCAGCGCTTCGTTCCCCGTATAGGTCCAATGGTCGATAAACCGGCCGGCGTCGTAATGCTGGGTCGCCTGATGGTCGTTCAGGAACGGGCGAACGGTTTCGTAGCCTTTCAAGTAACAGGTCAGAAGCACCATGTTATGGTTGCGGGCGTCTTCGGAGATGCGCAGATCGGCGCTCAGCGCGTGCAGCGCCTGCTGAAGCTCGCTGCGTTCCTGCTCCCGGCGAATGTCGAAGCGTTCCTCGGCTGAACGCCACTGAAGCGATGGAAACAGGACCAGGGCCTGTTCCATATCGGCGTTCACCTCGCTCCAGGACTTGTAGTACAAGGTCGCCCGCAGGCGTTCCCCCGCGCGTACCCGCGTCACGATGGATGTCACAACCCCGGCACCGCGTTTCAGGAATTCGCCCCTGAGCAGCGAGTTCAGAAACGTGCTCTTGCCGGACTTGATGGCGCCCACTACGGCGACCCGGATGGTCGGCTCGGTCAGCTGGCCAGGCACCGTGGCGCAGGTCTTCTCCCAGTCGCCGAAGCCGACATCGGCAAGCCCGGGAATCGACCGGGCGGTCTGAAAAAGCCCCTGAACATTCTGATTGATCTGAAGGATGCTGCTTTTCTGGAATCCGTAACCGTCCATGAAGTTCGTCACCATGGCCTCGGTCTGCCGTTACATCCCGCAACGGCAGACGCGCCCTGTCTTTCGCGGCCGTCTTGTAAGGAGTCCTCGAATGTGGTATACATTTATCGGGGGTTTAAGAGAAGGCGGCTCTCCGGTCGACGATCCGCGAAGCGGGACGGAGCCATTGATCGCAAAGGGAAAGTCGGCGTATGTCCGTGAAACATCCTGAATGTCCTCTTTACAACCCGCTGAACTGTAAAGAATACTACAATCCTAAACTCTGCGCTTTTGTTCGTCGGGACAAGTCCTGCCTCAAGAAGAAGAAACCCAAGACCAAGGAACCCGCCAAGGAGTGACGGCGGCATCAGGCGTGCCCGGCGGTATCCGACAGCATGGCCGGGTCGACGCCCATTCGGCGCAGCGTTTCCTCCCAGCGCACCTCCACCGGAAGAACGAAAATCGACTCGGCGAACACCGGATGCGTGAGCCAGGCGTTTTCCTTCAGCTCCGCCTCCAGCTGACCCGGCCCCCAGCCGGCGCATCCCAGGCTGATCATAAAGTCCTTCGGACCGTGTCCGGCCGCGATGGCTTCGAGAAGATCCCGGGTGTTGGTCAGCGCCAGCGTTGCCGTGACCATCAGCGATGCATCCCACTCGAATGGCTCGCCGTGAAGTATGAACAGCTCCCCGCGGTGCACCGGACCGCCGGCATGAACCGGGATGGAGGCGGCATGCATCCCGCCCTTGATTGCCAGCTCCTCGAAAAGATCCCTGACGCGCAGGTCGTCGTGAACGCGGTTCACCACGATACCCATGGCGCCTTGCGCGTTGTGCTCGCAGATGCAGGTGACCGTCTGCGCGAAATTGGGATCGCTCAGCCCGGGCATGGCGACGAGGAAGTGTCCCTTCAGGGAACCGTCATAAACGCTCGGCATGCGTGCTCCAAGGGGGTTGTGGCGACAACGATGTCGGAGTACTGTAACCTAAAGGGATCAGACAGGTTTGTCAAGTTCGAGCAGTTCGTAGACTTTCAGGCTTCCGAGATCGGTCGGCGAATCCACCGGAAGGGTGACGGCGTGCACCACCGGACGGGAGCGCACCGCGCGCAGGGTCGCATCGCTGATCAGAATTCCGTTCGGAAAGGCCTTGGCAAGGCCCTGCAGCCGGAACACGGTGTTGACCGCATCCCCGATCACGGTGTAGTCCATTTTCTTCTCGAAGCCGATGTTTCCGGCCACCACCTCGCCAGTGTGCACGCTGATCCCCATTTCGATGGGCCGGCCCAGCTCGCGGCTCAGCAGCAGGTTCATGTCGGCCAGCGAGCGCTTCATCTCCAGGGCCGCTCGCAGGGCGTTGTCCGGATCGGCGACGCTCGATACCGGAGCCCCGAAGACCGCCAGAAACCCGTCGCCGATGTACTTGTCGACGATGCCGTGGTGCTTGAACACGAGTTCGCCCATCGCCTCGAAGAACCGGTTCAGCAGCGCCACCGTCTTGGGCGGACCGATCTGCTTGGAAATCCGCGAGAAACCGCGGATGTCGATGTTTAGCAGCGTGATGGTCTTCACCTCTTCGATGACCGGGTTGCCGCCCTCCAGCCCGTGAATGATCTTGTCCACGACCTCTTTGGGCACGAAGGTCTGGAACAGGCGGCGCACGTCGCGCTCATGTTCGGCGGCTGCAACGGTTTTCTTGTAGAGACGCGCATTCTCCAGCGCGATGCTGACCGACGCCGCAATGGCCTGCAGCAGGTCGCGGTCGTTGGCGTCGAAATGGCCCGACACCTTGTTGAGCACTTCGATCACGCCGATCACCCGCCCCTGGGAGATCATGGGCACGCACAGCGCCGAACGCGTTTGAAAGCCGGAGACCTCATCGATCACCGGGAAAAACTGCATGGATTTCTCCGTGTCGTTGACGATGACGGCTTCGCCCCGGGCGGCCACATGGCCGGCGATGCCCTGGCCCAGCTTGAGCCGAAACGTCTTGAGCCCCGTCAGGCTGCCGTTGAAGGCCACGGCCACCTCCAGTTCCTGTCCTTCCAGGAACAGCAGTGAACCTGCCTCCACATTGACCACTTCGCGGATCAGGTCCATCGTGTACTGCAGCACCTTGTTCAGATCGAAGGTGGATGAGGCCAGCGCGCTGCCGACCTGACGGATCGTCTCCATTTCCTGCGTGCGCTTGAACACAGCGCCGAGCAGCCGGTTGCGATCGACCGCCAGGGCGAGCCCGCCGGCGATCCAGTTGACCAGGCTCTGCGTTTCGATAAAGGCGTCGCGGCTGCGACCGATCATCACCAGAACGCCCATCATCCGACCGGCCGTCTTCAGCGGGGTCAGAAAACACCATCTGCCGCCGGTCGGGCCGAAAAGGGCCTGGTCGAGCGGCGTCAAGTCCTCCGTGGGAAGTTCGAGAATCATGCCGGATTCCTGCTGCAGCACCTTTTCGATGACCGACCCGTCATAGCTGTGCTCGGAATGCTTGGGGACGCTGTCGCCCGAAACACTGACCCATCCTTTGACCTGCACGGTCTTGTTCTTGGTTTCATCCTTCACGAGGATGCCGGCCGCATCGAACGGCACCGCGCTCTGGAGTTCGCGCAGGACGGCGTGCATCAGGTCGCCGTTGCGGAAGCTGGAGTTCAGCAGCGTAACGATCCGGTCGATCGTGCGCAGCCCGACGGCCGCGCGGTCGTTCTCCCGCAGCAGGCGCAGGTTTTCAATGGTGAAGGCGGCGTTGCTTAACAGCGGCGTGAGCAGCTCGATCTCTTCCTGACAGTAGGTCCGCTGGGGATCATGGCTGGATATCGTCAGCACGCCGATAATGGCTTTGCTGGTCTTGATCGGCATGCACACGAAGGACTTGGAGCCATAGTGCGGCAGATTGGTGCGGCCGATGCGTTTGTCCGCCTCGATGTCTGCAACCACGAGCGGCGACTTGTTGATGACCGCGTACTTGGCGATGCTGGAATCGAAATCGATCCGGTCTCCGGGCTTGACATGCTCTCCCAGCCCGATGGTGGTCTTGACGTGAAAGGTCTTGGGCTCGGCGGGGTCGAGCGTCAGGACCGATCCGAGATCTGAGTTGGTGAGCACCAGTGCGCGTTCCAGCGCGACGCACAGAATCTCCTCGGAGTCGAACGTGACGTAGCAGAGCTCGGAGAGATCCTTGAGGATCGATATGCTCGCTGACGTTTTTTCGAGCTGCTGGACCGCCTGGCCGAAATGGCTGCGGATCGACTGAAAGGATTGGGCGATGGCCTGCAGTTCGTCGATGGGCGAAGCCGCTGCGGGGACGGCGGTCGCCGTTACGGGCGTCGACTGGACGGCGTCGGACAGATCGGTGATACGCTGGAAAAGATTTTTAAGGATGCCAAAGCCGAAATAGGCGCAAACCAGCAGGCCCAGGAAATAATAGGATACATAGTCATCGCCGAGGATACCCTGGCGCTGGCCGAAATGGATGAAGCCGCCAACCGGAAGGAGAAAAAACAGCCCAAAGGCTAGATGCAGCTTGCGCAGCAGCCGGGTCGGAGGGCGGCGCTTGGGAAAGTGCCAGGAGCTGAGGTTCATGGCGTGGACACCGTGTCGGGGAATCGATTTCGGCCCAAAAGGCCTGAAGTGGCTATCGGCCGAATGCCTTCTCTTCTTGAGCGCACGGCGCCGCCCGGGGAACGCTTCAGGGGGGGCGCCTGAGATGGCGTGTTCGCACCGGCTTGACATCCACCGCGAGCGCGGGTAACGCAGGCCGCATGCGTGCAGTCGTTCAACGCGTGAGCGAAGCCTCGGTGACGATTGGGGAGGAAGTGATCAGCCGCATCGGCGTCGGGCTGATGGTCCTCTTGGGCGTGTCCAGGAGCGACGGCCGGAAGGAGGCCGAGGTCTTGGCCGCCAAGATTCCCCATTTGCGGGTCTTCGAGGATGCCGACGGAAAAATGAACCGCTCCCTGCTGGACGTCGGCGGGGAGCTGCTCGTTGTATCCCAGTTCACTCTTCTGGGCGACTGCCGCAAGGGCCGCCGGCCCTCGTTTATCGAAGCGGCCGACCCCGCGCAGGCCGCCGGCCTTTATGCGCATTTCGTCCGGCAGGCGCAGGCGCTGGGGGTTCCGGTCCAGACCGGCAGGTTTCAGGCGCACATGGCGGTAGCCCTCGTCAACGACGGCCCGGTGACCTTGATCCTGGAGAGCTGAGGTCCGGCGGCGGCCTGCAGCCGGCTCCGGTCGGACGATCCGGGGCTATCCGGAAATGATATGCGCGTACGCGCTGTGGTTGTGGATGGACTCGAAGTTTTCGGCGCTGACCGAGAACCAGATGATGTTGGGGTCCGCTACCAGCCGCTTGGCCACATCCCGCACCATGTCCTCGACGAACTTGGGGTTCTGGTAGGCCCGTTCGGTGACGCATTTTTCGTCGACCCGCTTGAGCACCGAGTAGACGTCGCTCGAGGCCGTGGATTCCACCAGCTCAATCATGTCCTCCAGCCAGATGAACTTGCGGAACCGCAGACGCAGCCGCACCTCGCCGCGCTGGTTGTGGGCGCCGAAATCGCTGATCTCCTTCGAGCAGGGGCAGACCGAGCTGATCGGCACCACCACCTCGGACATGAGATCCACCTTGCCGGACGCGTCGCTGGAGCCCACGATCCGGCAGGCATAATCCATCAAGCCGGTCGCCATGCTGATCGGTGCTTTCTTTTCGATGAAATACGGGAAGGCCATTTCCAGATGGGCGGAGGCGGCGTTCAGAAACTTCTTCATCTGGTCGAGAATGACCGAGAACTTCTGTAGCGACACCTCCGGTTTCAGGACGTGCAGCATCTCCACGAATCGGCTCATGTGGGTGCCTTTGTATTCGTGGGGCAGGTCGACGAACATGTTGATGGTGGCCACGGTGTGCTGGAAGCCGTCCCGGCGGTCGCGCACGCGGATCGGGTAACGCAGGTTCTTGATACCCACCTGGTTGATCGGTATGTTGCGAAAATCCCTGTCGTTCTGAACGTCCCGCATGCTCACTTCAGCAGGTACTCCGGCTTCAGGTGACGCATGGACCTGAAAATGTTGCCCCTGATCTTGCGGTTGCTGCGGTAAAGCTGCTCCAGGAGTTGCTTGATATCGGCCCTCCGGGAATGCCCGGCCGACGGGCAGGGGTTGACGCTGACCGGCAGCTGCCGATCACGCCCGAAGCGCCGGATGAGGTCCGCTTCCGCGTAAGCGAGAGGCCGGATGACCCTGAACCGCCCGTTGAACATGTCCTGGGCCGGTCGCATGGTGCTGATCTCCCCCGCATAGCAGATGTTCAAGAAGAAGGTCTCGATCACGTCGTCCTTGTTGTGGCCCAGCGCCAGGGTCGCGCAGCCCAACTCCGCGGCGATTTCAAAAAGCCGTTTGCGGCGCAGGCGCGCACATAGAAAGCAGGGGTTTTCGCGATTCAGCGGGCCGTGGCTGACGACGCCGTAATCGGTGACCTCCACCCGCAGGGGGACTTCCAGCTGCTCGCAGAACGGCCGCAGCGCCTCGCCGGCGGCGCCGCCGAACCCCGGATCGATGTAAACCGCCTCCAGATGGTAGGCGACCCGGACGCGCGGCCGCCGTTCGGCAAGCATCCACAGCAGGGCTAGGCTGTCGGAGCCCCCGGATAGCCCCACCAGGAGCCGATCCCCATCCCGGATCATGTCGTAGTCGTGGATGGCCTTGCCCATGGCGCGGTTCAGCGCCTTGTATGCCTGCCCCGAGCTGCGCAATCGGCAGCTAATCCTCGTCCGGCCGGGGCTCCCGCGAAACGATTCGGCCGGCTGCGATCTCTCTCAGCGAGATGACCACGTCCTCGTTCTTGGGAGAGCTGACCAGGTAGTCGGAGCCCTCGCGAATCTGCCTTACCCGCTTGGCCACCATGTTGACCAGTTGGAACCGGTTGGGCACTTTTTTCAGACAATCTTCCACCGTAATCCTTGCCACGTTTACTCCTCCATGCAATCCATCGGGTCTAACAGATTTCGACCAGCTCGTAGGCACGTTTGCCGCCCGGCACATCGATCACGAGCTCGTCGCCGGGCTTCCTTCCCAAGATGGCCTTGCCCAGCGGCGAGGCGATGGAGATGCGCCCGTTGTTCACGTCCGATTCGTCGGGACCCACCAGCTGGTATTCCACATCCTGGCCGGTTTCGAGATTTTCCAGCCGCACCCGGCTGCCGAACACCGCCCGGTCTTTGGGCAGGTTGTCAGGGCGTATAACCTCCAGGCAGGCCAGCTTGTATTCCAGTTCGATGATGCGGCCCTCGATGAAGCCCTGACGGTCCTTGGCGGCGGCGTATTCGGCGTTTTCGCTCAGGTCGCCATGGGCGCGCGCCTCTTCGATGGCCCGTATGTTCCCAGGCCGCTCCACGCGCTTGAGGTTTTCAAGTTCGCGCCGGATGGCTGCATAGCCTTCCGGGGTGACGGGAATTCGTTCCAACATTTGGCTCCTGCCTTATAATTATATCTACACAGGGGGCTGGGCCGCCGATTTTAGAGATGCGTCTGCGCCAGTATCTGCGCGATCTGCACGGCATTGGTGGCCGCGCCCTTGCGAATGTTGTCGGCGACGATCCACAGGTTGAGGCCGTTCGGCACGGATTCGTCCCGCCGGATGCGGCCGACGCAGGTCAGATCCTGTCCGGCCGCGTCGATCGCCAGCGGATAGCGGTTCTGCGACGGGTCGTCGACCACTTTCACACCGGGAGCGGAGGCCAGAATCCGGCGCACCTCATCGGGCGGACAGGGCCGCTCGGTTTCCACGTTGACCGATTCGCTGTGGCCGAAGAACACCGGCACCCGCACCGTGGTCGCCGTGACGGCCATTGTCGGCGTTTCCATGATCTTGCGGGTTTCGTTCACCATTTTCATCTCTTCCTTGGTATAGCCGTTGTCGAGAAATTTGTCGATATGCGGCAGGCAGTTGAACGCAATGCGATGCGGATAGACCGACCGCTCGACCGACAGAAAATTGATCATGGCCCGGGTCTGGTTGAACAGCTCGTCGATGGCTTTCTTACCGGTACCCGAAACCGACTGGTAGGTGGACACCACCACGCGCCGGATGCCGAAGGCGCGGTGAATCGGGTTCAACGCGACCACCATCTGAATGGTGGAGCAGTTGGGGTTGGCGATGATTCCCTTCTGCTTGTACTGCGCCACGGCATGCGGGTTGACTTCCGGCACCACAAGCGGAACCTGCGGATCCATGCGCCACGCGCTAGAATTGTCGATCACCACGCAGCCGTCCCGGGCGGCGATCGGCGCGAAGGTTTCGCTGGTGGCCCCGCCGGCGGAGAACAGCGCGATATCCACGCCCTTGAAGGAGCGATCGGTTAGTTCCTGCACGCCGATCAGCTCGCCGCGATACCGCAGCTGGCGGCCGACAGACCTCGCCGATGCCAGCAGCGCGAGGCGTTTGACCGGAAATTCCATTTCCTCCAGACAGGCGATCATCTGGTTGCCGACCGCCCCGGTGGCTCCCGCTACCGCCACGTTGAACTGCCTGGTTCCCATCTTTTCCCTCCTGAACCCTCAAGGGTCTTCCGCCGCGCATCGAGTCCTGTATCGATTCCATCCAGACGCCGCCCGGCACCACCGCCAGCGGCGGACCGTTCGCCCGGCCTCAACGCGCGGCGGCGATATCCTCGAAACGGCCGAGAATCGAGCTTCCCGCCAGGACCTTATCGCCCACCGCGACCGCCAAGCGGATCTCCGGCGGCAGATACACATCCAGGCGCGATCCGAAACAGATCATCCCGAAGCGCTGACCGCGCCGCACGGTTTCATCCTCCTGCACCCGGCAGATGATTCGCCGCGCGATCAGCCCGGCGACCTGAACGAGGCACAGCCGTTTGCCGGAGCTCGTCTCGATGAACACCGCATTGTGTTCGTTGCGCATGGAGGCTTCGGCCCGATCAGCGGCGACAAACGTTCCGGGTCGATAGCGGATGCGGTAGATCTGGCCCTCGGCCGGAATCCGGTTGACGTGCACATTGAAGACCGACATGAAGATGCTGATCTTGGTCATCTCCGCGTCGAAAAACGCATCGGACCGGGATCGCTCGACGCAAATCACGCGTCCGTCCGCCGGGGACACCACCAACCCGGGCCGGTTGGGGATCACCCGGTCGGGGTCCCTGAAAAAGCCGGCAATGCAGATCGTGCCGGCAAGGGCCGCCAGGGCCAGCGGCGTCAACCCCAGCAAGGCCAGCACCAGCGTAATGAAAGCCGAACCCAGCAGCAGCGGATAGCCCGCACTTGCGATCGCAAAGGCCCAGCGGCTGGGCGGGTCCGACCAGGTAAAGTCATCCATGAGCGAGTGCCCCGAAGCCTGTTTCCCGAACCGCAGTCAAAAAATTTTATTATTAACCTACCATAATGTTTTTGTCAATGAAAACTTAGAGATGGAACGCACCCCCGGCTGAACTCCCTGCGCGCGGCGCGGCCAGCCGCAACTCGGCATCCGACTGCCGCAGGTAGCGCGGGGTGAGGCGCCCCGCGTCAACCCCCTGCCCTCCCTCCAGCAAGGGCTGCGCCAGCCGCGCCACGGTCCCGGCGCGCGGAAAGTTGCGCTCGGGCGGCACGAAATCGGCCAGATCGCCCAGTACGGCCCGGATGCGTTCCCGGTGGCGTTCGGCCCCGTCGCCGACGAACAGCCGGGGCACATCCACCGGCGGCAGCGCCTCATTGAGCGGCAGAATGCATTCCGGCACCAGTCGTTCCAGCCGGCCGCCGGTTTCGCGGTACCGGCCGACATAAACCTCGCCCTTGCGGGCGTCCATGAGCGCCCAAATCGCATGCGGCCAGGGCAGGCAGCCGCTGGCCAGCGTCTCCAGGCTGGAAACGCCCACACACGGTTTTCCACCGGCGAACGCCAGCCCCTGCACCGTGCTGATACCGATCCTCAATCCGGTGAACGAGCCCGGACCGATGGACACCGCCATTGCGTCGATCTGTTCAAGCTCGAGTGCCGCCAGTTGCAGCGCCTCGCGGATCATCCGCATGAGGTGCACGG
>Ga0209254_10001138_pt1 | contig 23465 bp, 17 predicted proteins | sample FrelakmetDIP11DI_FD_187148 | JGI IMG/M metagenome (GOLD analysis project Ga0209254, IMG submission 187148) | Freshwater lake sediment microbial communities from the University of Notre Dame, USA, for methane emissions studies - DIP11 DI (SPAdes)... | ecosystem: Environmental > Aquatic >...
ATAGGCCAAAGCCGAGGCGGTTGGCTCGTTGATGATGCGCTTGACTTCGAGCCCCGCGATGCGGCCGGCATCCTTGGTCGCCTGACGCTGCGAGTCGTTGAAATAAGCCGGCACGGTAATCACCGCTTCCTTGACTTCTTCGCCGAGATAGGCCTCGGCATCCTTTTTCATCTTCATCAGGACGCGCGCGGAAACCTCCGGCGCCGACATTTTTCTTCCATTCACTTCGACCCAGGCATCGCCGTTATCCGCCTCGGCAATCTTGTAAGGCACCATCTTGATGTCTTTCTGCACGACGTCGTCACGGAACCGACGGCCGATCAAACGCTTGATGGCAAACAAGGTGTTTTTCGGATTGGTCACCGCCTGACGCTTGGCCGACTGCCCCACCAGCACTTCATTGTCGGCGGTGAAAGCCACGATGGACGGCGTGGTGCGGGCGCCTTCCGCGTTTTCGATCACGCGCGCCTTGCCTCCTTCGAGCACCGCCACGCACGAGTTCGTCGTTCCCAAGTCAATTCCAATAATTTTGGCCATTAAATTCTCCCGGCAGATTCAGTATCTAGGATAGTGTTTTTGATTTTGTCAAATCTTGTGTTCTTTATGGGGGAGTCGCTTCCCGATTTCAAGCCTTTGCGTCGATGTGGGGCTGGTCCGCCGGGGCTTGCGCAATCACCACCATCGCCGGACGCAGCAGGCGGTCATTCAGCACATACCCCTTTTGGAAGACCTTGACGACCGTGTTCGGGTCGGTGCTCGCGCTGGGTTCCATCGCCATGGCCTGATGCAGTTCGGGATTGAATTTCTGTCCCAGCGGCTCGACAGGCTGGATGTTGAATTTCTCGAGGGCCGCAAGGAACTGCTTTAGCGTTAGCTCGCTGCCTTCGCGCAGCTTGGCAACCTCGGGGGAATCCCCGGCCGCCGCCTGGATGCCCAGTTCCAGGCTATCCAAGACGAGCAACAGTTCCTTGGCGAATTTTTCCAGGGCATACTTGTGGGCGTTTTGCAATTCCTTCTCGCTGCGGCGACGCAGATTCTCCATTTCGGCCTGCGTGCGCATGAACCTGTCCCAATTCTCTTCCGCCTTCTGCGTGGCTATCACCAGTTGTTCGGCCAGTTGCTCGATGGGCGTCGGCTCCGCCCCTGCCTCTTCCCTTGCAGGCAGGTCTTCGGGACCAACCTGAACCGCCGCCGAATCTTTTTCTTCGGCCAAATCTTGCACTGACTGCTCGTCACTCATGTGGCTTGCTCCTGTGAAAAATGATCATGCTCCGCTCGCAGGGACATGATCATGAAAAGTTATAGGGAGTCCCCGTCAAGATGGGGACGAAGACTTTTGATTCAAGGCAGCGCCCAGCAATTTAGCCGTCAAGTCGACCAGAGGAATGACCGACTCGTACTCCATGCGGGTAGGACCGATCACACCAAGCACACCCACCGTGCGCTCGTCGAGTGCATAGGAAGCCGTCACCAGGCTGCACTGATCGAGCGCCTGGTAACCGGACTCCTCGCCAATAAATATCTTCACGCCAGCCGTTTTCAGGCAGCGATCCAACAAATGCACGATGTCTTCTTTTTGCCGGAAGGCCGCGAACAAAGTCCGCAAGCGGTCCATGTTGGCGAGCTCGCCAAAATCCATGAGATTGGTTTCCCCGGTTAGCACAAACGGCTTGTTACGTTTCTGCTTCTCGCCCTTGAGAGCCAAATCGGCGATCTCGACGGCATGGATGGCTTCCTGGTTCATGCGCTCGCGAGTATCCCGCAGATCCTGGCACAGACTTTCTCGAATCGCCGCCAAACTCCTGCCCCCGTAGGCGGCATTCAGATAATTCGCCGCCGCCGTCAGTTCGGCTGCGCTAAAACGACGAGAAGGACAAATGATCTTGTTCTGCACTTCCTGTTCGTTGGTGACGAGGATTACCAGGATGCGATGCTCAGCCAGCGGCAAGAACTCGATCATCCGGAATGTCACCGCTTCACGGCGCGGCAGGGTGACCAGGCAGGCCATATGGGTCACATCGGACAACAGTTTCGAGGCTGTTTCCAGAATGTCGTCCGGGTCGTCCAGGGTATCTAGATCATGCCTGAGCTGATAGACGATTTCCTGCTTGAGTGGCCTGACGGTCAGCAGAGAGTCGACGAAAAAGCGGTAACCACTGACCGTAGGAATCCGCCCGGCAGAGGTATGCGGTGCGATAATCAGGCCCAACTCCTCCAGGTCGGCCATCACGTTCCTGATCGTGGCGGGGCTGAGGTTCAATCCGGCTTCACGCGACAAGGCGCGCGAGCCTACGGGTTGGCCTTCACAGATGTAACGCTCCACCAGCAGTTTCAAGAGGTGTTGGGCGCGATCGCTCAACTCAGGATATTTAGGCACACCGCTCCTCTGATCAAATTAGCACTCTGGCAGCACGAGTGCCAAAAGTAGCAACCCCTAGATAATGTGTCAAGAAGCTCATACTATATTCATCTGCGCATTCAACCGAATCGCGGCCGAGACGCCACACGCCCTCACCAACGGCTTGAAGGAAATCACCATGCAAGGCGACAACAAAGTCATCGAGTATCTGAACCGAGTCCTGGGCAACGAACTGGTCGGCATCAATCAGTATTTCCTGCACGCCCGCATGTTCAAGAACTGGGGCTTGAGCAAGCTCGACGAACATGTCTACAAGGAATCCATCGACGAGATGAAGCATGCCGACCGGCTCGTCGAACGCATCCTGTTTCTTGAGGGTCTGCCCAACCTGCAGGATCTCGGCCGACTCCGGATCGGGGAAAATACACCGGAAATGCTGAACAGTGATCTGCAACTGGAACAGCAGGCTGTCGCACTGCTGAAAGAAGCCGTGGGTTATTGTGAGCAGGTCGGCGACTACGTTTCGCGTGACCTCCTGGAAGACATCCTCGGCAGTGAGGAAGAGCACACCGATTGGCTGGAGACCCAACTCGAGCTGATCGACAAGTTAGGCCTACAGAATTATCTGCAGTCGCAGATGTAAGGTCCGCTTGATCCGGTGGCACAAGCGGTGCGTATCGACCCCGGAATGACGTCCTGAGATGGGTGGAAGTCGCCACAACCAGCGGCCCATGCATAAGCCCTTCCACCGGATCGCCCTGATCGGCAAGCCCGACGCCGAACACATCGAGGAAACCCTGCCCTCCATATACGGGCATCTGCTGCGTCGCGGCTGCCAGGTTGTGGTGGAAAAGAGTTGCGCCCGTTTTCTCGCTGGGACCCCCGAAACGCACGAGCTAAGCCAACTAGGCCTACACGGTGAACTGGCCATCGTCGTGGGTGGAGACGGCACGCTGTTGACCGCCGCCCGTCTGCTTGCCGATCAGGACATCCCCCTGATCGGCGTGAATCTCGGACGACTGGGCTTTCTCGTGGACATTTCCCCCCAGGAAGCACTCACCAAGCTGGACGAAATACTCGACGGCCACTATAGCGCCGACGAACGTCATCTCCTGCGCGCAAGAATCCTGCGCGGCAGCGAGGTCATCCGCGAGCAAACGGCTGTCAACGAAGTCGTCATCCATAGCTGGAATGCCACCAGCATGATCGAGATTGTCACGTCGATTGACGGCGCATTCCTGAACTCGCAGCGCTCGGACGGACTCATCGTATCGACACCAACGGGCTCAACGGCTTATGCCCTGTCGGGCGGAGGACCCATCCTCTATCCCACGCTGAAGGCGATCGTGCTGGTGCCCATCAACCCGCACACCCTGACCAACCGTCCGGTGGTCATTGCCGACGACAGTGTCGTCGAAATCACCTTCCGCCCGAGCAAACAATTCCGGGCGCAGGTCGCCTGCGATAACGTTTCCATTCCGGATGTGGAAGTCAGCGACTGCATCCAGATCAGCAAGGAGCCCAGACCCTTCCGAATCCTGCATCCGCTGAATTATGACTTCTTCGAAATTCTCCGCGCCAAACTCAACTGGAGCAGCGGTTATCGCAACTAGTCATGCTGTGTAACCTGAACATCAAGGATTTGGCGGTCGTCGAATCGCTGGATTTGGAATTAGACCAGGGGCTCACCGTACTGACCGGCGAAACCGGCGCCGGCAAGTCGATTCTACTCACAGCGCTGGGGCTAGCCCTGGGAGAACGCGCCGACTCAGGCTTCATTCGACCCGGCGCGAGCCGCGCCGAAATCAACCTGGAATTTTCCCTGGCTGACGCACCCGAAACCCGCCAGTGGTTGCATGACAAGGAATTGACGGATGAGGACGGCGCTTGCCTGATACGACGCATTGTCAACCAGGATGGTCGGTCCAAGGCGTTTGTCAACAACCGTCCGGTCACTCTGCAAGCACTGCAGGAACTGGCTTCGTCCCTGATCGAAATCCATGGCCAGCACGCGCATCTACATCTCTTGCAGGCCAGCGAGCAACGCCGCCTGCTGGACGAATCAGCCGGCAATGGGACGCTGCTGGAACGCGCCGGGGCCTTGTATCAACAGTGGCGCAATACCCGCGATGAACTTAAAGCCATGGCCCAGGCTGCCCAAGACGGCGTGGCACGGGAAGAACTGCTGCGTTACCAGATCGGGGAAATGGAGCAACACGAGATCGAGACTCTCGACTACGCCGCCTTGGCGGAAGAACACACCTTCCAGGCAAACGTAGGAAAAATCATCGCTACAGGCCAAAACCAGCTGGAGCTGCTGTATGAGGACGAGCGGCATTCGGTCAGCGTCCTGTTGGCGCAAGCCATCCATGCGTTAACCGACCTTGCACGCCTCGCGCCCGAATTCCATGAACCCTCGGCATTGCTCAGCGAGGCACAAATCCAGGTCAAAGAGGCAGGCTCGGCGTTGCGGCGTTCCCTGGAAAAGCTGGAGGCCGACCCGGCGCGGCTCGATTGGCTCGATCAGAAATTGGGCGACATGCACCGCCTCGCTCGCAAGCATCAGGTCAGTCCACAAGAGCTGCGAAAACATCTTGACCGATTGCGGCAGGAACTCGCAGGCATCGAGCATGGCTCGGAAAAGATCGCCCAACTCGAAGCCGAGCTGGAACAACTCAACACCGAATATGCCGAGACCGCCGCGCAATTGACCTCCCGCCGTGTCGAAGGCGCGCGCCAACTTCAGGAACGGATCTCTGGGATGATTCGCGAGCTTGGCATGCCGCAGGGACAATTTCTGATCGAGACCCACTCCCAACTGGACCCAAGTCCCAGTCCATTCGGTAATGACCAGATTGAATTCCTGGTCAGCGCCAATCCCGGGATGCCGCCGCGTCCATTGAACAAGGTCGCTTCGGGCGGCGAGCTTTCGCGGATCAGCCTGGCTATCCAGGTCGCCGCAACCGATTCCAAGACCACGCCTACCCTTATCTTCGACGAGGTCGACTCCGGCATCGGCGGCGGCGTCGCCGAGATCGTGGGTCAAAAGCTGCGCGCGCTTGGAGCCGAACGACAGGTCTTCTGCGTCACCCACCTCCACCAGGTGGCCGCGCAGGGCCATCATCACCTGTTGGTGGAAAAACTGAGCAAGAGCGGAATCACCCAGACCCACGTGCGCAAGCTCTCGCCTGCCGAACGCAAGCAAGAAATCGCCCGCATGCTCGGGGGCGTCCGCATCACCGAGCAAACCCTCGCGCATGCCGAGGAGATACTGGGCGCCCACCTGTACGATCGTTAATCCTATGCAGTGGGTCAACGCATTTTCACTGGTTTGGTTGATGCCTAGATTGTGATGAATAATCCCCTATTTGCCGCCTTGTTGTCCTGTTCGGTCACATTAGTCGCATGCCAACCCCATAGCGGAGAAACCGAGCTGGCAGGATCGATTCAAGGCACGACCTATCACATCAAGATGGTTCTGCAGGGACTGTCTGTGTCGGTCGACCAAATTCGGGCAGACATCGAAAGGACTTTTGTCGGTATTGACCAGAAACTATCGAATTATCGGGAAGATTCGGAAATCTCCCGGCTCAATCAACAGAGCAGCACGGAGTGGCTCCCAGTTTCCCAGGAAATCATTCAACTGGTGGACATCGCCCAGCAGGTTTACCGGCGCTCGCAGGGTTGTTACGACCTCACCATTAAACCCGTCTTCGATCTGTGGGGGTTTTCCAAGCACGAAAACCGAGTGCCTTCCCAAGAGGAAATCAACCGGGTTTTGCAGCATGTCGGCATGGCGAACGTGGAGATTGACCCGGTGCAGTCACGCATTCGCAGAAAGGATCCGCAGTTACGCATTGACCTGTCCTCGATCGCGCAAGGGTACACCGTAGGCGCGATCGCGGCCCTGCTGGAAAGCCAGGGTATTCAGAACTACCTGGTTGAAATCGGCGGCGAAATGAAAGTTAAAGGACGCAAGGGCAATGGGAATCCCTGGCGGGTCGCGATTGAAAAGCCCACGCCCTATACCCGCGAGGTTGAGCGGATCCTGGACATCCATCAGCAGAACGGAACAGCCATCATGACGGCCGGCACGTATCGAAACTTCTTTGAAGACAAGGGGCAGGTCTATTCCCACATCCTCGATCCGAAAACGGGTAAGCCAGTGACCCATCACCTGCTCTCGGTGACCGTCCTGCACGAGGACCCCACTTGGGCCGATGCCTGGGACACGGCGCTCTTGTGCGTGGGTGAGGGGGAAGCGGCAAAGATCGCCGAGGCAGAGCAACTCAAGGCTCTGTTGATTTATCAGGAGGGGCAGGAACTCAAGGAGCACATGAGTAGCGCCTTCGTCACCGCCCAAGAAAGGCATGATCCCTAGCTGGAGCCGATATTGCCAGACGAGACCTTGCAACATCGATGTCGGCAGCGCTGCCGATGCAATCTCAAGCAACGGATTTTGTCCTTATACTGTCAAAGGCTGCCATGTATTATTCATGTATTATTCAATTAATGTCATCATCTCAGCGCAACGGGAGAACAAGTTGATGGACAAGTCACGAATCGATGGTCAACAGGCCCGCATCTCCCTGTCACCCTTCGCGTGGGGCTTCCCGCTTGCCGCGTTCCTGCTCTTGCCCCTGAATGCTTGGGCCACGGCAGAGCAGCCAGCGGTGCCGATCGATCTGACTCAGCACTGGGTCGGCTATGCCGCCATCGCGATCTTCTTTATCGCCTATGTGCTCGCGATGCTGGAAGAGTCCACCATGCTGCGCAAGTCGAAACCCATGGTCTTCGCGGCCAGCCTGATCTGGGTGTTGATCGCCTCGGTCTATGTAGCCGGCGGGCTAGGCGAAGAATCCGGACGCGTGTTTCGATCCACTTTGGAGGGATACGCGGAGCTGTTTCTGTTCATTCTGGTGTCGATGACCTACCTCAACGCGATGGAGCAGCGCGGGGTATTCGATAATCTACGCATCTGGCTGCTTAGCAAAGGCTTCGGCTACCGTAAACTGTTCTGGATTACCGGAATCCAGTCTTTCCTGTTGTCGGCCGTGTGCAACAACCTGACCACCGCCCTATTGATGGGCGCCGTGGTGGTGGCCATGGCCAAGAAAAACCGCCGATTTATCACCATCGCCTGCGTGAACATCGTGGTCGCCACCAACGCCGGGGGCTCCTTCAGCCCTTTCGGCGACATCACCACACTTTTGGTTTGGCAAAAGGGCGTCGTCCCGTTCGCACATTTTTTCTCCCTTTTCCTTCCCGCCATCGTCAACTTCGTGGTGCCCGCCGCCATCATGCACTTCTGGGTGCCGAAGGAATATCCGGAGTCCGCCGGCAAGCCTCAACCCTTGCGACATGGCGCCAAAAGCATCATCGTCTTGTTCACCCTGACCATTGTCACCGCCGTTTACTTCGAAAACTACCTGAAGCTCCCGCCCGCCGCTGGCATGGTGGCCGGCCTGACCTATCTGAGCTTTTACTTCTTCTGGCTCTATAAGGTACGCGTTGAGTGGAAACTTGGCCGAGGGGCGGCTCAGGCGATCTCGGCAGAGGAGAAGCTGGAAATGCCGTCTGATCTGGCCGAGACCAAAGAGCACTTTGACGTTTTCCACAACGTGGCCCGGCTGGAATGGGACACCTTGCTGTACTTCTATGGCGTCATGGTGGGCGTCGGCGGCTTGAGTTTCATCGGCTACCTGACGCTGGCCTCGCATTTCCTCTACACCGACCTCCATCCAACCATTGCCAATGTGCTGGTCGGTATCGTCTCCGCCTTCATCGACAACGGCACCATCATGTATGCGGTATTGACCATGGCGCCGAAAATATCGGAAGGTCAGTGGCTGCTGGTGACGCTGACTGCCGGGGTCGGTGGCAGCCTGCTGGCGATCGGCTCGGCGGCCGGCATCGGGCTCATGGGACAAACGAAAGGGGTCTATTCATTCGTCTCGCACCTGAAGTGGACGCCGGTCATTGCGCTCGGTTACGCCGGCAGTATCCTCGCGCACTTACTGATCAATGCCCGCTTCTTCTGACGCGGTAGAAGACGCCTCGATCCACCTCCGGGAACGACGAAGCCCAGCAGCGATTGCGGGGACTATTTCAAGCAAAACGTTGAACCTTCGCTCCGTGAAGCGGAATAGGTCGGCTGGCCCGCCGTTTGCAAAGATTCGTTTGCGCACAGCACGGTGGTCTAACCCACTGATAGAAAAATCGGCTTGATGCCCATCGATTCGCTGTCACTCGGGCGTTCACGGTTATTCCCTCCGTTTCAAGGGGACACCTTTTCTCCGTCGCTTACCTCGTCTTCATGCAAATAGATTTTGTTCATGAGCCGACCGAAGTTCAGCGCATCAAACCACATGGCATCAAAACATTCGGCGTTGAAATAGGTTAAACCCTCGGGGTTGCCGTCTACCCGGTCATAGGGGTCGGCCAGAATGATTTCGTCATCGTCGGTTTCTATCGTGCCTGGTCATCAAACCCGACGACAGCCACCCAGTGTCCACCCCAATCGACCCATTCGACCAGGGTCGGTTTTCCCTTTGCGCAGGTTTTCTTTGAGACGATCCAGCGTACCGTCTTCGCCCCAGCGGACTTTCAGGCCTTTCGACTGAAGCCAGGACCGTCGAAATTCGGTGCCATTCGCAAGGGAGCCATCTCATCAGTCCATCACAGAGCGTCTTTTTACACTTTTTTTATATTTTAGGCCTGAAGTTTTACCCCTATTTTACCGGCTTTCCATTACCTTAGCCCCCGACCCGATGCACCCCTCTCGATGTGCGACGGTCGGATTTCAGATATTTGTCTTTCTGCGTACGTGATCGCGATCGACAGTCGTTTGTTCACCTCAGGCCTTGAGTGCGATCAACGGGTTTGGTTTATGGCCATCCGTGAGTCTTATTTTGCAGGTACTTAGTATGGATATCTTATTTCTCGGTTTGATATTGGTATTTTTTGCCCTCACGATCACCCTGGTTTACGGTTGTGAAAAGCTGAGGAAGTCATCATGAGCGGACTTTATATCGTTAGCGGCATCATTGCCTTGGGGATTTTCATTTATCTGGTTGCCGCGCTGTTCTATCCGGAGAAATTCTGATGACGAGCAACAGTTTTTTCCAAATCGCGATCTATGTTCTGACCCTGCTGGCATTGGCCAAACCCTTGGGCTGGTATATGGCAAGAGTGTATGAGGGCCAGTCGGTGGGTTTGAATCGCTGGCTTTCGCCGGTCGAGGGCTTGATCTACCGCCTCAGCGGGGTCAACCCGCAACAGGAAATGCGCTGGACCGATTACGCCATTGCCCTGCTGCTGTTCAACCTGCTGGGCGCCTTGGCGGTCTTCGGACTGCAAAGGCTGCAAGGCCATCTTCCGTTGAATCCGCAGAGTCTACCCGCGGTGAGCCCCGACTCGGCGTTCAACACGGCGGTCAGTTTCGCCACCAACACCAACTGGCAGGGTTACAGCGGCGAAGTGACGATGAGCTACCTCACCCAGATGCTGGGCCTGACGGTACAAAACTTCGTTTCCGCCGCCACCGGCATGGCGGCCCTGGTGGCACTGATCCGCGGGTTCATCCGGCGCAACGCGGACACCATCGGCAATTTCTGGGTGGACCTCACGCGCAGCACCCTCTACATCCTGATGCCGCTCGCACTGCTTCTGGCTTTGGTGCTGGTCAGCCAGGGGGTGGTGCAGACGTTCGGCCCGCACCAGAATGTGTCGCTAGCCGAATCCGTTACCTACGATCAACCCAAGTTGGGCGAAGATGGGCAATCGCTGAAAGACGCGAGCGGCAATCCGGTGACCGAAAAAGTCGAAGTAAAGGAGCAAACGCTAGCCTTGGGCCCGGCGGCTTCCCAGATCGCCATCAAGCAACTGGGCACCAACGGCGGCGGCTTTTTCAACGTGAACTCGGCGCACCCTTTCGAGAATCCGACGCCTTGGTCCAATTTTCTGGAACTGCTGGCCATCCTGCTGATTCCCGTCGCGCTGTGCTACACCTTCGGCAAAATGGTGGGGGACACGCGGCAGGGTTGGGCGATCCTGGCGGCCATGACCCTGGTCTTCGTCGCCATGATCTGCGTCGCGGTGCCGGCGGAACAAAGTGGCAATCCGGCCTTGGCGGCGCTCGGCGTCGACCAGGCTGCATCAAGCCTGCAAGCTGGTGGCAACATGGAGGGCAAGGAGACCCGGTTCGGCATCACCCACTCCGCTCTCTGGGCGGTCGTAACCACGTCGGCATCCAATGGCTCGGTCAACGCCATGCATGATTCCTTTACACCCATCGGCGGCATGATTCCCATGTGGCTCATGCAACTGGGCGAAGTCATTTACGGTGGCGTGGGATCGGGGCTCTACGGCATGATCGTGTTCGCCATCGTCGCCGTATTCGTGGCCGGACTCATGATCGGACGCACCCCGGAATACTTGGGTAAGAAGATCGAAGCGTACGAGATGAAGATGGCCGCCATCGTTATCCTGATTCCGCCGCTACTGGTGCTGGGCGGAACGGCCGTTGCAGTGCTGCTCGATGCGGGCAAAGCTTCCGTCTTCAATGCGGGCGCCCATGGTTTCAGCGAAGTCCTCTACGCGTTTTCCTCCGCGAGCAACAACAACGGCAGCGCCTTTGGAGGATTGTCGGCGAACACGCCTTTCTACAACACCATACTCGGTCTGGCCATGCTGTTTGCGCGCTACTGGCTGATCGTGCCGGTACTCGCCATCGCGGGCAGCCTGGCGGCCAAGAAGATCGTGCCGGCCAGCCCCGGCACCTTGCCGACCCATACGCCACTTTTCGTCGTGTTGCTGATCGGCACCGTCATGATCGTCGGCGCGCTCACGTTCATCCCGGCGCTGGCTTTGGGGCCGGTCGTCGAGCATTTAATCATGATTGGCGTGAAATAGACTACTGGAGATCCTGATGAGCAATAAGACTGTGGCGCGTTCGTTGGCTGAGCACAAGATCCCGCACCGCAGGAAAGGCGCGGCCCCTTCTTTAATCGACCGTGAAATCCTGCAAGTAGCCGTGGTGGACTCCTTCCGGAAACTCACGCCCTGGCAGCAATGGAAGAACCCGGTGATGTTCGTCGTCTACATCGGCAGCATCCTGACCACCTTCCTGTGGTTCCAGGCCCTGACCGGGGAAGGCGAGGCACCGGCCGGATTTATCTTGAGTGTCGCACTCTGGCTATGGTTCACCGTGTTGTTTGCGAACTTCGCCGAGGCCGTGGCCGAAGGGCGAAGCAAGGCGCAGGCGGCGTTCCTGCGTAGCGCCAAGCGGGACATCATGGCAAAAAAGCTGGATGACCCTCGCATGCGCACCTACTTCTCTAAGGTGACGGGATCCAGCCTGCGCCGGGGCGATGTGGTCCTGGTGGATGCAGGCGATTTCATTCCCGGTGACGGCGAGGTGATCGAGGGTGTCGCGTCGGTGGACGAAAGCGCCATCACTGGCGAGAGTGCGCCGGTGATTCGTGAATCCGGGGGTGACTTCAGTTCGGTGACCGGCGGCACACGGGTATTATCGGACTGGCTGGTGGTGCGCATCACCGTCAATCCTGGCGAAACCTTCCTGGACCGCATGATCGCCATGGTCGAGAGCGCCAAGCGGCAGAAGACGCCCAACGAGATCGCGCTGACCATTCTCCTGGTCGCCTTGACGTTGATCTTTCTCCTGGCGACGGTCACCCTGTTGCCGTTCTCCCTTTACAGCGTGGAGACCGCGAAGGCGGGTCAGCCGATTACCATCACCGTCCTGGTGGCGCTACTCGTTTGCCTGATCCCGACGACCATCGGCGGATTGCTGTCCGCGATCGGCGTCGCCGGCATCGGCCGGATGATGCAAAAAAACGTGATCGCAACGTCCGGCAGGGCGGTGGAAGCGGCAGGCGACGTCGATGTGCTGTTGCTTGACAAGACCGGCACCATCACCCTGGGCAACCGCCAAGCCTCGGGCTTTATCCCGGTCAAAGGCGTTTCCGACAAGGAGCTTGCCGACGCTGCCCAATTGGCTTCGCTCGCCGACGAAACCCCGGAGGGGCGCAGCATCGTGGTCCTCGCGAAGCGCCAATACGGCATCCGGGAGCGGGAAATTCATTCCCTGGGCGCCACATTCGTGCATTTCAGCGCCCAGACCCGGATGAGCGGCGTCAACATCGGAGGGCGCCAGATCCGCAAGGGCGCCGCCGATGCCATCCGCGGCTACGTGGAAGAGCTGGACGGGAGGTTCCCGCAGGAAATTCAGAAGATGGTCGACGACGTCGCGCGCCGCGGCAGCACGCCGCTGGTGGTGGCCGAGGGTCAGCATATTCTCGGCGTCATCGAACTCAAGGACATCGTCAAGGGTGGCATCAAGGAGCGCTTCGCGGAGCTGCGTCAAATGGGTATCAAGACCATCATGATCACCGGCGACAATCGCCTGACCGCCGCCGCCATCGCTGCCGAGGCGGGGGTCGATGATTTTCTCGCCGAGGCCACACCGGAAACCAAGCTCAAGCTGATCCGGGGACACCAGACCGACGGTCGCCTGGTCGCCATGACCGGCGACGGCACAAATGACGCCCCGGCCCTGGCTCAGGCCGATGTGGCGGTAGCCATGAACAGCGGTACCCAGGCGGCCAAGGAAGCCGGCAACATGGTGGATCTCGACTCGAACCCCACCAAACTGATCGAGATCGTCGAAACCGGCAAGCAGATGCTCATGACCCGTGGCGCGCTCACCACGTTCAGCATCGCCAACGATGTGGCGAAATATTTCGCCATCATCCCGGCAGCCTTCGCTACCACCTATCCGGCGCTGAACGTGCTGAACGTGATGAGGCTGGCGACGCCGGCGAGCGCGATCCTGTCGGCGGTCATTTTCAATGCCCTAATCATCATCGCGCTGATACCACTGGCCCTGAAGGGTATTCGTTATCGACCGGTCGGGGCGGCAGCGCTGCTACGAACCAATCTGCTGGTCTACGGTGTCGGCGGGCTGATCGTCCCCTTCATCGGCATCAAGGCGATCGATCTGCTGCTCGTCACGCTGGGTCTTGTATAAAGGAGTTTTCCCATGTCCATGCATTACAAACCGGCTTTGATCATGCTCGTCATCTGGACGGTGCTGACCGGGATGGTTTACCCCGCAGTCGTGACCGGCGTGGCACAGCTGCTTTTTCCCCATCAGGCCAACGGCAGCCTGATTGAGGACGAGGGCGGCAGACCGTTGGGTTCACAACTCATCGGCCAGCCCTTCGGCGATCCTCGTTATTTTTGGGGTCGGCTTTCCGCCACCGCCCCGTTTCCCTATAACGCAGGCGCTTCCAGCGGTTCCAACCTGGGGCCGACCAACCCGGCACTCGTGGACGCGGTCAAGGCGCGAATTCAGGCTTTGCAGGATGCCGACCCCGAGCATCGGGCACCGATTCCGGTCGACCTGGTGACCGCCTCGGGCAGCGGGCTGGATCCGCAGATCACGCCCGCTGCAGCGGAATATCAGATCAACCGCGTGGCCAAAGCCAGACACATCGATCCTCAAAAGCTGCGCGATCTGGTTAGCCAGCAGACCGAATCCCGCCAGTGGGGGATTTTCGGCGAGCCGCGCGTCAATGTGTTAAGGCTCAATCTGGGGTTGGATCGTTTGAGCCAATGATTAATGCGAGCCTTGTTTGAAGCGTGAATCATCCATGCCATGTTGAACGACGAACGTCCCGATCCCGATGAACTGCTCGCCCGCGTCGAGCGAGACGAGGCCAAGGCCAAACGCGGCCGGCTGAAGATTTTTTTTGGCGCCGCCGCGGGCGTCGGCAAGACCTACGAAATGTTACTGGCGGCCAGAGAAAGGCGCGCCGAGAATATCGATGTCGTCGTCGGGCTGGTGGAGACCCATGGCCGTAAGGAAACCGCTGCGCTGCTCGAGGGGCTGGAACTGTTGCCGCAGAAGATCATTCAGTATCGGGGCACGACACTGCGTGAGTTCGACCTCGACGCCGCGCTCAAGCGCAAGCCCTCGGTGATTCTCGTCGACGAACTGGCGCACACCAACGCGCCCGGTTCCCGACATCCCAAACGTTGGCAGGACATCGAGGAACTCCGCGATGCCGGCATTGATGTCTACACGACTCTGAACGTGCAGCATCTGGAAAGCCTCAATGACGACATCGGCCAAATTTCCGGGATAAGGGTCTGGGAGACCGTACCGGATACGGTATTCGAGGGGGCCGATGAAATCGAACTGTTGGATCTGCCACCCGATGAGCTGTTGGTACGACTCAAGGAGGGCAAGGTTTACGTGCCCCAGCAGGCGCAGGAGGCCATTCGGCACTTTTTCCGCAAAGGCAACCTGATCGCGCTGCGGGAATTGGCCCTCAGGCAGACCGCCAATCGGGTCGATGCCCAGATGCGGGACTACCGCGAGGACCACGCGATCCGTGATATCTGGCAGGTCGCCGAGCGCATTCTGGTTTGCATCGGCCCTAATCCCTTGGCGGAACGGCTGGTGCGGGCGGGTAAGCGGTTTGCTACAGCCTTGCGCGCCGAATGGATCGTGGCGTATGTGGAGACGCCCCAACTGCAGCGTTTGACTGCGGGAGAGCGCGATGCGGTGCTACGTGTGTTGCGGTTGGCAGAACAGTTGGGAGCCGAGACGGTGACCCTGAGCGCACCGGACATGAGCGAAGCGATCGTCGATTTTTCCCGGGAGCGCAACGTCACCAAAATCGTGATGGGCAAACCGAGCCGCCGGGGCTGGAGGCGCTGGCTGCTGGGATCGGTGGTCGACACGATCATCGGCGAAGCACACAACATCAATGTCTATCTGCTGGGGAGTCCCCGCGGTGATGGGCAGGAAGAGGAAGCATCCCTGCTCCGGAGAACCCCCGCCCCGGTTCTCACCGATCGCTTGGCAAAAAGCCAAAAAAGCCGTTACCGTGGTTATGTCTGGGCAACGCTTGTCATCGCGCTTTGCACTGTGCTCGCCAAGATCATGTTCGGCAGGTTCGAACTGGCCAACCTGGTCATGGTTTATCTCTTGGGCGTCATCTTTGTCGCCACCCGCTTCGGGCGTGGGCCTTCGATCATGGCCTCCATCGTCGGCGTCGCCGCCCTGGATTTTTTCTTCGTCACGCCTTATTACACCTTTTCGGTCTCCCACACCCAATACCTCATCACCTTAGGCGCCATGTTGACGGTGGCGATGGTCACCAGTCATCTCATGGCGAACGTTCGCTCTCAGGCGAAAGTCGCGGCGCACCGGGAACGGCGGGCGAAGGTGCTGTATGCCATGAGCAAGGAGCTGTCGGCGAGCCGCGAAGCGGAAGAAATCGCGCGTATCGCGGTGCGCCATATCCAGGCAGAGTTCGGCAGCCAGAATGTGATGCTCTTTCCCGATGAGAATGGCCGAGTCGTCTATCCCTCGGGCAAAGGCTTACCCGAATCGTTGCATGGCTGCGACCTCAGCGTGGCGCAGTGGGTGTACGACCACAACGAGATCGCGGGACAGGGAACCAACACCTTGGCGGGGAGCAAGGCGGTCTACTTTCCCCTTGCCAGCGCGGACAAGGCGATCGGTGTGCTGGTGCTGATGCCGGTGAATTTGCGACGGATATTTCTGCCGGAGCAACAGAAACTGCTGGAAACCTTCCTCAGCCAGATTGCGCAAGCCATCGAGCGCGTCCGCTTGGCCGAACAGGCTAAGACGACGTCCGTTCAGATGGAAGCGGAACGTCTGCGCAACTCGCTCCTCAGTTCCATTTCCCATGACTTGAGGACCCCCCTCGCCACCATCGTCGGCTCTTCCAGCACTTTGATCGAAGAAGACCAGATGCTCAAACCCGAGGACCGCTGTGAACTCAGCCGCACCATCTATGATGAGGCCCAGCGCATGTCGAACCTGGTCAACAATATCCTGGACATGGCCCGCCTCGATGCTGGCGTCGTGCAACTCAACAAACAATGGCATCCTTTGGAAGAAATTATTGGGACCGTGTTGACGCGGCTGCAGAAGCGCCTGGACGGTCGCCCGGTGACGGTGAAACTCCCACCGGGGTTACCGATGATCTATGCGGACTCGGTGATGATCGAACAGGTATTGATCAACCTGCTGGAAAACGCGGCGAGATATACGCCGGAAGGCAGTCCCATTGAAATAACAGCTGAGACTTCACCATTTGCGGTGGAGATTTCAGTCGCCGATCATGGCCCCGGCATCCCGAAAGGACTTGAACAACAGTTATTTGAGAAGTTCTTTCGGGTGAAGAGTGAAGCCGCACAAAGCGGGGTGGGTCTGGGATTGGCGATCTGCCGGGCGATTGTCGAGGTTCATGGCGGCAGCATTTTCGCCCACAACCGAGGCAGCGGCGGCGCCATTTTTTCGTTCGTGCTCCCGCAAGACCATTCGCCGCCTAGCATGGAACCAGAAGAAGAGACTCAACCCTAGGGTCGTCATGGCAAACCCCCAATTCGTCATTCTTCTCATCGAAGACGACCCACCGATACGACGCTTTCTGAGAACTGGCCTCGGCGCACAGGGGTTCAAAATATTTGAAGCCGACACCGGACGGCAGGGGCTGATCGAGGCCGGCGTCCGCAAGCCCGACCTGATCATCCTCGATTTGGGTCTACCCGACATGGATGGTGTCGAGGTGGTCAAAGTAGTACGGGAATGGACGGCCTTACCCATCATCATTTTGTCCGCCCGTTACGCCGAACAGCACAAGATTGAAGCCTTGGACGCGGGAGCCGACGATTACCTGACGAAGCCCTTCGGTTTGGGCGAACTCCTGGCCCGCATTCGGGTCGCTTTGCGCCATTCGGCGACCAATCCCGAGAATATCCAACAGGAGGTATTCGCAGCCGGGAACCTGAAGGTGGATTTGAAAAATCGCCTGGTCTCTGTCCGCAATCAAGAGATCCACCTCACCCCGATTCAATATCGCCTTCTCGCAGTTTTGGTCAAACATGCCGGCAGGGTATTGACGCACCGTCAGATTCTCAAGGAAGTTTGGGGGCCGGCGTATACGGAAAATCCGCATTACCTGAGGATCTATATGAGCCAACTCCGGCAAAAACTGGAAGACGATCCCACCCAACCAAAATATCTGATCACGGAATCCGGGGTGGGTTATCGGCTGAAGGGCTAGAGCGATCTTCGGCGTGGTTACTGCGAACTTTGTATCATTCCACGTCCTGCCGACTTTTACAGAATCTTTACGCCTGGCAAGATGCCGGACAACGTAGTCCGGAACATCCGGCATCTTTACACCATCTTTACACGGGACGCAGTAGACTGCCTCCGTGTTGGGTCCCCCATCGCCGGAATCCATGATCCCTCACACCCGATTAACAGTACGACCCACAACTGGCAGGTGATTACCACTTCCGAATCGTTGCCGGACCCGCCTTTTCCGAAATACCTCGGTTACCTCGGAGGCGTCGTCGTGCCAACCCTGTGCACCCTGATCAACTGGCCGCTGCGCAACCACGTTGGCCCGACCAGCATCTTGCTGGTTTACCTGCTGGGTGTGTTTCTGGTTGCGACCCGATTCGGCCGGGGTCCTTCGGTGTTCACGTGCCTCATGAGCGCGATGGCTTTCGCCTACTTTTTTGCCCCACCGCTGTTTTCCCTTGCCATCGCCGATACCGAGAATCTGGCGGGTCTGGCGGTGATGCTGCTGGTGGCCTTGGTGACCAGTAAGCTAATGGACAGCGTGCGTTCCCAAGCCGCTATCGCCACCCATCGGGAGCGCCGAGCCACTGTTCTTTATGGCCTGAGCTGCGAACTGGCACAGGCCAGGCAGGAAGAGGAGATTGCCGAGATCGCCGTTCGCCACATCCAGGCAGCATTCGGCAGCCCCAATACCCTGCTGTTACCCGACGATCAGGGTCAGCTCATCAGACCGCCAGCCGATTCGTCACCGAAAACGCTCGTCGACATGGATTGGGAGTCCGCACAATGGACTTTTGATCAGGGTGCCGCGGCCGGCAAGGCGCTGGACACGCAGGTGGAAAGCGACACGATGCTGTTTCCCCTGCTGGGTGCGGCGGGTACGACCGGTGTGCTCGTGATGGGTCATCCCGATCCTCAGCGCCGCCTCGTTTCAGAGCAGCGCAATTTTCTGGAAACCTTTCTCAACCTGATTGCTCAGTCCCTGGAGCGGGTTAAGCTGGCCGAACAGGCCCGGCGGTCATCGATCCGGGTGGAAACGGAAGCCTTGCGCAACGCCCTGCTGAGCGCCATTTCCCACGATCTAAAAACCCCCTTGACCACTATTGTCGGCGCTTCGGGAACTCTGGCCGAAAAAGATGCCTCCCTGGAGCCGGAAGACCGCCGGGTGCTTAGCCGTGCGATCCAAGAGGAAGCCCAGCGCATGTTCGATCTGATCAACAAGATTCTCGACATGGCCAGGCTGGTGGCCGGCAGCCTGCACCTGGATCGGGAGTGGAGCGCCCTCGAAGAAATCGTGGCGGGCGCCATGGGCCGGCTCGAGCAATCCCTCAAGAACCGCCCGGTGAATATCCAACTGCCGGACACCGTGCCGCTGATCCATGTTGATGCGGTCCTCATCCAACAAGTACTGATCAACCTGTTGGATAATGCGGCCAAATACTCCCCCGCAGCTAGCCCCATCGACATCAGCGCCAGTGTGACTCCCGATGCCCTGCAGCTGTCTATTGCCGACCATGGTCCCGGAGTGCCGCCAGAGGCGGCTGATCAGGTATTCGAAAAATTCTTTCGGCTCCATCCAGAGAGCACGCCGGGCGGCGTCGGGCTCGGACTGGCCATTAGTCGGGCCATCATCGAGGCCCATGGCGGTCTCATTGGTGTCCAGAATCGCTTGGGTGGGGGTGCGATTTTTTCGCTAACCATACCCTTGGACGAAGCTCCACCTTTACCGGCACCTGAAGAGCAGACGGGTTATCCAGCATGACCCCCGTGGAAGCGACGCTCCTGTTGATTGAAGACGATCCGCAGACCCGTAGATTCCTTCGCATGACCCTGCTTGCCCAGTCCTGGCAAGTGATTGAAGCCGAAAGCGGCAAGCTGGGGCTAGACCATGCCAAAACCCAAAACCCGGATTTGGTGATTCTGGACCTGGGTCTGCCGGATATGGACGGTGTATCGGTGGTCAGGGCTCTGCGCCAGGTCTCGGAGGTGCCCGTGCTCATCCTGTCGGCCCGCTCTCAGGAAAAAGACAAGATCCAGTCCTTGGATGCCGGCGCCGATGACTATCTCACCAAGCCGTTCGGCACCGGCGAATTGGAAGCTCGCATCCGCGCCTTATTACGACGCACCGCCCGGTCGGGGGCGGGACGCGATTTGTTTCAGAACGGGGCGCTGCGGGTTGATTGCCTGTCACGAAAAGTCCATCTGGCCGAGCGGGAGATTCACCTGACCCCGATCGAATTCCGCTTGCTCAGTATATTGGTCCGCCAGGCCGGCCTGGTGGTCACCCAAAAACAGTTGTTGCGGGAAGTATGGGGGGCCGCCCACGCGGAAGACAGTCACTACCTCCGGGTCTACATGGGACAGCTGCGCCATAAACTGGAGGCCGACCCGGCCCGACCCCGTTACCTACTGACCGAGCTCGGCGTCGGTTATCGCCTGGCCGCAAGCGAACCGATCGCGGACGATCACCCCAATTCCCGGCGCAGCGGAAACCTGACCCAACCCGTTTGATTTCTGCTAGAAGACAGCATGACCACCAGCCACGAACCCTCGAAGAATCTGTTGCCCTTGATGATCGGCGCCATCGGCGTGGTCTACGGCGATGTGGGCACCAGTCCGCTCTATGCCATGAAGGAAATCTTTAACGGGCCTCACGCCGTCCAGCCCACGCCGGAGAACGTGTTGGGCATTCTCTCCCTGGTCTTCTGGGCGCTGATCTTGGTGATTTCCATCAAGTACGTCCTCTTCGTCATGCGCGCGGACAACCGTGGCGAGGGAGGGATCATGGCGCTGATGGCCCTCGCCTTGCGCCACCGCCACAAACCCGGTCACCGCGGCTTCATCGTCGCCCTGGGTTTGATCGGCACGGCACTTTTTTACGGCGATGGCGTCATTACCCCCGCCATTTCCGTCTTGAGCGCGGTCGAAGGGCTACAGATCGCCACCCCGGCGCTGCAAGCCTACATCATCCCAGCCGCCATCTCGGTTCTGGTCGGCCTGTTCCTGTTTCAGAGCCACGGCACGGCCAAAGTCGGCCTGCTGTTCGGCCCCATCATGTGTATCTGGTTTGCCACCTTGGCGCTACTGGGATGGCTGAGCGTGAAGGAGAATCCCGCAATCTGGCAGGCGCTCAATCCGATTCATGGGCTGCGGTTTTTTCTGCAGCATGGGTGGCATGCCTTCCTCGCGCTGGGCGCGGTGGTTTTGGCGCTAACGGGAGCGGAAGCACTCTATGCCGACATGGGCCATTTCGGCAAACGGCCCATTCGCGCCGCCTGGTTTGCCTTGGTCCTGCCGGCCCTGGCCCTGAACTACTTCGGCCAGGGGGCCTTGGTGCTGCGCGATCCCGCGGCCGTGCAGAATCCGTTCTATCTGCTGGCGCCCGCCTGGGCCCTGTATCCCATGGTGGGACTCGCCACCGTCGCCACCGTCATCGCCTCGCAGGCGGTCATATCCGGCGCCTTTTCCATCACCATGCAGGCGATGCAGATGGACTATATCCCACGCATGCTTCGCGTCCACACCTCCCAGGCGGCCATGGGACAAATCTATGTGCCCGCGATGAATCGCGCTTTATTGTTGATCGTGATTGGCACCGTCTTCACTTTCCAGTCCTCCGGCAACCTGGCGGCCGCCTATGGCATCGCCGTGACGGGGACCATGATCATTACCACCTTGTTGGCCTGGGTGGTGGCCCTGGACAGCTGGAAGTGGCCGCCAATTTGGACTGGCGCGCTGGTCGGGCTGTTCCTGATCATCGATCTGGCGTTTTTCTCCGCCAATCTGCTCAAGATTCCGCAAGGCGGGTGGTTCCCGCTGGTACTCGGGGGCGTCCTGTTTGTGCTGATGTCGACCTGGCGGCGTGGACGGAAGGTTCTCTTGCATCACCTGCAAAGGGCAGCCGTCTCGCTGACGGGCTTCCTATCCCGGCTATCCGAACAACCACCGCTGATGAGGGTGCCCGGTACGGCGGTGTTCATGACCGCCCGCCATCTCAGCATGCCCCATGCCTTGCAGCAAAACTTCGAGCATAACCAGGTCCTCCATGAACGAAACATTCTGCTGACCGTCGTCACGGAAGACATTCCTTACGTGCCCGACAGGGAGCGCCTGGAAATCGAAACCCTGGAACAGGGTTTCTACCGCATCACGGCCAGACAGGGTTTCATGGAGACGGCCGATGTGCGGCAGATCATCCGTTTGTGTGGCGCCCAAGGCCTCCCGATCGACATCCGGCGTACTTCTTTTTTTGTCGGGCGGGAAACGCTGATTCCCTCATCCAAGCCGGATCTCAACCTCTGGCAGGAAAAGATCTTTCTCTTCATGTTTCGCAATGCGTCGACACCGATCCAGTTCTTCAACATCCCGCCCGAACGCGTCATCGAGTTGGGCACGCAATTTGAAGTCTAAGCCACACCGATTCGATGAGACGTCGGGATATGAGGCTCCTATGAAAAAATGTCCTTGGGTTGTCGGTATCCTCCTGTCCACGTTGTCCGTCTCGGCTTTGGCGGAAACGGTACCACCTGCTCTGCCGCCCGATCTGACCCATCACTGGACGGGTTATTTTTCTCTGGTGGTGATGGTGGTCGCTTACATTTCCGCCATGCTGGAGGATGCCACCATGCTGCGGAAATCGAAGTCGATGGTTCTCGGCGCCACGTTGGTCTGGTTCGTCATCCTTCTGGCCTACCGGCAACACGGCGATCTCAACCCTGCCGTCGAAGCCTTCAAATCGAACCTGCAGGCTTACATGGAACTGCTGCTGTTTATCATGGTGTCCATGACTTACTTGAACGCCATGGAAGACATGCGCGTGTTCGAGGCACTCAGGAACTGGCTGGTGGGTGCGCGCCTCGGCTATCGGAAATTGTTCTGGATCACCGGGCTGCTGGTGTTTTTCCTCTCGACCGTCGTCAATGGCCTGACGGCAGGTCTCCTGATGGGCGCGGTCGTGATGGCGGTGGGGAAGGACAATCCCCGTTTCGTCTCGCTCGCCTGCATCAACATCGTGGTCGCCACCAATGCCGGCGGGTCCCTGAGCCCGCTGGGGGGCATCTCGACGCTGTTCGTCTGGCAGAAGGGGCTGGTGGAGTTTACCCAATTCTTCGCGCTGTTCATTCCCTGTCTGGTCAATTTCCTGGTGCCGGCCTTCGTCATGAGTTTCGCCGTACCCCAAGTCTGCCCGGTCCTCGAAACAAGGAAAGTCGTGCTACAGCGGGGTGCCGTAGGGGTCATTTTCCTGTTCGGCGTTACCATCACCCTGGCCGTAGCCTTCGACATGTTTCTACGTCTTCCACCGGCCGCGGGCATGATGGCGGGCCTGAGCTTGCTGCAGCTTTTCAGCTACTACTTGCAAAGATCGGAACAACGAAATAGCCAAAGGCCTGCCCCAGCTCTGGTCTCTCTGGAAGAACCGGACATGAGCCGTGAGATCCTGGAACCTTACTCCTACGACATTTTCGAGAAGGTCGGACGGCTGGAATGGGATACGTTGCTGTTCTTTTACGGCGCAATGATGGGCATTGGGGGTCTCGGCTTTATTGGTTATCTAGACGCCGTCTCCCAGTGGCTTTACGGTCAGCATGACCCCTCGCTGGCCAATGTGCTGATCGGCCTATCCTCCGCTTTGGTGGATAACGGCACCCTGATGTACGCCGTTCTCAGCATGCACCCGGATATTCCCCAAGGCCAATGGTTGCTGCTGACGCTGACCCTGGGCGTCGGTGGGAGCCTTTTGGCGATCGGTTCCGCACCCGGTATTGGCCTTCTGGGCATAACCAAAGGGCACTATTCATTCTTCGTCCATCTAAAATGGTGCCCAGTGATCTTGCTGGGCTATTTCGCCGCCATCGGCGTCCATTTCTTGGTGAATGCTCGTTATTTCTGACCGGCGGCAGTCTGCCGCCCATTGGCTTAGCCGCTGGCCTCGGGCTGATGAGGCGGACCAAG
>Ga0209254_10001139_pt1 | contig 23465 bp, 22 predicted proteins | sample FrelakmetDIP11DI_FD_187148 | JGI IMG/M metagenome (GOLD analysis project Ga0209254, IMG submission 187148) | Freshwater lake sediment microbial communities from the University of Notre Dame, USA, for methane emissions studies - DIP11 DI (SPAdes)... | ecosystem: Environmental > Aquatic >...
CGGCGACCCGCAGGTGCACCCGCAGACCGAAGACTACTGGGGCCACGTCAACCCGGTCGGCATCCGCTCCTGCTACGACGAAGGCAAGCGCTGCGCCGAGACCCTGTTCTTCGACTACCACCGTCAGCACAAGCTCGAGATCAAGGTCGCGCGCATCTTCAACACCTACGGCCCGCGCATGCACCCCAACGACGGCCGTGTCGTCTCCAACTTCATCGTCCAGGCGCTGCAGAACCAGCCCATCACCGTCTACGGCAACGGCAGCCAGAGCCGCTCGTTCTGTTACGTGGACAACATGATCGACGGCTTCATCCGCCTGATGGAATCCCCCGCCGGCTTCACCGGCCCCTGCAACCTGGGCAACCCCAACGAATTCACCATCCGCCAGTTGGCCGAAAAAGTCATCGCCATGACCGGATCGAAATCGGAAATCATCGAGAAGCCGCTGCCCAGCGACGACCCCACCCAGCGCCAGCCCGACATCACCCTCGCGCGCAGCACGCTCGGCTGGGAACCCGAGATCCAGCTTGAACAGGGGCTGGTGCAGACCATCGCGTATTTCCAGCAATTGCTGGCGGAGCGGTAAGCGGAGGTACGGGTTTGTGGGAGGGGTTGTGTGGATGTGGGAGGGCCGCCCTCGGCCCGAATACAGTGGTGGTTGCCAGGGTGCATATTCGGGGCGGGGGCTCCCCTCCCACGGGAGGTGGTGGTTGCGTATTCGCCCGGAGGCGGGACTCCCACAAAACCACCCACGCCCTCAACATTTCGCATTGCCGGTCGTTAACATCCACCGTACAATCCACCCCACAAAAATGAACACCCACCCCCGAAACCCGCCCGAAGCCTGGCGCCTGCAAGTCCTCAAACTGCTGCAGGCCAACCCCAGTCTCAGCCAGCGCCAGCTTGCCGCGGAGATGGGCGTGAGCCTGGGCAAGGCCAACTACTGCCTGCGCGCGCTGGTCGAGAAGGGGCTGGTCAAGCTCGGCAACTTCAGCAATAGCCCCAACAAACGCCAGTACGCCTACCTCCTTACCCCCGCAGGGGTGGAGGAAAAAACCCGTATCACCCTCGCCTTCCTGAAACGCAAGGAAGCAGAATTCAAGGCCATCCAACGTGAAATTGAAGCCCTCAAAGGCGAACTGGAATCCACACGGATCTCTGTGCAAGACGATGGGGCCGACAGCAGATAATCAGCGTCATCTCTGTTAATCGCTATGGCGTTTTTCATGATTTGGCATGTTGCTAACTAAAGTACGGAGTTCTTAGGTGTTCGAAAATCAAACAATTCTTATAACCGGTGGCACAGGCTCCTTTGGTCATACCTTCGTACCTATGACCTTGGCACGGTTTAACCCAAAAAAACTGATCATCTATTCGCGTGATGAAATGAAGCAATGGGAAATGGCGAAGTTGTTTGCCGGAGATGAGCGCGTGCGTTTCTTCATTGGTGACGTGCGCGACCGCGAACGACTCTACCGCGCGCTCGACGGTGTCGACTACGTGGTGCATGCGGCAGCCACCAAGATCGTCCCCACTGCCGAATACAACCCCTTTGAATGCGTCAAGACCAACATCATGGGGGCGATGAACCTCATCGACGCCTGCATCGACAAGAAAGTAAAGCGCGTGGTTGCGCTTTCCACCGACAAGGCCAGCAGCCCCGCCAACCTCTATGGCGCGACCAAGCTGGCTTCGGACAAATTGTTCGTGGCGGGCAATTCCTACGCAGGGGGCCATGACACCCGCTTCGCCGTCGTGCGCTACGGCAATGTGATGGGCTCCCGTGGTTCGGTCATCCCTTTCTTCCTGTCTATCGCCGACAAGGGAAAACTGCCAATCACTGACGCGCGCATGACCCGCTTCATGATTTCCCTCGAAGAGGGTGTCGAACTCGTCTGGCATGCCTTCGATGACATGGTGGGCGGCGAGATTTACGTCAAGAAAATCCCCTCCATGAATGTGACCGACGTCGCCCTCGCCGTCGCACCCGAAGCCAAGCAGGAGATCATCGGCATTCGTCCCGGCGAGAAACTGCACGAACAGATGATCGGCACCGAAGACGCGCTGCATACCTATGAGTACGACGACCACTTCAAGATTTTGCCGGCAATCCACAACTGGAGCTCGGACCCCGCACGCATCAATGGCGGCAAGAAAGTCGCGGATGACTTCACCTATTGCTCTGACAACAACCAGGAATGGATGAGTATCGAAACCCTGCAGACCTGGATCGCACATAACCGCGAAAAGATCGGGAATATCTGAGCGCCATGATTCCCTACGGTCGCCAAGACATCAGCGAGGCCGACATCCAGGCAGTGGTGGATGTCCTGCGGTCGGACTTCCTCACCCAGGGCCCGGCAGTACCGGCGTTCGAGAAATCCGTCGCCGAATACTGCGGCACGCAGCACGCCGTGGCCGTCAACAGTGCGACATCGGCGCTGCACATCGCGTGCCTGGCGCTGGGTGTCGGCCCGCGTGACCGAGTATGGACCACCCCCATCACCTTTGTGGCCAGCGCCAACTGCGCGTTGTATTGCGGCGCGCAGGTCGACTTTGTCGACATCGATCCGCGGTCCTACAACCTGAGCGTGGAACGCCTCGCAGAAAAACTGGAGCAGGCTGAAAAATCGAAATGCCTGCCTAAGGTGGTCATCCCGGTCCACCTCTGCGGCCAGCCTTGCGACATGGCCGGCATCCACGCCTTGAGCCAGCGCTACGGCTTCAGGATCATCGAAGACGCCTCGCATGCCATCGGCGGCAAATACAGGGGCGAGCCCATCGGCAATTGCCGGTACAGCGACATCACGGTGTTCAGCTTCCACCCGGTCAAGATCATCACGACCGCAGAAGGTGGCATGGCGCTGACCAACGACGCCAAGCTGGCGAACCGCATGGGGCTGCTGCGCAGCCATGGCATTACCCGCGATCCGGAACAGATGACCCATGCATCTGACGGGCCGTGGTACTACCAGCAGATCGACCTGGGCTTCAACTACCGCATGACGGATATGCAAGCCGCCCTGGGACTGAGCCAGATGCAGCGACTGTATGAATTCGTTACGCGGCGGCACGTCCTTGCCAAACGCTACGACGAACGCCTGACTGATCTGCCGGTGGCCACCCCCTGGCAACACCCGGACAGTTATTCGGGGCTGCACCTGTATGTCATTCGGCTGCAGCAGGACAAAGTCGTGCCCAGCCATCGGCAAGTGTTCGAAACCCTTCGCGAGCAAGGAATCGGCGTCAACCTCCATTACATCCCGGTGCACACCCAGCCCTATTACCAGCAGATGGGCTTCAAACAGGGCGACTTCCCGGAGGCCGAGCACTATTACGCTGAGGCCATCAGCCTGCCCATGTATCCGACGCTGACCGAAGACCAGCAGGACCAGACCATCGCCGCCCTGCGCAAGGCCACACAGGCATGAAGCTGGCCGTCATTCCCGCCCGCGGTGGCAGCAAGCGCATCCCGCGCAAGAACATCAAGCCCTTCTGCGGCAAGCCGATGATCGCCTGGTCGATCGAGGCGGCGCTGCAGAGCGGCTGCTTCGACGCAGTGGTCGTTTCCACCGACGATGCAGAGATCGCCGAGGTCGCCCGCGCGCACGGTGCAATGGTGCCCTTCATGCGGCCGGCTGAACTGGCGGATGACCACACGGCGACCATTCCCGTGATCCGCCACGCCATCGAGTGGCACCAGCACCAGCACCAGGGCCAGACGCCGGAGCGGGTCTGCTGCATCTACGCGACCGCACCGTTTGTCCGTACCGAAGACATTCGGCGCGGCCTGCAGGTGCTCGACGAGACCGGCTGCGCCTATGCCTTTTCGGTCACCAGCTACGCCTCCCCAATCCAGCGGGCCATCCGGATCACACCACAGGGAAGGGTGGAGATGTTCTACCCGGAACACTTCAACACCCGCTCGCAGGATCTGGAGGAGGCCTTCCACGACGCCGGCCAGTTCTACTGGGGCCAAACCAGCTCCTGGCTGGCTGGAAAGCCGATCTTCTCGCCGGACGCCGCGCCGATCATTCTGCCGCGCTATCGGGTACAGGACATTGACACTTCAGAAGATTGGGAACGCGCGGAGTTGTTGTTTCGTGCCCTGCTTCAACCGTCAACAACTTCAAGCGAGTTATCAAATGAGTAAACAGAATCAATTCAAAACAGAACAAGAAGCTTTCTGGGCTGGCGAGTTCGGTACGGAATACATTTCGCGTAACCAGGGTGACGCGTTGCTGGCCTCGAACCTCGATTTCTTCGCCAAGGCACTGCGCGGTGCACGTGGTGTTCAGAGTTGCATCGAGTTTGGTGCCAACATTGGCATGAACCTCAAGGCGTTGAAGCTGCTACACCCCGGACTTGAACAGCACGGCATCGAGATCAACGCCAACGCAGCGGCGCAGCTCGCTAAAGTGATCCCTCCAGCCAATGTGTTCCACACCTCCATCCTTGACTTCCAGCCCCAGCAAACATGGGACTTAGTGTTGATCAAGGGCGTGCTCATTCACATTAACCCCGACGTCCTGCCACTGGTCTACGATAAGTTGGTGGCCACGAGCGGCCGCTACCTTTTAGTGGCCGAGTACTACAACCCGGCGCCGGTCGCGATACCTTACCGCGGCCACAGCGACCGTCTGTTCAAGCGCGACTTCGCGGGCGAGATCATGGACCGCCATCCACAAATGCGGCTGGTTGACTACGGATTTGCCTATCGGCGCGATCCGAATTTTCCACAAGATGACATTACGTGGTTCTTGCTGGAAAAGCGCTGACTGTTGGAGTGCCGGAACAAACCGCCAATGAAAGTCGTGTTTCGCACCGACGCCTCGCTCGATATCGGCATCGGCCATGTCATGCGCTGCCTGACGCTGGCAGAAGCCCTGCGCTCGCACGGGGCGAATTGTCATTTCATCTGCCGCGAGCATCCCGGCCACCTGCTGGACCTCATCCGCAAGCGCGGCTTTACCACCTACGCTCTTCCGCTGTGCGAACCCGACGAACTGTCGCAGGATGCAACCGAGACCTCTCAGCCAGCCCATGCGCACTGGCTCGGCTGCGACTGGCAGACAGACGCCCGGCAAACCGGCGAGATACTCACCACTCTGAAACCGGAATGGCTGGTAGTCGATCACTATGCCCTGGACAACCGTTGGGAGAATGCGCTTCGCGCCCATTGCGAAAGACTGCTGGTGATCGACGACCTGGCCGACCGGCCACATGCTTGCGACCTGCTGCTCGACCAGAATTTGGGACGCGCGGCCGTTGACTACGCCAATCTGGTTCCCGACCACTGCACGGTTCTTGCCGGACCGCGGTTCGCGCTGCTGCGGCCCGAATTTGCCGCCTTGCGCGAATACAGCCTGCAGCGCCGCAAGGCGCCGGCCCTTAGACAACTGCTCATCACCATGGGCGGCGTGGACCAGCCGAATGCCACCGGCCAAGTTCTCGAAGCCTTCAAGACCGCTACGTTGCCAGCCGACTGCAATATCACAGTTGTGATGGGGGGCAAGGCCCCCTGGCTTGAGCAGGTTCGAGAAATCGCTGCAACTATGCCTTGCCCGACCAACGTACGAGTCGACATCAGCGACATGGCCCAGGTCATGGCCGACAGCGATCTGGCCATTGGTGCGGCAGGCACCACTTCATGGGAGCGTTGCAGTTTGGGTCTCCCCGCCCTTATGGTCGTTCTGGCTGAGAATCAATGGTCCGGTGCACGCGCTCTTTTGGCAGCTGGTGCCGCCAGTTTGATTGGTGAGCCCAGCGCTATCCGCGAGCAATTAGTGCCCACCCTCGCGCCTTTGCTGAGTGATGAGACCTTGGCGAATATGAGCCGCTGCGCCTCCAACATCACCGATGGACAAGGCAGCACACGAGTAGTTGAGCGCATGGAGCGCCCGCAATGACAGACCTACCCTCCGCGCATGATCGCGTGCGCTTAATGACCAAGGATGACCTTCATCGTGTCTTGGGCTGGCGCAATCACCCAGATGTTCGCCGTTACATGTACACCCAGCATGAAATCACGATGGAAGAACATCAGCGCTGGTTCGAGCGGGCCGCGCAGGATCAGAGCAAACACCTGCTTATATTCGAGGCAGACGCGACCCCGTCGGGTTTCATCCAATTCAGTCAATTGGGTGGCAGCGCCATCGCGGACTGGGGATTCTATCGGGCCCCAAAAGCACCCAAGGGGTATGGGCGACGCCTGGGAAGAGCGGCACTCGATTACGCATTCGGGCAGCTCAACCTGCACAAGGTATGTGGCCACGCGCTGGCGTTCAATGAGGGATCAATCCACTTCCATCGTGCGTTAGGGTTCCAGCAGGAAGGCCGGTTGCGTGAGCAGCACTTTGACGGCCAGCAATACCATGACGTGCTCTGCTTCGGGCTGTTGCAGCCCGAGTGGCGGCCAGACCTTTGAGAAGAATCACCATGTCGAACAAGCCAGAGATCAACATCGCCGGTCGCCGTATTGCGTCGGATGCGCCCCCTTATGTCATTGCCGAAATGTCTGCAAACCATAATGGCCGACTGGAAACCGCACTGAAAATTATCGAGGCTGCGAAGACGGCGGGCGCCGATGCGCTCAAGCTGCAGACCTATCGCCCCGACACCATCACGCTGAACTGCGACACGGAAGAGTTCCAGATTCACGGCGGGCTATGGAATGGCCGCACCCTGTACGAGTTGTATCAGGAAGCCCACATGCCTTGGGAATGGCACAAGCCCCTGTTCGATCACGCCGGTAAGCTCGGCATCACCATCTTCAGCTCGCCATTCGACAACACGGCCGTCGATCTGCTGGAAGACCTTAACGCCCCGGCCTACAAGCTCGCGTCGTTCGAGGCGGTCGACCTGCCACTGATCAAATACGTGGCCAGCACCGGGAAGCCGATGATCATCTCCACCGGCATGGCCGACGCGGAGGAAATCCAGGAAGCGATCGACGCAGCATGCGAAGGCGGCTGCAAGGAACTCGCCATCCTGCATTGCGTGAGTGGCTACCCCGCCCCGGCCGCGGACTACAACCTGCGCACCATCCCCGACATGATCCAGCGCTTCGGCCTCGTCACCGGCCTCTCTGATCACACCCTGGACAACACCACCGCCATCACCAGCGTAGCCCTGGGCGCTTCTATCATCGAAAAGCACTTCACCCTCGACCGCAGCGGCGGCGGACCGGATGACAGCTTCTCGCTTGAGCCCGCCGAACTTGCCGCCCTCTGCCACGGTGCCCGCACGGCCTGGGAAGCACTGGGCAAGGTGGACTACGGTCGCAAGTCCAGCGAGCAGGGCAACGTACAGTTTCGCCGCTCACTGTACCTCGTGAAGGACATGAAGGCGGGAGAGGTCCTCACTGCTGAGAGTGTTCGTTCCGTACGACCCGGTTTTGGTTTGCCGCCAAAACATTACGACAGCTTGCTTGGCAGGCGCGTCAATCGCGATGTGTGTTTCGGCACCCCTTTGTCCTGGGATCTGCTGGATTGACCGTGTCTGGAACCATTACTCTCCTGGGCGGCCCCACGCCCACCTCGCCTAACGGTGTAGCGGGCCTGCTGTTCGAATGCGCGCCAGATTCTGCCATCAAGCGGGCGTTCCCAGGCGCTAACAGTCTGCCCGAACTCATCGGCGATTTCGATTCAATCAAACAGCGCGCCTTTGCCCACGCGCATAAACTATTGGAGAAAGAGCCACCATTGCGGGGATTGAGGCAGCTGGGGGTCTTCTATGAGTTGGTTATCCGTGAATTACAGCACATCCTGCATGCCAAAACGCTCCATGACAGGCTTGTGGCGGGCGGGATAAGCACCTGCGTTTTTGGTCAGGCATCGCGTCTGGCGAAGGATCTGCAATGGTTCTCGCAACGGCTTGGCAGTGCCATCACGGTTACCACACCCGAAGCGGCAGGCGATGCTGCGGCCTCTGGCATGCACCGAAGCTGGCAGCGCCTGCGCTTGGCAGGGTTCGAAAAATCTGCGCTCGCCAGCGAGTGGCGCCAGGTGCTGGATCGTGTGGATCCTTTTCATCGGCGTGCATGTTTTACCCGCAGCCTGCCACGTCGCCGCAACGCGATCTGGTTCTACAGCACTGCCTACACTTTCACCCGCATCGGCCTATTGTACGAGCCGTATTTTCCCGAGCCCTTCGAGTACCTGGCCGAAAATCCGCAGACCGGCGGCCAGCCCCTGAAGTCGTCCGGGCGTCCTTTCGCCTCGCCTTATGAATTCGCAAGCTGCGACATGGCGCCCTCCGACCAGGAAATTGCCGAGGCGAGGGCAAGCATTCGCATGCATTTGCAGTCTGTGCAGCTGTCTCCCGACGAAGCTGTTGTGAGGGATGCCTATCTCGCCAGTCCCGGTTTCGCCACGTTCATGCAACGCCTGTTGCCGCGCGGGCTTTTCCAGACCCGTTTATTCGCGCGTTTTGTCGATGCTGCTGCACCGGCTGCGCTCGTGGTGGGCAATCCGGTTTTCGAAGGCTATGCGCTGCATGCCGCCCGCATGGCTGGCATCCCTACTCTGCTGCTGCAGCACGGCATCCTGGGGGATTACTGCCAGTTCGTCGACCCGCCGGCAGATCACTACCTCGTTAGGGGAAAATTCTGGCGCGAGTTTCTGGCGCCAAGGGCGCGCGAGCGCTCGCTGGTGCTCAACCCACCCGAACCCGCTCGCGCTGCCGAATCTGTGCAAGGGCCAAGGCGCACGGCGTTGTTCCTCACGGCGCCGTATGGGCAGCAGGCATTCTGGAACGAAAGCGACCTGAACGACATCCTGCTCGCCCTGCTGGAAGCCTGCCGCGAGGCGCGAGCAGACCTTGTTATTCGTGTCCATCCCATGGAACAAATCGGCGCCTACGAATCAGTCATGCAACGGCTGACACGGCAGAGCGGAGCGGAGGTGAACGTCAGCTACAGCCAGGGCGCGGGGCTGGATGATCTGCTTGGGCGCTCAGCCGTGGCAGTGACCTTCTCGTCCACCGCCTTCCTGGATTGCCTGCGCCATCGCGTGCCGATAGTCAGCTTTGGCTGGCACGACTTCAGCTACAAGCGCCAGATCAGCGAGTATGGCGTGTTTCATTTCTGTGAGAGTCTAGCCGAGCTGAGACAACTGGTACGGAGGGCAGTGCAGGGTGAACTGCCTGCATACGAATCCGCCACGACACCTTTCCTGGCGAAAACCTCCGAAGCAGAACTGAAAGAGCAGATACGACATTTGCTTGGGTCGCAAACGGCAGCAGCACAACATGAGTAACCTCCGCATCCTCGTCCCCCGACTTCTGGACCGGGACAACCACAATGCCCAGAACCTCAATGCCAAAGCGTTGCTGTCCCGTTTCACTTCCGAAGATTTGTCTTGGATCAGTGCGCACTATGGTGAACCCGACCAAGCCGTGCTCAAGAATCCACGGGTGAAGTTGACTCCGCTCTGGAGGCGCCGGCTCTGGTTGCTGCACATGTGGCTGTTGTATATGCAGCCGGCGGATGCCCTGTTTTATCCGGGCAGGGAGGCGGTTGATGCGGCTGGAGTGATCTGGCGGAAGAAGCTGTATCCGCGCCGCCCGATCATTGCGACATTTGAAGGCCTTGCGGGCACCGAGGCGCGGGAGAAACAACTGACCGAATGGGCAGGCCACCCCGTTTATTGCCAAAGGGTGGACCAGCAAACCATGGACAAGGTGGATGCCATCCTCGGCCATGCTGATCACGTCGTGGCGCTGAGCCCCTTTCTTGCGGACATGGGCTGCCGTCTGTATGGGGATAAGTTTTATGTCCTGCCATTGGGCATCGACACATCCGTTTACCATCCCCCAGCCTCAAAAGACAGCGGCCGGATGAGAGTGGTTTCGGCTGGACGAGTGGAGGAACACAAACGGCCCGAATTGTTCCTCGCCATGGCCGACAGATTCCCCCAGGCGGAGTTCATCTGGTACGGGGAGGGTTCTTTGCGCCGCGCGCTGACTGAAGAGGCCGTGGCCCGCAAGTTGCAAAACATCAGCTTTCCCGGTGGCCTGCCCTCCTTAAAACTCGCGGAAGCATTCCGGCAGGCAGACCTGTTCGTCATGTCCTCGAAATCGGAAGGCGTACCCAAGGTCACCCAGGAGGCGGCGGCATGCGGATTGCCCGTGATTCTGTTTGGCTACTACGAAGCCCCTTCCGTAATCGATGGAGAAAACGGGTTTGTCGTCTGGAGCGACGAAGCGCTATTTGACCGGCTCGCAGAATTGCTAGGCAGCCCTGAACTGGCTGTAAAAATGGGGCAAAATGGCGCCCGCCTTGCAAATACTTGGGACTGGGATGTGCTGGCGCCGCAATGGGAGTCGGTTATCAAATCGCTAATCCCGGCTGAGCAAAACAACAAAAGCTAATCAATGAACAAGAGCAATACAGCCAGTCGACTGGGAGGCCAAGCGTCATTCTTCTTCCTCGGCAACGTCTTTACCCTCTTGGTTGGACTGCCACTGCAAATCTATGTGGCGCGCATGTTGGGTGCAGATGGGCTCGGGGTGTTCAGCCTGATCGAGGGTGGTGTGGGTCTGGTTGCCGGGTTCATCGCTTTCGGGTTGGCGCCTACCCTGGTGAAATTTATCCCAGCACATCTGGAACGGGGCGAACACGGCTGCATCCGCAAGCTGGTGAAGCATGGCGCCTTGACCTTGTTAACCGCAGGGGGCATTGCCTTTGCGCTGATGCTTCTGGTGATGCCGCTGGCCACCCAGCGCTGGCCAGAATTGGCAGATCACCAGACGGCAGTCATCGTCATGGGCTTACTCATACCGCTGAGCCTGCTCGCCTTCTTTCTGCAACAGGGGCTGCGCGGTTTCCAGGAAATACGCTACATGGTCGTGGGCTCCTCGTTCATGCAGCTTACGGTCAAGGCGATCCTGGCCGTGCTGTTGCTGACCATGGGCTTCCAACTTATGGGCTATGTCTGGGCGGTGGTTGCTTCAGTTCTGTGTGGGGTGGCGTGGATGGCGGTGGGACTCAGGCGCAAGGTGGCCGCACTGCCTGCATCTACGGAAGATGTTTGCGATGGAACGCACAAAAAGGCATGGCTGGATTACGCCAAAACCATGTACAGCGGTTCCCTGCTGGGCATGGGAGGCACCTACCTGGACCGTTTCCTGTTGGGCATGTTTGCAGGCGCGGGGCCGGTGGGCGTATTGGCTGTGCTCAAGCAGTTGCAACTGATGCCGGTGGTGTTCCTGAATATGTTTCTGGCGGTGGCCTCACCCATGTTCTCGGCTGCCCATGCCCGCGACGACAAGGCGGAGCTTCAGCATATCTACCATCTGACCACCGATTGGGTTGTGCGCTTGTCGGCTCCCCTGTTCATTTTCTTCTTTTTGTTCGCCGAGCCTCTGCTGCATCTTTTCGGCCCGCGCTTTGCCGCTGAAGGTGTCTATCCTCTGTGGATCATACTGACCGGCCAACTCGTCAATCTGGCTTTTGGTCCGGTGGGTAACCTCATGTGGTTAAGCGGCCTGGAAAAGCGGGCGCTCAAGCTGTCCGTCTATCAGATGGCGTTAACCTCGGTGGGACTCCTGGTGGGGGTGCCGATGTTTGGGCTTGCCGGCGCGGCGGCGGCGATCAGCGCGGGCGTGGTTTTCATCAACATTGCCGAATACCTTGCAGCGAAGAAACAGATCAATCTTCGCTGGTCGGATCGCCGCTACCTGGGCTGGAGTGCCCCCGCTGTGGCTGCATGCGCGACGGGATTGGCGGCAAGACTCTACGGCCCGGCAGAGGCGGGACCGGTTTGGCTCGTGGTTTGTCTGGCGCTGCTGTACGGGGTGTTTCACGGGATATCCCTGCTGCAGGGGTTGCACGAGGACGACAGGGCGCTGCTCGGCCATTTGCGCGCCAAGCTGGGCATATCGCCTCAGGCGGAAAACGACATCGCTGTAAAAACGAATGGCTTCTTCCTCCTGAGTTGCAGCCGTTCCGGTTCCACGCTACTGGCCAGCATGCTGAACAGACATCCGGAAATTGTCGTACCCAGCGAAACTTGGTGGATGAGCACGGCGAAAGCCTTTGGCAGAAGGCATATCTCCAGTCCGCTTGTAACCAGGATGTTCCTGCGCAGCATCAGGATGAACCTGAAGCAGGGAAGCGACCGGGCAATCCTTAAGGCGTTTGACCGCATGTATCCGAGAATCAAGGGCTACACGGGCAGTTACGACGGCCTGTTCAGACTGTTCTCGCAAGAGATGCGCAATGAAGTTTCAAAGAAGGTCTTCGGCGAGAAAACCCCGGCAAACACGACTTTCTATCCCGAGATCAACCGGGCCTTCCCGGATTTCAAGAAAGTGGTTTTGTTGCGCGACCCTCGCGACATCCTGCGTTCTTATATACATGCATGGTATGGGGAAAAATATTCCGAAGAAAACCTGCTTCAGGCCGCAACGACCATCAAGGTCTATTTGCACAACATCATCAATAATCGCCAGAAGGATGATCTGATGGTCAGGTATGAAGAATTGACCGTAAACCCGCAACGGGAAATCGAGCGGATATGCAATTATTTAGGCGTGGAAAACGTCCCCGAACTGGCGACGGACTTCATTCCGACAGTCAGGCCCGCAGGCCTTCATGCCAATATGGCGCAGGCGGTCAGAAAGAACTCGGGCAACTATGCCGCGCTGCCTGAGCGGCTGGTGGAAACGATGGAATTCATTTTCCAGCGGGAACTGGATGCGCTTGGCTACGCCCGCCGTTTTGCGGCGCCACATACCGACAGCGTGCTGCTTGAGAAGATCGAGGGCGCCGTGAAGGAAAGGCTGGCCAGGGAACTGCCGAGCAAATTGTCGGAAAACTGGCGTTGCGCCATGAGCTGCTATCTGCACCATCTGGCGCGTGCCTTCGCTCAGGGCATGGGCATCAAGAAGATGGGTTGGTATTGGAGATGAGGTGTACCTGGGTTTTTCAGGAGAAAATTGACGCCGCTGCCTGGGATAAGGAACTGGCGCGGTTGGGCGGACACCCGTTGCAATCTGCATTGTGGGGGAATGCTCGCTACAAGGTAGATGAAATACCGCAACTGTTTCTTGCCTGTCGTGCAGACAACCAAGAGCCAAAGGGGTTGGCGCGTGTCGAGGTGCGAAATGCGCGGCCTGTAGGCAAAGTGGCCTGGATACCGAAAGGGCCGGCTTTGTCCGGCATGGGCACAGACGAACCGCTTTCTGCATTGTGCGCAGAATTGAAACGGCATGGTTTCATTGCCTGCATCACCGACTGCTATGCAGTTTCCGATACCGAAAAGCCTTGGCAGCCCAGAACCATCTGGATTGATTTGACATTGGGTCTCGATGTGCTGTCGAAAGCGCTAGATTCGCAGTGGCGTTACGGCGCTAGGCGCGCGACGCGCGAGGGAGTGATAGTTCGAACCACCACGTCACCGGCCGATGTATCGGCGTTTTTTCACATGTGTAATGCATTGAGCGCAACCAAGGGTTTCCCGCTGCCGGGCTCAGAAGCTTTGATGCAAGAGTTGATTCTCCCATCGCCGCCAAATGGTGGGGTTGGCATGGCGCTCTATGTGGGCGAGGTTGATGGGGTGATTGCCGGCGGTGCGCTCGTGGCGCGATGCGGGCAACACCTGCACTATTTGTGGGGCGCAAGCGATCGCCGTTTCAGCAAGCACCGGGTGAGTGAAGCGGTGCAGTGGCAGGTCATCCAGGAAGGTGTCGCCGCCGGCATGACACGCTACGATCTTGAGGGTATCGATCCCGCAGGGAACCCCGGTGTATATGAATTCAAACGCAAGATGGGCGGACGCGAGGTGACTTTGCAGGGAATGAAAACCATGCCTTTGTCATTGGTCGGGCGTGTAGCCGTGAGCGTTGGCCGCCGGCTAGGGCGCTTAGCGTGAATATTTTGGTTGTTACCCCCTGGTTTCCAGATCACCCCAATGACCAGCACGGAAATTTTGTGCTCGACTCGATCGAGTCACTTTGTGCTGTGGGCCACCGCGTCCATGTGCTGGTGACACGGCCTTTTGTGCCGCATTTCAGATCTGATACCAAGCGGCGCGGTTGCGCGGCAATCAAACCGGAAATGTCCTGGCGTGGTTTTTCCTTCGTGTGCGTGCAATACCTGAGCATCCCGCGTAACCATCTGCGCCTTGTCTCCAACCAGTTGTATCTGATGGGGTGTTCCGGTGCAGTCAAACAGGCGATTACCGACCACGCTATTGACGTGGTTCATGCCCATACAGAGGCAGCGGGGGCTCTCGCATGCAAAGTGGCAGGCTCGATGGGTGTGCCGGTGGTGACAACGCTGCATGGCATCAACCGTGGCAGGCTATATCTCGCTGGGTTTGGGCAGCCCGCGTTTATGCGCCGAGCGCTTTCATGCCCGGATCACCTTGTCCTGGTTGGAGCGCCTTTGCTTGAATTCGTGCGCAATTACGTTGATACCCTGGGCCACGTGCGGGTTGTGCATAACGGATTCAGGGCGGAGGGCGCAGTGCCCTTTTGCAACCGGAGCGTGCTCGGTTCACCGGATAGGGTGCAGATTGTCAGCGTTTCCAATCTGGTCGAGGGGAAGGGAATTGACGTCAATCTTGCGGCGCTCGGGCGACCTGAAATCGCCGAGTTGCTGCACTGGCATTACCACGTTGTGGGTGATGGCCCACTACGGTCCGTCCTCGAAGCGCAGGCCCAAGATCTGAATATCGCAAATAGGGTGACATTTCATGGCCAATGTGGGCACGACGAGGTGTATCAACTGTTGTCGTCGTGCGATGTGTTCAGCCTGCCTTCTGCGCCTGAGGCATTTGGTGTGGCCTACCTTGAGGCGATGGCTTGTGGTTTGCTCGCGATCGGTGTGGAATCACAAGGGCCGTCCGGTTTTATTGAGAACGGCCGTAGCGGCATATTGATCCACGAACGGGACATCGATGGCCTGGCATCCCGGCTGCTCGATATTTTCAACAATCCCAACTGTTATGCCGGTCTGGCTGTTGCTGGACGCGATCACGTATGGCAGCACTTTACGTGGAAGTCGCATGCAGAGGCTATGACGACTGTGTTCAATGAGGCTGTTGCACGAAGGGCAAACATTCGGCATGCACTGCAAAAAGCAACAGCGTAATGCAACTTCTCATTTATATCGAACCCACTTCCTATCTCATGCCGCTTTGGCGTGAGATCAAACTGCGCGCCCCTGGTGAGTCGCGCATTATTTTTCTGGAAGAGAACCTGACTCAGGACTGGGGTATCAATTCGCACAACAACCCCGATGTGGAGTTGCTACGCGGTGGCCGCTTCTCAAGACTTAGGCGTTTGTTGCAGTTGCTCAGACAGCGCAATGTGGAATTGGTACATCTCGCAGGATGGGGCCATCCTCTGCTGTTGGCGGCCTTGGTGGTGGCATGGCTGCGGCGCGTTCCCATAACGATGGAAAGCGACACGCCATTACCAGTGGGATTGCCGCTTTGGAAACGGATCGTAAAAAGCCTTCTCTATCCACTCCTGTTCAAACTTCCATCCATGTTCCTGCCTGGCGGTAGCCGGCAGGCGGCCTACCTGCGCCACTACGGGGTTACCGCGGACCGCATCGAGGTGGCAAGGATGACGGTGGATGTGGCGGCCATCTCGCGTCATGTTGATAGCATCGATGATTTGCGGCGCTTGGAAATCCGGCGGAACCTTGGGCTGGCCGATGCCGCAACGGTATTTCTGTATGTAGGCCGGATGGAACTGCACAAGGGATTGGAGGATCTGTTCGAGGCGTTTGGTATGCTGCCCGCCACCGCGGACACACCGGCTGCTCTGTTGCTTGTTGGTGACGGGTCGATGCGCAAGATGATGGGCATAGCAGCAACAACGGATCCACGTGTTCGCTGGCCCGGCAGGTTATCTGGTGAAGCCCTGCTCAATGCCTATGCAGCGGCTGACGTGTTCGTTCTAGCCTCACGCTTTGAGCCCTGGGGGCTGGTGGTCAACGAGGCGATGGCAGCCGGTCTGCCTGTTATCGCCACGGAACGTGTGGGCTGCGTGGATGACCTGGTCATACAGGGTGAGACTGGACTGGTTGTCCAAGCTGAGTCACCGGATGCGCTTGCGCACGCAATGGAATCGCTGCTGAAGGATCGCACAATGCGTGACAAAATGGCGCGCGGTGCCCGCAGCCTGATTGCTGGATGGACACTGGAAAATGAAGCAGAAATTGTCGTCAATACCTGGAAACAGTTGCTGAAACGCTGATGCGCATACCCAAGCTGCGGGACTGGATGCTCCCGATCATGATCCTGGCCTTCGTTGGCCTATCCGTGACCTTCCTGAGCCCGATATTCAACACCACCACCCGCTGGGCAATACTGTGCGTGGTAGTTGTGTACCTGCTGTTCAAGGGAAGCCTGTGGCGACCGTTTCGCACCCATTTCGGCTTGTTTACCTTCATATTCGCTATATGGGTCGTGGCGACCGCCATCTGGTCCGAGGTGCCTCTGCTTTCCGGCATGAAGGCAGGCGCCTTTCTTGTCATTGCCTTTACCTGCATGGCGGCCGGCCAGTTTTGGGCTCGCCAGCATGCACCACAGGATGCCCTGAATTATCTATTCCCATTGACGATCGTTGCGTTGCTGGCGGGGGTGCTGGGGCGATACTCCGCACAAGCAGTCTCAGTATCCGGTACCACCACAATGTATCAGGGGTTGGTAAGTGGCTCCAACATGTTTGGTTCAATGCTGGCCATGTGTTCACCATTCCTGCTTTGGCAAACATACCGTTACTGGCGAAATATCCAACGACGTTTTCTATGGCTGGCGCTAAGTGGAATCGGATTGTTCTACCTGTTTGCTGCCAGTTCGCGCGGCGCCATTCTGGTGGTGCTGTTTACCATGCTGGGCCTATTCCTATCATTGGGCGGCAGCCGCAAAGTCCACCTTTCGGTAATTGCGATTGGCCTGGCGCTGACAGCATTCATGCTGGCCCCAGGACAATTTGAGCGTTTTGAGCAGCAATATATTTACAAGTTGGGTACCGAAGAACAGGGGGTACTGCATACCCGGGAAGAGGTATGGCAGGAATCCTATGAACTGGCTAAAAAAGGTGGCTGGTTCGGGGGCGGGTACGGCGTAACCATCGGTGACACGAGTTTCAAGGGAGGGGTGACCGCTGTCGGATATGGCCGCGAGAAGGGAAACACGCAAATGGCCCTTACCGAGGAGACAGGGCTGATCGGTCTGGGTATCTATCTGATATCAATTTATATGCTGCTTGTCCACTTGGGCAAGTCGGTGCTGCGCAGACCCCGTGGACCTGAAAAAATCCTGTTGAGTATGGTGACGGGTACGCTCGTTGGCATGCTGGTACATTCAGTTTTCGAGGCGTGGTGGGTGGCACCGAGTTCGCCGGAAAGCGTCTACTTCTGGACGCTGGTGGGTGTGGCGCTGGGCTTGGCACGTCTCAAACCTTCACCAAACCAGCTTGCGCAGCAGGGCAGGAAGGTTCCCGTTGGCCGCATGACTCCACCGCGTTCCGGCCAGCGCCCTGCTTCCGCGTGACTGCCCGAATGAGCCGGCTGACCTGGAAAAGAGGATTGGGCCGGCTTTGGGGCAGCCTTTCCCCGGCGCGCCCGCGCAAGCTTGTTCTTCTCTATCACTCGCTCGGCACGAATCCGCCTGCGGTTGCTGCTGCCAATTTTCGCCAGCAGGTGGCATGGCTGTCGAGAAACGCGGCAATCACTTCACTTGATTCTGTCATGCACTCCTCCGGACAAAACCCCTTAGAGGCCGCCATCACCTTCGACGATGGTTATGCCTCGCTGCATGATCAGGTAGCGCCCATCCTCGCGGAATATGGCGCAACGGCCACGGTGTATCTCAACACCGGATGGATCGGGGAATCAGTACGCAAGGTTTCGGATGCAGACCTCGGGCATTACCCGAAGGAGCATTTCCTGACCTGGGACGAGGTCGAGGAACTTGCCAGGGCTGGTTGGACAATCGGCTCGCACGGAGTGGAGCATCTTGACCTGACGCGGCAGGATGCCGACGCCGTCGCACGGGAGCTGGCCGAATCAAAACGCGAAATCGAATTTCGGCTGGGTCAGTCCTGCCAGCACTTTGCCTACACTTGGGGACGCTTCAAGCCGGCGCTGCAACATGCCGTCAGGAATGCCGGATACATGAGTGCGGTTTCGGGTCTGCATGGCCCGGTGACAGCAACCTCAGACCACTATGCCCTGCCGCGCATCGATGTTCGCGCGGAGTATGAGTTGCGCGATTTCATCGACGTGGTGAGGGGGCACTGGGATTATCTGGGACTGAAGCAACGGCTGGTGCGCAGGCTGGCATGACCAGTGTCGTTATCAATGCCATTTCCGTGAAAGAAGGCGGTTCGCTGGTCGTGCTGCGCGAGTTGCTTGCCTGTATGTCGACGATTCGCCCGCAATGGCAATGGCATGTGGTGCTGAGCAGTCAAGTGGCCAACCCGTTGCCCGCGCTTCCGAACGTCGAATATCTGCGTTATCCAAAAGTGGATCACAGCGGCTTACGAACACGCCTTTGGTACGAAACCGGTTTGCCTCGACTGCTGGATCGAGTGGGCGCGGACATCTTGTTTTCAACTACCAATTACCTTCCCCTCCGCAGCATGCCCTGCTCCACGCTTTTGCTGGTTCAACATGCGGGGCATTTCTCGCCCCTCTTCAGGCAGCTCACCGAGTCGCGGCTGGGTTTGCTGGGGCGCCTGGCCTGGCTGATGAAGGGGCGCTGGGTGAAGTCATCGGTTCGTTTGGCGGATGCCGTCACGGTGCAAACCGAGGCATTGGCCAGACAGATTGCTCATGAAACTCGAATCCCGGGCGACCGCATCCGGATCATCCCCCACGGCGCAGGCCAGGCCGTGTTGCAGTCCATGCCAGTTATATCCCCGGGCCTGAACGAGAATTTCCGTGTTGGCTACATCACGAAATATGGCGTCCAGAAAAATTTTGCTGTGCTATTCAAGGCCATGGCAGGGCTGATGACAAAGGGCATGCCTTTGACTTTGGTCCTAACTTTGTCCGAAGGGGAACCCGAAAACCAGGAAATACTGGAATCGGCACGGCAATGTGGGGTGGCGAACATCATTGAAAACCATGGCGAACTGTCTGCCGATGAAATCTGCCAGCTATACAGGTCGCTGCATGCCTTCGTGTTTCCTTCCCTATGCGAGTCATTCGGCTTCCCCATGGTGGAGGCGATGGCCTACGGGATACCCTTTCTGGTGGCGGATGTCGATTCGAATATCGAGGTTGGGGGCGCGGGCGCTCTGCCATTCCCTGCACAGGACGCTGATACCCTGGCGCGCGAACTTGAACGGTTGGCCAGCGATGCCAACTGGTTCAAGGAAAGAGCGCAGGCCAGCCTGAAGCGCGGTGCCGAGTTCAACTGGAAACAGGCCGCAGATAAGACAATAATTCTGATGGAAGAAATCATGGCGAAACATGTTCCCCTGCCTGCCCAGAACTCAAACAAACAATGAATCAAGACGAGTTGCAAAAACAGACACGGGCGCATTACGAGGAGTTTCCCTTCGACTTCCTGACCGCCGAGGACGAGCGGAACATCGAGCGTCTGCAGCCGACGCCGTTTCTGCGGTTTACCAATGCCTATTTCACACCGGGCATGAAAGTGGCCGAGATCGGTTGCGGCCCCGGCCGGGGAACGCTGTTCATGGCGCAGCGCGAAGTAGATCTGTTGGCTGTCGATATCAGCCCTGGCACCCTGCGTCTGGCTCGACGCCGCGCGCCGGGAGTCAACTTCGCCCAAGCCAGCAATATGCAATTGCCTCTGATGGATGGATTCTTCGATGCGGTGGTATCGGATGGGGTGATTCATCACACGCCGGATGCATTTCGTTCATTCTCTGAGAACGCGCGCATCCTGAAACCGGGCGGGATGATATATGTGGGCGTGTACCGCCGCAGGCGCTATTACTATTACGTGTACACCTACCTCGGTCGCCCCATACGCTGGCTGGAAAAGCGCGCTTGGGGCAGAGCCATGATCTATGCGACCCTGCTGCCTGTCTATTACGCCGTCCACCTCGTCAAATCACGCGGGGAGCGCACATGGCACGGTGCAAAGAACTTCTTCTACGACTACATCATCACGCCACAGGCCACTTTCCACACACGTGAAGAGATCGTGGAATGGGGGCAAGAAAATGGATTGGAATTAGTGGAATACGACGAGAACGTGGGGAATGTGCATGCGTTTGTTTTTCGCAAGAAGGCATTTCTTGCAAGGGAGGCAGAATGACTTCCGCTGTTATTCGGTGCGGCGCGTGTGGTTCGGCTGTTGATGTTGTCGGTAGTTCGGCCGCCTGCATATGTGGCAGGACACAATATTCTTTGGTCGATGGGATATATGTCAGGGAGGGCCTGGAAACTGACCAAGAAAGCGAGATGCTCGTTCGCGATCTGCAGGCGGATGGCTATCTGAAACATGACAAATTCCCGACTCAAATCGCTTCATTTGATCGATGGCTCAAGCAGATTGTTGCGACAGTGGGGAACACAGGTTTGGGGGATGCTATTGAAGGGCGAACGAAGATCGCGCTTGATCTTGGCTGTGGGCCCGGCCCTTACACAAAAAAATTACAAGATCTGGGGTTTCATGTAGTAGCTATAGATTTTTCGGCCAAATCCCTGCGGATTAATGCGCACATTTGCAAAGAGGGCGTGACAATACCAACCTTCTTGCAAGAGAACTTGAATGATCTGGCGCTTGTAGAAAACTCTATAGATATGGTTGTGATGGCAGATTTTCTTCAACATCTGGGAGGGAGGGGAAACAGAGAGAGACTTCTTCGTGAGGTGTTTAAAGCATTGAGGAAGGGCGGCCCCTTCTATCTGTCGTTTTTTAATTTGAACATCAAGAACTACATAAAAAGCGACGTGCACGGAGGGTTCGCCAACGGAAAGATTCGTTATGAGCGGCTTGCCGTGAAAAATGTCATTTCAGATTTTCCGGCGGATATCTTGGTTGACAGGGTTCTCCCCATGAATGTTGTACATGGCGCAAGGCTTGATAGATTGCTTGGTGCGTTGCCGCTGGCTTTATATCTATCAAGAATGGTTATGGTTACTGGAAGGAAGAATTCTTAGCGGTGGCGATGCGCATGCTTTTATTTTTGCAAGGCAGACAATACCTATTGATTTGTACTGAAGGTGGCAGGGGATGACGGAGTATAGGGACTATGACTGGAATGAGGGGGGCGACCGACGCGCATGCGTACCTGTATCCCTCGCTTCGCTCAATCATGGAGCATGACAAAAGCAAGCGCATTCTTGATCTGGGTTGCGACAACGGCATCATCGCGGGACGTCTGTTGGATGAAGGATTTGACGTTTATGGGCTCGATGCCTCGGCAAGTGGCATAGGCATAGCCAACGGTCGATATCCGGGGCGCTTCTTCGTTCAGGATATTTCAACCGAGGTACTTCCTGCTGGACTTGCGCATCTTGAATTTGATTTGATTATCTCCACTGAGGTGATCGACCATCTTTATGCTCCACGTGCTTACATGAAGCTCATTCAGAATGTCCTGGGTAAGCAGTGGGGGGATGTGATTATTTCCACTCCTTATCATGGTTATCTGAAAAACCTTGTGATGGCCATGACAAACAAGATGGATAGCCACTTCACTGTCCTGTGGGATGGCGGCCATATCAAGTTCTGGTCAAGAGGCACATTAACCAGGCTGTTGAACGAGTTTGGTTTCAGGACGGCCAGATTCAAGGGCAGTGGACGCCTGCCCTACTTGTGGAAGAGCATGTTTATCCGCGCCACACTTGATGGGAAATAAACCGCAGATGAAAGTCTGCATCGTTTCTTCCTGCGGCGGCCACCTGACCGAAGTGCGTTGTCTGCTTCCGGCTTATCGCGATCTTTCGCATTTTTATGTGCTGAACGACAAGGCGCTGCTGCCCGATGACATGCAGGGCAAAACTTTTTTCATTGCTCATTCGGAACGGGACTGGAAGTTTTTGCTTAACCTGTGGGAAGCATTTGTGATCTTGCGCCGGGAGCGACCAACGGTGATTCTGAGCACCGGTGCCGGTCCGGTAGTGCCATTCGCGTTGATTGGACGGTTTTTGTTCGGGATCCGAGTGGTTTTTGTTGAAACCATAACTCGTATCGCCAGGCCTTCGATGACCGGGCGCATCATGTACTGGCTGGCACATGATTTCTTTTACCAGTGGAAATCCTTGCGCGCGTACTTCCCGAAGGGGACCTATGGGGGCCCGCTGCTTTGAGCACCTTCGTTTCGGTTGGCAATGCGACACAGTCTTTCCATCGGCTGCTTGATGCGGTGTGCGAACTGGCCCATCAACTGCCACAGCCTGTTTTTGTTCAGTATGGGTCGGCGCAGGATTTCAGTTGCCCTAGTTGTCACGCTGTCGCCTTTATGGATATGCAGGCATTCGAGCGACAGGTTGCCGAGGCGGAGTTGCTGATCCTGCATGCAGGAGCGGGATCTGTAATTCACGCCGTGCGGGCGGGCAAAGTGCCAGTGGTCATGCCCAGGCGTGCACACCTTGGGGAGCATGTTGACGATCACCAACTGGAATTCGCCCGGGAGCTTCACGCTGCGGGAAAAGTGGTGATGTGCCAGGATGCCAGCAAACTTGCGGATGCCGTGGCCGAGGCTCTTGAGCGCCAGCGGCAAAATCTCAATACCACAGGCGAGCCGGCATTGGTCGGGATGGTGCGTGCAGTAATGCATGGCCAGGGGTCTTGCTGAAGTCTTTATCAAGGTGGACAAGGCAGTAAGTGGCTCACCCCCCCCCCCAGCAGATAAAATTGCGTCCGCATATTCAACAGGGATTCTCTTTTGACCTTCATTCTTGGCATCAACGCCTTTCACGGCGACTCTTCCGCCTGCCTGGTGCGCGACGGCGTGCTGGTGGCGGCGGCGGAAGAGGAGCGTTTCCGCCGCATCAAGCACTGGGCGGGTTTCCCATCCGAGTCGATCAAATACTGCCTGGCCGAGGCGGGCATTTCGCTGGCCGACGTGGCGCATGTGGCGATCAACCAGGATTCGCGCGCGAGTCTGGGCCGCAAGATTCTCTATACGCTGACGAACCTGCCGAGTCCCGCGCTGGTACTCGACCGGCTGCGCAACAAGTCGAAGCGCGACAGCCTGCAGACCCATCTGGCGAAGGCGTTCCCGGGGCAGTCATTCAAAGGCCAGGCGCATGCGGTGGAGCATCACCTGGCGCATTTGTCGTCGGCGTTTCACGTGTCGCCGTTCGAGGAGGCGGTGGCGGTATCGGTGGACGGTTTCGGCGACTTTTCCAGCGCGGCCTGGGGCGTGGGACGGGGAACCGACATCGAGGTGGAAGGACGGGTGCATTTCCCGCATTCGCTGGGGATTTTTTATCAGGCGCTGACGCAGTTCGTGGGCTTTCCGCATTACGGCGACGAATACAAGGTGATGGGGCTGGCGCCTTACGGCGAGCCGAA
>Ga0209254_10001140_pt1 | contig 23447 bp, 21 predicted proteins | sample FrelakmetDIP11DI_FD_187148 | JGI IMG/M metagenome (GOLD analysis project Ga0209254, IMG submission 187148) | Freshwater lake sediment microbial communities from the University of Notre Dame, USA, for methane emissions studies - DIP11 DI (SPAdes)... | ecosystem: Environmental > Aquatic >...
TGGCGTCCCCACGGGGATTCGAACCCCGGTTACCGCCGTGAAAGGGCGATGTCCTAGGCCTCTAGACGATGGGGACGGGGAAGGACCGCGTCTTGTTCTTCGCGTCGGGTCGGGCTGGTGGAGGTAAGCGGGATCGAACCGCTGACCTCTTGCATGCCATGCAAGCGCTCTCCCAGCTGAGCTATACCCCCAACCGAACGCGAAAGTATATCGGCGAGGGCAGGGCCTGTAAAGAAACGGGGCGATCGCGCCCCGGCAGCCGGGTCCACCGACCGCGTGCAAGGGCGGGCTCCGGCGACCGGCTCCCTCGCCATGTGACCTCGCGCCGCGCGGGACGCAGCGCGTTGCGCCGATCCGCTTTGACGCCGACGGCGTCCGCGCACGCGCGGCGCTTGCGAAGCGCGTCGAACCGCGCGACGATGCGGGTGCCGACGCTTGGAACGAAGCCGCACGAAAGCGTCAACAATTTCTGAAAGACGACCGTGAAAAGTGCAGCGAGAATGAACACGCAATCCCAGGGAGGCCAAGTAATGAACACCATCAGCCTGACCCTCAGCCAGGTGCGCGGCATTCTCGAGCGCGGCCTCACCTCCCCGCACGAGAGCGTCAGGCTGCTCGTGCTGCACGAGTCGGAGCAGGTCGTGCGCCGCATGTTGCTCGCGCGGGGCACCGCTGCGGAGACCGCCAGCAACGTCGCGCTGCGCCTCGTCGAGCGCTGGGTGCAGGCGATGCGCAACCGCATCCCCGACGCGCGTCGCGAGAGCAAATAGCGCGGGCGCGCTCGAGCGCCCACTGCGGCGTCTCGGGCGCCGCTCAATCCAGCCGGTAGTCCACGTACAGAGAGTCCTTCACCGGGTCCACCGAGACCCGCGCGAGGAAGCCTTTGTCGGTCGAGGGCCGACGTGGGTCCCCGGCCGCGGGGCCCTTGCCGTCGGAGCGGATGATCCGCTTCTCGGTCTTCTCGACCAGCGCCGGATAGAGCACGGGCGCGGGCATCTCCCACCGCTTCGTGTCGTTCGCGAACGCCTGGTTCACCGGGATCGCCGCGACGAGCCCCGGGTGCGTCATGGCTTCGAGCCCGCCGTCCTTGAGGGTGGCGTTGTGGCTGCCGTGGTGCCCGACCTTGTAGAACACCGTCTGCGCGAGCAGGTCGCGCGAGCGCACCACCTTCTCGCCGTCCGCGCCCTTGACCTTGAACGCGAGCGACTGCCACGACAGCCAGTTCCCCACCTGCGCGTCCGCCGCGAACAGCAGCACCTCACCGCTGTCGACGAGCTCGAACGCGAGCACCATCGAGAGGTTGTTGATCACGTTGTCGAGCTGCAGCGCCAGCTCTTCGGCCGACAGCAGCCAGGCTTCGTCGATCTTGCGCCACTGCTCGTCGCGCGCGACGTAGCGGCGCGCGACGTCCGCGAGCGCCGGGTTCTTCGCCGCGGCGCGCGCCGGCCACAGCAGCGTCGCGTCGAACGGCCGGCTGCGCGCCTCCGCGGCCTTCGCCTCGCGATCGTCGCCCGCGGCGCGCGCGAGGAGTGCGGCGTAGAAGCCGGCGTCGGCGCCGAGGCCGTACATCTCCGAGCCGACCTTGCCGAGCATCTTGCCGAGCAGCTTCTGGTCGCGCGGTGGGCCGAGCACGTACACGCGCACGCCGGGCAGCCATTTCGGCGCGATAAGCGCACCGGGCTCGAGGTAGGCCGGCGTTGTGACGAGCTTGCGCAGGACGTCGAGGGCGGCTTCCGTGCTGCGTCCGCCGCTCGCGCCGAGCGGTCCGTGAAACGCCAGCAGCTGCGCGATCGCGTCGGCGCGTTCACGCAGCTCCGGCGAGTCCGCGGCCGCGAGCTGGGCGAGCGCGCGGTCGATCGCCGCGAGCTGCAGCGCGCGCTTCTCCTTGCCGGCGCGTGCCGCAGGGTCGCGCGGGTTCTCGGCCCACGAGAGCCATACTTCGTCGGTCTTCAGCTGCTTCTGGAAGATTTCCTGCGCATCGATGAAGCCCGAAAGGTGATCCCAGTGCGGATGGGTGCCGACGATGGCGTTGACCTGCCCCTGCGTCTCCGCGGCGACGTTGCTCGCGACGCGCTGCATCCATTGCTTGCTGTCGGGCGAGCCGAGCAGCAGGCCGCAGTCGATGAGGATGTGCGCGGGCCCGGCCCCGGTCGCGAACGTGAGCAGGAAGGCGTCGCCCACGCCCTGCCGGTACATGCGGATGCGAACGCGCGGCAGGCCCGTGGTCGCGCCTGCCGGCGGCTTCGGGCCTCCGCCTGTCGCGGTCGAGGACGGCGAAGCCGGCTTCTTGCGTCCCGCCGACGTGCCGGTCTTGCGACCGGTGCCGGCCGCTTTCTTCGCCGCGGGTCTAGCCACCGGCCGCCTCCGGCGCGAGGCCGTGCAGGAGCGCGAGCGTGCGCGAGGTGTCGAGCGCGTTCACGTGACCGAGGTAGAGGCCGACCAGCCCCGAGCGCGCCTCGAGTTGGAACGTGCGCTCCTCGTCGAGGCGCGTGCCCGACAGGAGGTTCTTGCTGACGACGAAGTCGACCTCGCACGAGCGCACGTCGACGACGATCGTGCAGCCCCCGCGGAAGGTGAAGGGGCGCTCGTCCTCGTGCGCGACGCGCCGCTCCTGGACGATCGAGATGAGCGCGCGCGGCACGCCGGTGCTGTCTGCGGTCGCCTTGCGCGTGAACTGAAGTGCGCGCACGGTGAACTGCGGATGGCCCTGGCGCAGGTCGAGGCCCATCTCGAACCCGAGCGCGCGGCGCTTGCCCTCGGGCAGGGAAGCAAGGAAGCGCGTGATGGCCACGTGCAGGGCGCGCCGCCACTCCTGCTGCCGCAGGAAGATCTCGCGCCGCGGGTCACGCGCCCTCGGGTTGTCCAGATAGATACACTGGTTGTAGGGCGCCTGCAGCTCGGCGAGGCGCGGCTCGAGGATCTTCTGCACGGCCGGACCCGGCCTGCCCCAGACCAGGTTGTCCACCGAGAGCGATCGCAGGCCTTTGGGATAGATGCCGCGGGCGCGGAACGCTTCGACGAAGGCGATGCGATAGCCGTAGCGGTCCTGCGGCACGACGGCGAAGTCCGCGGTGATGAGCGCCCGGAGGTAGTCGCCGAAGGTGAGATCGACCGGCGGGCAGTAGTCGAGCGCGCGGATGCAGATGGTGAGCACGTGGCTCGCGGCCTTCGCCGCCTCGTCCGCGAGACGCGCGACGAGGTCGGGGTGCAGCGCGCCGGCGGGCAGCACGCCGCTGCCGCCCGTGGCAATGCGCAGCAGGTCAGCCGTACGCCGGTCGTAGATGCGGAGGAACGCGTCGAAGACCGCGGCGACGAGGATCGCGCCGCGGTCGTGCGGCTCGCGCACGCGCTCGAGCGCGGTCGGGTCGGGCTTGAGCGGCGCCCAGGCGCCGGTCTTCGGATCCACGGCGCCGATCGCGCTGCGCAGGGCCCCGTAGCGTCCCGTCGCCTCGCCGAACTGCACCGCGAGCTCGCCGAGGAGGTTGCGCGTGCGCAGGTCGCCGCGCGCCTTGCCGATCTGCTGCGCGAGCGCCGCGGGCATCGAGAAGTGCTGGAACAGCGCCACGAGGTCCGAGAAACTCTCGTGGAACGCGAGCGAGTCGACGTTGCTCGCATAGAGCAGCGAAGGGTGCACGCCATCCAGGATCGCGTGGGTGGTCTCGTGCGCGACGATGTCCTGCGACAGGCAGGTGAAGACGATGCCGCGCGGGTAGATCCGACCGGGGTCGTAGTCGGCGGCGGGGAAGTAGCCGAAGAGGAGCGCCTTGCGCGCCGGGTCGTAGTAGGCGTTCTGCTGCCGCAGCGCGTGCGGGTAGATGCGCAGGCGACCGACGTAGCTCTCGACGTCGCGCCCCGCGGCATGCGGCGCCCACAGGACCCGGCGACCCAGCGCGTGCTCGAAGCGCTCGATCGTCGTCATCGCGACCGCGTACACCATCTGCTGATGGAACTGCGGGTTCGCTTCCGACGGCGCCAGCCCGTCCTGCGCGAGCAACGCCTGCTCGTTCAGGTCGACGGGAGGATAGAAGCCGTCCGAGGCAGGGTCGTAGTCGATGACGTCGATATAGTCGCCGCACGGGCCGGGCGCGAGGTCGCGCTCCCAGCGCACGTCGTAGAGGATCTCGTTGATGCCGGCCGACTCGAGCTCGGTCGAGAGCTGCGGATCGAAGGCGTAGCCGCGCAGCGCGCGGCGCGCGGGCGGCGCATGCTCGGCCAGGCGTGAACGCCTCGCTCCGGCAGCGCTCTGGCGCTCGGCTTTCCCCGTGCTTTGCTGCATCGACCGTCTTCTCCGGGCGCGATCGCTGTCCCGAAGATATGCCAGTTCGCCGGCGAAGGCGATAGTCTCGACGGCCTATTCATCAGGCGGCGAGGGGAGGCCCTCACATGCGCGCCGCCGAGCCATCGCTCGCGGCCGTCGACGCCCGAGCTCGCGAGAGCGATCGTTGACGACAGCCTAGAGAGGCCCGTCGTCGCAGAGAGCTTGTTACGGAGACCTGCCCCGGCGCGAGCGGCAACCCGAGCTTCCGAGCCCGAAGGAAGGTTTGGAGAACGGCCGGATGCTGCAGACGCAGATCCGGCTGCTCAAGGAAGCATGCGCCGAGATGCCCGCCGAGCAGCGGGAAGCGATCGTGGAGGAGGAGTCAAAGCTCGTGGAAGCGGCGTTCGCGCGATTTCTCGTCTGGCTCGCGGACCCCTGAGCGAGAACCGCAGCCCTCGTGGCCTGCGTAGCGGCCGCGGACCGGCAATGCGGTCGGTCCGCGGCCGCCGAGATAGGGCTACTGCTTCACGACCCAGGACGTGCACCAGCCGGCGGCGGGCACGAGGCCCTGGAGCACGGTGCAGTTGCCGTCCTTGCCGGCGGTCTTCACGGCGTAGAAGTTGCAGTTGTCGCAGCGTGCCTTGGCGTCCTTGCGCAGCGTCGACTTCGCTGCGTCGTGAACGAAGTTGAGTGCCTTCGCCGTCGGGGCCGATTCGCTGACATAGGTCTGCGCGTGCGCGGCACCGGCGAGCAGCGTGTTCGCGAGCGGCGCGGCGGCGACGCCGGCGATGGCGATCTTGATGAAGCGGCGGCGGGCGGGCTGGTCGTTCTGCACGGGTGTCTCCTTGGTCTTCGCTGGCTCTGGGGAGGGCGCGGGCGGTGGGAGCCCATGCCCGCGTTGCGGCGAATCTACTGCATCCTCGGCCGGGTCGCCTACCCCTTGCCGAGCAGCCGCCGCGCGGTCGCGACCACGTTCTCCGGCTCGAAGCCGAAGTGCTGCTGCAGCGCCTTGTACGGAGCGGAGGCGCCGAAGGTTTCCATGCCGATCACCGCGCCCTTTCTGCCGACATAGCGCTCCCAGCCGAAGGTCGAGGCCTGCTCGATGGCGATGCGTACCTCGACCTCGGGCAGCAGCACGTCGTCGCGGTACTCCTGCGGCTGCTGCTCGAACAGATCCCATGACGGCATGGAGACAACGCGCGAACGGACACCGGCGTTGACGAGCTGCTCGTGCGACTGCACGGCAAGGCTCACCTCGCCGCCGCTCGCGATGAGGATGATTTCCGGCTTGCCGCCGGGCGCGTCCGCGAGCACGTAGGCGCCGCGCGCGACGCCGGAGGCAGCGGCGTACTTGCTGCGGTCGAGCGTGGGCAGCGCCTGGCGCGAGAGCACCAGGATCGCGGGGCGGTGGCGGAACGGCATGATCGTCCGGTAGGCCTCGACGACCTCGTTCGCGTCGCCGGGGCGGATCACGGTCATGCCGGGCATGGCACGCAGCGAAGCCAGCTGCTCGATCGGCTGGTGCGTCGGCCCGTCCTCGCCGTCGCCCATCGAGTCGTGGGTGAAGACGAAGATCGTCGGCAGCTCCATCAGCGCCGAGAGGCGCATCGCCGGTCGCGCGTAGTCGCTGAAGATGAAGAACGTGGCGCCGAACGCCCGCAGCTTCGTGAGCGACAGTCCGTTCACGACCGTGGCCATTGAATGCTCGCGGATGCCGAAGTGTATGTTGCGGCCCGCGGGCGTCTCGGGCTCGAGATCGCCGGCGCCCTCGAACTTGAGCGTGGTCTTGTTCGAGGAGCCGAGGTCGGCCGAGCCGCCGAGGAACCACGGGATGTTCTGCGCGAGCACGTTCAGCACCTTGCCGGACGCCTCGCGCCCCGCGATGCCCTTGGCATCCGCGGCGAAAGAGGGCAGGTTGCGCTCCCAGCCCTCGGGCAGCTCGCGCTTCTGCATCTGCTCGATCTCGCGTGCGAGATCCGGGAATTGCGCACGATAGTCGGCGAAGAGCTTCCACCACGCATCGCGCGCTGCGGCCCCCCGCGCGCCCACGCCCACGTCGAAGTGGTTGCGCACCCCCTCCGGCACGAGGAACTTCGCGTCCTCCGGCCAGTGGTAGAAGCGCTTGGTGAGCTTCACCTCCTCTTCGCCGAGCGGTTCGCCGTGCGCCTCCGGCGTGTCCTGCCGGTGCGGCGAGCCGTAGCCGATATGGCTGTCGAGGATGATCAGCGTCGGCCTGCCCCGGGTGAGCTTCGCAACGGCGAACGCGTGCCGGATGCGGCCGATGTCGTTGGCATCGCCGACGCGCAGCACGTTCCAGCCGTAGCCGAGGAAGCGCGCGGCCACGTCCTCGGTGAAGGTGATGCGCGTGTTGCCCTCGATGGTGATGTGGTTGTTGTCGTAGATCCAGCAGAGGTTGTCGAGCTGCTGGTGGCCGGCGAGCGAGGCCGCCTCGGCGCCGACGCCTTCCATGAGGCAGCCGTCGCCGCACACCGCGTAGATGCGGTAGCCGAAGACCTCGAAGCCGGGACGGTTGTAGCGCGCGGCGAGCCAGCGCTGGCCGATCGCCATGCCGACGCTCGTGGCGATGCCCTGCCCGAGCGGGCCGGTGGTCGTCTCCACGCCGGAGACGAGGTGGTACTCGGGATGGCCCGGCGCATGGCTGCCGAACTGACGGAAGCGCTTGATGTCGTCGAGCGTCACCGCGGGCTTGCCGAGGGTCTCGTACTCGGCGTTCACGGCTCGCACGCCCGTGAGGTGGAGGATCGACCAGAGCAGCATCGACGCGTGCCCGTTGGAGAGCACGAAGCGGTCGCGGTTCGGCCAGATGGGATCCTTCGGGTCGAAGCGCATGACCCGGTTCCACAGCGTGTACACCACCGGCGCTAGGGCCATCGGCGCGCCGGGGTGCCCCGACTGCGCCGCCTGCACCGCGTCGATCGTGAGCGTACGGATGGTGTTGATGGAGAGCTGGTCGAGCTCCGCGTCAGTCATTTCGGCTCTCGAGATGATGCGGGAAGGGCGCTCGGCACGGCGGCGGGCGCCGCGGCGGGCAGCGCGACGAGGATGGCGATCGACCTGGGCTGGACCCGGTAGGTGTCGCCTTCCAGCGTAGGCGCGGAGGCGGGGGGGCGGATGTCTTCGGGTGAGTCGAGCGAAGTGTCCACGAGGCGTCGCCAGGACTGTCGCCCGCCGACCGGCGCGGGCACCTGGAACTCAAGCGGCTCCCACCAAGCGTTGATCATCGCGTGCAGCACCATGCGCTCGCCGGGAAGGCGCATCGTGGCGGCGAGGCTGTGCGAATGCTCGCCCCAGTCGGGCTCCCCGAGACGCACGCCGTGCCACTCGACGAGATCCTGCTCGAGGAGCTCCGCGAGCGTGACGTCCGCGCGGTCCATCGGCAGCTCCCGGCCGACCCGCATCGCGATCATGTGGCGTGCGAAGCGGAGCACGTCGGCATGGCGATCGATCGCCGACCAGTCGAACCAGACGCTCTCGTCGTCGATGCAGTACGCGTTGTTGTTGCCGCGCTGGGTGCGGCGCACCTCGTCGCCCATGAGGATCATGGGCGTGCCGACGGCGAGCAGGTTGAGCGCGAGGAAGTTCTTCACCTGGCGGTTGCGCAGCCGCTCGATCTCGGGCTCATCGGTCGGCCCCTCGGCGCCGCAGTTCCAGCTCAGGTTCTCGTTCGAGCCATCGCGGTTCGACTCGCCGTTCGCGGCGTTGTGCTTCCCGTTGTAGGAGACCAGATCGTTGAGGGTGAAACCGTCGTGGCAGGTGACGAAGTTGACGCTCTGCTCGGGTTCGCGGTCCTCGCCGGCGTAGAGGTCGGGGCTGCCGATCAGGCGCTGCGCAAGGGAGCTGACCGAGCCGTCGTCGCCCTTGAGGAAGGCGCGCACGTCGTCGCGGAAGCAGCCGTTCCACTCCTTCCAGCGCTCGCCGGGAAAATGACCGACTTGGTAGAGCCCCGCCGCGTCCCACGCCTCGGCGATGAGCTTGACGTTGGCGAGCACCGGGTCGCACTCGATGTCGAGCAGTGTCGGCGGCGAGGCCATCGGTTTTCCCTCGGGGTCGCGGACCAGCAGCGACGCGAGGTCGAAGCGGAAGCCGTCGACGTGCATCTCGGTGACCCAGTAGCGCAGGCTGTCGAGGATCATGCGGCGGACGATCGGCTCGTTGGCGTTCAGCGAGTTGCCGCAGCCGCTGTAGTCCAGGAAGCTCCCGTCGTCGTCGAGGATGTAGTAGCAGTGGTTGGCGAAGCCGCGCCAGCTGATGGTCGCGCCGTGCGCACCGCCCTCGGCGGTGTGGTTGAACACGACGTCGAGGATCACTTCCATGCCGGCGGCATGGAGCGCCTTGACCATGTCGCGGAACTCGTCGAGCGCGGCGAGGGGCTCCTGGCGTACGCAGTAGCCGGCGTGCGGCGCGAAGAACGACACCGGCTGGTAGCCCCAGACGTTCTTCCGCCCCGCCGGGGCGTCCTGCTCGTCGAAGGCGAAGACGGGCAGCAGTTCGACCGCGGTGACGCCGAGCGCCTTGAGATAGGGGATCTTGTCGATCAGCCCCAGGTACGTGCCCCGGCGGTCGCGCGCGAGCCCTGAGTTCGGGTTGCGCGTGAAGCTGCCGACGTGCATCTCGTAGACGACCGTGCGCGTGAACGGCGTGCGCGGCGGCTTGTCGTCGCCCCAGTCGTAGCCGTGCGGATCGACGATCACGCCCTTGAGCGCCGTCGCGGTGTTGTCGCCCGGCGATCGCGTGGCGTCGCGGCTCCATCCGGTTGGCTGCGCGACGCAGCGCGCGTAGGGATCGAGCAGGACCTTCTCCGGGTCGAAGCGCAGGCCGTGCTCGGGCACGAACGGACCGAAGGCGCGGTACGCGTAGAGCTGCCCGGGACGGAGGTCCGGTACGTGCACGTGCCAGTAGTGGTGGGTGCGGTGCTCGTGTGCGTTCAGCTCGATCACGCGCGCGGGATTCGCGTCGTCCACGCAGTCGAAGAGCAGCAGGTGGACGGCCGTCGCGTGCTTCGAGAACACGCTGAAGTTGACGCCGCCGTCGACGGGGGTCGCGCCGAGCGGAAAGCTGTGGCCCCGGGTCGTCCGTCCGCCTGCCGGTCGCGGTGCTGCAGGCTCGCTCGCGTGCGGGCTCACGTCCCCACCCCTTGCTCGAGCGCCGCGACCTTGCCGAGGCGCCGCAGGTGCCGGTCGGCGGTACTGTACTGCGCGGCGAGATAGGTCTGCACGAGGTCCCACGCCACCTCCGGCCCGACGGTCCGGCCGCCCATGCAAAGGATGTTCATGTGATCGTCCTCCACGCCCTGTTTCGCCGAGAAGTGATCGTGGATCAGCGCCGCGCGGACCCCCCCGACCTTGTTGGCGCACACCGACGCGCCGACGCCGCTGCCGCAGATCGCGATGCCGCGCTCGACCTCGCCCGCGACGACCGCTCGCGCGAGCGGCACGACGAAGTCGGGATAGTCGTCGCCGGGCTGCAGTGCGTTCGCGCCGAAGTCGACGACTTCGTGACCGGCCGCCTGCAGCCGCTCGACGAGCGCCTGCTTGAGCCCGAATCCGCCGTGGTCGGTGGCAATGCCTACGCGCATGTCCTGATCCCTGCGCGGCTCTCGCCGCGCTTCGCACCTCGTGAGCTCATTCGGGCTTGTCGATCATCAACTGCCTTGCGGCCGCCCGGTCCGCGATCACCGTGGCCTGCGCTCGGCTCACGCGCCCGGCGGGGATCGAGGTGTCGCCCGCCTGCAGCCGCTTGAGCACGCCCGCTTTCTCGTCGCCCGTGACGACGAAGAGGATGCGGCGCGCGCGGTTGATCGCCGGGTAGGTGAGCGTCATCCGCAGGTGCTGCTGGTACGGCCCGGAGAGGGCGACGTCCGCGTCGGTGATCGCGAGCGAAGCATCGCCGGGAACGAGAGAGGCGGTGTGCCCGTCGCCGCCGAGCCCGAGATGCACGAAGTCGAACCGCGGCGGGTCGCCGGCGGCGGCGCGGATCTCGGCCGCGTACTGCTTCGCCGCGGCGTTGAGGTCGCCGGCGCCGACCGGCATGGGGTGGACGTTGGCGGAGAGGAGCGGCGCGTAGGCGAGGAGCGATGACTGCAGGTGCGTGTAGTTGCGGTCGGGGTCGCCGTCGGGCGCGACGCGCTCGTCGACCTGGAAGAGGTGGATGTCCGACCACGGCAGGTCGAGCCGCGCGAGCTCGCGCAGCATGACCCACGGCGTGCGGCCCCCGCTCACCGCGACCACGAACCGTCCGCGCGCCGCGACGGCGGCGACCGCTTCGGCGGCGATGCGCTTCGCCGCTGCGGCAGCGACCGCATCGGCATCCGGGAGTATTTCGACCTCCAGCAGCTGGGCGGCCATCAGCTCGTCACCTTCGGGTTCACCCAGCCGCCGGGCGGCATGACGCTGGCATCGGTCTCGGCAGGCCCCCAAGTGCCCGGCGCGTACTCGTGCGCCGGCGTCATCGCCTTAAGCACCGGGTCGACGACGCGCCACGCCTCCTCGACGTAGTCCTCGCGCGCGAAGAGCGTGCGGTCGCCCGCCATCGCGTCGCCGAGCACGCGCTCGTAGGCGTCCATGTCGTTCGGGCCGGCGTGGCGTGCCGCGAGCAGCTCCACCTGCGTCCCGATCATCCGCTCCGCGGGGTCGTTCACCGTCAGCCCGAAAGCGATGTCGTTCTCGGGGCTGACGCGGAAGCGGAAGTAGTTCGCGTCGGCGTTGCAGGTCGGGAAGACGACGGGCGGCTTGCGCAGCCGCACGACGATCTCGGTGCATGTGGTCGCCAGCGACTTGCCGGCGCGGATGTAGAACGGCACGCCCTGCCAGCGCCAGGAGTCGACGTCCAGGCGCACGGCGGCGAAGGTCTCGGTCTGCGAGTCGGCCTTCACGCCCGGCTCCTTGCGGTAGCCCGCGAACTGGCCGCGCACGATGTCCTCGGGCCGGATCTCGGGCATCGCCTTCAGCACCTTCACCTTCTCGTCGCGGATCGACTCGCTGTCGGTGCGCACCGGGGGCTCCATCGCCAGGTTGGCGAGCACCTGGAAGAGATGGTTCTGGACGACGTCGCGCACGGTGCCGACGCCGTCGTAGAACGCGCCTCGGCCCTGCACGCCGAAGCTCTCCGCCATCGTGATCTGCACGCTCTCGACGTGCGTGCGGTTCCAGAACGACTCGAGGATCGCGTTCTCGAACCGGAAGAAGAGCATGTTGTGGACCGGCTTCTTCCCCAGGTAGTGGTCGATGCGGAAGATGTGCTCCTCGTCGAAGTGCTGGAGCAGGATCGCGTTCAGCTTGCGTGCCGACTCGAGATCGCGGCCGAACGGCTTCTCGACCACCACGCGCGCACCGTCGGTGCAGCCCGCCTTGGCGAGCTGCTCGACCACGAGGCCGAAGGCGGCCGGCGGGATCGCGAGGTAGTGCGCGGGGTGCTTCGCCGCGCCGAGCTGCCGGCGCAGTTCCTGGAACGTCGCCGCGTCGGCGTAGTCGCCGTCGACGTAGCGAAGTAGCGTCATCAGCTTCGCGAAAGCCTCGGCGTGCAGGCCGCCATGCTTCTCGACGCTGTCCCTGGCACGCGCCTTGAGCTGGTCGAGGTTCCAGCCCGCCTTCGCGACGCCGATCACCGGCACGTCGAGATGCCCGCGCGCCACCATCGACTGCAGCGAGGGGAAGATCTTCTTGTAGGCGAGATCACCCGTCGCACCGAAGAAGACGAGGGCGTCGGAATGGAGTTCGTTCATCGGTGCTCTCTCTCGGTACTGCGCGGCCGCCGCCGACTTGGCGACCGGGTGGCGAGCCGGCTGACGCGGGCGCCGCCGGCTCGGGCGACGCGCCGCTACTTCGCAGGCTTTTCCTCGTGACCGCCGAACTCGTAGCGCATCGCGGACAGCAGCTTGTCCTGGAAGTCGGCCGCGCCGCGCGAGCTGAAACGTTCGTAGAGGGCCGTGGTGAGCACGGGCGTCGGCACCCCCTCGTCGATGCCGGCCTTGATCGTCCAGCGGCCCTCGCCCGAATCGGACACGCGTCCCGCGAAGGCGCCGAGCTGAGGGTCCTTGAGCAGCGCGATCGCCGTGAGGTCGAGGAGCCACGAGGCGATCACGCTGCCGCGGCGCCAGACCTCCGCAATGTCGGCGAGGTTCAGGTCGTACTGGTAGTGCTCGGGGTCGCGGAGCGGCGTCGTCTCGGCGTCGATGTCGTGCTTCTCCTTGCCGATGTTTGCGTGCCGCAGCACGTTCAGCCCCTCGGCATACGCCGCCATGATGCCGTACTCGATGCCGTTGTGGACCATCTTCACGAAGTGGCCGGCGCCGTTCGGCCCGCAATGCAGGTAGCCCTGCTCCGACGTGCCCTTCGCCTTCTCGCGGCCCGGGGTGCGGTCGATGCTGCCGATCCCGGGCGCGAGCGTCGCGAACACCGGGTCGAGGTGCTTCACGATCGGCTCCTCGCCGCCGATCATCATGCAGTAGCCGCGCTCGAGGCCCCACACGCCGCCGCTCGTGCCGACGTCGACGTAGTGGATGGCTTTCGGGGCGAGCGCCTTCGCGCGGCGGATGTCGTCCTGATAGAAAGAGTTGCCGCCGTCGATGAGGATGTCGCCCTTCTCGAGCAGCGGCTCGAGCTTCGCGATCGTCTCGTCGACCACCGCGGCGGGCACCATCAGCCACACCGCACGCGGCTTGGCGAGCTTCTTCACGAAGTCCTCGAGGGAGGACGCGCCGATCGCTTTCTCCCTGGCGAGCGCCTCGACCGCCTTCGGGAAGGCGTCGAACACGACGCACTCGTGTCCCTGCTTCATGAGACGGCGCACCATGTTCGCGCCCATCCGGCCGAGGCCGATCATTCCGAGTTGCATGGGGTTTCTCCTATTCTGTGGTGGGGAGGCGGGTCAGCTCGCTGGCGTCGTGCGCGCGCCCTCCAGCGCCTCGCGCAGACGGCGCATCGACGCGGTGACGCCCTCCGCTTCGCCGAACACGGCGGTGCCGGCGACGAACACGTTCGCGCCTGCGGCTGCCGCGCGCGGCGCGGTGTCGTGGTCGATACCGCCGTCCACCTCGATGTCCACGCCCGGCTTGATGCGGTCGATCATGGCCCGCACGTGGCCGACCTTGGGCAGCACGGTGTCGAGGAAGTGCTGGTGGCCGAAGCCCGGGTTCACCGTCATCACCAGCACCTGGTCGACGTCGACGAGGATCTCCTCGAGCACCGCGGCGGGCGTGGCGGGGTTGATCACCACACCGACCCGCTTCACCAGCGACTTCGCTCGTTGCACCGTGCGATGCAGGTTGGCGTTCCCTTCCCAATGCACGAGCAGGGCGTCGGCGCCCGCCTTCGCGAAGGCCTCCATGTACGCGTCCGGGTCGGTGATCATGAGATGGGCTTCGAGCGGCAGCTTCGTCACTGGCCGCAGCGACTTGACGATCGCCGGCCCCACCGACAGGTTGGGCACGAAGTGCCCGTCCATGACGTCGACGTGGATGCGGTCGGCTCCGGCCTCCTCGGCCTCGCGAACCTGATCGCCGAGTCTGGCGAAATCCGCGGCCAGGATCGAGGGCGCGATCGCCAAACCGGGTCGAGGCGCTGCTGCAGCCTTCATGTCCATCTCTCTTGCGTGCGCGAGCGCTGCGCCGCGGCCCCCGGCTGGGGCGCGGCGCGACCGGGGGGAGCCTCGCCGGGCTTACGCGGCGCCCTTGAGCCTGCGGAAGCGGCGGATGAGCGCGTTCGTGGAGCTGTCGTGCGCGAGCTTCGGCTCCGGGCCCTCGAGCTCGGGCGCGATGCGCTTCGCAAGCACCTTCCCGAGCTCGACGCCCCACTGGTCGAACGAGTCGATGTGCCAGATCGCGCCCTGTGTGAACACGTTGTGCTCGTAGAGCGCGACCAGCTTGCCCAGCGTTGCGGGCGTCAGCCGCTCGGCGAGGATCGTGTTCGACGGCCGGTTGCCCGAGAACGTCTTGTGCGGCACCAGCCACTCCGGGACGTTCTCGGCACGCAACTCCTCGGGCGTCTTGCCGAACGCGAGCGCCTCGCCCTGCGCGAACACGTTCGCCATCAGCAGGTCGTGGTGGTTGCCGAGCGGGTTGAGCGTCTGGCCGAAGCCGATGAAGTCGCACGGGATCAGCCGCGTGCCCTGGTGGATGAGCTGATAGAACGAGTGCTGACCGTTCGTGCCCGGCTCGCCCCAATAGACGGGGCTCGTGTCGGTCCCCACCGGCCGGCCGTCGAGGGTCACGGACTTGCCGTTGCTCTCCATCGTGAGCTGCTGGAGGTACGCGGGGAAGCGCTTGAGGTACTGGTCGTAGGGCAGCACAGCGAGCGACTGGACGCCGAAGAAGTCCGCGTACCAGACGGTGAGCAGCCCGAGCAGTATCGGCAGGTTCTGCGCGAACGGCGCGGTGCGGAAGTGCTCGTCCATGGCGTGGAAGCCGGCGAGCATGTCGCGGAAGCCCTCGGGGCCGATGGCGAGCATGGTCGAGAGGCCGATCGCGGAGTCCATCGAGTAGCGGCCGCCGACCCAGTCCCAGAAGCCGAACATGTTCGCGGTGTCGATGCCGAACTTCGACACCTCCTGGGCGTTGGTCGAGACCGCGACGAAGTGCTTCGCCACCGATTTCGGGTCGCCGCCCAGCGTGCCGAGCAGCCAGTCGCGCGCGGTGTGCGCGTTGGTCATCGTCTCGAGCGTCGTGAACGTCTTCGAGGCGACGATGAAGAGCGTCTCGGCGGCGTCGAGGTCATGGACCGCCTCGGCGAAGTCGGTGCCGTCGACGTTCGACACGAACCGGAACGTCATGTCGCGCCGGCTGTAGTGCCTGAGCGCCTCGTAGGCCATCACCGGCCCGAGGTCGGAGCCGCCGATGCCGACGTTGACGACGTTCCTGATCGGCTTGCCGGTGTGGCCCTTCCACTCGCCGGAGCGCACCCGGTTCGAGAACGCCGTCATCTTGTCGAGCACCTCGTGCACGTGCGGCACGACGTTCTCGCCGTCGACGACGATGGAGGCCCCCTTCGGCGCGCGGAGCGCGACGTGCAGCACCGCGCGCTCCTCGGACACGTTGATCTTCTCGCCGCGGAACATCGCGTCGATGCGCTCGCGCACCCCCGACTGCTCGGCGAGCTGCACGAGGAGTTTCAGCGTCTCGTCGGTGACGCGGTTCTTAGAGTAGTCGAGGTAGAGGCCGACCGCTTCGAGCGAAAGCCGCTCGCCGCGCTTCGGGTCGTCGGCGAAGAGCTTGCGCAGGTGCAGCGGCGCGACGGTCGGCTGATGCGCGGCGAGGGCCTTCCAAGCGGGCCGCTCGGTGAGGGGGAGGAGGGTGGTCATGGATCGGATTCCTGTAGTAGTGCTGCTGCCGTCGCCGCGGTCAGGCGCCGGGCTTCAGCGCCGGCGACGGGCGACGGCCCGTGGCCAAGCCCTTCCGCGATGCGCTTCGCCGCGGTCGGGGCGATTTCTCACCATTCGTTCGCGCGCGCAGAGAGTTCCTCTGCCGGCCCGCTTCGGCGTCGTCGTCGTTCGCAGGCGGGGCCTTCGCGGCGGGGCGGTCCTGCGCGGTCGTGCCGGGTTCCCAAAGGCGGAAGCCGCCGGTGAAGGCATTGGCATTGTCGCCGAGGCGGCACTTCGGCGGCAGCTTCTTGAGATGCTTCGCGTTGCCGCCGCCGAGGACGATGTCGTCGGGCTCGAGCGCGGCAGCGAGCCGCTCGATCACGTCGCCGACGCGCTCGCGCCATTTCTTCTTGCCGAAGCGCTCGAAACCGCGCAGGCCGACGTAGTCCTCGTAGGTCGCCTTGCGATAGGGCAGGTGGCCGAGCTCCATCGGTTCGACGATGCCGTCGGCGATCAGCGCCGTGCCGAGGCCGGTGCCGAAGCCGAGGAAGAGCATCTTCCCGCCGCGATAGCTGCCGAGCGCCTGCATGGTGGCGTCGTTGACGATCCTCACCGGGCAGCCGAACGCCTTGCCGTAATCGAAGCCGACCCAGCCCGGCGAGAGATTGTGCGGCTCGGCGATCGGCCGATTCGCGAGCACCGGTCCCGGGTAGCCCATGGCGACGCGGTCGAAGGCCCAGCCGGTCGCGAGCGCCTTCACCTGCCGCACCATCTGGGCGGGCGTCAGCGTCGGGCCGGACGGGAATTCGCGCCTCTGCGTCTCGCCCGTCGCGAGGATCTTCACGTGCGTGCCGCCGATGTCGATCGCGAGCACTTTCAAGTCCGGTCCCCCGTGTTCTGGTTCGTTCGCAGCACTATTGAGAGAGCTTTCCGTAAGTGCGTGACAGCCCAGCCCTCACCCCCGCCCTTCTCCCGCATGAGCGGGAGAGGGGAGCGTCGTGACGAATGCGGCTGTCAGCCGGTTTCGTAATCTTCATTACGCGGCCTTCAGCGCGCCGGACTTGCCGGCGAGTCCGTCCATCAGCTCGTTCCAGGATTTCACGAATGCCTCCGCGCCGTCGTTCTGGAGCTTCGCGGCCAGCGCGTCGAGATCGACGCCGGAAGCGGCGAAGCGGGCGAGCACCGCTTCAGCGTCGCCGCCGTCGCGCGTCACGAGCGTCGCCATCTGCCCGTGTTGGGCATACGCCTTCAGCGTGTTCTCCGGCATCGTGTTGACGGTGAGCGGCGCGGCGAGATTCTCGACGTAGAGGACATCGGAGGCGTGCGGGTCCTTCGTGCCGGTGCTGGCGAAGAGCAGGCGCTGCGCGCGCGCGCCGTAGTTGAAGACGCGCAGCCAGCGTGGCGACTGGATGAGCTCGCAATAGGCGTTGTACGCCTGCTTGCCGATCGCGATGCCGAGCTTGTCCTTCAGCTCGGGCGCCACGCTGTTCTCCACGGCGACGTCCCAGCGGCTGAGGAAGAGCGAGGCGACCGAGCCGACCACCGGGTTGAGGCCGGCGGCGATCCGCCGCTCGATGCCGCGCAGGTAGGCCTCCGCCGCGGCGACGTAGTGCGCGCGCGAGAAGAGCAGCGTGACGTTGACCGGGATGCCGGCGAAGATCGCCTCCTCGATCGCGGGCAGGCCCTCGCGGGTGCCGGGGATCTTGATGAAGAGGTTCGGACGTCCGGCACGCGCATGCAGCTCCTTCGCTTCGGCGACCGTGCTCTTGGTGTCGTGGGCGAGGAGCGGCGAGACCTCGAGCGAAACCCAGCCGTCCACGCCCGCGGTGCGGTCGTGCACCGGGCGGAACAGGTCGGCGGCCGCCGTGATGTCCTCCAGCGCGAGCGCGAAGAACAGGGCCTCGCCCGACTTGCCCGCCTTCATCTTCTCGCGGATGCCGTCGTCGTAGGCCGCGCTGTTCTTGAGCGCGTGCTCGAAGATGGTCGGGTTCGACGTGAGCCCGGTGATGCCGAGCTCGTCGATGTAGCGCTTGAGCGTGCCGATCCTCAGCAGGTCGCGGGTGATGTTGTCGAGCCAGAGGCTCTGGCCGGCGTCGTGCAGGGCTTGGGTGGGATTCATGCGCTGGCCTTCAAGGGACTGGGGGTGGACCGCCCGCCGATCAGTGCCGGCAGGTCGAGTTTCAGGAGGTCGGCGATGTGGTCGACCGCGAGGTCGGGCGCTGGTTCCGCAGCCTGTGCGCCCGCCGCTGCGGCGAACTGGCCCTGCCGCGGGAGCACGGTGAACACGCGCTCGCCCCAGTGCCGCTTGACGGCGGCGAGGATGCCCGGCTTGTCGTCGACGAGCACGTAGCGTTCCGCGGGATAGCGCCGTTCGACATCGGGGAGCGACTTCTCCTTGTGGATGTAGACGAGGACGCGACCCTCGACGGCAGCGCCGATCCCGGACCGCTGGACCTTGCGCGGCTGGAACACGACGTCGCCGTCGGTCAGGATCACGGTGGGGCCGAACCGCGCGAGATGCCGCAGGACGTCGAGCGCGCCGGGGTAGAGGCGCTCCGCGAACGGGAAGTCGACGAGCCACGACGCCACTGCGAGGAGCTCGATGTGCTCGGGGCGCCCGTCGCGATAGCGCTGGAGCGCACCGAGGTAGTCGCGGTAGCCGAGGTCGACGAAGAGCTGCTCCTGGATCGCCCAGTAACGGTCGCGCGCCTCGGCACCGTAGCGCTCGCCGAGGTGCGCCTGCATGTCGGCACGGATGCGGTCGTTGTCGAGGAGCGTGTTGTCCACGTCGACGAGGAAGACGAGGTCGTGCTTGCGGGGCGAGTCGCCGGTCATCGCTCGGAATCGTTCACCGCAAAGGCGCAAAGGACGCGAAGGTGCGCAGACAAGGTATCGGGCTGATCACGTTGCGCGACTACCGAGAGATACCCGAAATCCACGGCTGTCATGGCCACTCGCGATCCTCATCTCTTCGCGTTCCTTTGCGTCCTTCGCGTCTTTGCGGTGAAGTTCTTCCCTTTTCGCCTCACCCCAACGCCGCATTCACGATCTGCTGCGCCTCCGCCACGATCGCCTCGAGGTGCTTCTCGTCGCGGAAGCTCTCCGCGTAGATCTTGTAGATGTCCTCGGTGCCCGAAGGCCGCGCGGCGAACCAGCCGGACGCGCTCACCACCTTCAGGCCGCCGATCGAGGCGTCGTTGCCGGGCGCCTTGGTGAGCTTCGCGGTGATCGGCTCGCCCGCGAGGGTGGCCGCCTTCACCGCATCGGGCGAGAGCTTGCCGAGGCGGGCTTTCTGCTCGGGCGTCGCGGCCGCGTCGATGCGCGTGTAGAACGGTGCGCCGAACTCGGCCGCGAGCGCCTTGTAGTGCTCGCCCGGGTCCTTGCCGGTGACGGCGGTGATCTCCGCCGCAAGAAGGTTGAGCAGCGGCCCGTCCTTGTCGGTCGTCCACACCGTGCCGTCGCGCCGCAGGAAGCTCGCCCCGGCGCTTTCCTCGCCGCCGAAGCAGATCGAGCCGTCGAAGAGCCCGGGCGTGAACCATTTGAAGCCGACCGGCACCTCGGAGAGCTTGCGACCGAGCTTCGCGACGACGCGGTCGATCATGCTGCTCGACACCAGCGTCTTGCCGACTGCGGCGTCCTTCGACCACTGCGGCCGATGCTGGAGCAGATAGAAGATCGCAACCGCGAGGTAGTGGTTCGGGTTCATGAGGCCGGCGGACGGCGTGACGATGCCGTGCCGGTCGGAGTCGGGGTCGTTCGCGAACGCGACCCGGTACCGGTCCTTGAGACTCACGAGGCTCGCCATCGCGTACGGGCTCGAGCAGTCCATGCGGATCTTGCCGTCGTGGTCGACCGTCATGAACGAGAAGGTCGGGTCGACCTTCGGGTTCACGACGGTGATGTCGAGGCCGTAGATCCGGTTGATCGGCTCCCAGTAGTGGACCGCCGCGCCGCCGAGCGGATCGACGGCGAGCTTCAACCGCGCGGCGCGGATCGCCTCCATGTCGATGACGTTCTTCAGGTCCTCGACGTAGGGAACGATCAGGTCTTCCTCGCGGGTCGTCGCCGCCTTCTTCGCCTGCGCGAGCGGGACGCGCTTGACGCCGGCATTGCCGGCGCGCAGGAGCTCGTTGGCGCGGTCCTGCACCCACTTGGTGACGTCGGTGTCGGCCGGCCCGCCGTTCGGCGGGTTGTACTTGAAGCCGCCGTCCTCGGGCGGATTGTGCGAAGGCGTGATGACGATGCCGTCGGCGAGCCCCGTCTTGCGCCCGCGGTTCCAGGCGAGGATCGCGCGCGAGATGCCGGGCGTGGGTGTGAAGCCGCCGTCCTTCTGGATGATCGTCGTCACGCCGTTCGCCGCCAGCACCTCGAGCGCCGAGTCCTGCGCCGGGCCGGAGACGGCGTGCGTGTCCTTGCCCATGTAGAGCGGGCCGTCGGTGCCCTGCGACTTGCGGTACTCGCAGATCGCCTGCGTGATCGCGAGGATGTGCGCTTCGGTGAACGAGCCGGTGAGCGGCGAGCCGCGGTGGCCGCTGGTGCCGAAGCTCACGCGCTGCGCGGGGTTCTCGAGGTCCGGCTTGCGCTCGTGATAGGCGCGCACGAGCGCGGCCGGGTCGATGAGCATGTCTTTGGGGGCGGGCTTGCCTGCGAGCGGGGAGAGGGCCATGTCGCGTTCCTGGAACAGAAGGTGAGGGAGACGTACCTTCTAGCTTAAGTCACCGCGCACGCCTTCGCATCCCAGATCTCCCGGGCGTATTGGCCGATGGTGCGATCGCTCGAGAACTTTCCCGAGGCGGCCACGTTCAGGATCGCCATCCGCGTCCACGCGTCGGGCTGGCCGTACAGGGCCATCAGCCGGGCGTCCGCGTCCAGGTAGGACCGCAGGTCGGCGAGATGCATGTAGTGGTCGCCCTGCACGAGGAGCGCGTCGAGCAGCGGCCGGAACACGCCGGGCTCGTAGCGGCTGAACTGGTCGGCGGCGATGAGGTCGATCGCCGCGCGGATCTCGGGATCGTGCTGCAGGTGCCAGCGCGGGTCGTACCAGCCGCGACTCTCCGCGACCTGCTCCGCGGTCAATCCGAAGAAGAAGTTCTCCTCGCCCGCCTCTTCCGCCATCTCGATCGTGGCGCCGTCGCGCGTGCCGAGCGTGAGTGCACCGTTCATCATGAACTTCATGTTGCTCGTGCCGTTCGCCCCGCAGCCGGCCGGCACGTGTTCTCCGTCAGCACCCAGCGCTGCGCGAGCACGTCGCGGATCGAGTGGGCGAACGCCTCGTACCGGTCGCGCGGCGTCGCCTGCGCGGGATCGAGGACGAGGTCGAAGACGAGATGACGGTCGTAGAAGGCATGCTCGCTGCCGGCGAGCGGGATCGGACCGCACCCGTAGCGCGCGAGCAGCGCGTCGGCGTCGGGCCGGGAGGCGGCGGGGCGCAGCTCGTTCGGCTTGTTCATGCGGGGCCTTTCCTCTTCGTGGCGATCGGCCGAGCGAGCGCGCCCGGAGGACGACGGGCTCCGGGCCGACGCGGCCTCAGTGCGGTTTCGGGCGAGCATCATTCCACAGCCGGATTGCCGGCGTGTTCCGCGTGTGCTCGTAGCCGAGCGCGCTCAGGCTCGCCGTGTCCAGCATGAGCAGGCTGCCCGCGATCGGCTCCAGCCCCAGCCAGCGCGCCGCGAGCATGCGCAGGAAATGCGCGCTCGAGAACGCCAGCACGTCGCTGTCGTAGGCCCGCGCTTTCGCCACCATGCGGTCCGCCCGCGCCGCCACCTCGTCGGGGGATTCGCCGCCGGGACAGCCGTCGCGGAAGATCTGCCAGTCGGGCCGCTGCGCATGGATTTCCGCGGTACGCAGGCCCTCGTACTCCCCGTAGTTCCATTCGAGCAGGTCGGAGTCGGTGATGGCGACGTCGCCGAATCCCGCCAGCTCGCAGGTTCGGGCCGCGCGCTGCAGCGGGCTGGTGAAGACCGCCTTGAACTGCATGCCGCGCAAGCGCTCGCCGAGTTGCCGCGCTGCGTCCTCGCCGTGCGGCGTGAGCGGCAGATCGGTCAGGCCGGTGTGCTGGCCGGACAGGCTCCACGCCGTTTCGCCGTGGCGGGCGAGGTAGAGCTGGGGGAGGCGATCCATGGTGCGATCGGCGTGCAAGGGGAGGAAGGGCGGACGGTCCATCGGGAACGCGCCTGGAACCGGCCTCTCGGCCCCGGAAGGCTACGCCGCGACTTTGTACGCAAGTGGGTGCCGTTCGCCATCTTGAGCGCATGCTGCGGGGCGCCTGCCCGCGGATTCCGCCGCGCCGCCGACCCCTTCCTTGACGGAGCGGCTCCCGCGGCCGCCGACGCGAGGCGGGCTGTGATTGGAAAGGCGCGTGTCGCGTCATGTCAAGTGCGCCGCCGCGGGGGGCGTTAGCATCCAGGGCGGGCGCGGGCAGGGCACGGAACGACGGGGGGAATCGACGTGGCGACGAGCAAGAGGATGGGTCGGCGCTGGGCCCTGGTGGGTTTGCTCGCGCTGTCGGCGGCCGCGACCGCTGGCGCGGAAATGAGCGCCGAAGAGCTCGCGAAGCTCACGCAGAACCCGGTCGCGAACCTGATCAGCGTGCCGTTCCAGAACAACACCAACCTCAACTTCGGGCCGGACAAGCGCAACCAGAACATCCTCAACATCCAGCCGGTGATCCCGATCACGCTCAGCAAGGACTGGAACCTGATCACCCGGACGATCGTGCCGGTGATCTCCCAGCCGGTGGCGGACGGCGACCGCATCAACGGCATCGGCGACACGCAGTTCTCGGCGTTCCTCTCGCCGGCGAACGCGCAAGGGCTGATCTGGGGCGCAGGCGCGATCGTGCAGGCGCCAACCGACACGAACCAGGCGCTCGGCAACCCACGCTGGGGGCTCGGTCCCACGGCCGTGGTGCTGAAGCTCGAGAAGGGCAGCCCGTGGGTCTACGGCGTGCTCGTCAACAACGTCTGGTCGATCGGCGGGCCGGTGAAGTGGGACAACACGCAGCAGGGCGGCTACAGCAACTTCCTCATGCAGCCGTTCCTCAACTACAATTTCCCCCGCGGCACGTACCTCACCTCGGCGCCGATCATCACGGCGGCCTGGCGCGAGGACAGCAGCAACCGCTGGACGGTGCCGATCGGCGGCGGCATCGGGCACATCTTCCACATCGGCCGTCTCCCGGTGAACACGCAGATCGGCGCGTACTACAACATCGTCCGGCCCGACTTCGGACCGAACTGGCAGATCCGCTTCCAGGTGCAGCTACTGTTCCCGAAGTGAGCCCGGCCCCGTCCCGGGTGGCGGCGGCGCCGCAGCGGTGACCGCCGAGCCCGATCGCCGTGGTCGCCTGTGGCGCTCCGTCGCCTGGGCGCTGCTCCTCTGGGCTGTCTTCGCCTATCTCGCGGCGCCGGTGGTCTGGAAGCTGTACTTCCATCGCCACGGCGACTTCGCCGAGGCGCAGCACCTGAGCGAGACCGCGGACGGCCATCCCGGCGATCCCGTGAACCTCGCCCTCGTCGGCTCCGACCGGGCGCTGGTGCGCGCGATGAGCGCAGCGAAGTGGTATCCGGCCGATCCGATCACGCTGCGCACGAGCATCGCGATCGCCGCCGACTCGGTGCTGCGAAGGCCGGACGTCGACGCACCTGTCAGCAATCTCTACCTCTTCGGCCGGAAGCAGGATCTCGCGTTCGAGCAGCCCATCGGCGACAGCCCGCGGCAGCGCCATCACGTGCGCTTCTGGCGCTGGGATCGCACCGAGGACGGCGAGCCGGTGTGGTTCGGCTCCGCGACCTACGACGAACGCGTCGGCCTCAGCTACACGACCGGGCAGGTGACGCATCACATCGGCCCCGACGTCGACGCCGAGCGCGACCGG
>Ga0209254_10001141_pt1 | contig 23443 bp, 20 predicted proteins | sample FrelakmetDIP11DI_FD_187148 | JGI IMG/M metagenome (GOLD analysis project Ga0209254, IMG submission 187148) | Freshwater lake sediment microbial communities from the University of Notre Dame, USA, for methane emissions studies - DIP11 DI (SPAdes)... | ecosystem: Environmental > Aquatic >...
CGAACCAGCGTAGGCGTAAGCCAACAGATTTACAGTCTGCCCCCTTTAACCACTCGGGCACCCCTCCGCGGCGAACCGCAAATTATGGTTGTGCAACAAAGGCTTGTCAAACCGACATGCCCTTGCCCAGCGCCATTAGACCGGCCGACCTATTCGCCGCCGCCGTAGAGTCCTTTACCAATAGCCTTCGAGCGCGCAGAACGGAGCCCAACCTTGAAAGTTAGCGCACGCTTTCATATCTTTTAGCGCTGGATGTGGGCCTTCGCCGGTTGACATCCCGAATCGCGGCCCGATACTTGTGCAATGCACAAAAGGCACCTTCATTGCGCCGAATCCATCGACCCGCCGCGCCCGCAGGATGGCGGGACGAAATGGGGCATGCAATCGGGAACCGCATCCGCCTCAGGCCTGCTGATCGCCCAACTCGGCCCTTCGCACCGACGCCAGGTTGCCTCGCACCTTCTGTCGCTCACTCCGGAGGATCGTCGCCTGCGCTTCGGCTACACGATCGGCGACACGTCGCTGCTCGCCTATGTGCGATCACTGCGCTTCAGCCGCGACGCGGCCTTCGGCGGCTTTGACGATCAGGGCCAGTTGCAGGCGTTCGCCCACCTCGCGTTCGATGAGGATCAGAGTTCTTCCGAGTTGGGACTGTCAGTCGCCTCGGCGGCGCGCCGACGCGGCGCAGGACTCGCACTGCTCGATCGTGCCGCCGCCCACGCCCGCAACCGGGGCCGGCACTCACTGAGGCTGGCCTATGTTCCGGAGAACGAGGCGCTCGCCTCGCTGGCGCGCCGGGCCGGCATGACCTTGACGCACGATCCGATCGACCCGTGTGCCTACCTGTCCCTGGAAGCCGCCACGCCGGCATCGGTGCTGCAGGAGGCCTTCGGCGAAGCCATTGCCGCGATCGACCTTGGCTTTCGCGTCGGCAACGCCGCAGCCCGGCCTACATCTGCTTGAACAGGTGTGTGTAGTTGCGGCTGACTTCGAGCTTGTCGGGTCGGCCGCGGACCTGCACCAACTGCCGACCCCGGAAGTCGCGCGTGACGCCGGCAATGGCATCGGCGTTGACGATCGTCGAGCGATGGATCTGCCAGAACTTCTCGGGATCGAGTTCCTCGACCAGTTCCTTGATCGGCTTGCGGATCAGCGCCTCGAAGGTTTCCGTCTGCACCCGCGTGTACTTCTCGTCGGACGTAAAGAAGAGGATGTCGGCCACCGGAATCAGCTTCAGCTGCTGGCCCACGCTCGCCTGGATCCATTGCAGCCGGCCGCTCGCCTTGGCCGCGCCCGGGGCCTCGGCGGCATCGAGGCGCGCCGAGAGCTTGGCGAGCAGTTCGCCGAGATCGCTCGGACGTTGTCCTAGCCGCTTCTTCAGACGCGCAACCGTGACCTCGAGGCGTTCGCGTTCGGCGGGCTTGAGCACGTAGTCGACGGCGCCGTGCTCGAAGGCGTCGACCGCGTACTCGTTGTACGCGGTGATGAAAACGATGTGGCACGCGTCGCCGATGGCGCGGGCGGCCTCGATTCCGGTCATGCCAGGCATGCGGATATCGAGAAAGGCCAGGTCGGGTGCATGCTCCCGCACCGCGGCCACGGCTTCCTCGCCGTTCTTGGCCTCGGCGACGATCTCGAGCTCGGGCCAGACGTCGACCAGCCGCGTGCGCAGCTGCTCGCGCATCAGCCGTTCGTCGTCCGCGATGATCGCCCGTGGCATGCGGCGATTATGTCAGGCCGGCTGCGGTGCGGCCTGCAAAGGCACGTCCGTTTCGAACGTGTATGGCACGTCGATCGTCACGATGGTGCCGCTCGGATGATTGGCGTCGATCGAAAGTCGCGCCCGCCCACCGTAAAGTGCCGCCAGTCGCTCCCGCACGTTCGACAGTCCGACGCCGGTGCCGGGCTGTGACCCGGCGGCAAACCCGAGCCCGGTATCGGCAACCGTGACCCGCAGGCGACCATCGACGATGTCGGCCGAGATCGTGATCGCCCCGCCCTCGGGCTTCGGCTCGAGGCCATGCTTGATCGAGTTCTCGATCAGCGACTGCAGCATCATCGGCGGGAACTGCGCCGACTGCAGGCCCTGCGGCACCGTGACCGTGTAGTGCAGCCGGTCTTCCATCCGGAACTTCAGGATTTCGAGGTAGGAACGACAGAGCTGGATTTCCTTGCCCAGCGTCGTCGAGCCTTCACGCATCTGCGGCAAGGCGGCCCGCAGGTACTGGATCAGGTTCTTCTGCATCTTCGACGCTGTCGGCGGATCGGTCTCGATCAGGTAATCCACCGACGCCAGCGTGTTGAACAGGAAGTGCGGCTCGACCTGGGCCTGCATCATTTTGAGCTGGGCCTCCACGAGCTGGCGCTTGAGGCTCTCCTCCGCGGCTGTTGCGGTCGCCACCTGGGCTCGCCGTTCGGCGCGCTTCTTTCCGCCCAGTACCACCTTGACGATGATGCCGGTGAGAATCATCAGGAAGACGAAACTCATCAGCCAGTCGCCGCTGCGCTCGCGGTAGGTGTGTACTTCGCGGGCGACTTTCCGGTTCACCTGGTCCTGAACGATGTTCTCGATCTCCTGGCGCGCACTCTCCAGCGCCAGTTCGATCTTGTCGGGATCGGCGGCCACTTCGGGCGGAATGACGACCGCACCGGAGCGTTCGATGACGACCGTAGGCGGTTCCTCGACCGGCGGCGGCGCGGTTGCGGCATCCTCGACCCGGATGCCGTCACTGTCGATGACCACCTGCACGGGTTTGCCATTGCGCTGCGAGAGAATCCGAAGGCCGTTCTCATCGATGCTGACCGAGCTCGCTCCCTTGCTGGCGTCGACGCCAGGCGGACGTGGTGCCTCGGGCGCCTTCGGCGGAGAGGGCGGCTTCGGCACGCCGGGGCGTTCGATGCGGATGCCGTCGGGCCCGACCTTGATGTCAACCTTGGCGCTTTCTTTCGGTGCCTTGCGGTCAATCACGACGACCGGCCCTTCGTCATAGAGCACATTGGTCGCGATGCCTGCCGCCGCCAGCAGCAGTATTGCCACCAGGGCGAACTTGCCCCAGCCCACCGTGGCCAGCCAGTCGCCGATGCGCCCAAAGACGCGCTTCAGCAGCGGCATGACCCGCTGCTGGAAGAATGACCAGGAATGGGCAGCACCACTGGCCACGACGGGCGCCGCGGCCTTGGCGCCGGCGACTGTCGCCGAGCCGGCACGCCGCAGCACACCGCCCGCCGACGACGGGTCGGGTCCACCATTGGTTGTCGAGCTTGAATTTGGATCCATAGCCAAAGTTATCGCGATTGCCTGTGTAGTGGGCGGGCAGCCGGGACCCGCAACATATCGATACGGTACGGGCCGACCTCCGGTGTCTCCACGGACATGCGACAGGCTGCGCCAACGGCAGGCCAGACTGCACCTACGCCGTACGGCGGTAACGGGCAGCACAGTCGGCCGGGCCGGTCGGGTCCGGTTGCCGCCGACCCCGGCGGCTCCGCGCAGGACTCAAAAAAATGGCCCGGAGTCGGCCGGGCCAGGGAATTCCCCGGGGAGTTGGCCGGGGCTGGAGGAACGAAACTCGAGGCGGCGCAGGCCACCGGGCCCGGGCTATGGGATTGGGAGCGCCCGTCGCGCCCCTCTCGCATCCTTCGCCCGCTTGCTTGTTCAGCGTGCGGCCACTCTAGGCAACTCAAACAACGACAGCGACCGACTTGCGACGAATCGTGAATTGGCGGACGCGAAGTGCGTCCGCACGGGCCTGTCGGCGCGAAGTCGAGTCGTCAGGCAGACGGCCTGGAGACAAAACCCTCACGCACCCCGATCAGGATGCGCCGACAACACGCAGGACCAGGGAGAGCCCCAGGAGAATCCAGCCGGCACGGCCGGCAACATCGGACCATGGGTTCGCGGCCTTCAATTGCGCGGCCTGCTGCATCAATTCCTCGCGCCGGCGTTTCATGCGCTCGGGCGAACCCTCATCGTCAGCGCTTGCCTGAACGATCGCCCGCAGGAATGGGAACTGGACCATGACGGACAGCATCAGCACCGACGCCCCCAGGTCTCCCAGGCCGTGCGCCCAACGGCCGGCGTCGAACTGGACGAGCGCCAGGCCCGCCAGCATCGCGCTGAGGAAGAAAAATGTGCTCCGCCAGACGCGCTCACCCGCACTCGGGGGCGGGCTGGGTGTGCGAGGCGACTTTGATTGCGCGTTCATGCAACATTAGATGGCGACAGCGGGCACAGGTTCAAGCGACGCCGGACACCGCGGCTACCCCGTGCGGGAAACCCTCGCCCCCAGCGAGGCTTCCGAAATGTTGGCGCACTTTCCCGGCCGCCGACTGATCCAGGACATCTCTCCGGGCCAGGCACCTGCCAAATCACGCCACAGGCGCGACCAGGGATCTTCCGGCTGTCACCCCTGGGCCCGGGGGTTTGCGTCACGGGCCGGGACGGCGTGAACCTCGGCGTTCCTTCGACGCCCGCCGACGGCGAATTACGGCTTGACGGGTTCTGCCGGCGCGCCAGAGGACGGGCGCGGATGCGACTTGCGCCACGCTGCCAGTTCGTCACGTGTCAGCGCCCCGTTCTTGTCGGCGTCGATGGAGTCGAATTTCTCGGCGAGGTGCGACGCCGTCGCGGCTTCCGCGCGCGAGATCGAACCATCGCCGTTCGTATCCAGGCTGGCGCGTCGGCCGTGATGGCCCCACCGGTGCCCCGCGCGCAGTTCCTCGCGCGAAAGGGCGCCATCCTGATTCCCGTCCAGGCGGTCGAACGACTCGGCGAGCCGCGGGTGCGCCGCCGCTTCGTCGCGCGAGATCATTCCATCGCCATTCTGGTCGAGCGCGCGGTTGCCGCGCGAGGGTGCAGAGCCATCGGTGGCCGCCGCAAAGGCGGCGGGGGCCGAGGCGAGCAGAAAAGCCGTGATCAGGGTTCGAAACTGCATGAGCATCTCCTTCGGAAGGTGAGCTCATTGGACCGCCCGCTTCGCGCCCTGTCGAAGGGAATTACCTTTGCTTACCTCCGCAACACCGGAGTCAGCCCTGCAAAGCGGGGCCCCAGGCTACTGGAGCTGCGGTGTCGATGGGGGCGGCGCCCCGGGCTGGGGCGGTGGTGGGGCCGGGCGCGGCGCGACTGCCGGCGCGCCGCCGACACTCGGCGCGGTCAGGGTGTTGCCGTCGCGAGCGAAGTTGGGCGCCGGCGCGGCCCCGCTCATCGCCACGGCGGGCGGAGGCGGCAGTCGCACTTCCTGCCGACCGCTGGCAGTTTCGAGGACGACGACTTCCGAGGTGATGGACACGAGGCGCGTGCCCGGCACGACTTCCTGCCCGACCAGATAGACCCGGGGCGGTTTGCCGTCGACCACCAGCACCGCGCTGGAGTCCTTGCCGGCGGCAAAGGCGCCGAGCGCCTGGACGTTGGTCGCCACGACCGCCTGGGCGACCGCGACCTTGCCGAACATCCGGGCCGCGGCGGTCGGGTCGGGATCCCGCAGCGGCGGCGGCGGCAGGGGCGGCGGCGCGGTCGTGGGCGCAGGCGTGAAGATGCGCACCGACCAGTAGGCGCCGATGGCCACCACACCCGCGAAGAACAGCAGGTGAACCAACGCAGCAGTGAGTTTCTTCAGCATCGCATCGTCATGCCAAGGCGCGGATCATCGCGCGCAAGGCCGCGCTGCGACTCATCCTGTTGCATTAGCGGCCCGGTCACATCCCGCCTAAGAGGGGTAAGGTCGCCATGTTGCATTGATAATATCCGCCGCAGTCCCCGTTGTCCGCGCCTAAAACACCGGAAGTTCAAGGCCTTCGGCGCGCAACTTCAAGCTTTCTTTCGCCTCGGGCAGTGGTCATATGCGTTCGATGAAGCTCCAACGTCTGTCGCTCGATCGCGGATTCACGCTGATCGAAATCATGGTCGTGATCACGATTCTCGGGATCCTGGCCGCGCTGATCGTCCCACGGGTGGTCGGTCGCACCGATGACGCCCGGATCGCCGCGGCGCGGCAGGACATTGCGTCGGTCATGCAGGCGCTCAAGCTCTACCGGCTCGACAACGGGCGCTACCCGACGACGGAGCAGGGCCTGCAGGCGCTGATCACCAAACCGGCGACCGAACCGGTACCGATGAACTGGAAGCAAGGCGGCTATCTCGAGCGCAGTTCGGTGCCCAAGGACCCCTGGGGCCATCCCTATCAGTACCTGAACCCGGGGCTGCGGGGCGAAATCGACGTCTTCAGCTTCGGCGCCGATGGCCAATCCGGCGGCCAGAACACCGACGCCGATATCGGGTCCTGGTCGCTGTAGGCCGCCGGCCTGCGCGCCGGTCGGCGCCCCGTTCGAACACCCCCAGACCGGATCCCGATGACGACGCCGCCGGCCCGCGCTTTCCCCGCTGCCCGACGGTCGCTCGGGGCCGGCTTCACGTTGATCGAGATGCTGGTCGTCATCGTGCTGGCCGGCATACTCATTTCCATCGTCACCATCAGCGTCACGCCGGACCCCCGCCAGAAGTTGCTGAGGGAGGCGGAACGCATCGGGCAGCTGATGTCGCTCGCGGCGGACGAAGCGCGTATCCGGCAGCTGCCAATCGTCTGGGAGGCGGATCTGCGCAGCTATCGCTTCGTGGCCGAGGTCGGTGGAGAACGACGGCTGCTCAGCGAGGACGACCTGCTGCGCGAGCGCAACTGGGAAACGCCGCTGACGCGACTGTCCCTGCAGGACGGGGCCGGGCCCCAACCCGCGCAGGTGCTGCTCGGACCCGGTGCACCGCCCGTGCGCATGGCGATTGCACGCGAGTGGGTGCAGCCGCACTGGAGGCTCGAACTGACGAACGAAGACGCCACGGTGCGCATCGAGTTCGACGAAGCGGGCCGCGCCACGGTGGTGCAATGAGACACGCGGCGCGGGGATTCACCTTGCTGGAAGTGCTGGTCGCACTTGTCATCATCGGGGTTGCGCTGGCAGCCGCCATGCGGGGCGCCATGTCGCTGACCTCCACCGCGGAATACACGCGCGAGAAAATGCTGGCCATCATGACCGCCGAGAACCGCCTGCTCGAACTCAGACTGGCGCGCGAGCGGCTCGAGCAGGGCGAAAACAGCCTGCCATGCGAGCAGGGCGGCCAGACCTTCCAGTGCGTGCAGGCCGTCAAGCCCACACCGAACCCGTTTTTCCGCCGCGTCGAGGTGCGCGTGTTCAAGACGGCCGCCGACGGCACGCCGCGCCTGCTGGCGGAACTGATGACCGTGCTGCCGACCAACCAATGAGCACCGCGCAGAGCCGTCTGAAGCAAGCCCGCGCCGCCGGGGGCAGCCCGCCGGCCCGCAAAGGCACGCGCGGATTCACCCTGCTCGAACTGCTGGTCGCGATCACCGTGCTGTCGATCGTGTCCATCATCGCCTGGCGCGGCCTCGATTCGCTGGTCCATACGCGGGAGCGGCTCGAACCGGAAGCGACCGACGTGCGCGCCCTGCTCACGACCTTTGGCCAGATGGAGCGCGACCTGGCGCAGGTAACCAATCCGAAGTTCCTCGGCCTTTCGCAGTCCCCGGTCAACGTATCGGCCGCCGATGGCGCCACGCTGCTGCAACTCGCGCGCATCGCACCCGCGACGACGGACCGGCCGACGGAAGTCCAGACCGTCTATTACCGCGTCGTCGATGGAACGCTGACGCGGCAGGCGACCGCGGCCTTGCCGGGCTTCCAGACCATTGCGACCGACCGGCTCGAGTCGGCACGGCTGCTGACCAACGTGCGCACGCTCTACGTGCGGACCTGGTCACCGAACGGCGGCTGGGTCGACCCCAACGTGGCCCAGGATCCGGCGGGCGACGCCGCCGCCGCGGTCAACGCGGTCCCTGCCGGTGTTGAAGTGACGATCGAACGCGGCGACGGCAAGACATTCCGGCGCGTGCTGCTGGTGGGCGCATGACGGCGGCCGCGCAGCCCTGCGTCATGCGACCGCGGCTGCCCGCCGGCAACGCGTTTGCGGGTTCGCAAGAGCGAACCGGCGCGAGGCAGCCGCTACGGCGCCGGCGCACGCAGCAGGGCGCCGCCGTGTTGCTTGCGCTTTTCGTGGCAGCGCTGGCGACGATGATCGTCAGTGCGCTTTTCTACCGGCAGTTCGTGCTGCTGCGGACAATCGAAAACCAGCAACTGATGGCCCAGAGCCGCCTGCTGCTGCGCGGCGCCCTCGACTGGGGTCGCGCGATCCTGCGCGAAGACGCCAACCGCTCGAGCTACGACGCGCTGTCGGAACCCTGGGCGCAGCCGCTGGCCGAAACCCGGCTCGACCAGCTCGGCGAGACATCCGTGCTCGCAGCGCAGGCTTCGATTGCCGGTTCGATGGAAGACGCCCAGTCGCGGCTCAATCTGCGCAACCTGATCGACAAGGGCGAGATCGTCGAGTCCGAACTCGATGCCCTGCGCCAGCTCTGCACGCTGCTGCAGGTACCGCAGCAGACGGCGGACCTGATCGCCCAGCGCATGCAACTCGCATTGCCGTCCAATGTGGTCGACGACGGCGGCCGGGCGCCGAATTCCATGGGAGTCGACAGCGCGCCGCGTCCGATTCCGTTGATGCTGCCGCAGGACCTGCTCTCGATACCAGGCATTTCCGCCGAAGCAGCACAGCGCCTCGCACCCTACATCGTCGTGCTGGACGAGCGCACGCCGGTCAACGTCAACACCGCGCGGCCGGAAGTGATCGCCGCCCGCGTGCCCGAAATGTCCTTGTCCGATGCCCGCGCCCTGGTCGCGGAACGCGAGCGGATCTCGTACTTCAACAACGTCGGCGAAGTGCGCACCCGACTCGGCGCCAAGGCAAACGGCGTTGGAGAGGCCGATATCGCCACCGCTTCGCGCTTTTTCTTCGTGCGCGGCGAGGTCAAACTGGACCGGGCCGTGACCCGCATGGAGGCCCTCGTTCGCCGCGGCGTGCCGGGTCAGGGTATACAGCCGGTGACGGTGCTGTGGATTCGCGAAATCTGATCGACCCATGAAAGAAAGATCACTGCAACGGTTGCTGGTCTTCGTCCCGCCCCGACGGTCGTTCGGCGCGAAGGGCCACCTGTCGCCCGGCAGCGTCGTGAATTTCGTCGCGCCCGGTCCTGGCGGAACGAGCGGGGAATCGCCGATCGCACTGTTGCCCAAGGCCGCGGCGCTCGATCTCGTTTTCGATCCGGCCGACATCTTCGTCACGGCAATCGAACCGCCGAAGCTTTCGGAGGGCAAGCTGCGGCTCGCGCTGCCCAACATGCTTGAGGACCGGCTGCTCGCGGACGCTGCGGACTGCCATTTCGCCTTCAACGTTCCCCGCGGCGGCAGCGGCTCGACGACGATCGCGGCCCAGCCGAGGATGCCGATCGCCGTCATCGATCGCGGCCTGCTGACCCGGGCCCTCGACGCCTGTGCCGAAGCGGGATTCCGCGTCCGCGCCGCCTACAGCGAGATCTATACCGTGCCCGCCCCGTCTGCAGGCGTGCTCTCGGTTCGGGTCGACCGCGGCCGCGGCGTGGCGCGCTCGGCGACGCACGACGGCTTCTCCTTCGAACTGAGCGGCACCGAAGTCCCCGCCGCGCTCGCGCTGGCAGTACGGCAGCTCGGGATCCGCCGTATCCAGGCCTATGGCCGCGAGGCCGGCAAGTTGAACGCGCTCGGCGCCGCGCTCAACGTGCAGGTCGAGGCCTCGGCCGCCGAGGCCGATCTCGCCAGCATCGAGGGCGCGGTCAACCTGCTGCAGGGCAGCTTCGCGCCGAGCGGATTACTTGGCGCCCTGATGCCGCTGGCAGGCCGCGCCAGCGCCCTGAAAGGCAAGTCGTTCAAGGTGCCGCTGATCTGGACGGCGGTTGGCGCGGCGGTGGCCATCGCCGGGATGAACGCCTACTGGCTGAAGCTCGAGTCCGAGTCCAAGGCCGTGCGCCAGCAGATGGAAAACGCGTTCCGTACGACCTTTCCCGAGACCACGGCCATCGTCGATCCGGTCCTGCAGACAAAGCGCCAGCTGAATGACCTGCGCGCCCGGGCCGGCATTCCGTCGGCCAACGACTTCTCGGTGCTGAACGCGCGGACGGCTGTCCTGCTTTCAGGGGCACCCATCGGAGCCGTGGGCGGGCTCGAGTACCGCGACGGCGCACTGAAGGTCCGCTTCAAAGGCGGAATGGGCGACAACGCTGCGTTCCAGAACACACTCCGGGCCGCCGCCGTGCAGCAGGGCCTCTCGATACGCTTCGAAGCCGACGGCACGGCGCGCGTGACGGCGGCGGGCTCATGATGGAGTCGCTGCGTCAATTCTGGGCCGAGCGCGCTCCGCGTGAGCGCCTGATCCTCGGCGCTGGTGCGAGCATCGTGCTTGTCGCCGTGCTCTATCTAGTACTGATCGAGCCGGCCTGGACCGGGATCGGCCGGCTCGAGCGCACGCTGCCCCAGCAACGCGCGCAGGCGGCGGAACTCGACGCCCTGCTGGGCGAAGTCAAGAGTCTCAAGACCCAGCCGCAGGTCGCCACGGTCTCGGCGTCCGAGGTCAAGGGCGCGATCGAGACATCGCTGAAGCGCGCGGGGCTGAAGGCATCGCGCATCGTGCCCCTGTCCGACGGCGACATCCAGCTCACCTTCGCCGACGTGCCCTACAGCACCTGGGCCACCTGGCTGGCCGGCATCGAGCGCGAGCTGGGCGCGCGAACAGGTTCGGTCGTCATCAACGGCAAGGATGCGACGCCCGGCAACGTCGATGCCGAACTCGCCCTGCGCCTGGCGCGGAAATGAACGCCGACGATGCGTATCGCTTTGTACCTGCTGGCAGCGATCGTGGTGCTCGTCATCACAGCGCTGGTCATTGCGCCGGCACAGTGGGCCGCGGGCTCGGTGCGCTCTGCGACCAACGGCCGGGTCGATCTGGCCGAAGCGCGTGGAACTGTCTGGAACGGCTCGGCGGTCCTCGTGCTCGCCGCCGCCCCGGATGCAGGCGCTTCGCGCGCCAGCCTGCCGGAGCGCCTGTCGTGGCAGCTGAGCCCATGGTCATTGCTGGCCGGCCAGATCGACCTGACGATCTCGCATCCTTCTGCATTGACGCAGCCGCTGGTGATCCGCTCGGGTCTCTTCGGCGGCGGCACGACGCTTGGAGCAACGACCGTCAGGGTGCCTGCGTCGCTGCTCGTGGGTCTGGGCGCTCCCTGGAACACGGTACGTCCCGGCGGCATCCTGGCGCTGTCCTGGGACCGGCTGCAGATCGAGCCGCGGCGGCTGACCGGCAACTTCTCCGCCGAGTGGCAGCACGCGTCGAGTGCGCTGACGCCCGTCTCGCCCATGGGCCACTACCGTCTGCAGACCAACGGCGTCTGGCCCGGAACTCAGCTGGAATTACTAACCATTTCCGGTCCCCTCGAGCTGAGGGGCAGTGGCACAATCCCGGAGGGTGGGCGCTTACGCTTTACCGGCCGCGCACAGGCCTTGGCGGGCACCGATCCGGGTGTGAAGGCACAACTGACTGGCCTCATCTCGCTGCTGGGACGGCGAGACGGCGATGGGGCAGTCCTGAACTTCGGCGGTGGGTGACATGACAAGCGGGCGCTCGATGAAACGCGCAGGGGGAGATTCACTCGCTCGCCTCACTGCGCTCCTTTGTGCGCTCAGCCTCGCGCTGCCGCCGCTGGCGCCACCGGCCTTCGCACAAAGCAAGCCCCGCACGATCGGCAACCAGAAGAAGGAAGCCGCTCCCGCCGAGACGGTGATGCTGAACTTCGTCAACGCCGACATCGACGCTGTCGTGCGGGCGATCGGCCAGTACACGAACCGCACCTTCGTCATCGATCCGCGCGTCAAGGGCACGCTGTCGCTGATCACCGAGCGGCCAGTCACCAAACAGCAGGCCTATGAGCAGCTGCTGTCGGGGCTGCGCCTGCAGGGCTTCACGATCGTGCAGACCGGCAACGTCATGCGCGTGGTCCCTGAGGCCGACGCCAAGCTGCAGGGTGGCACCGTCGTCGGACCGAACAACGCGTCGCCGGGCGGCGACCAGCTGATCACGCAGGTCTTCCGGCTCCAGTACGAGTCGGCCACCGCGATGGTGCCGATCCTGCGGCCGCTGATTGCCCCCAACAACACGATCTCGGCCTATCCGCAGAACAACACCCTGGTCATCACCGACTACGCGGAAAACCTGCGCCGCATCCAGCGCATCATCGAATCGATCGACACACCGGCCACCTCGGACCTCGAGATGATCCCGGTGAAGTACGGCCTGGCGATGGAGATCGCCTCGGTGGTCAACCGCGTGCTCGACGAAGGCGCGCGCGCGGCCGGCCAGGCGGTCGACGCCGGCCAGCGGATCTCCGTACTGGCCGAGCCACGCACCAACACGCTGATCGTGCGCGCACCGAGCCAGGCCCGGCTCACGCTGGCGAAGAACCTCATCGCACAGCTCGACCGTCCTGCCTCGACGCCCGGAAACATCAACGTTGTTTACCTGCGCAATGCCGAAGCCGTGCGGCTGGCACCCTTGCTGCGCGCAATCATCAGTTCCGATCCGTCGTACACGCCACCGGCGGGGGCGAGCGGTGGACTGTCGCAGGGCGGTGCCACCGGGACGGCCGGTGGCGGTGGTGCCGGCATGTCGACACCGGCAGCGACGACGACGCTCGGTGGTGGCGCTGCGGGAGGGGGCGGCGGTGGCGGCGGCAGCGGGCCGCTGGCCGGACTGATCCAGGCCGACGCCGCGACCAACTCGCTGATCATCACGGCACCCGAACCGCTTTACCGGAACATCCGCGCCATCATCGACAAGCTCGACGTGCGCCGTGCGCAGGTCGTTATCGAGTCGCTGATTGTCGAGATGACCGCCGACAAGGCGGCGGAGTTCGGCATCCAGTGGCAGGCGCTCGGCAACGTCAACAACAGCGACGTCGGTGTCATCGCGAGCCAGAATTTCGGCGGCGGCGGGACCAACATCATCGGCACAGCCGCGAACCTCGGTTCGGTCGGCCAGGGCCTCAATCTCGGCGTCCTCAACGGCAAGATCAACATCCCCGGCGTCGGCGAAGTGCTGAACCTCGCGTTCCTGGCCCGCGCGCTGGAAACGACCGCCGACGCCAACATCCTGTCGACACCGACGATCCAGACGCTCGACAATGAGGAAGCGAAGTTCCTGGTCGGCCAGAACATTCCGATAATCACCGGTTCGTACGCCGCTGCCGGCGGAGCCACGGCAGTCGGCGTCAACCCCTTCCAGACCTTTGAGCGCAAGGACATCGGCCTGCAACTGCGGGTGCGGCCGCAGATCTCCGAAGGCGGTGTCGTTCGGCTGGCGATCTACCAGGAACTGTCATCGATCCAGAACACCCTGACGGCGTCGCAGGGCGGCATCATCACCAACAAGCGCTCCTTCGAGTCGACCGTGCTGGTCGAAAACGGCAACATCGTCGTGCTGGGCGGTCTGATCGAAGACCGCACCGACAACAGCCGCAGCTCCCTGCCGATCCTTGGGCGAATCCCGGGGCTCGGCTATCTCTTCAGCTACGAGAACCGCGGCCGCAAGAAGACCAATCTGTTGGTGTTCCTGCGCCCTTACGTCGTGCGCGACGAAGGCACGTCATCCGAGCTCGCGCTCGATCGCTACGCCTACATCCGTGGCCAGGTCGCCGGCAACTCGGTTCCCGACAACTTCATCTTCCAGGGCTTCAAGGGCCGACAGTTGCCGGAAACGCCCCAAGTGCCGCCGACGATGCAACGGCTGAAGGAAACTGGGAACGCTGCGCCGACGCCCTTGGATGGGCCATCGTCGGCCATTCCGCGGGCGCCCGACACCGCCTCGGCCGGACTGGGTGCGCGGGTCGAACCGGCACCGCGGAGCCCCGCGCCCGCCCTGCCGCAAACGGCACCGCAACCTGCACCACAGCCGCTGCCGGCGCCGCCGCCCGCGCCCACGTCCTCGGCGCCGAATTCAAGTGCACCGCTGACGGCCGTCACGACGGAGGTTGCCGCATCGAGTCCCGCGGCGGCTGCGCCCATGCCGCCGAAAGACTCGCCGGCCCTGCGCTCGGACACAATCGCCACGGCCCCCACGAGCCCTGAGCCGCGATCCGCGTCGCTGCCCGTGCCGACGGCAACGACGAGCGTGAGCCCACCGGCTAGTACGACGGCGCCTTCGACGCCCGTCGAGCGGGCTGCTGAGGCGCCGCCCGCGCCAGCGGTCGTGGCACAGGCTGCCGCCCCGGCCGATCGCGCCGCGGTGGAGCCGGCTCCAGCTGTCATCGCCCAGGCGGCGCCCCCGGCGCCTGAACCCATCATCCCCGCCCCCGCTCCGACGCCACCGCCCGCGGCCGCGCCGAGCCCACCGGTCGTCACGACAGCATCGGTGGAGCCCGCCCCGGCTTCAGTGGCACCGGCCGTGACATCCGCCGCTGCACCCAGCTCGTCGGGCGCGTTCGCAGCAACACCGGGTGCAACCACGGGGCCGGCCAGCAACCTGCTGCAGGTCGCCGCCGTCTCCGAGATCAGCCGCGGACGTGAGCTGCAGCGGCAACTGCGCGCCGCCGGTTTCGATGCCTACTGGGAAAGCGTGAAGAACAGGAAGGGTGCCGAGGTCGTGCGCGTGCGTGTTTCGGTCGACCCGGCCACGCAGAGCATGGCGGAGACAGTCGCGCGCCTGAAGGCGATGGGCTTCGACCCGATCGTCGTCGCACCCTGATCGGCGTCGCAGGACCGTCACCGTGACTCCCGCCAGCCGCTTCGTGCCCTACTCGTACGCGCGGGACAACGCCATCCTGCTGGTGCCGAAGAGCGAGCGCGATGCCGAGGTCTGGATCTCGGACGCCACGCCGCTCGCCGCGCTCAACGAAGTGATGCGGGTGTTCCCCGGCAAGGTCAAGCCGATCGTCGTCGAGCCGACCAAGCTGACCGAAGCGATTTCGCAGACCTACGGCGACCAGAGCGGCTCGGCGCAGCAGATCGTCGGCGACATCGAGGGCGAGTTCGACATCACGCGGATGATGCAGGAGGTTCCGGACGTCGAGGACCTGCTCGAGACCGAGGACGACGCCCCGATCATCCGCATGATCAACGCGCTGCTGACGCAGGCCGCGCGCGACGGCGCGAGCGACATCCACATCGAGCCTTTCGAGTCCTATTCGCTGGTGCGGTTTCGCGTCGACGGCACGCTGCGCGACGTCGTGCGGCCGAAGCGTGCGCTGCATGCCGCGCTGGTGTCGCGGATCAAGATCATGGCGGCGCTCGACATCGCCGAGAAGCGCCTGCCGCAGGATGGACGCATCACGCTGCGCGTCGGCGGCCGCCCCGTGGACGTGCGCGTGTCCACCCTGCCCACCGGCCACGGCGAACGCGCCGTGCTGCGTCTGCTCGAGAAGGACCTGTCCAAGCTCGAGCTGACCAACCTCGGCATGGCCAGGGAAGCGCTCGACCGTTTCGACACGCTGATCCACCAGCCGCACGGAATCATCCTGGTGACCGGGCCGACCGGCTCGGGCAAGTCAACGACGCTGTACGCGGCGATCCGCCGGCTCGACAAGAACACGACCAACATCATGACGGTCGAGGATCCGATCGAATACGACATCGAGGGCATCGGCCAGACGCAGGTCAATCCGAAGATCGACATGACCTTCGCCAAGGCTCTGCGCGCGATCCTGCGCCAGGACCCCGACGTCGTGATGATCGGCGAGATCCGCGACCTCGAAACCGCGCAGATCGCGGTGCAGGCGTCGCTGACCGGCCACCTGGTGCTGGCGACACTGCACACCAATGATGCGGCCAGCGCCGTGGCGCGCCTGATCGACATGGGCATCGAGCCATTCCTGCTGTCGTCCTCGCTGCTCGGTGTCATGGGCCAGCGCCTGGTGCGCAAGCTCTGCCCGAAGTGCCGCGTGCAGGACAGCCCGACCTCCCCGTGGCGTGCCGTCGGCTGTGACAACTGCGGCAACACTGGCTACGTCGGCCGCACCGGGATCTACGAACTGCTTGTCGTCGACGATGAGATGCGCATGCTGGTCCACCAGGGTGCCAATGACACGGACATCCGCCGGGTTGCGGAAAAGGGTGGCATGGTCAACATGCGCGCCGACGCCCAGCGCTGGGTCGTCAGCGGCGTGACCTCGCAGGAAGAGGCTCTGCGAGTCACCCGGGAGTAGTTCGCAGTTCGTGTACGCGACGCGGCGCGCCGCACGTGCACTCGCTGCGCCAATGCTAGCGCGCCGGGCTCCGGGCGGCCGGGCGCCCGGCGCAAGTACAACTGCAACGAGGTTTGATGGCTGCCTTTAGGTTTGCTGCTGCGGACACCTCCGGCAAGGAACAGTCCGGCGTACTCGAGGCTGACAGTGCCCGGGTCGCACGTCAACTGCTGCGCGGCCGCGGGCTGATTCCGCTGACGGTCGAGCCGGTCTACGACGAGGCTGCGAGCGTCACCGGGGTCTCTAGGCGCCTCGGCCGGAGACTGGGACAGACCGAACTCGCCGTCATCACGCGCCAGCTGGCCTCGCTCATGGGCGCGCAGCTGCCGGTCGCCGATGCGCTGACCGTGATGGTCGAGCAGAGCGAAAAGCAGCAGGTACGGGAGATCATGGCATCGATCCGTACCGACGTTCTATCCGGGACGTCGCTTTCGAAGGCGCTGGCGCGACATCCCCGGCAGTTTCCCGAGATCTATCGCGCACTGATCGCTGCCGGCGAGGAGTCGGGCAAGCTCGGGTCGGTACTCGGGAGCCTCGCCGACTACATCGAAGAACGCGCCCGCCTGCAGCAGAAGATCACGCTCGCGTTCGTCTATCCGGCGATCGTGACGCTGGTGGCGCTGCTGGTGGTGGTGGGACTGCTCACCTATGTCGTGCCGCAGGTCGTGCAGGTCTTTGCCAATACCAAGCAGCAGCTGCCCTTCCTGACAACAGCGTTGATTGCGGTGTCGGACTTCGTGCGTAACTACGGCTGGATTGTCGTCGTCGCCCTGGTGCTCGGCGCCTTCTTCTGGGAGCGCGCGCTGCGCGTGCCGGCGGTGCGGATGCGATGGCACATGCGCATCCTGACCATGCCGGTCTTCGGCGTGCTGTCACGTTCGATCAATACGGCGCGCTTTTCGTCGACGCTGGCGATCCTGGTCGGCTCCGGGGTGCCGATGCTGCGTTCGCTGCAGGCGGCTGGTGAGACGGTGAACAACCTGGCCATGCGCAGCCGTGTGATGGATGCCGTACAGCGTGTGCGCGAGGGCTTTTCGCTCGCCAAGGCCCTGCGTGCCGACGAGGACGAGGAGAAGAAGCAGGGGCACGTGAAGCTCTTCCCGCCCGTGCTGATTCACCTGATCGCCTCGGGCGAGGCCACCGGCAAGCTGCCCGAGATGCTGGGCCGTGCAGCCGACATCCACTCGCGCGAAGCCGAGCGACGCGCGCTTTTCTTCACCTCGCTGCTCGAACCGATCCTGATCCTGGCGATGGGCGTGGTCGTCATGCTGATCGTGATGGCCGTGCTGCTGCCAATCATCGAGATCAACACGCTGGTCAAGTAGAGGTTCTGCCGCCTGTCGCGTACTCGCCGCGCAGGGTGTCCGGCTTGCGGAGGTATCGGCTACGCTCACGCTTCCATGGCATCCCGCAGGCATGGCGTCAGCTGACGCGATGGAGCGACGGTCGATGCCGTCGTGTCGTCCACTCCCTCACGCCACGCCCGCGATACAGGAAAGCCTTACATGTTGCTGTGCCAGATCAGCGATCCACACCTCGTCCCGGAAGGCACGCTGGCGTATGGCCGGGTCGATACGCCTGCGATGCTGGAGCGCGCTGTCCGCAAGATCGTGGCGTTGCCACGCCGACCGGATGCCGTCGTCGCCACCGGCGATCTGACCGACAACGCAACCGCTGCAGAATACGGGCTGCTGGCCGAACTGCTGTCCCCGCTCGACATGCCGGTCTTTCTGGCCGTCGGCAATCACGACGACCGGCGCGCTCTGCAGGCCGCGTTTCCGCAGAAGAGGCACCTGCAGGGCGAAGACGGCTTCGTCCAGTATGTCATCGACGACTTCGCCGTCCGGCTGGTGGTGCTCGACACCTTGATTCCCAACGCGCCGGGGGGCGAACTCTGCGCGCGCCGCCTGCAGTGGCTTGATCGCACGCTGGGAGCCTCAGACCGGCCGACCGTCATCGCGCAGCACCATCCCCCGTTCGTCACGGGCCTCACCGTGATGGACCGCATGACTCTCGCGAATCCGGAAGCGGAGGCGGCCGTCGTCGAACGCCACCCCCACGTCGAGCGCATCATCAGTGGCCACTATCACCGCACGATTCACGCCCGTTTCGCCGGCACCATTGCCTCCGTGTGCCCGAGCGTTGCGCACCAGCTGCTGCTGAACCTGCGGCCCGATGCGGACATCGGCTTTGCGTTCGAGCCTTCGGCCTTTCAGCTGCACCTGTGGAACGGGTCGGAGCTGGTTACCCATACGCAGGTGGTCGAGGACTTTCCATCCTGGGGATCGCGCGATTGGCCGTGAATCCGAGGAGCACTAGCCACGCTCGTGCCGGGCGAGCCGCGTCCCGGCCAGCCATCGGGCGGTGCGCATGATCAAGTGCCCCGCCTGCGGCGAAGAGAACCCGCCCAAGTTTCGCCTCTGCGGCTACTGCGGCGCGCCGTTGGCCGCTGCGGCGGCCGCGGCGCTGCCGGCGCACGAGGTTCGCAAGACCGTCACGCTGATCTTCAGTGACCTGAAGGACTCGACCGCACTCGGCGAGCGGCTCGACAGCGAAGCGCTGCACGAGGTCAAGGAACGCTACTTCGCCGCAATGGCCGCGGAGATCGCGCGCCATGGCGGCAAGATCGAGAAGTACATCGGCGACGCCATCATGGCCGTGTTCGGCCTGCCGCGCGCGCACGAGGACGACGCGCTGCGTGCCGTGCGTGCGGCCGTCGGCATGCGCGACAAGCTGAAGGAACTGAACGAAACGCTCGAGAAGCGCTTCGGCGTCACGCTGGCGGCACGCACCGGCGTCAACACCGGCGAAGTCGTCGCGCTCGACGACCCCACGGCCGACCAGAAGCTTGCCACCGGCGACGCCGTCAACGTGACCGCGCGGCTCGAGCAGGCCGCGCCGGCCAACGAGATCTATATCGGCGAGGTCACGCACCGGCTCGTGCGCGATGCCGTCGAGGTCGAGGCCGTCGAGCCATTGACGCTGAAGGGCAAGTCCCAGCCGGTGCCCGCGTTCCGGCTCATCAGCGCTCACGGTCTCTACGGGAATGAGCGGCGTGTTGACACGCCCGTCGTCGGCCGCGATGCGGAACTCGCCGCCCTGCAGGAAGCGTGGGGCGCTGCGGTCGCGACGCGCCGCGCGCACCTCGTGACCGTCATCGCCGATGCGGGTGTAGGCAAATCACGCCTGGTGCGCGAATTGATGGACCGGGTCCGAGGTCAGGCGCGGCTCGTATTCGGACGCTGTCTCGCCTACGGCGAGGGCATCCCCTTCTGGCCGCTGCGCGAGATGGTCGTTGCCGCGGCCAGCATCGAGCGCGATGACACGCCGGAAACGGCCTACCAGAAGCTGTTCGAGTGCGTCGGTGACGCGGACGTGGCCGACCGGCTCGCTTCGGCCGCCGGCCTGACGTCGCGGCAGTTTCCGCTGCACGAGATCAACTGGGGCGCGCGCCGCTTCATGCAGCACCTGGCCAAGGATGGGCCGGTGCTGGCGATGATCGACGACATCCACTGGGCCGAGCCGGCGTTCCTCGATCTGCTCGAGAACCTGCTCGAGACGGTGGAGAACGCATCGGTGCTGCTGGTGGCCACCTCACGGCACGATCTGCTGGAGACACGCCCCCAGTGGGGCGAGCGCGAACGTTCCAGGCGGCTGGTGCTCAAGCCATTGACCGACGAAGCGGCCACGCAGGTCGTCGGCAACCTGCTGGGTGCGGCCGGCCTGCCCGAAACGCTGATCAAGCGCATTGTTGCCGCCGCCGAGGGCAATCCGCTGTACGTCGAGCAGATGCTGTCGATGCTGATCGACAGTGGCGCGGTGAGCGAAGACGGGTCGAAGACGGCGTTGAAGGGCGACGCCGACATCGTCGTGCCCCCGACCATTCATGCCCTGCTGGAAGCGCGGCTCGACAAGCTGGAACGCACCGAGCGCGCCGCAGCCGAGCCGGCGTCGGTCATCGGCATGGAGTTCCCGCACTCGGCCGTGCAGTCGCTGGCGCCGCAACAGATACGCGAAAAGGTGGGCGATCAACTGCAGGCGCTGGCGCGCAAGCACTTCATCCGGCCATCCGCCTCCGACGGCGCCGATGCCCGCTACCGCTTCGACCATCACCTGGTCCGCGACACCGTCTACAACGGTCTACTCAAGCGCGCCCGCGCGACGATGCACGTCGAATTCGTCAAGTGGGCCGACCAGGTCAACGCCGAAAGCGACCGCGGTCAGGAGTTCGAGGCGATCCTCGGCTATCACCTGGAGCAGGCTTACAAGTACCTAGGCGAGCTAGGGCCGATCGATGAGACGGGTGAGACGATTGGCCGGGATGGAGCGCGTCGGCTCGCATCGGCCGGGCGGCGAGCGTTTGCCCGTGGGGACATGCACGCCGCCGCAAACCTGTTTCGGCGATCTGCCAGCCTGCTGTCGGCCGATGATCCGCAACGCGTCGAGATGCTTCCTGATTTGGCAGAGACGCTGATTGGACTCGGCGACTTTTCCAGCGCGCGCGCAGTCCTAGTCGAAGCGAGATCGACTGCGGACCGAGTCGGTAATCAGCGAGTCAAGGTATCCAGCCAGCTGATTGAAGCGTTCATGCGTCTATTTGTTGGTGGCAAAGGAGGTGCGGCCGACGAAGAGAAATTGCCGGAGCCGTCCGAATTGATACCGGTGCTCGAACAAGTAGGTGCACACAATGAATTGGCAATCGCCTGGCGATTGATCGTTCTGCAGAACGGCGTTGCGGGGAGGTACGAACTAGCCCGCGATGCTGCAGAACGATCGGTTGCACACGCACGTCGTGCCGGCAACGATCGTCTCGTCGCAAGGCTCGGTGGAAATCTCGCGGATTTTGCGTTACTCGGACCAATGCCGGTTATGCAGGCAATTGCCGCCTGTGAAAAATTGATCGCTGACGGCCTGAGCGACCGGCAGATCGAGTGTCGCGTGATGTGTAAGCTCGCCCAACTGCGGGCCATGATCGGTGACCTCGACGCCGCCCGCGCTCTCTATCGACAGGGAAGAAAGATGCTTCGAGATCTCGGACAGGGCGTCTTTGCCACAACGACAGGCACCGACCTTGCTCGAGTGGAACTGCATGGCGGCGACTTGGCACTCGCTGAACGCGAAGTGCGAGCTGACATCGAATTTCTCGAACGGAAAGGGGAGAAGTACTACCGCTCAACCATGACATCGCTCCTCGCGCACCTGGTACGCGAGCAGGGGCGCGACGACGAGGCTCTCGCGCTGTCTCGCATCGCCGAGGAGATCACATCCGCACGAGACACGGAGTCGCAAGCACTTTGGCGCGCGACCCGAGCACCAATCATGGCGCGCCTTGGCGAACTCACTCTCGCAGAGGAGTTAGCGCGTTCCGCCGTAAATCTCGTTAGGTCAACGGAGGCCCCCAACCTGACCGCTGGCACCTTGGCGGAACTGGCGAGCGTTCTAGTGCAGGTCGGTAAGGCTGACGAAGCTCGGCAGGCAATCGGGGAGGCGATAGCCCTCTACACAGCGAAAGGCAACCGTGTAATGGTCCAACGCTGCAGTGCGTGGACCGCAAGCTAACCCAGGATAGTTGAAGGCGCCATCCTGCGCGCCGGACTCAGGGCCGTCGCGCAGGTGGCCGTGGTGCTAATTGGAGACCGGCTGTGAGTTAGAACAACTCAAAGGAGCCGTTCTTGAGATTGAGGATGAGCCACTCGTAGCCGAAGAATCCCAGACTTCCCTTACGCGTGAAGTCGTTCGCCTTAGCGACGCAAGGCTCGTAGTTCGAATTCGGTATCGCGTTGTTGTTCGCATCCTTTGCGCAGAACTGCAGGTTCGTCAAGTTGACCGCAGGAATACCCAGTTCCGGGATGCCGGGTGCCGAGTAACGAATGACGACTCTGCCTATCTTCGAACCCTTACGAATGTTCACAGTGTCCACGCGGAGGACAAAAGTGAGGAAGCTCCCGCTGCCCGGGGTGAAAACCACGTCGGGAACCTCGATCAACGACCGATAGCAGGTATTGAAGTTCTTCTGGCTGTTACATGTCGTCAAGTCAGCGGCGGCTGCCTCCTCCAACTTGACGGACGAGGACTTCTGCTGTGGTGGGACGATCACTTTGGACTGGAACTGGTCGACCGGGGCCGTGAAGAATGTGCCGCCATCCGGGGTCAGCGCGCTCTTCACTACTTCCGGGCTCGCCGTGCCGAGGGTAACGGTCGCCAAAGTATCAATTCTGGTGTCATTGGCGGGAGGATTGTTCGGGTTGTCGTTCGTGCCCTCTGCGTAAATCGTCGTCGTTTTGAAGTTGACCTTGCGGGTCTCGGAGGGGTCGCTCGGGGAGTAGACCGGTGAGTAGAAAAAGATGGAAAAAGTCTTCGAGAATCCGGCCGGCGCCGTGCCGAGCTGGCAGGTAAATTTTGTGGGGCTGTTGAGCACCGGACTGCACGTTATGCCGTCAGTCCCTTTGTACTGAGCTACCAGATCCGGCGAACCAAGCACCGAGGTCACCGAGGTCTCGCCTTCGAGGCGAACGTTATTGACTGTGTTGTTCCCCGTGTTCGATACCGTTACCTTGTAACCCACGACATACGTTTCCGTAGCTGTGCTGTATGTAACCGCATCGCCCCACGATGTGATGTCTGTATTGATCTGCCGTTGTTGACCGTACGCCACCGGAGCAGCCACAAGGGCAGCCACCAAGAAGACCAAAGTCACTTTTGAGTGGTTCATCCTTCCCTCCAGCGTGGAACGCTTTGTGACCGAGAAACCAGAAAGCACGGTTCCACGTTCTTCGCGCAATAGATTGAATTGGCCTGAAAACACGGCGCATCTAGCCGTTGAGCGCTGCAGCATGACCAAAACATGGGATGCCGTCAATGAAGTAAATCCCCCGTCGGTCGGCTTTGTTGCGGTTTCCCAGGTCCGACGGACGGATGAAGGGTCCTTGCTATGCTGCGCCGCGATTCGCGGCCTCGCGTGCGGCGGCGACGCCGCTGCCTTGGCCAGCAGCGCGCCGTTCCATTCCGTGAAACGGCGCCGGCGGGTCGCTTCGGGGGTTGCATGAGCGAGGCGGTTGCGCAGTCGAGTTGGTGGCGTTCGCTGTTTGAGCGCGGCGGCATAGCGCGTGGCGACATCGCCGGCGGCATCACCGCGGCAATGGTCCTGCCGGCGATCGAGGGCAGCTACGGTCTCGTGGCGTTCGGCCCGCTCGGCCCGGAGCAGGCTCATCTCGGCTTCCTGCTGGGCGCATTCGCTGCCGCGATCGCGTGCATCGTGTCAGCGTTGGCCGGCGGCCGCG
>Ga0209254_10001142_pt1 | contig 23419 bp, 17 predicted proteins | sample FrelakmetDIP11DI_FD_187148 | JGI IMG/M metagenome (GOLD analysis project Ga0209254, IMG submission 187148) | Freshwater lake sediment microbial communities from the University of Notre Dame, USA, for methane emissions studies - DIP11 DI (SPAdes)... | ecosystem: Environmental > Aquatic >...
ACCGGGTATGATTTTCGCGAACTGGTAAGTAACTGTAGATGTTGAAAAGGAAGGGGTGGTGACGGTTACACTTACCTTGTCGTTCTGCACATTTACAAGATCCAGTGTGGCATTTACCATTTCTGATCCTGAACCGCCAGCCGCTTTACGGGTAGAACTACAGGATACCAGGAATATCACAGACAGTAGGTAAAGAAATATTTGTTTTCCCATAACATGAGTTGATTTGTAAAAATTTAATTATTGCGTGCAAATTGATTAAAGTCTCTTTGAATAAATTTATCCTGTATATGAAGGGTAGATTCATTAATTACATCAAAGTCAGTATTTATTACATCAAATCCTGTTTTTCATATGTAAACATCATGCCTACTAAGTATAATTGCCTAATTAAAACTGCCTGGAAAAACTCGCCAGGTATTTTTGCAAATTTTCCCTGTATGATTCGCCTATCGGAATAATCTTATCACCCATTACGACCGTATTATTCTCTATGGAATCAATATGTTTTAGAGAAATGATAAAGGATTTATGTATCCGGATAAATTTATACGGCATCAGGTATTCTTCAAAAACTTTCATATTCTGAAGGGTCAATATTTTTGATTTCTCCAGATGCAGTGCAATATAATTACCTGCGCCCTCAATAATTTTTAACTCATCCAGCCTTATTTTCATCAATTTATAGTCAGTTTTTACAAAAATAAAATCATCCCTGGTTGGGGTCAGGCTGTTTACTGGAGAAGCCAGCTGTTTTTGATCTGAAGGTTTGGCATATAATCTGAATTTTTGCAAACTGCGCTCAAATCTTTCCAGTGTAAAAGGTTTTAAGAGATAGTCAAGTATATCCAATTCATATCCTTCCACCGCATATTCAGCATGTGCTGTTGTTAACACTAACTTTATGTGCTTTGGTAATTGCTTTGCAATAGACAGCCCGTTGATATGCCCCATCTGGATATCCAGAAATACCAGGTCTACAGCAGGATTATTTTCAATATAGGCTAATGCTTTTCCAGGATCTGTAAAAGTTTCAACAATTAAAAGACCCTCGATTTTTTTTGCATACTCGATGATTATTCCTAGTGCATTCTTTTCATCATCAATGGCAATGGCTGTAATCATAATTGAATAGGGATTTTAAATTCAGATAAATAGGTGTCGTCAATTGTGGCGGTGTTAAGGATATAATTATCTCCATAAATCAGGTTTAATCGCTTTTTTAAATTCACAAGGCCACTGCCGCCAGATTCAATAAATTCGCGTTCTTTTTCAATAAGATTCTGAATGGAATAATAAAGAAATCTTTTGTTTATATTGATATTGATTTTCGTGGGATTTTCCGAAGTGCCAGCCTTACCGTGCCTGAAAGCATTTTCGAGGAAAGTAATAAAGATCAAAGGCGGCACCAAAACATTTGCTTCAGTATCAGAGATATCAATTTTAAAATCGATCTTATCATCGGAAAAACGCAGCATGTGAAAATCAAGGTATGCCTTAATATATTCAATTTCACTCCCCAGCGGCACAAAATCTTTTTTTTCATACAAGATGTAACGAAGCATTTCGGATAATTTCATGATTGCATTGGGAGCCTGTTCCGACTTTATGAGCGACAGGTAATAAATATTATTCATGGAATTTAACAGGAAATGAGGGTTGATCTGGTAACGCAGGCTTTGAAGCTCGGCCTTTATCATTTCATTTTCCAGCCTGTTTTTATTTTCTTCATTGAGGCGCCATTCAATATAGATACGAAAAGCAAAGGAAACTAAGGTGAATTGAAAAACCCTGATAAATTCCTGGACTATGATAGCTTTTGGAGATTCGAGGAAAACTTTCTTATCCCTGCCTGTTGTATAATAGTAGTCAGGGTCCCAATGAACATTATTAAAGTATCGGATAGCTACAAATAACATCATTGTAACAAGACTTGCAAAAAGTAAAGCTTTGTAATTTTTCTTTTTTAAATAAAATGGAAATACGAATATGAATAAAAGATAGCTTACCAGGAAATTGGGCCAGGAATACTTTGAATAAAATATATATAGTTCCTTAAGTGAAGCTGCCGGATCGGCTGTAATGGTGTAAAATGAAATGAGAAAATACCAAATGGCCAATAAAATAAAAAAGTTAAGTATACCGGGTTTGATAAAAAGATCAATGGAATATTTCCTTTTCATGGTTCTGTATAACCCGATTTTTGGTCAAGCTTAATAATTCAAAGATTATCTATTTTTTGCACAAATCGATTTTGAATGGACATATAAAAAGGGTATTTCAAGGAAAGTGGAGGGAATGCACGTATACAATCTACTCAAGCAAAGGACCTTCTTTCAGGTTTCCGGGGAAACTGATCTGATCCCATGAATTGCCGTTTCTGTTAAAGCGATTAGACTTAGTCATCTGTACCATTTCCGGGTAATAAATTCCTTCTCTACCTGAACATGGTTTTAAATTATTCAAAAAACAGTTCTTTTCTGTACCCTTGTTCATAGTGTCACATCTCATTACATATTTTACCACCAATTTTGTTTAATTATTTCCAACAAAAACGTCTTACTCATAAACAAAATTTAGATAGTTCAACAGCTATTATTTTAAGTGTAAGTTTTGCAGGCATTTACATATAAAAATGGCTGTTTTATCAATATGTATTAAGTCGTTCATGGTTTGTAGTTAATTTCCATTGGAAATAAAAAAGGCTTTTCAAATCAGGATTTGAATGGAATAAAATCTGATTAAATGTTTAATTGCTTAAGACATCAGGAAAAAATACCTGCTTTATTTAGCTAACCCATGAAATTTTTCTCAACCAGCCTGACCATTTTTTTTAGGCTTTGATTAGTAAAATAAAATGTACAATCGAGTGGTTTTGTACATTTTATTTTTCCAATTCCAAGAATAAGCCATAGCGAGGCCCATTGCAGGTCACTGATTTTAATTCACTTTGTTGACGAGATTATTGGTGTTTTAATTATTTGCACATTTTATAAATTACATAAAACAAAACAATGAAAACCAGTAAAACTTCCTACATCCTGCTTCTCTTGATCACCTTAACCGGAACATTTGTAAAAGCCCAGGAAGTTGATCCTGCTGTTACAGAAAAGATCAAACAAACCCTTGCAAAGCTTTACCCAACAACGCCGGCAAATGACCGGAATTTCCTGTACAGTGCAATTGATCTGAATGACGATGGTAAAAACGAATACCTGGTGGGTCTAACTGGCAGTACATTTTGTGGATCTGCAGGATGCACCATGCTGGTACTGAATAATAAATTTGGCCTCAACACAAGAATGAGTATTGTTCAGTATCCCGTATATGTTGGCCCACCTGCGAGTAAAGAAGTTACAAAAGGATACAGCAATATTTACGTTAGCACAAAAGGTGTTGGTTATGTAAAGATGGCATGGAATGGCAGTAAATACCCCACTAATCCGTCTTTAGCACCTAAAATATCAGAAAGCCTGATCAGTGGTAAATATGCTTTCCTGGACGAGGCCAACCAGGCATTATATAATTTTTAACCTGGGCTGATTGTGTTTTCAAATTAACAAAACCTGCTTAAAAGAAAATCGATTAAACCATTCAGAAAAATGAAAATAAAACTGAGCTTTTTAATTGCAATTTCAATTTTCATGTTTTCCTGTGGTAACAGGGAAAAAGAGCAAAAGGATGAAGTAGTAACAAAAACGGAAGATATAAAAACCGACACAGCCGTTTCAACGGAAGCAGCCCCTGTAACAGCAGTTACGCCTTATAAGAACCAACTGGAATTTGAAAAAATCAAATTCACAATTACATCTCCCCAATCAGCAACGGCTAATACATTTACCGTAGAGCCTTCGGGCTTTACGATGTCCAATGACACATTGACCCTGGATTGCGATGGAACTGTTGTACAATCTGAAGTATGGGATTTAGATGGTGATAAATCACCCGAATTATTGGTAGTGACGAAAAGTGGCGCCGATAAAAAAGGGAAGGCCTTTGTATTTTCCGGCAATAAAAATAAATCCATGAGCATGGTCAGTTTGCCTGATATATCCGGTGACCCTAAGAAATCAAAAGGATATGCCGGACAGGATGAATTTGCTTTTGTTGAAAGTTCATTTTCGCATCGTTTCCCTCTCTATGAAAATGGGAAGCCACTCAATAAAACCAGACAGTTCCAATACAAATTAAAACCTGGTGAAGCAATGAAACAACTCGTTTTGGATAAAACCATTGAATATTGATCTTTCAAAATTGTTCCCCATAAATTATAAACAGAAAATTTAAATCTTGATCAATGAAGAAAATTCATTTATTACTCCTTTTCTGGATTACTGCCATATCCGGATTCAGCCAGGGTGCGGTGATTTACCAGGATTGCAATTATCGCGGCAAATCGCAATTACTCAGGCCAGGTCGATATAACCTCGACCAGATTGGGTTTGGGGCCTTCCAGGCATCCTCAATAAAATTATATGCCGGATACAAAGTGGTTATGTATAACAGCAACGAACCCGGAGAAGGCGATCGGAAAATCAGGCTTACCACCAGTGTTCCCTGTTTTGGTTCCGACTGGAATGATAAAGTTGGATCCATAGTTGTTGAAGTTGACAATACCGGCGGCGGGGGATATAACCAGCCAACACAACAACCATCTTATCCTTCATATGGAAATGGCCCCCAGGTGATTTTATATGAAGATTGCAGCTTAAGAGGTAATAACAGAAACCTGATGCCCGGCAGATATAACAGGAGGGATATGGGGCTGAATAATGATGCAATATCATCATTGCGTATCCCATCGGGTTATAGCGTTACGCTCTATAAGGATGAAGATTTCAAAGGTGGTTCACAGACTTATTATGCAAACGTATATTGCCTGAACTCAAGCTGGAACGACCAGGCTTCAAGTATTGTGATCTCAGGGCCTGGCAATAATTACAATAATAATTATACCCCTCCCAGCAACAATAATAATAACAATTATAACAGCGCCCGCGACAGGATCATTGTGTATGATCGATGTGATTACGGCGGATCAAGTTTTGGATTCAGTCCGGGAAGGTATAATGACAGATCACTGGGCATTGGTAACGACAAGATATCGTCCATCCGCATACCCAATGGATTTAAGGTTACCGTATACCAGGCTAAGGACTTCCAGGGCTATTCACGTACTTTTTATGGTGATGAATATTGCCTGGATGGCCAGTGGAACGATCAGATCAGCTCAATGATAGTTGATGGCCCGGGTACGAATAATACATCCAACTCATCGCCCAGTTATAATTATGGTAATAACAATGCAGGGGTATCAGTTTATACAGCTAGCTATTATAAAGGAACACATGCCCTTTTCAATGAAGGCCGCCATAATCTTAGAAATGCAGCCGTAAGTAATAATATATCTTCCTTTACCCTTCAGCCAGGTTACTATATTGTTGTTTACGAAGATTTTGAATTCAAGGGACGGAGCCAGACATTCAGGTCATCCGTTTTAAATTTGAACTCTCTTGGATGGAATGATAATATCCGTTCATTGGTTGTCTACAGAGAATATTAATTTTTAAAATAATTACACATGCGCGCTATCAAAATATGCTCCTTTGCCTTAGCACTATTGATGATCTTTGTTGCCTGTAACAACGGAGAAGAAAAAAAATCGGAAGAAACTACTGCCGTTGCCGTAGAGAAGCAAAAATTTCCCGAATCTACTGACAGCTTAGCCAATGGCATGCATCCTCATTTTCCCACTGAAGAAAATATCGTAGGGAAATGGATCCTGCCCCACCCCATGGATACTTCTGCAAACAAGCATGAGTCGTACATGGAGTTCCTTGCAGACAAATCGGTGAAAGTGGAAGAATATCCTTACCTGAAGCCAGTTAAATGGCAGCTAACGCATAATGAATTGATTCTTTTACATGAATCGGTTGATCCAAAAGAACCTGGTAAAATGATTAGCGACACTATGATCATTGAAGCAGTCTCTGATACCACGCTTCATTTTTATCATATCCATGAACCAAACTTCCTGATGTACCTGGTAAAGAAAAAATAAGCATTTTTTCTACAGCAAAGGAACGAAGAATGCAAAGCGCTTCTTCGTTCCTTTGCTGTTTAATATGTATTTTTGAGTCAGATGGCGAATAAGGTTTATTTCACGAGAACAGCGGGTAAAATCCTGCGATGGCTGTTGTGGATATTCCTTTTTATTTTACTACTTCTCACGCTGGTTATCTTATTATTACAAACTCAGTGGGGCAATAATTTACTTAGAAAAGGAGTACAGGCATATCTGCAGAAAAAATTTCAAACGGAATTTACCATTGGCGGCTTTGAACTGGAGGGATTGCATAAAATTGGGCTCTATGATGTGATGCTCAAAGACCACCGGAAAGAAACACTTTTATCTTTCGATACGATTGCTGTCAACTTCAACCTGGGTGATCTTGTTGTAAAAAAAATAGGCATCAGTTCTGTACGTGTATCCAACCTCACTACACATATCAGTCGTGCAGAAAAAGATACAAGCTACAACTTCCAGTTTATACTCGATGCTTTTAGCACGGGAGGGGAAAAAGAAGAAGAGCCTTCTTCGGGCAGCACCTGGGGTATTGACCTGAATAAAGTGTCCCTGTCACATATATCTTTTCTTTGGGACGATAAACATACCGGCGATTTGTACAAAGCTGACTTTGCCACGCTCAGCCTTGACCTGAAAAAGTCTGACCTGGCTAAAATGAAATTTGAAGCAAGATCAGTATGGCTGGATTCTCTGGATACAAAGATCAGAATGGCCTCTTCTACTGAGCCGGCAAAAGAGGCAACAACATCAGCGGGAGAAAGTACAGCACTTAATCTGCTCGCTGATAAACTTGCGCTAACCAATACCCGATTTATACTGGAAAATCCTTCTGACAGTTTATCTGTACAGACCATGGCAGCCAACCTAAGCCTGACTGACATGAGCTATGACCTGGCAGGTTCCATTGCAACCGGGGGCCTGCTCACACTTGAAAACCACCAGACATCCGTTTCCTACCAGACAAAAAATGAAACAGGAACAGTAACGGAAGATGCTGCCACTGCAAGTACTTCAACTCCTTTTACGCTCAGGGTTGACTCTATTTCACTGGTCAATAACCGTATCAGTGCAGATGATAAATCATATAAGAAATCATATACAGACAGGTTTGATCCCCATCACATACATATCGACAGTTTGCAGTTACAGGCCTCTGCCATTGTATATGACTCAACGGGCTATAAAGCGAATGTTCGCCATCTCTCTTTATTTGAAAAAGGGTTCCGGCTAAAAAACCTCCAGGCAAATGCAAGTTATTCGGATACTGCATTGACACTGGATAAGCTGGCGCTTGTTACACAACACAACAATGTGCAGGGATCTGCCCGGATCCAATACAAGTCGGTCTCAGAGATCATGACTTCACCACGCGAAACTAAACTGCAGGTTGACATCAAACCGTCCAAATTGCGCCTTGACGACTGGGCTTATTTTTCCCCGGAGATGAAACAAAATGAAAGCCTGAAAAACCTGCTGGGCAAAGAGATCGATGTGGCCTTACAAGCCAGGGGCAACCTGGATCAACTGAATCTTAGTTCTTTCCGGATAAAAACCGGGGGCAACTTAATACAAGGCAGTGCTATGCTGAGTCATCCCACCACACCGGAAAAACTCAGCGCTTCGCTAAAACTAAATGAACTCACCACATCCCGTAATGACCTCAAGGCCCTGCTTCCTGACGGGCTTATCGCTGATTCACTATGGCACTATATTCCGGAAAATATAACGGTAAGGGGTACCCTGGATGGTTCAATGCAAAGCATCCGGCCCAACCTGGATATACAGTCAAGTTTTGGAAACCTGGCCATTAAAGGTTACCTGGATAATCCCTCAGATAAAGTCAATGCCCGGTATGACCTTACTGTAAATACACCCGGCCTTGCACTTGACAGAATCATGGAAGACAGTTCTTTTGGCAATATGGCCGGTGAGGTTTCTGTTACTGGAAGAGGATTTGATCCTGAAACATTACAGGCTGATATTGTGGCAACATTGCAGGAAGCAGGTGTAAAAGGATACGCTTACCGGGACATCAACCTCAGAGGCGGTATGGACCATGGTGCTGTTAAGGCTACACTGGAATCTCATGATCCCAATATTGATCTTGACACAGACCTTTCCTTTCTCTATATCAACAAACTGCAGGACATTAAAGTAAAATCAGATATACGCCAACTCGATCTGCATGCATTAGGTTTTATGGACTCCAGTTTCAGTGCAAAGGGGAAAATGGATATCGATTTTCCGGTATTTGACTCAGCACACTTAGAAGGCAAAGCACTCCTTAACGATATTTATCTAAGCTTTGGTAACAAAACCTATTACCTCGATACATTTGATCTCAATGCTTATCAGAAATTGGATTCACAATACATAAAACTGAATTCCACTCTGCTCGATGCAGAATTAAAGGGCCAGTTCAGTTTGCAGGCAATACCAAATACCATACAAACGATTTTTAATAACTGGCTTGTAACTGCAGGTGAGACGAAGACATTCAGTCAGCAGTTATATACAGAATTAAACGCTAATGTACATATTCCTGACAGCCTCGCAACCCTGATTCCTGGTTTGAAAAAAGTGTCGCCATTCACTATTAAAGGTGGCGTTGATACACGTACCAACCTCCTGGTATTTTTGACCAAGATCAAAGAACTGGAATACCAGGATTATCATTTCGATAGTATAACTGTTGCCTTAATGGAATATGACTCGCTGGAAAAATATAACAATGCACAGTTCCTGGTTGAATTCAGAGAAATGACCAGTCCAGTTGTCAATTTGAATTTGTCAAGACTAAGAGGGCAGATTGTGAAAGGGGTTGTTACTACTCGTCTTTTACTATATGATGAAAAAGAAATTCCCAGATATATCATCCCGGTGACTTACGTAAATGATCCTGAAAAACCCTATGTCAGTCTTCAGGATACCATCCTGCTAAACAAAACCAGGTGGCAGGTAAACCCTGAAAACCGTGTTTACCTCAACCCCAAGAAACTACAGGGCAGCCACCTCATTTTAAGCCAGGGGGCTGAATCCATTTCCGTTCATGCCAGTGATGAAGCCGCCTCAGGCTTGCCACTGAAGGCTCAAATGCATGATTTCCATTTGGAAAGCCTGACCGGAATGATTTTCGATTCAACATTTATTAAAGGGGTTGTCAATGCAACTTTCAACTTGTCTGAATTTACACCCCTTTCTTTTGCAAGCGACCTGCGTATCGACACACTAACGTTTTTGGGTAGCCGACATGGTGACCTGCACGCAGCAGTAAAAACAGGTGACCAGGGTAAATATGATATCGACATCAGCCTGCTTGGTGAAGGGAACGATTTTAACGGCAGGGGGTGGTATAATACTTCTTCAGGGGAAATGGATTTCCGGGTGGTCATGAACCCCCTCAACCTCAAACCCATGGCCCCTTTCGTGTCACCCTACGTGGATTCACTTAGTGGCGGGCTTCGGGGGGATCTTACAATTAAGGGTAGTTTCAAAGACCCTTTGATTGATGGAACACTAAGACTAGACAGCAGTTACCTGGTTGTAAAACAATCCGGAACACCCATGTACATCCCTTCAGCAGGTTTGCGTTTCGAAAAAGACAAAATCTTTTTTGAAGGCATGACCATACTGGACAGCGCGGGCCGAGCGGCAACTATAACCGGCACCGGTCGTGCAGAGAATCTGACAGACATACAGTATGACCTCAAATTGCAGTCGGATAAATTTCTTGTTTCCGGCAGGAAAAGGTATGAGGAACAGTTGGTATCAGGCCCGCTATATGCAGGTTTGATCCTCAATATTAAAGGAGATTTAAATGAAGCTTCCATTAAAGGAAATATAAATATCCTTGATAGTTCATTAGTGACCTATGTTTTCCAGCAGGATGAAAGCGTCAAAAATGGAGAGGGCTTGATTGAGTTTTATGATCCTGCGAAACTGAATGAACAGGATACGCTTGCCTTGCAAGCTAAAGTCAACCCAAAATCCAAATTCCAGCTCAATGTGAACAGCACTATCAGTATCACCCCAAAATCAACCATTATTATTATCCTGGATGAATTGACCGGAGACCAGTTCCAGGCTAAAGGCACTGCCAACCTGAATTTCTCCATGACACCCGGTGGCGAGATGGAACTGGTTGGAAATTACGAAGTAGAAAGTGGAAAATATAATATGACCCTTGCCGGTTTGATCAAAAAAGATTTTGAGATCAAAAAGGGTAGCAATATCACCTGGAGCGGGGACATATTGGAAGCTACCACAAACCTGACCGCCATTTATAAAATCAAGACTGATGCAGAGGAACTGATACAGGACATGCAATCAATCCCTGGTGCAGCCCGGCAAAAATTTAATTTTGAAGTGGACATGAACATAAAAGGAGAACTGATGAAACCTGCTATTTCCTTTTATATTGATATGCCGGAAAATGAACAGGCAGCCTTTGACGGTATCATATACACGAGGTTAAAGCAGGTAAACGCCATCCCCTCCGAACTAAACAAGCAGGTCATGGGCCTTCTTGCGCTCAACAGTTTCATTGCAGACGATCCATTCACAAGTCTTGCGGGTTCCGGTGGAAATTTTGAAACAGAAGCTTTCAGTACAGCGGGCCGTTTGCTTACCCAGGAATTGAATGATTTCCTCGGCGATGTTGTTAAAGATGTGGATATAGACGTAGGACTTGACATCCGGGATGATTATACATCCGGTCAGAGTAAAAGGAAATCCGACCTGAAAGTGGGTATCGCTAAATCATTTGCCAATAGCAGGCTGAGTGTTTATGTGGGTAACACTTTCGCACTGGAAAACCAGAACCAGGACGAGGATATTTTAAGCGGACTTGCCGGTGATGTAAACATTGAGTATATGCTGACGACTGATGGCAAATACCGGATTAAAGGATACAGAATGACCGAAGATGACATGACCTTTAATGGAACGATAGTGGAAACAGGCGTTTCCTTTGTTGTGGTACTTGAGTTCAATAAATTCAAAAATGCTTTCCGGAGTAAAAAAAATAAAAAGAAAATCAATCCTTGAAACGCGGAATAATCCATCCTGAATATCTATTGATATATTTCTTCCTTCTCGCGGGGATAGGGACAGGCTGTAATGCTACTAAAAATATTCCTGAAGGGGATTATTTATACAAAGGCGCGAAATGGGAAATTAAGGAAGGCAAAATTGACAAAGCTATCAGATCGGATATGGCTAAAGTTGCCCGGCCAAAACCCAATTCAAATATTTTTGGATTTCCTTACAAACTACACTTATATAACCTGCTTCCTGAACCCAAAAAACAAAAGGGTTTATTGTATAAGATGAAGTACAAATGGGCCGAACAACCCGTACTGCTTAGCCAGGTGAAGCCCGCTTTAGTGCAAACCAAACTGGCTGATTTCTTATTTAACTTCGGATATTTCAGGTCGGAAATTGCGCATGAAAAGGTGTTTAAAAAAAAGGAGGCCTGGATAAAATATCAGATCAAACCAGGTACCCGGTATAGGGTCAGGGATATTTATTTTCCGAAAGACAGTTCCCATCTGAGTGCCAGGATAAGGACGGTGGCACCACAATCATTAATTAAGAAAGGTGATTTTGTCAATCTTGAAACGCTGGAATCAGAACGGGAAAGAATTGACGAATATGTAAAGAATCGGGGCTACTTTTTCTTTAACCCTGATTTTTTGTTGTATCGGGTAGACACCCTGCACACAGGAGAAGTGGATATTTATTATACGGTGAAAGAAGAAACATCAGACAGAGCCCGGAATACCTGGTCAATAGGGGAAATTTCAGTTTATGGAAACTATTCTCTTGACAAGGATTCCATAATCACAAAACAAAAAGGAAAAAAAGAAAAAAGATTCACCTTAATAGATAATAAGGAAAGGTACAGTGCCGATGTATATGAAAGGGCAATGCTTATCAGGGAGAATCAGTTATACCGGAAGAACCTGCACTACCTGACCATTGAAAGGCTGATGAACCTGAATACATATAAGTTTGTAAAGATTGGCTTTATCCCGGATACTACTGCAAATAAACGCGTGCTTAACACTAAAGTCTATGTAACGCCCATGAAAAAAAACAGTCTCCGGATTGAAGCATCGGCAAATGGCAAGACCGGCAATTACGTTGGCTCAGAACTAAGTGTGAAACTACGCAATGTGAATGTGGCAAAAGGTGCGGAGATCCTGGATTTCAAGATAAGCGGAGGCTTTGATCTGCAATATGGAGGCCGACAAATACAATCGGGTAATGCATATACACTGCAGGGAGAAATCTCCTATTATATTCCCCGTATCATCCCAAAAGTAAAAATAAAAACCGGCCAGAATTCCTTTATCCCCCGCACCGGTTTTACAGTTGGCGGAGAATACCTGGTCAGGCCCGAACTCTATACACAACGTACCCTGAAAGCCAGCCTTGAATATACCTGGAAAATTAAAAAAACAACGGAGCATACACTTCGAGCCTTTCGGATACAATCTATCGACCCCAGTAACACAACGCCCAAATTCGACAGTATATTGGCGCAAGACATATCCCTGCAGGCATCGTTTGAAAAACAACTGGTACTGGGCAGTCAATATCAGTATTTTTACACCAACACCTTTCGGGAAAACAAACGTTTTACGTATTCAACAAAATTTAATGTTGGTACATCCGGTAATTTGTACAGCCTGATTGCCAGGCCGGATGTAGACACACCTGGAGCCATAACACTTTTTAACCTGCCGGTTTCGCAATTTGTGCGACTGGAAGCTGATCTCCGCGGATACGTGAAAATTTCTCCTAAGATGATCCTTGCCAATAGAATGATAGCCGGTGTTGCGTTTGCTTATGGAAACAGCCGCATAGTTCCCTATGCGGAACAGTTCTTCATTGGAGGCAGCAGCAGTATCCGTGCATTTAGGATCAGGACACTTGGGCCTGGCAGTTATCACTCTGATGAAAGTGCTTACCAGGCCAATGAATCCGGAGATGTAAAGTTTGAAGCCAATTCTGAGTTGAGATATACCACTGGCAAATACCTTGGTTTTGCCGGCTTTGTAGATGCCGGAAATATATGGCGGAGAAAAGAGACGCCCGATAAACCTGGCAGTGGCTTTTCCGCGGCCAATTTCCTGAAAGAAATGGCCGTAGGCGCAGGTGTTGGCGTGCGGCTGGATTTTTCTATCCTGCTGATACGTTTTGACATAGCGATGCCTCTCCGTAAACCCTGGTACCCGGAAGGTAACCGGTGGGTATTCAATGAGATCAATTTGGGAGATAAGGAATGGCGAAGGGATAACCTGATCCTGAATATTGGTATCGGGTATCCGTTTTAGTTAGTAATACCTTAACCGCAATTAAAAAAAACTCCAAATTGTTACCTATTTTTTACTCACCCCTGCCCCTTTCTTGAAAGAGAGGGGAAAAAGCCCTCCTCCGCAATTATGCTTAATATTCCATACTCACTCTTCAATAAGAAAAATAATTTTTCTTAACACAGATTCATGGTGTTCTGAAGTTAAATAGACTATTTGCGGAGAGGCACCCCTCTCTGGAAGAGAGGGGCTGGGGGTGAGTTGAATAACCGCTAAGCAACGAGGAAATCCTTAGTGTCCGGTGCCATGATTAGTGTCCGGTGCCATTATTAGTGTCCGGCGCCATGGTTCGTGTCCTCACGAACCATCATCGTATCAACCTCGTTTTCCGGTTCGTGGAGACACGAACCGGGGCAGCAAGTGGAACTATGAAACCTGATCCTGAATATCGGAATCGGTTACCCGTTTTAGTTAGTGATACATTCACCGCTAAGCAACGAGGAAAACTATTCAGTTATCAACTTCAACAATTTCTCATCCCGCTGATATACATCTTCCCGGAAATTCACATCCCCATCAGTTTCCACAAAAGCTGTAAAGTACGCAATGACTACAGGGATCTTCTTTTTCAGCACAACCGTTTTCTCTGTTGTACCCGCCATGGCCTGATCAATTTTTGCAGGGGGCCAGTTAGGATCATTGCGCAGGATGCGAAGTGCCAGATCCCTGGGTTGAGCCACACGCACACAACCATGACTGAATGCGCGACTGTCTTTATCAAATAGACTTTTTGAAGGCGTATCGTGCAGGTAAATATTATTTTCATTTGGAAAAATAAATTTAACCCTGCCCAAAGAATTATGCGGACCAGGTGTTTGACGTACGTTCCCGCCGTTCCATTCCATATTATGAGAAGCCAGGTAATTTTTATTACGTTTCATACCCGGAACCACTTCCTTTTGTATTATGCTTGGTGGAACATACCAGTAAGGACTTAAAACCACATGCTGCATCAGCCCGGAAAATATAACAGTTTTATTCATTGTCTTACCAACAACCACATTGCAGTCCCATACCTGTTTGCCCTTTTCATAGTACCGTAGCTTGTAACCCGGAATATTAACAAAGATAAATTCATCTGATTTTTCATGATTAGGTACCCACCTGAATCTTTCCAGGTTCACCATGATCTGTTCAATTCGTTTTTTTATCGGAATATTCAATGCAGCAATCATTTCATTGGTAATAACAGAATCCTGTTTTAAACCAACTGATTTTTTATACCGGTTAACAGCAGTTGCAAGGGAAGGATCATATTTTACGATCGTATCTGTATTATCCAAATAGCCGAATAAATTAAGTCTACGTCTTACCTGAGCCAACACCGATGAAGTATCCCCCGGCTTCAGCGACTTTTTAAGCTTAGCAATGGAACCAACATCTCCGGATTTTTTTTCAAATTCCCGGTATTGCTTTAATGCTGCCCTAAGTGCGAGGTATTCCGGATTCAGAATTTCCTGTTCAATTTTGGAAAGATTATTTACGTCAAGGCTTTTTCCCAGCAGTTCCTCGTAAGAGAGTTTTTTACGGGGAATATTCCAGCCAATAGTCTCCAGGTTTTTACTATACGCCCCTGACCAAATTTTTTTAGCTAAAAGCAGGTATTGCCCGGTAAGCATTAATTCTCCATTAACATCAGGCTTAAGATGTTCCGGCCTTTCTGTGAAATCACCTAAATGAAACATCCCCTGAAGGCTGTCTTTATATGGCGCATTTACGGCTATACCGTCTATTGATTCCTGGCGTAGTTTGTCCAGGAGCAAATGAGCCGGTTCTCCCAATCCATCTTTTTCAAACCAGGCATAATTATAAGACCGGTTCCGGTAAAACACAGCTATATCTTTCGAGAATTCTTTAAACTGAGGATACCGATTTAGAAAACCGGGTATTAAAGTACTGTCAAAAACAATACCCGACATAGGCTGCGGCATAACCTGTATAACGGTATCTAAGCCGGCCCTTACTCCGGAAGTATCTTTTTTGTCTTCCACATCCGTATTTCCGGTGTTGCCCTTGCATTGAATCAAGGAGGAAGAAAACAAAAACAGGACAATGGCTAACCTTAAAAGATACATATTGATATTTTACTACAAAAATAGGGGGTCGGTTACAATAGATACATGCTTTTTTTTACACAGAGTGTTTAATTTTGACGTTGATTATGGCAGGATTACCCATTCCCCATAGTGAGCTTGAAACACCTTTTTATAATGATTCAGGTCATTACGATCTCATCAACTATTTGGTCAAATTCATCCCTGAATACTGCCATCTTACATAATAAGCATAGGCCTGCAACAAATCGGTTAATCTTAATTATAATTTCGTTGTTATCCCTCCTGAAAGTAATATTATTTCATCCGTTTTCTACCCCTTTGAAACTATCCAGTCTTATCAAAAACCGAATCTGTCATTTTATTCATAAAACAAAAAAAACATGAAACATTTCTTCGTTGCTGCATGCTTGTTGATCATTCAAAGTGCAGCAGGACAAAAAATCGTAAAAGATCATTACACCGTATCAGGAGGTTTACTGGGTGCTGCTAATTTCAGTAAGTTCCGTATTTCCGGTAACGACAACCTGGATTACAACACCAAACTGGGTTGGGGTGCCGGTGGCTGGGTTAATATTCCTTTGGGGAAAATTGTTTCCCTGGAACCCCAATTAATGTATAATTCATATACCTACAATTCTGACGCAAGCGCAACATTATTAAAAGATGGAAAAGCAGGATATTTTTCTATCCCTTTTTTACTGAAATTTCATCTCGGTGATAAATTTGCCATTACTGCAGGACCTCAGTTTGATTTTCTTACATCTATCACCGATAATCTTAACGTCAATAAAAAAGAGGATGTCACAAGTTCCAGTATCGCCATTAATGCAGGAATTGAAATACTCCCGCATGCAAGGGTTGTGCCTTTTGTACGATATATACATGGCCTGACCAATATGGATAATACCGGAAACCCAAACACAGTTGGAGATTTTTATAACCAGAACATCCAGGCAGGTTTGAAATTCCGTCTCTTCGGAAAACATATCCTGGCTGATTCTGATGGCGATGGTATCGTGGATAAAAACGATAAATGCCCTAACCAGGTTGGCCTCGAAAGATACCAGGGATGCCCTATTCCGGATACAGATGGTGATGGCATCAATGATGAAGAGGATAAATGTCCAACCGTTGCCGGCCTTGCTAAATACAGTGGCTGCCCGATCCCTGATACAGACAAGGATGGCGTAAATGACGAACAAGACAAATGCCCTACTGTAGCTGGTTTAGCGAAGTATAACGGTTGCCCTATTCCTGATACCGATGGTGATGGCATCAACGATGAACAAGACAAATGTCCCACTATCGCGGGCCTTGCCAAATATAATGGTTGCCCGATACCTGATACAGACGGTGATGGCATCAATGATGAGGAAGACCGTTGCCCTGATGTACCTGGTGTAGCTGCAATGAAAGGTTGCCCCGCTTTGGTAGAATTCCAGGCGCACGAAGTTACTTTTGCTTCAGGTAAATCTGTACTTACTGCAGCAGGTAAAAAAGAACTTGATATAGTAGTAAACTTTATGCAGAAAAATGCTGAAGTAAAAGTGAACCTAGACGGCTATACCGATAATAGCGGAACTGATAAAGTTAACAATCCATTATCAGTTAAGCGGGCACAAGCTGCTGAGCAATATATTGTCAGCAAAGGCATTGATGATTCAAGAATAAACACCAATGGACATGGTTCAGCCAACCCGGTAGCTGATAATAAAACTGCAGCCGGAAGGGCTCAAAACCGCAGGGTTGAAGTAGTTGTTCAATAAAGTAACCTTAACAGAAAAAGCCTTATTTGATAAGGCTTTTTCTGTTTTACACTTTAATTTTTTTGTCTTTATTTACCCTCAAAATTTATCAAAATGAAAGCTTTATCATTATTCATACTGTTTGTTACTGCGTTTTTTTGGAGCTCAGCAATACAGGCACAAGTAGTGGATGTACCTAAAAAAGCAAAGGACCACTTTTTTAAAAAATATCCCGATGCAAAAAATGCCGACTGGAATAATAATGTAGTGAGCTATGCAGTGAAATTTCAACTAAATAACCATACGAACCGTGCATATTATCATATGGATGGCCGCTGGGATTATACCGAAACATATATAGAGGAATCTGAATTACCGTCAGCAGTTAAAGAATCATTGTCAAAAAGCAGGTTTTCCGACTGGAAAAAAGAAGCATGTGCCCTCGTTGAAAGTAATAAGGGTAAAAAATCCTATCGTATAGAAGTGCAAAAGGGAATAGAAAAAAAGAACGTCTTTTATAACAGCAAGGGAAAAGAAGTTAAATCATCAGTTTCCCTGTAATCGGTATCCTTATATCTGTAAGTAATTTTTTAAAACCAAAACTAACTACTATGTCCTGGAATTTTCTTGATGCCGTAAAAGGCCAGTTCACCAATGAATTATTGGGAAAGGCAGCATCTTATTTAGGCGAGGCGGATGCCACTGTGCAAAAAGGCCTGGATACCGTTATCCCCGTTGCCTTAGCCGGCATTGTTAAAAAAGCAGAAGGCGGTAATACTGAAAGCCTTTTAAATTTTGCCAAACAGGCTTTAGACAGTGGCATTCTGAATAACCTTGTTGGTTCTTTTACATCCGGCGGTAGTGGCATCCCTTCAATAGGCCCATCCCTGATAAGTGGCTTATTTGGTGATAAATTTGGCGCTATCGCAAATGCGGTTAGCAGTTTCACCGGAATGAAGGGAGCATCCACTTCCTCACTCTTTGGTTCTGTTGTGCCTTTGGCGCTGGCTGCACTTGGTAAATTTGCAAAAGATAATAACTCTACACCGGGTGCGATATCATCCCTCTTAAGCAGCCAGAAAAGCTCCATTATGTCGAGCCTTCCTTCAGGTTTTGATTTGTCAAATTTGCTTGGCGCGGCTGAACCGGTAAAAGCAGCCATTCATCATGTAGCCCCGGAACCTGCAAAAAGCAGTAATAAATGGTTGCTTCCTTTATTATTATTACTTGGTGGCGCAGCTTTATTATGGTTTTTCTTGAGAGGATGTGGTGAAACCAAAATTGAAGAACCTGTTGTTGTGCATGATACTTTAACTAAAACCAATGTCATTGTTGTACAAAGAGAGCCGCTGAAAGTAAAACTCCCCAATGGCGTTGAACTCGATGCGTACAAAGGCAGTATTGAAGATCTGCTTGTGGCTTTCCTGAACGATCCTAATGCAAAGCCAGGCAAAGACAACTGGTTTGATTTCTCAGACCTCAATTTCAAATTTGCCACTGCCGAAATCATTCCTGAAAGCAGAAAGGAACTGGATAACATTATTCAGATCCTGAAAGCCTATCCGAATGTAAAAATAAAACTGGGTGGCTATACAGATAAGATTGGGGATGAAGCCGCCAATAAAAAACTTTCCCGGGAAAGGGCCGAAGCCGTAATGGCAGCATTAAAAGATGGAGGCGTTGGCGCCCAGGTAGAAGGAGCAGAAGGATATGGATCTGAATTTGCGAAATATCCTGAAACCGCACCTGAAGAAGACAGGCTTAAAGACAGAAGGGTTTCTGTTTCTGTAAGGGCAAAATAAATCTCAAGTCAATTTTTTCATTTGTTAGTTTCATATTCCCGCCGGATGTCTATCCGGCGGTTTTTTTATTCCAGGAATTAATTTGATTTACCTTTGAAACAAAAATGAAAAAAATACTCGTTATTTTTTCCTTATTTATTTGTTTTACAGGTTACACCAGTGCAGAGGCCCAGGTTATTGATGTACCGAAAAAGGCTAAAGAACATTTCTTCAAAAAATACCCTGATGCTAAAAATGCCGACTGGAACAATAACGTTGTAAATTATGCTGTAAAGTTTCTGTTAAATGGCACCACTTCCCGTGCTTATTACAATTTAGATGGCACCTGGGATTATACAGAAACATACCTGGAAGAATCACAACTCCCCGAAACGGTGAAAGATTCTTTTTCAAAAAGCAGGTATTCCGGGTGGAACAAAGAAAACTTTGCTTCCGTAGAAAACAATAAAGGCAAAACATCTTACCGAATAGTAATTAAAAAAGGGATTGAAAAGAAAACCATTTTCTTTGATAAAGACGGCAAAGAAGTTAAGTCTTCCAGAACTTTATAAGCTAACTTTGCGCTCTTCAATACTTTTATGTTTACAAACTGAAGTCAACTTATTATAGGGAGCCATGGTTCATGTTTCCACGAATAGATATTTCCCGTTTCGGGTACAATTTCATTAAAGATGACACATTCATAAGTGACGTTAAGGATTTAAAATAATGTCGCCCCGCTGGGGCTCTTTTCAACAATCAATTATTTTCTACAAGAATGCCGCTCCTCTGGAGCTGAAAGGCAGAACAACAAAACATCATTTTTGTATTAAAGCCCCAGCGGGGCGATATTCTTGTAGAACCGCATGTATTTTGTATTAGAGCCCCAGCGGGGCGAAATTCTTGTAGAAGATTTTAATCAGTTTTTATCTATTTGTTATTCAATTAGAAACGCGGTGTGTCATTGGCAACCATCATTGAAAAAATTTTGGTTCGGTTCATGAAAAGAGGCTGGCCGAAAATATATTTGAAAGCCCTGAGAATGTCTTAAAAGGTATCTGTTCACCATCTCATGTCCAAGAAGACTTTAATTTTCGGTCAGCCTCAAGACAAGCACCGGTTCTACCTGATTATTTAGTCCCTAACTTCTAATCTTTGCGGTTAAGCCATCAATACAATGACCAAATCCATAACATTGGTATAGGTTGGACCGGTAAATAACTGGGCATCCGTTTGCAGGAAAAATGTATAACTGTCGTTTTTAGCCAGCCATGCTGTTGTGTCAACCTTATTATCATATACCCATTTCAACAGTGTGCCATCAACTACGGCACCAGCGGCATCTGTAGGTCCGTCGTTACCATCTGTGGCAGCGCAAAGCACCGTAGGAACCTCTTCAGGATTCTTTCCTGTTGCCTGCCAGTAATTCAGTAAGGCAAGTGCGAATTCCTGGTTACGCCCTCCTTTTCCATTACCCTTTACCGTTACCGTGGTCTCTCCACCTATCAGGAAACAGGCAGGCCTTTTCCCGGAATAATTTTCCATCTTTTGGGCAAGCTGAACCGCCACATCTCTTGCTTCTCCCTGTATAGACTGATCATCCAGTATAACTGTAAATGCACTTTCCAGTGCCCTGGCGGCGGCGGCGTGCAGGGCCATTTGGTTATTCCCAATTATGCTGAAAAAACTTTTTCCAAATACCGGGTCACCAGGCTTGGGTGTTTCAGGCACTTCGCCCCTTAATCCTTTTTCCAGCCAGGCCCTGGAAGCAGGCCCCAGCTGATCAACCAGCGAATATTTTTCCAAAATGTGCCATACATCCCCAAAAGTTGAAGGATCCGGTACGGTGGGACCGCTGGCAATTACATCAGCTTCATCTCCAGGCACGTCGCTTAAAGCAAAGCAAACTACCGTCGCAGGATAAGCGATTCGGGTAAACTGCCCTCCTTTCAGCCTCGACAAATGCTTTCGCACCGTATTCATTTCCCGGATATTGGCCCCGCATTTAAGCAGCAGGCCGGACAGACCCTGAAGTTCCTCCAGGGAAACTCCCGGCACTATATCAGCTAGCAGAGATGATGCACCACCACTGAGTAATACCAGTACCAGGTCCTTTTCACCGGCATGCTGCAATAAATTCAATACTGCTTCCCCGGCTTTGATCCCGTTCTTATCCGGTACCGGATGCCCGGCCTCCATGCAGGTCATGAATTCCATAGGCAACCCATGCCCGTGTTTGGTAATAATAATACCCTCACTTATGGAATCCCCCAGGAGTTGCTCAAGGGTATCTCCCATGGCCGCTGCCGCTTTACCCGCTGCTACCACATAAAAATGCCTGATTGCGTCGCGGTCAAAAACATTGTCCCCTAAAGTGATCATATTTCCCTTCCTGCTAATCAACCTATTGAGCAGGTTTCCGGGAAGAACCGCCGTGATAGCCGATTTATAAATATCCAAAACTTCAGTCCGCATTAGATCAATATACATATACATTTTGAATCCTGAAAGAGAGGCCCGTATTATATCTTATTCACATGCTTTCCTGTACCATTTTTTATATTATCTTCGGTATATAGTTGTTTAACTAACTAAATGGGAATTAGAGGATAGAGGGTAGAGGATAGAGAGTAGTGGATTGGATGGGAAACATAACCGGGAAATGAAAAAATTACAAAAGAGTAACTTTTTTTGAGCTTTTGCGAAAAATAAATAAAGTCATATGAAACGTACGATCAAGAAAGTTGCTGTCCTCGGTAGCGGTGTTATGGGTTCCCGCATTGCCTGCCATTTCGCAGGCATTGGTTTACAGGTATTGCTGCTCGATATGGTCCCTAAAGAAGCCGCAGAATCCGCCAACAAAGCTGCCCGAAATAAACTGGTGAACGATGCCCTCCAGGCAGCTATCAAAAGCAATCCTTCCCCACTCTATTCCAAAGATGCCGTTAAACGGATCAGCACCGGAAACTTTGATGATGATATGGCCCAGATAGCAGGCTACGACTGGATCATAGAAGTGGTGGTGGAAAGGCTCGATATCAAGCAAATCATTTTTGAAAAAGTGGAGCTGTTCCGTAAACCCGGAACACTCATCACTTCTAATACTTCAGGCATTCCGATCCATTTGATGGCGGAAGGCCGCAGTGAGGATTTTAAAAAACATTTCTGCGGTACACACTTCTTCAATCCACCCAGGTACCTGCGCCTGCTGGAGATCATCCCAACACCACATACAGATCCGGAGATCGTTGAATTCCTGATGAATTACGGTGATCTCTTCCTGGGTAAAACAACCGTGCTGTGTAAAGACACTCCGGCATTTATCGCAAATCGGATAGGCGTGTACGGTATCATGGCCATATTTGGACTGGTGGATAAAATGGGTCTCAGCATTGATGAAGTGGATGCACTCACCGGACCCATTATCGGGCGACCTAAATCAGCAACCTTCAGAACAGCAGATGTAGTGGGCATCGACACCATGGTGAAAGTAGCTAAAGGAGTGTATGATAATTGCCCCAACGATGAGGCTCGCAACAGTTTTAACATTCCCTCCTGGCTGAATAAAATGGTGGAGAATAACTGGCTGGGGGATAAAACCGGACAAGGTTTCTTCAAAAAAACCAAAGGCGCGGGTGGCGAAAAAGAGATACTGACACTTAACCTCGCCACCATGGAATACGGCACACGCCAGCGCCCGAAATTTTCTACAGTGGAAGCTGCCAAGCCCATTGACGACCTGAAGACAAGACTCAAAGCATTATGCACCGGCATGGACAAAGCGGGTGATTTCTACCGGCATTTCCATTATGGCCTGTTTTCTTATATCTCTCACCGGGTTCCGGAGATTTCGGATGAGCTTTACCGTGTGGATGATGCCATGATGGCCGGCTTTGGCTGGGAGATCGGCGCCTTTGAAAGCTGGGATGTGCTTGGCCTTTCCAAAACAACTGAAGCCATGAAGAAAGCCGGTTACTCTGTGGCTGCATGGGTGGATGAGATGATCGCTAAAGGTCATACTGCCTTTTATAAAGTTGAAAATGGTAAACGTTTATGTTATTCTCCTGCCAGCGGAACATTTGTTTCCACTACTGCGCCGGGGCAGGAAAATGCGTTTATTGTAATGAAGAATTTTGAAGGTTCCACGGTATGGAAAAACAGTTCTGCACGCGCTTATCATTTAGGTAATGATGTCCTGGGGCTCGAATGGAACACCAAGATGGGAAGTATCGGCGGAGAGGTGTTGGAGGGAATACAGAAAACCATCTCTCTTGCCGAAGAAAAATATAAAGGCGTGGTGATCGCCAATGAAGGCGCAAATTTTTCAGCCGGCGCCAATGTGGGTATGATCTTCATGCTCGCTATTGAA
>Ga0209254_10001143_pt1 | contig 23416 bp, 19 predicted proteins | sample FrelakmetDIP11DI_FD_187148 | JGI IMG/M metagenome (GOLD analysis project Ga0209254, IMG submission 187148) | Freshwater lake sediment microbial communities from the University of Notre Dame, USA, for methane emissions studies - DIP11 DI (SPAdes)... | ecosystem: Environmental > Aquatic >...
AGGGGCAAAACCTGCAGGAATTTGAACAAGCGGTGGAAGGTTTTCAGCTGGTGGTCACATTTAACGGTGCTCGTTTTGATCTCCCATGTATCCATCGCTATTTCCGCCATTTCCGGGCGAGCTGGATCCATATTGACCTGCGCTTTGCACTGTTTCGACTGGGTTTGAGAGGGGGGCTGAAAACCATTGAAAAGCAAATGGGAATTCACCGCCCCGGGATCGTGCAGGGTTTAAATGGCCTGGATGCCGTGGTGCTATGGAATCAATATGAAAATGGAGACCCTGCGGCACTGGATCGACTGATTCAATACAATCGCGAGGATGTGCTCAATCTCAAGACGCTTATGGATTTCGCCTTTCAAACCCTCTATTCTCGCTTGCCACTCGCGCAGTTGCAGCCATCCGATGCGCCATTTAACTCCCCTGCTGTTCCTGCAACACGCCCTTAAGCTCCTCCATATCCAAATCACTGCGTTCGATTACAGCCCCGATCCGTAGCGGAAGAATAAAATGCAGCTTGCCATCCAGGCACTTCTTGTCGCTCTTGATTGCAGAGAGGATCGCATCCGGTGTAAATTCCGGGGGTAGCCGCGTCGGCAGCTGCCATTCCCGACAGAGCTCCTCCAGGCGCATAAGGGTCTCATGGGAAAACCATCCGAGCCTGACCGCGAGCCTGGCGGCTGAGTTCAGGCCGATCGCGACTGCGTCACCATGGAGCATTTGGTAGTCGGTGAGTCTTTCCAGAGCATGCCCGACCGTATGGCCCAGATTCAAAACCCGCCGATGCCCGGCTTCCTTTTCGTCTGCCGCTACTACGCTCGCCTTCAGACGGCAGCAGGAAGCGATCGTGTGAGTGAGCGCTGCGCTGCCCGCTTGTTTGATTTCCCGGGCATGGTCCTGGAGATGGCTCCAGAGATCCTCATCGCCCAGCAGTGCCATCTTGATCACTTCCGCCATTCCCTGGCGAAACTCGCGCGGCGGTAAAGTCTCAACAAACTGGGGATCTATCCACACTGCTGTCGGTTGATGAAAGGCACCCAGCAGGTTTTTACCTTCCGGCAAATCCACCCCGGTCTTCCCGCCCACGCTGCTGTCCACCTGGGCCAACAGGGTGGTGGGAATCTGAATGTGGGGAATGCCACGCATATAGATTGAGGCCAAGAACCCGGCCACATCGCCGGTAACCCCGCCTCCCACCGCAACCAAAACAGACCCCCGGTCGGCGCCCGCCTTAACCAGCCGGCGCGCCAGGTCTTCAATTGCGGAGAGACGTTTGTTCGCCTCACAGGCGTCAAAATGAATCAGGCCCCTTGCGTTAACTAACGGCCAGCCCAGTGAGGCCAGTCGTTTGTGCCAGAGTTCCCAAACCCGCGAGTCCCAAATCCAGTAAATGCTCCTGTTTTCCAGTACACTCCTGAGCTGCTCAGGCACGCGGCTCATCAACCCTACCCCAATGGTCACTGTGGAATCACGAGGCGATGTCCCCGGCAAGGAGATTGTAAGCGTCACCATTTCGGTATCTTTCTCAGAGCAGGCTTCGCCCCATCAGCTTGGGCGGCTCCGTCTGGACGTGAACGGCAGTCAGGTGGATGCAATCACCCTTTTGGGGCCTCGGGGCAGTGCACCTCAGGTTTTTCAGCGCACTTTCCGGAACAACCCGAGCAGGTCGGTGCATCGGATCGAAATATCTTCGCATAGTGCCGGATCATATAGACCAAAAGCCCGACCACTACTATCAAAACCACAATACTCTGCAGCATGAATCACTCCTAAGTTCCGATTCCCAACCAGCGGCCGCCTTGATAAATGAGAGCCGCCGCCATAAAGGCCACCGTGGAGTTAAAGACCATCGAAAAAATCCCCCACTTCCAGGAACCGGATTCTTTGATAATGCATGCCACGGTGGCAAAGCATGGGGCATAGAGCATAATGAAGGCAATCAGCGCGAAAGCGGACAAAGGCGACCACTGGGGGTCACTAGCCATCCTTTGGCTCAGAGAGGTGCTTTTATCCGCCTCAGTCTTCCCAAGGGAATAGGCCGTACCAAGGGCGGAAATGATCACCTCTTTCGCGGCAAAGCCCCCAACCAAAGCAATATTGATGCGCCAGTCGAACCCGCACCAGCGACTCAGCCTCTCGAGGGCAATGCCCAAACGACCGGCAAAGGAATGTTTCAAAGCATTCAGGGCTTCTGCATGATCAACTTCCCTGATTTGCCGCTGCGCTTCCGCGATTTGCGCGGAAAGCTGAGCCCCGTTTCGATCGATGATGACGGTTTCTCGCAGTTCTTCGGGCAAGCTCGTGGTGATACTTTGCCTTTCCATATCGAACGCGTGCTTTTGATCCTCCGGCAAGCTCGGATAGTTCATCAGCGCCCAGAGCAGAACCGAAATGGCAAGAATCGTCGTCCCGGCCTTTTGGATATACTGCCAGGTGCGCTCCCAGGTGTGGATGAACAATCCCTTGAAGGTTGGAAGCCGGTACGGTGGCAGTTCGAGCAGAAAGGGTGTGCTGGGACCGCGAAGAATGGTGGACCGAATCAGTTTCGCCAGTAACAACGCGGCACACCAGGAGAACAGCGTGAGGAGAAACATCACCAGGGCGCGCTTGGCCGGGAAAAACGCTGCAATGAGCATGGCGAAAACCGGCAGTTTTGCTCCACAATTCATGAACGGGGCGGTTAACAGCGTTGCCAGCCGTTCTCGGGAACTTCGCAAAGTCCGGGTAGCCATAACGCCGGGTACCGCGCAGCCACCGGCAATCCCTCCGGAGACGATATAGGCCATGACCGAACTGCCATGCAGCCCGAAGGTGCGGAAAACACGGTCCAGCATATACGCCACTCGCGACAGGTAGCCACTGTCCTCCAGAACGGCAATGGCAAGAAACATCAGGATGATCAGGGGCACAAATCCGAGCACCCCGCCCGCACCGGCAATAATGCCTGAAATCACCAGGGATTTCAGCGGACCGGGGGGCAGCAGTCGCTCCATGAGAGAGCTAAGCCATGCAAAGCCCGTTTCCAACCAGCGCACGGGAATTTCGCTGTACTCAAAAGTCACCTGGTAGACCGCGTAGAGGATAGCGAGCATTAAGAGCGGGCCAAAGAAGCGGTTGGTGGCCACCCGATCAATTCTGTCGGAAAGGTAGAGGCGGTCAATCCCCTGGCTGCGACCCACGACGCCATCCTTCAGCAGTGCCGCGATAAAACCATAGCGATGGTCGGCAATGATCGCTTCCGGGTAGCTGTCCAAAGTTTTCTGCATATGTTCGGTCAGCCGGTTGGCCATCTCTTCCAGCCGCGTAGCAACCTGGGGATTGCACTGTCGCCCCTGGTTCATAATCGGTTCGTCGGCTTCCAAATACTTGAGCCCGGTCCAACGCGCAGGATAGCGGTCGGTGAGAAACTGGGCAGTCAGGATTTCGCGCTCCATGCTGTCCAGGGCAAGATCCACGTCAGAGCCATAGGAGATGCGAATGGGGGCCCAGTTCGAATGACTTGCGGCAAAATTGGCTACGGTTTGCAGAAGAAGGTCTTTTCCTTTGCCGCTCCGGGCGACCGTGGCAATGACGGGAAGCCCTAGACGCTGAGCGAGTTTATCCACATCGATTTCGATTCCCCGACTGGCCGCCACGTCCATCATATTCAATGCCACCACCACTGGTATTCCCAGTTCGAGGAATTGAGTGGTCAGGTACAGATTGCGCTCCAGGTTGGAAGCGTCCACAATGTTCACGACAACTTCCGGGCGGTCCTGAACGAGCAAATCCCTGGCTACCAGTTCCTCAGGTGAATAGGCGGTGAGCGAGTAGGTGCCGGGCAGATCGACCAGCCGAAACTGTTGCCCATTGAGGCTATAATAACCTTCCTTTTTTTCGACCGTGATTCCGGGGTAATTGCTGACGTGCTGCCGCGCACCGGTGATGGCATTGAAGAGAGTGCTTTTCCCGCAATTCGGATTTCCCGCCAGGGCAACCAAACGCTCTTCGTGCTTTTCCTTCATTCCCCGCACTCCACTTCAACGTGGATCAAATCCGCTTCATTATTGCGCAGTGTCAATGTAAAATCGCGTGTTCGGATAGCGACTGGATCCTTCAGCGGAGCACGTCCCTGAACCTGAATACGCGTACCCGGCACCAGCCCCATGTCGCGAATTCGCCGTCCCAATTCCCCTTGCGCTTTCACCTGATAAATCAGTCCGGCTTGACCTTCCGCCATGTGCCGCAAAAGAATGGTTTTTTTTGCCATGTTCAATCACCATCCGGGAACTGACATTCAACTGGAACCTGCTTCGGCAAAAATTAGGGGCTCCTAACTCTGCAATCCCCAAAAAAGCAGTCCACTCATTCTATACTTCTTGGAACTGCTTTTCATCGTCGTTCAGCGCTGCTTCCGGAAAATCAACTTGAGGCCGAACCCCTTCATTACCTATCTAACGAGATTGTTCGTTCACCAAGCGAAACCCATAAACAACGAGCAAAACCCCTTAACCGGCAGGTGTCACCAAAATTTTCCGGCACACCCCCGCACCGAGACTGACCGTGCCTCCCTGGACACGAACCAGGCAGGGACAACCACATCCCGCGCACAGTAGTTCCAGTTCCGCACCCGGGTAAATCCCCATTGCCGCCATGCGAGCACATAGACTGCGACCTCCGGCAACTTTTTTGACCGTCACCCTGCAACCGGGGTGTGCCTGATCAAGCGACAAGAAGCAGCATCCCGCATCTTCGCAATGCGAGCGTTGTGAATCCGGTCCACACTGCCACCATTTCTTCAGGTTCATCGCTAAGGCCTCCGGTTATGTATGCATACAAGAAACATACGCCAATTAGGTAAAACAAACTTTATAAGGAGTCAAGACCTTTCTGAGGTACGCCTTGACTTTTTTTCCATGGGTCAGTATTGTGCGTTTAGGGGCCTGATAACCACCGGTGGGAACAAAAAGACCATGAGTGCTGGCACCACAGAAAATCTATCTCCCAGCTTGGAAGACTATCTGGAAGTGATCTTTCATCTGGAACAAGAACACCGAGTCGCGCGCGCTAAGGACATTGCCGATCAAATGGAGGTGCAACGCGCTTCTGTCACCGGTGCGCTCAGGGCACTGGCTGGTCGAGGGCTGATCAACTACACGCCATACAACTATATCACTCTGACATCCAATGGTCGCGAAATCGCCAAGGACGTTATTCATCGACACGAAACCCTGAAGGACTTTTTTGCCACAGTCCTGCAGCTGGATTCCGAACAGGCTGAGGCGAATGCCTGTCGCATTGAGCACACCATCGGTTCGGCTGCCATTGATCGTCTGCTGCATTTCCTGGAATTCATAAAAGCCTGTCCTCGTGCCGGCACTGACTGGCTGGATGCCTTTGCGCATTTCTGTCGCAAAGGCATCAACTCCGAACATTGCCGCGATTGCATTCAGTTGCCCGGGGAAAAAGCTCGGGCTCTCCGGATCGAAGAATAATCCGCTCACTCAGCCCAGGCTGCCACCAACTTGTCTTTCCGAGCAATCGCAAGGCATCTTTTTCCGGTATTCGAGATGTTTCGACCCTCCACTGACAAGACTCAACATGACCTATCGGGACTCTATCCAACGCAACCTGCTGTCAACTGCCAGGACTCCGGCGGTTCACCGATCGGAAATTCCTTTTTCGCGTTGATCGGCCAACTGAATCACGAAATCCAGGATGGCGCTGCTTTCCTGATAGCCGCGTGTGCAGAATTCCCCGAGGTGCCGGGCACTCTGTTGAAAATCGGAAACAAAGCTGCTGAAGTCCCCATCGCGGTACCATTTCTCATAGCAATCCAGGCCCTGCCGGAGCAGTGCCAGAATGCTTCCAGTATTGGGGTTCATCTCCGTTATGGCCGAATACAAGACCCCGCTCTGGGCAAACATCCTTCCCACCAGACTCATTTCCAATCGATAACTGGGGCTGGTGTATTCCAGCGTTTCATTAATATCCACCTCCAGGTCGCGCAATACCCTTCCCATCAGCATGGTAGTCACATGAAAAAGCACCTGGATGATACTCATCATGCGATCGTGCTCCTCCGGGCTACACTCCTTGACGCGCATCCCCGCGTTCAGAAACATCTCTCTGATTTGCTGCCAATCCACAGCACCGATCCGAACCGGACAGGCTACAAGAGTTTGCCCTGACAGCGAATGGATGCGGCCGCCAAACATGGGATGAAGTCCCACCACGGCAGCGGGCGAGCGCAGCATCGCGTGAACCGGAGCGACCTTGAGACTGCTCACGTCCATGAGCAAATGACGCGGTTCCACAAAGGGCACGAGCTCATCGATAATGGCCACGGTCTCGTGGAGGGGAACCGAAAACACGACAATATCGGCTGCCTGCAAAACTTCTCTATTGTTGCGCGCGGTGCCGAGATCCGCCACCGCGACCGAATAGTGGCGTTCCCTGAAGAACTTCGCAAAGAGTTTGCCCATTTCGCCCAATCCACCGATAATGCCCACTCGAGCTCCCGAACCCCACCTTTGTTGCTGCGGCGATTGAACGTCACGGATAGAATCGCTTCGATTAGCTGACTGTGCTGTACTCATTTTCTCCACCGGGTAGCAGGCAATGGCGCACTAAAGAGTTCGTCCGACGGCTGCGGCAACCTGACGCAATTCCCCCATCATGACCCCGAAAGCAGGTGGGCGAAGGGATTGAGGACCGTCGCTCCATGATTCTTCCGGCCGCACATGGACTTCCACAATCAGACCATCCGCACCCGCGGCAATTGCCGCCCGTGCCACGGCCGGCACCAGGTCCGCCCGGCCCACCGCATGGCTTGGGTCCACAATGACCGGTAAATGAGTTAATTGCTTGAGCAAAGGTATGGCGCTGATATCCAGCGTGTTACGCGTTTCGGTTTCGAAGGTGCGAATGCCACGTTCACAGAGGATGACATTTTGGTTTCCTTCAGAACAGATGTACTCCGCCGACATCAGAAATTCCTTGATGGTCGCACTCATCCCCCGCTTCAAAATGACCGGTTTGTCAATATTTCCCACTTCGGTCAGCAGTCTGAAGTTTTGCATGTTGCGCGTACCGATTTGTACGATATCCGCGTACTTACAGACCAGTACGGCATCCCTCGGGTCCATGAGTTCGGTAACCACGAGCATTCCGGTTTGCTCACGAACCGCGGCAAGGATTTTCAGACCCTTTTCCCCAAAACCTTGGAAGCTATAAGGCGAGGTTCGAGGCTTGAAAGCACCGCCACGCAAGAATTTGACTCCCCAAGGCACTAATTCTCGAGCGATTTCCTCCACAACCTCCCGGCCTTCCACCGCACAGGGACCCGCAATCATCTGGATCTGGTTTCCTCCGATCTTCTGGCCCTGCACATCGATGACCGTATCTTCCTGCCTAAATTCGCGACTCACAAGCTTATAGGGCTTGAGTATGGGAACAACTCGCTCCACTCCCGGCAGGGATTCCAGCGGCATCTCCCGAAGCACCTGCTCATCGCCAATGGCTCCGACAATCGTGCGATGCTCGCCCCGCGAAAGATGGGTGCGCAGCCCGAGATCCTCCAATCGATTGACGATACGCCGTAAATCCTCCTCATCGTGATCCGGTCTCATGATAATAATCATTGCTCCACTTCCTCCTTTTCGCTCCTGTACAGCCAGGTTGTCCCGGCGGCGGTGCTGAAGCCGGACCTATTTCGACGGTCCCGTCGTCGCCCGTGCCGGGCGCCAAAAAAAAGGCCGTGAGAAGAATGCTTCCCACGGCCGTGAAGTCTCTGAGGACCTCGAAATCAAACCCGTGGGCTGCCCTCTGGCATGCCCACGGCCTCACTCATCTGCTAGTCGCTGTGCATGCCCTTGCCCTTCCGATAATAACCGGAGCCATAATAGCCGTAATACAAATAGCGAGGTTGCATCAGCTTTCCTTTCCGGAACTTATTAGTCAACTTAGCCTAAAGTGCTTTCAAACACTTGTCAACAACTTTACAAGACAACTTTACAACTTTTTAATTCACGTTGATCGGCATGACCTTGCCGGATCGGGGGAAAGCCGGCTGCTACCGGATGTATCCCACTCTTTCCAAGTAGAGCAGGATTTCTTGAGCCGCCTCGTCCGGAGTCACATTTGTCGTATCGATCTCCACTTCCGGATTTTCAGGCGCTTCATAGGGATCATCAACCCCCGTGAAATTTGTGATCAGCCCGGCACGGGCTCTAGCATATAATCCCTTGCAATCCCGCAGTTCGCAAATGTTTAGAGGCGTTGCCACATAAACCTCGATAAACCCCCCATAGGCTTCGATACGCTGGCGAATCTGGCGGCGCGTTGCGGCATAGGGAGCAATCGGTGCACAGATCACAATCCCCCGGCTCTTGGTGATTTCAGATGCAACAAAACCAATGCGCTGCACATTGAGGTCACGATCACTCTTGGAAAAACCCAATTCACTTGAAAGATATCGCCTTACAATATCCCCATCCAAGAGAGTTACCGGCCTCCTGCCCATTTCCAGAAAACGGGCATAAAGCACACGAGCGATGGTGGACTTCCCTGCGCCGGACAACCCGGTGCAAAAAACCGTGAATCCCTGTTGATGTCGCGGAGGGTACTCGGTCTTCAGTTCAGCGACAACCTCCGGAAAGGTAAACCAGGAGGGGATGTCCTTGCCCGCACGCAACCTTCTGCGCAGTTCGGTGCCGGAAAGGGAGCGCTTCTCCTGTCCGGGCGGCACTGAGCTCAAAGGGACATAGCTGTCTTCCTCAGGAAAATAAACCATCTCTTGAAAAGCCAGAATAGAAATCCCCACTTCGTCGCGAAATGCCTCCAGCAATTCCTTGGTGGCCCCCGGCGGATAAAAGGGTTGACCATTGGGGTGCACGCCGGGTCCTGCATGATCACGCCCGACGATAAAGTGCGTGCATCCGTAGTTCTTGTGTATGATGGCGTGCCACAGCGTTTCACGCGGACCTGCCATGCGCACGGCCAGCGGCAAAAGATTGATCAGCATCATATTGGGCGGGTAATACTTGCTCGTCTCGATGAGGCAACGCACCCGGGTGCAATGGTCAATATCTCCCGGAACACTTCGCCCCACTATGGGATGCAGTAGCAGGTTGGCTCTGGCAATGCCCATGGCACTCAGGGTCATTTCATATTGAGCTTTATGCAGGGGATTTCGCGTTTGGAAACCCACAACTCGGCGCCAGCCGAGGCTCCCATAAGTGTTCCTGGCTTCTGCAGGGGTGAGACGAAGCCGCTTGAAATCAAAATGGTAGGGTAATCGAATCCCTTCTATTCTGCCACCGACATAATGCGTTCCCATGCGATTGTACAGGTAATCCACCCCCGGGTGATGATGGTCTTTGCACCCATATACCTGTTCAGCCTCCCGGTCCTTGGGAATGGGCCAAATGTCCTCGATATGGAGTACCGCCAGCAGAAAGCCCTCCACGTCCCGAAGCACCACAGACTGTCCAACCTGCAGGCGCTCGACCTCTTTTTCGGTCACGTCGAGACAAACGGGAATCGGCCAGAGGTTTCCATCCGTTAAACGCATTCGCTCCAGCACAGATTCATAGTCTGCACGGGTGAGAAAGCCACGCAAGGGGGAAAAAGCGCCATTTATTAGAAGCTCAAGATCGCAGAGCTGATGGAAGGACAGGCTCAAACTGTGCAGACCCAGCGACAGAGTCCTGAGCTCCTCCTCTCGGTCTTTGCTGACGAGCAAATTGACCAATTCTCCACCGTGAGCCAACCGATTATCGACCATCACCATGCTGCTCCTTTTGACTTTCATGAGGACCCTGGAGTGAGGCAAGAACCCGCGGCAAGCTATCAGGGTCCAAGTTGTCTGTCAACGACAAGCTGCCGGCAACAACCTATTGACCGGTAAACCACAGGATACAAAGCTCTGGCGGAGCTTGACAAAAAAAATTCCCATTGCTATCTTCGGCTAGCACTCTTCTTTCCGGAGTGCTAATAACTTTTGTGGGAGTACGCGGTGATCGAGCTGAGTGAACGGGATCAAAAGGTTCTGGAAGCCGTGATCACTGATTATATCCAGACTGGGGAGCCGGTAGGGTCGCGAACTATTTCCAAGCGTTACGGACTCAGAGTGAGTTCAGCGACCATACGAAATATCATGGCCGACCTTGAGGAACTTGGTTTGCTTTATCAGCCCCACACGTCGGCAGGGCGCTTCCCAACGGAAAAAGGGCTGAGGATATACCTGGATTCCATTATGCATCTCCAGGAACTGGCCAATGAACAGCGCACTCTCATTCGTAAGGCATATCAGCAGACTACAGGCAATATATGCGAAACATTGCATCAGACTTGTCGTGTTCTGTCCCAGTTCTGTAAACAGGTGGGCGTGGTGCTGTGGCCTCGCCTGTCGGTGAGCCGCTTCAAGCACATTGAGTTCATCCGACTGCGGCGCGGCCAGATACTCGTCATCCTGATCGCCAAGTCCGGCCTGGTGCAGCACAATCTCCTCCTCTGGGATGAAGATAGCAGTCAGGACGAGCTGGACAAGTACAGTCGATATCTCAACGAACTGCTCCATGATCTTCCCCTGGGAGAGGTCAAGAAGCGCATTTTGGAGGAGATGGAGAAGGAAAAGGTGCTCTTCGATCAGCTCCTCTCAAGGGCACTCGAGATCAGCCAGGAGGTTTTCAAAAGCAGCCTGAAAGAGAGCAATTTGTACATTGAGGGACAGGTCAATCTACTCAATAGTGCGGAATTCGCGGATGTGGAGCGGATGCGAGGCATTTTGGAAGCCTTTGAGGACAAGTCCCGCGTTATTCGACTGCTGGATATGGCTTTCGAATCATCCAGCGGCGCACATGTCACTTTGGGACCGGAGAGTGAGTGGAAAGAGCTCGATCAGGTCAGCATCATTTCATCCCCTTATCGACGCGGAGAAGTCGTTTTAGGGGTGCTGGGGGTAATCGGTCCGTTGCGCATGGATTATTCGCGGATTGTTCCCATAGTCGAATATACGGCACAGCTTTTGAGTCAGCAATTGGAGGAAGTGGATTGAGCCCCATCGAGAGGTGCAGTAATAGATGATACCAACACAGGAAAATGAAGCGAAAAGCTCTGCAGGTCAAGATTCTGAGAAGCCTGCCACGGGCCCAGCTAAGGAGTTTGCCGGCGAAGATTTCGATCCCGGCACCGCAACTCCGGAGCAATGGCGGTCCTTATTGGAGCAAAAGGATGAGGAGATCACGCAGCTCAAGGATCGGGTGTTGCGTATTGCAGCTGAAATGGATAACACGCGCAAGCGTTTAGAGCGCGAACGTGCAGATGCTGTCGCGTATGCCAATGAGAACATCATCAGAGAAATGCTTCCCATTGTGGATAACCTGGAACGCGCCCTACAACACGGGGAAACAGACGCAAACCATAAGAGCCTCCTGGAAGGTGTGACGATCACGCTAAAGGGCTTCAAGGACGCCCTGGGGCGTTTTGGATGTGCCTCCTTTGAAGCCACTGGCAAAGCATTTGATCCTAACTTGCATGAAGCGGTAATGCAGCAGGAAGCCAGGGAACATTCGGAAAACACCGTTATTCAGGAGCTACAGAAAGGTTATACCCTTCACGAGAGACTCGTGCGCCCGGCCATGGTAGTCGTTTCGAAACGGCCTAAAGAATCAAAGGAGCAGCCCATGGCCTCTCAGAGCGAACAAGCCGATGGTGAATCCGTTAGGGAGCCCGTCTAGTTGCTGATCGGCAGGGAGAGAGCCAAGAGCCGATAGATTTTAGCATAGAAGAAAAATGAATTTTTAGAATTGTGATGGAATATGAATGGATTCTTCCAGAGGAGGACAGGCAAATGAGTAAGGTAATTGGAATTGACCTCGGAACCACAAATTCAGTGGTCGCCGTTATGGAGGGCCAGGAGCCCAAAGTACTGCCCAATGCAGAAGGGACCCGCACCACCCCGTCTATGGTGGCTTTTACCGATAGTGGCGAGAGATTGGTGGGACAGGTGGCCAAACGCCAGGCGATCACCAATCCGGAAAATACAATCTCCGCAGTGAAGCGCCTTATCGGTCGAAAATATGATTCTCCCGAGGTGCAGCAGGACATCAAGGTGCTCCCGTACCAGATCGTTAAAGCGGCCAACGGGGATGCCCACCTGCGCATCCGCGGGCGGGACTACAGTCCTACCGAAATATCGGCCTTTATTTTGATGAAGATGAAACAGACGGCAGAGGATTATCTCGGTGAGAAGGTGACTGAAGCCGTTATCACCGTGCCGGCATATTTCAATGACAGCCAACGCCAGGCTACCAAAGATGCGGGCAAGATTGCCGGATTGAATGTGCTCCGTATTATTAACGAACCGACTGCCGCTTCTTTGGCCTATGGGCTGGACAAAAAGAAAGACGAAAAGATCGCCGTTTTCGACCTGGGGGGAGGAACCTACGACATCTCCATTCTGGAAATCGGTGATGGAGTTTTTGAAGTCAAGTCGACCAATGGCGATACTCACCTGGGTGGTGAGGATTACGATCAGCGCATCATCGATTGGCTGGCCACTGAGTTCAAAAAAGATCAGGGCATCGATCTGAGAAACGACAAGATGGCCCTGCAGCGCTTGAAAGAGGCTGCTGAAAAGGCCAAGATCGAATTATCCACCACTATGGAAACGGACATCAATCTGCCTTTCATCACCGCCGATGCGACCGGTCCCAAACACTTGAACATCAAGCTGACACGTGCCAAACTGGAAGCGCTGGTGGATAATCTGGTGGAACGCCTGGTTCCTCCAATGGAACAGGCTTTGCGTGACGCGGGGTTGACTCGGGCCGACATCGATGAAGTCATTCTGGTCGGCGGGATGACCCGGATGCCGCGGGTGCAACAGAGAGTGCAGGAGTTCTTCGGCAAGGAACTGCATAAAGGTGTCAACCCGGATGAGGTCGTGGGCATAGGTGCGGCGATTCAAGCCGGCGTGTTGAAGGGTGAAGTGAAGGATGTGCTGCTGCTGGATGTGACGCCGCTTTCGCTCGGCATAGAAACGCTCGGCGGCGTCATGACCAGACTGATTGAGAGAAATACCACCATTCCCACGCGGAAAAGCCAGATCTTTTCCACTGCAGCCGATAATCAGACGGCCGTTTCCATCCACGTGCTACAAGGGGAACGGGAAATGGCTCCAAATAACAAGACCTTGGGACGCTTCGATCTGATCGGCATCCCGTCGGCGCCGCGCGGTATTCCACAAATTGAGGTGACCTTCGATATCGACGCCAACGGCATCGTTCATGTATCGGCCAAGGACATGGCTACGGCAAAAGAACAGTCCATTCGCATCACGGCCTCCAGCGGCCTCTCGGAGCAGGAAATCAAGAACCTGGTCAGGGAAGGTGAAGCACATGCCGAGGAAGACAAGAAGAAGCGCGAACTGATCGAAACGCGCAACCATGCAGACTCGCTCATCTACAGCACGGAAAAAACTCTGCGCGAAATGGTTGAAAAAATCGATGCCGGCACCCGTCAGAATATCGAAAGCCATATTGAAAAACTGCGAAAGACCATGGACGGGGAAGACCGAGACGCCATCCAGCGCGACATTGATCAGCTCATGCAGGCCTCCCACAAGCTCGCAGAGGAGATGTACAAGCAGAGCTCCGGACAGCAAGCCGGCGCCGATCAGGCCGGTGGGTCCCAGCAGCAAGACGCAGGCGGCCAGAAAAGATCCGACGAAGACGTTGTGGATGCTGACTTCGAGGAAGTCAAAAAAGACAAGTGATGGAAATGGCCCATTTTGACATAGCGTTCATGGCTGAGTGCTGATCACCATCAACCATTAACCTTTCTATTGTTAAAACCCGGTTGTGAAGACACCGCAGCAAGCAATTGCGGCGGTGTCTTCACTGTTTTTATGAGCCTGGTAGTTTTCCCATCGGAACCCTGTTCAGTCACACAACTTAAATCACCTGGTCGGCAGGAACATGAATAGTATGAACAACCGACGATTCAGCAGAGGCTTTCAATTGCTCCTGGTTAGCATCGCCGCCGCTCTGATGAGCTGTTCGACGCCTCAACCTCGACCCAGTGTGCTCGTGCCGCCCTCGGTTTTCAATCAGCCACCGCCACCTGAGGCCAAAGCCCTGTGGCAACAGGCTGAGAAACAGCGGGCCAGCGGCAGAACGGGTGATGCAGTGGTCACACTGGAGGGAGTGGCGCAGAATTACCCGAAAAACGCCATTGCGGCACAGGCTCTGGCGCAACTGGGCAGGATTTATCTGGACCAGAAGCAGCCCAACAAAGCACTCAAATACATCGAATACCTTCTCCACACCTACCCCCAGTGGGATGGATTCGAAGGCGCTCAACTGGATTGGCTCCGTGCGCAATGGGCCAGGGGTGAGAAGAAACTGGTGCTCACTCAGGGGCGAGACCTGCAGCAGAGTTTTTACCGTTCAAGCGATCGAGTCAACTTGAGTCTCTTCATGGCCGATTGCGATCGTCAAACGGGAGACATCGAGAACGGTCTTGGCTGGCTGGCATACGGCTTCACAAATGCTCAATCCCAGGAAGAGCGCAATTCTCTGAACAATGCCGCCCTTAGCCTCCTGCAAAACACCAATCGAGCGGCGGCTCAGCAGTTGCTGCAAAAAAAACCCTCTGATATCACGCGGGTTTTTCTGGAATTTCGGCTGGCTCAGCTGGATGTGCAAGGGGGTCAGGAAGACGAAGCGCGCCAACGATTGCTCAATCTCCTGACTCAGCATCCGAATCATCCCCTGGTTCCTGAAATCCAGGCCTTGCTCAAAAGGATTGCTTCCGGCAAGAGGCAACCTCTTGGCTCCGGTCCAGCACCCGCCAAAACCCAGGATATTCCCCTTGACCCTTATCGCATCGGCTGTCTGCTTCCCCTCAATGGCGAGTACGCAGCATACGGCAATCAAGTCCTGCGCGGACTATCGCTGATGGTCCAGGAATACAATGAGCAGCATCCTCAACGAAATATTTCCCTGGTCGTTAAGGATATGAAAAATGATCCGGCCTTGGCGGTTAAAGGTTTTCAAGAGCTGACTCGCGATCAGGGAGTTTTGGCCATCGTTGGACCGCTCAGCGCAACAGCGGTCCAGGCTCTCTTGACGCCGGCAAATCAGATGGGAGTGCCCATTCTGGCCCTAACGCAACAAACCGACGAAACTCCAAGCACCCCCTATGTACTGCATATTTTTCTCAATGAGCGCCGCATGGTTCGAAAATTGATTCAGTACTGTCGTACAAATCTTAAACTGAGCCATTTCGCCACGCTCTATCCAAATGATCGTTACGGGCAAAAACTGGCCAAATTATTCGCAGAAGAAGTCAAGGGCTCGGGTGGAAGTCTTCTTGCAAGCGTTACGTATAATCCCGAGGCCACGGATTTCAATGAGCCGATTCAGAAATTGATCAAACTCGCCACCCAAAGTGCAAGCGCCGGTCAAAGCGCCAGTAAGGCTGCCCCCTTCGATGCGCTTTTCATCCCCGACAAAGCGCGAACCGTAGCTCTGATTGCTCCACAGCTCCCCTATTATAACGTTGTCGGTGTGCGACTGCTGGGGACCAATCTCTGGTCCAACCCGGAGCTGCTGGAAGCAGGGGGCATTTATGTCGAGCAGGCGCTTTTCCCTGAGGCATTCTTTGCCGAAAGCCAGGTTCCCAAGGTGCAGCGTTTCAAAGAACAATTCCAGGAAACCTACAAAGTGGCTCCGACCTATCTCGAAGCCCAGGCCTATGACGCCCTGTCACTGCTGCTGCTTGCCCTGGATCAGACTCCTGTCCCGATCCTCCGCGGCAGCGTCTGGGATAGGCTTTTCCAGATCAAGAATTACAGGGGTCTGACCGGGACCTATTCCTTTGCGCCCGACGGGTCATTGGAACGAAATTACATGATCCTGGAAATAGACAATGGTGCAGTCTCACAGGTCGCGCAGTGACTGCCGGCCGGATCGCTTTGCTTCCAGGCCGGTTAACCTCGCCTTCCGGCTCTGACCCAGAGACTGCAAGTGAAATCAGGTGGAAAGTTATGACACAAAAAATAGCAAGAGAAGAAGTTCGCCACGTTGCCAAACTCGCCCGCATGGAATTCAATGACCAGGATGAGGAACGCCTTACCGGGCAGATCAATAGCATTCTCAATTATATGGATAAGCTCAACGAGCTGGACACCACCGGGGTGGATCCCATGACCCATGCCATCCGCCTGCAAAATGTCTTTCGCGCTGATGAAGTCCACCCCTCCCTCGAACGGGAGCGGGCTTTAGCCAATGCGCCAGCCGCTGACGGCGTCAATTTTGTGGTTCCAAAGGTCATTTAGAAGGGGAAGGAGAGATCATCGGCATGGCTTTGGTCGCACTGGGCATCCGCGAACTCCACGACTTGCTCATCCGCAAGGACGTCAGCGCCACTGAAGTGGTGACAGCATTCCTTGAGCGCACTGCAGCGGTCGACCCTTACGTCAGAGCCTACCTGACAGTCCTGGCCGATCACGCGCTCACGGTAGCGAGAGCATACGATTCCGGTCAAATGGCCTTGGACGCTTCACCCATTGCGGGAATTCCCCTGGCCATAAAGGATGTCATCTGCACTGCAGGCATCCGGACCACCTGCGGCTCGCGCATCCTGGAAAATTTTCTACCGCCTTACGATGCCACGGTCACGGAACATCTCCAGAAGGCAGGAGCCATCTTTCTGGGCAAGACCAACATGGATGAGTTTGCCATGGGGTCATCGACGGAGAATTCTGCTTTTGGCCCAACGCTGAACCCATGGGACCTCAGGTGTGTTCCTGGAGGATCCAGCGGCGGATCGGCCGCGGCTGTAGCTGCAGATCTCTGTGCCGGTTCACTTGGAACCGATACCGGAGGCTCCATCCGTCAGCCGGCCGCATTCTGTGGCGTGGTTGGCCTCAAGCCCACCTACGGCCGGGTATCTCGTTTCGGCCTGGTGGCGTTTGCGTCTTCACTGGACCAAATTGGCCCGATCACCAAGAATGTGGAGGATGCGGCGATCCTGCTGCAAGTCATTGCCGGCTACGACCAACGCGATTCCAGTTCGGTAAACCGGGAAGTTCCTGAGTATCGTAGTGCCCTCGATCGACCCATAAAAGGCTTGAAGTTGGGAATTCCAAAAGAGTATTTCCTGCCGGGAATGCATCCCGATGTCAGTTCTGCTGTGGAGCAGGCCATTAGGACCTGCGCGGAAATGGGAGCTGAAATCGTGGAAACATCGCTTCCTCACACCGAATACGGTGTCGCGGCCTACTATATCATCGCCCCGGCGGAGGCCAGCTCCAACCTGGCTCGTTACGACGGAGTCAAGTACGGTTTGCGCACACCGGACACCAAGGACCTGCTGTCCATGTATTCTCGCAGCCGATCACAGGGTTTTGGCTGGGAAGTGAAACGCCGCATCATGCTGGGAACCTATGTGTTGTCAGCGGGTTATTACGATGCCTATTACAAGAAGGCTTCTCAGGTGCGGAGTCTGATTCGTGATGACTTTGAAAGGGCTTTCCAATCCTGTGATGCACTCCTGACGCCGGTGGCCCCCTTCCCTGCATTCCGGATTGGTGAGAAAACCGATGATCCATTGCAGATGTACCTGAGCGATGCGTTTACGCTGCCGGCAAGCCTGGCAGGGATTCCCGGCATTTCAGTGCCATGCGGCTTGTCTTCGGAGGGATTGCCCATTGGTCTGCAAATCCTCGGCCCTCACTTCAGTGAAGAACTTATTTTGCAGATTGCTTACCAGTTCGAACAGGCAAGCATCTTTCGCTCCCGCAAACCGGAACTGCCGCTTCCCGCTGATTCCCTGCCAGCACAGTAAAACCCGGGCATTCATTGGCGCCTGATGGGGGCGATTATTTTTCTAAGCTTCTTGATAATACCCCTTCGGCACCACGACGATCCCGCGGGAAGTGACGTGGAATCGTTCTCTGTCTGCCGCGGGGTTGATGCCTATTTCCGTGTGCGGCGGAATGACATTGTTCTTGTCAATGATGGCTTTCTTGATCTTGCAATAGCGTCCCACCTCAACATCATCCAGAATCACCGACTCATCCACTTCGGTCCAACTGCGCACCATGACATTATAGGAAAGCACCGAGTTGCGCACGGTGCCACCACTGATAATGCAGCCATGGGCCACGATGGAATCCAGCGCATGCCCCATGCGCATCCCCTCAGCCTCACGCCGGTTGAAGACAAATTTGGCCGGCGGATACTGGCGCTGGAATGTTCTGATCGGCCACAGCCGACCATAGGTGTTGAAGTAGGGATCGACTCCGGTGAAATCCATATTGGCGTTCCAATACGCATCCAGCGTTCCCACATCCCGCCAGTACTGTGAATCGCGCGTGGTTTGCTGGAACTGGACCTGGCGCGCGCCATCATCTCTGACCACATGGATGTAGTCCTGGATCTCATTGAAACGACGATAGGGATAGGCGAAGACTCTCAGCTCCTGATACATTTTGGGAATGATGTCGCGACCGAAATCTTCGTGCTCGGTTTGTTTGAGAACATCCAGCAAGACCTGGGTGCGAAACAGGTAAATGCCCATGGAGGCCAGGGCGCGCCCCGGATCATCCGGGATCGGCTTGGGATCTTTGGGTTTTTCCTGAAAACCACAGATGCGAAAATCACCATCCACTTCCGCAATGCCATATTCAGAGGCATGCTGGCGATCCACCTCGAGAAGGCTCACCGTGACATCGGCCTCGTTCTGTTCGTGGTAATCGCGGAATCGGACATAGTCCATTTTGTAAACATGGTCCCCGGAAAGAATGAGAATATGTTTCGGGCGTTCCCGCTCAATCAGATAGAGGTTCTGCCGAACGGAATCCGCGGTGCCTCGGTACCAATCGCTTCCCGTCCGTTGCTGAGGGGCGACGATGCGGAGATAGTGTCCGAGATCGGAGGAAAAGATATTCCAGCCATCTTCCAGATGATCCACCAGAGACTGCGATTTGTATTGTGGGAAAATCAATAACTTATAGAGCTGTGAGTTGATGCAATTGCTCAGCGGGATATCGATAAGCCGGTATATCCCTCCGATCGGCACAGCCGGTTTGGATCGGTCCGCGGTGAGCGGCATCAGACGCTGACCGCGACCACCGGCCATAATGATGGTGAGTACATCTTTCATAGGTTTGCCCCCGACGAAGTTCCGCTATTCATAGTTGTCCTCTACGATTTCTCATCGAGGTAGCGTTGGATATTTCCCGGTAATGAGTTGCTCCGATAAACCACACTCCCTTCCTTGCTTATCAGGACGAAAAGAGGGATCCCCCGGACTTGATAGGCATCGGTCACCTTCCCGCCATCATCATAGAGCACCGTCCAGGGCACGGGCTGCGCCTTTTGGAATTGCATGACCTTCTCCAGAGTATCAATGTTTCCGACGTTAATGGCCAATATTTCCATCCTGTCCCGACCGATTTCCGAGCGGAGTTTGTTGATTTCAGGTTTTACCGTTTTGCATGCAGAGCACCACGTTGCCCAAAAATATAGGAGCACCGGCCGCTTGCCCTTGAAATCGCTCAACCGCACCGGGGAACCATTGAGATCCTTCAATTGGAAATCATTGGCCGACGGTCCGGCTGCTGATGCAAAGCGCGGCAGATGGCCGCTCACGGATTCGAATGGTCCACCCCCTGCTGCCGCAAAGCTCAGCAGAACACCGATAATCAGCAGCCCAACAAAACATTTAACGGCTAATTTCCACCGACGAAAACCCAGTTGCCTCATCACCACAGTTCTCCTGTCTTAATTAAGAAGTATACCCCGGTTAAAATCATGACCAGGGCAAAGAATTTCTGAATCCACTTCATCCAAACCCCGGCACGCGGGCGGGAGAGCAATAGCCCGGTAAAGGTCCCGGTCACAATAACCAGGCTTCCCAGGCCATACGCAAAGACAAACAGCATGCTGATTCCCCATAGTACATTTTGGCGGGCGGCGACGAATGTCAAGAGCACGCCCAGAATGGGAGTGGTACAGGCACTCACGACCAGTGCTGAGGCTCCACCCAGCAGAATACTGGTAATGATGTCATGGCCCGGGATGTGCCGCACCTGAAATCTGCTCAAGAAAGCCGGCGAAGGTAATACGATGGCATCGAGCATTACCAGACCAAAAACGATGCAGATGTTCCCCACCAGCAAATAGACCCAGGGGCTGCTCGCGATGGTCCCGAAAAGCCGCCCGCTCAAAGCGGCGAACGCCCCGAGCGAGGAGTAGACAATCGCTACCCCGAGAACATAAAACGACGAGAGCACAAAACCTCTTAGCCGACTCCCACGTGCCTTGCTTCCCACAAAACCCACAACGATGGGGAGCATTGGATAGCTGCACGGGGTAAATCCCGCCAGTATCCCGCCCACGAAGGCAAGGAGCAGCGCGAGCAATGGGCTGTCCCGCATGATCACCTCGAATTGTCCTACCCAGTCCAAGATGCCTCCTCCTGTCGGCTTTGCATCACTTCACTCGCGTCACTGCAGCGCTCGAACCACGCCGGATCAGGAGCTTTTCAAATATTTCAACAAAAGTCAATACGCTTGACTTTTTGCATTGAGTAAAGCTGTTGACAAAAAGGGCAATTATCGCTCTAAAGGAAGGGTCACGCTCAGGGTCGCCGATCCGCTATGCTTCCCGGGAGTGACCTGGCAGCCTTGAATCGAGCTTCAATCACCATGCAAAATATCTCTGAATTCAAGAAAACAAGGCGGATCAAGGCCGTGGAAGAAATTGGGGCGCCACAAGTTGTGTGGGGAAGCAGTTTGAGGAGGAGACCGAGAGGTCATGTCACAGCAGGACTATTATGAAATCCTGGAGGTTTCATCCGAAGCCTCCTCCGCGGAGATCAAAAGAGCTTATCGTCGTCTGGCTTTGCAGACCCATCCCGACCGCAACCGGAATGATCCCCGCGCAGAAGAGCGGTTTAAGAAAATTAGCGAAGCTTACGGCGTGCTGAGCGACCCCGGGAAGCGTGCTCAGTACGATCACTATCGCAAGCTTGGTTACCGGCAGAGTGGCGCCGGCCAGGGTTATCATCAGACCGGATTCGGTTATTCCCAGGAAGAAATATTGCGGGACCTTTTCAGCGGCTCCCATGCTCGAGATGTTTTTGCGGAGATGCAAAAGGAATTCCAAAGAATGGGATTCCGCTTTGATGAGAACTTCATTAACAACCTGTTTTTTGGCGGCAAGACAATATTTTTTCAAGGTGTTATTTGGGGTGGAGGCAAGGGAACGCGTATCTTCCGCTCCAACGATTTTGCCAAAGCACGTGAGAGTGCGCCGTATAAGAACCGCCCGCTACGGGATGGGGCCCAGCCTAAAGGGCTCCTGCAGGCAGGGATGGCCTTTCTGGGCAAAACCGGCAAGCAGATCAGCGGATATCTATTGAACAAGGCACTGGGCTTGGACGGTCATTCCAAACTCCCATCCGGCAACTCTGGAATAACCGGGCAACCAGATGTCGATCTCACCTTCAACGTGGCCATCACAGCACAGCAAGCGGCCAGAGGCGGCAACCTGGAAGTGGACTTGCCGCATCTGGACGGTGGGAAAAAGATCACCGTGCGCATCCCGGCCGGAGTGCGAGCCGGCACCAGGCTGCGCTTGAAAAGCATGGGAAAACATTTCCCGGACCGAACCGATGAGAGAGGAGACGTCTACCTCAAGCTGCAGGTGATTTAGTACATCGCGACGAAAGTCCCACACCTCTTCCCATGTCGCGTTTCGCAAGCTCAACGCGACCTACGATGGTCGCGCTTGGGCGGATGCTCGCTGTAGGTTGCGTTGAATGAACATGAAACGAAACGGCAAGAGGAACAACGACACCTGCCCCAAGCAGGTTAAGACTTATGCTGCAACGTACTGGAGATGCGGTTAACCATCACGAATGATTGGAGTGGATTAGCCGGGCAAATGCCTGCTCGATCAATGCGAAATCTTCCTCGAGCAGGGTTCGTACGTCCAGCAGATAGCGGTCGGATTCGATGCGTCCGATGATGGGCGGATCCCCCAAACGCAGGCGCCTCTCCAGTTCCCGGGTGCTTATTAGCCGCGCATGAATAGCCACTGCGTAAGAGGGTAAATCCTGACCGGGCAACGATCCCCCACCCACCTGCGAAAAACTGGATGCCACCTGGATCTCGAATCTCTGGTCTATATCCAGAGTTTGCAGTCGACCGGCCAATTCCTTTGCACGTTCTTCCAATTGTGGCAAAGACAGCGCAATCATCTTGAGCGTCGGGATGTTCTGCAGGGCCTGGGATTCATCCCGATACCAGCGCAGCGTTGCCTCGAGTGTTGCAAGAGTCATCTTGTCGACACGCAGGGCACGGGTGAGAGGGTTTTTCTTGAATTGCTCAACAAGGTGTTTTCTGCCCAGGATGATGCCTGCCTGCGGTCCGCCCAGCAGCTTATCTCCGCTGAAGGTGACCACATCGGCGCCCGCTTTGACGGCTTCCTGAGCCGTAGGTTCACGTTGCAGTCCAAATCTGGAAAGATCCAGAAAGGATCCACTTCCCAGATCCTCCGCCACGGGCAAACCGTGTTTTCTCCCAATCTTGACCAACTCCTCCAGTGAGACTTCTGCGGTAAAGCCAATGATGCGGTAATTACTGTTGTGAACTCGCATGATCAGAGCCGTCTGTTCGCCAATGGCCGCTTCGTAATCCTTGGCATGGGTGCGGTTGGTGCAGCCCACTTCCCGAAGTATGGCGCCACTGCTCGCCATGACCTCGGGAATGCGAAAAGATCCTCCAATTTCAACCAGTTGCCCTCGAGAAACAATGACTTCTTGGTTCCGTGCCAAAGTGTTCAAAACCAACAGCACGGCCGCGGCATTGTTGTTAACCACCAGCGCTGCCTCGGCGCCCGTGATTTCGCACAAAATGGATTCGGCATGAACGTATCGGGAACCGCGCCGCCCCTGACTCACCTCATATTCCAGATTGTTGTAGCTTCGACAAAGCAGTTGCAATCGTTCAATGGCGTCCGCCGGCAGCAGGGATCTCCCCAGGTTGGTGTGGATGATGATTCCGGTGCCGTTGACCACCGGTCGGAGTGTGTACCGACCGAGGCTTTCCAGGCGGTCGAGGATGAGCTCCACCAGATGGGAGGGACGGAGATCGACCTGATCCAGTTGATCCTCTCCCGCCATAATGCGCTTGCGCTTGGCATCGAGAACCTGCCGGATGCTTTCCACCAACAGTTTACGCGGGTGAGTGGCGACGGCTGCCTGCAGACGCTCCGTCTGCAATAGCTCATCGACGCTTGGTATACGTCGTAACAGTTCCTGAAGGTGCGAAGAGTCATTCATCATGGACAATTTGTCCTGTTTCCGCTGATCGCGGATTTTTGTGCCCGACCGCATCGGGATTCACGTTCTTTTTCAA
>Ga0209254_10001144_pt1 | contig 23412 bp, 20 predicted proteins | sample FrelakmetDIP11DI_FD_187148 | JGI IMG/M metagenome (GOLD analysis project Ga0209254, IMG submission 187148) | Freshwater lake sediment microbial communities from the University of Notre Dame, USA, for methane emissions studies - DIP11 DI (SPAdes)... | ecosystem: Environmental > Aquatic >...
CGTCTACCAGGGGGATGCCGGCCTGGCGAGCGACGGAAGTCAGTTCAGACAGCTGCGGCTCGCAGGTAAACCCAAGCATCAGGAAATTGGAACGGTGGGCATGCAGGATCAAGGCCGGATTTTCATCCAGCGCCTGCTCATAATCCGCCAGGTGCACGCGGTTGGTGGTGCCTACTTCTAAAAGGCGTGCGCCGGACTGCTTCATGACATCCGGCACTCGGAAACCGCCCCCGATCTCAACCAGCTGAGAGCGGGCGATCACCACCGCGCGCCGGCGGGCCAGCCCGGTGAGAACCAGCAGCACGGCCGCGGCGTTGTTGTTGACCACCATGGCTGCCTGGGCGCCGGTGATGCGCTGCAGCAGAGCCTCCGCGTGAACCAGGCGCGAGCCGCGCCGGCCTTTCTGCAGGTCAAATTCGAGCGTCGAATAACCCGCTCCTACTTCCTGCACGGCCTGCAGAGCCGCAGCGCTGAGCGGCGCCCTGCCCAGGTTGGTGTGGATAATTACGCCAGAGGCGTTGATCACGGACTGCAGGGTGGGAGCCGTCCAGGCCTGCAGCAGGCGGCTTGCCTCAGCCAGCAGGATCGCGTGGCCTGGAATTTCGCTTTCTTGGGCGTGTCGAATCCGAATTTCTTTGAGGGTCTCGCGAATGGATGCTACCACCAGCGGGCGGCCGTATTGCTCGACCAGGGATTCTGCTTCGGAAGACTGCAGCACGAGGTCTACCGAAGGCAAATCGCGCAGGCTACTCATTCCGATCCTGGATATCACCTGTTCCGATTTCCGCCCCGGGTTTCCACTGGCTGCGCTCCCGCAGGCGCAGCAGGTACTCGATGATCAAGAATCCCAATGCCAGTAGAACCGCCAGCGGAAGGGTCAGCATGCGGCCGATCTGCAGCCATGCCAGGGTGGGTAAATAAATTCCAAACCAGATGGCCTGGCGCACGATGACTCCCGCCGTAGGAGGAGGCAGGGAGGGAAAACGCCGGTTCAGGAATGCGGTTAGCGGCAGAGCCATGCCCGTGAGCGCCATGACGGCCGTGAAGAAGAAAACCCAGCGCGTGCCGCCGTTGGGAGTGGCGTTCAGGATTACTGTGATGAAACCGCCCCAACCCAGGACCATCAACAGGAGGGAAGCAGGCATTACAGAGCGGATGGAAATTGACGTTTTGTCCATGTTTACCCGGATTTATCCCTGCGACCGAAGAATCACGAGTCCATTATACTGTAATCTATTTAAGCACAAAACCCGGCTAATTAACCAATAAATAGCGAGGCAGGCCAATTGGCCTGCCTCGCTGGATAAAAAGCAGAGACGAGCAGCTGCTTATGCTTCCCGGAACTCGCCTTCTACCACATCATCCCGGTCAGGACTGCTTCCCTGGTCCTCGGGCGCCTCTGGATGATGCCCATTCCCGCCCGGTGCAGGCTGCTGCTGAGCGTACAGCTGCTGGCTGAGGGCATGGAAGGCGTTCTGCAGGTCTTCACTGGCCCGTTTGATGCGTGCCGAGTCGTCGCTCTTTAAGGCTTCGGTCACGGCGCTCAACCTGTTATTAATGTTCTGGCGATCTGTCTCCGGTACCCTGTCGCCCAGCTCTTGCAGGGTCTTTTCGGTCTGGTAGACCAGGCTGTCGGCAGTATTGCGCGCCTCCACCAGCTCGCGACGCTGGCGGTCTTCGGCTTCGTGCTGGCGCGCCTGCTGTACCATGTTCTCAACTTCCGCCTTATTCAGGTTGGTAGAAGCCGTGATGGTGACTTTCTGCTCCTTGCCTGTGGCCTTATCGCGTGCGGCGACATTCAAGATACCGTTGGCGTCGATATCGAAGGTCACTTCTACCTGGGGGATGCCGCGCGGTGCTCCTGGAATGCCTTCCAGGCGGAAGCGCCCCAGGCTGTTATTATCGGCGGCCATGGGACGCTCGCCCTGCAGCACGTGAACATCCACCGCCGTCTGGTTGTCTTCGGCGGTCGAGAAGACCTCCGTTTTCTTAATCGGGATGGTGGTGTTGCGCTCGATCAGGACGGTCATGACACCTCCCAACGTTTCCAGGCCCAGCGAGAGTGGGGTAATATCCAGCAGCAGGATATCTTTCACCTCTCCACCCAGCACGCCTGCCTGGATGGCGGCGCCAACTGCCACCACCTCATCCGGGTTCACACCCTTGTGAGGCTCTTTGTTGGTCAGGGAGCGCACCAAATCCTGCACCATCGGCATGCGGGTGGACCCGCCTACCAGGACTACTTCGTCGATCTCCGCGGAGCTGAAACTGGCATCCCGCAGGGCGGCCTCGAACGGCCCGCGCAACCGGGCTACCAGGCTCTCGGTGAGCTGCTCAAATCTAGAGCGCGTCAATTTCGACTGCAGGTGCTTGGGGCCCGAAGCGTCTGCCGTGATATAAGGCAGGTTGATCTCCGTTTCCAGGACACTGGAGAGCTCAACCTTGGCTTTTTCTGCCGCTTCTCGCAATCGCTGCAGCGCCTGCCGATCAGTGCGGATATCGATCCCCTGCTCCTTTTTGAACTGCTCGGCTGCCCAGTTCACGATGGCCTGGTCCCAGTCGTCGCCGCCCAGGTGGGTATCGCCGTTGGTGGCTTTCACGTGAATCACGCCATCCCCGACTTCGAGCACGCTCACGTCAAAAGTGCCCCCGCCCAGGTCGAACACCAGGATGGTTTCGTTTTCTTTTTTATCGAGGCCGTATGCCAGAGCTGCAGCAGTTGGCTCGTTGATAATGCGCAGAACTTCCAGGCCGGCAATTTTTCCAGCATCCTTGGTTGCCTGGCGCTGGCTGTCGTTAAAATATGCCGGCACGGTGATGACCGCCCGCGTCACCGGAACGCCCAGGTATGCCTCGGCGTCGGTCTTTAATTTACCCAGGATCATCGCTGAAATCTCCTGCGGGCTGTAATCACGGCTGGTGATCGGTATCTTCACGCGCGCGTCATCGGCGGGGCCATTGCTCACCTGGTAAGAGACCATTTTGCGCTCCACCTCGGTGTCTTCATAGCGCCTGCCCATGAAGCGCTTGATTGAATAGACCGTGTTTTCGGGGTTGACGACCGACTGTCGCTTTGCGGTCTGGCCAACCATGCGCTCGCCGCTTTTTGAAAAACCGACCACCGAGGGCAGCAAGCGCGACCCTTCAGCAGTCGAGATCACAACCGGGTCTCCACCCTCCATTACGGCAACGACACTGTTCGTTGTACCTAAATCGATACCAATAATCTTGGACATGGCTCTCTCCTTTTTCGAACTTTCCTTCAGGATAGCCGAAAAAAGCAAGAATCTCGTTAACGACCTGTAGGAGAATTATCAGAAAACAGCGGGTGATGATATCAAAATAACAGGCATTGCCCGCGCGAATAGCCGCGCTCATTGCGCTCTACGGATTGAGATAGAATGCATTCTGTAGAACCAAATTGGACTTTCTAATTCACGTCATTTCTTAAGACTCGCCTCGAGGCAGGCGAACCCTCGAAAATTTATGAGAATCTGTCTAGCTGTGGGGGTGGGAAAGGACATACCCCCAGAACTGGACCCATGGATGTGTTTACCTGAACGGCTGGCACATTTTTTTCTTTAACCTTTCTTAACCTTAAAGTATTGTTTTTTTTTAGACGCGCGTAGGGTTTATGTATTGCATCATGTCTCCCTTATCTGCTAAAATCTGTGGGCTCCCAACGATTAGAAGGCAAAGGGAGCGGTATCCACCTTTACTAGGTATCCAATCAACTGAGGCAGTTGTTGCCCTACCCTGATCTGGGCCAGGCAGGTCATTTAATTCTGCCTGCGAATCTTAATTGGTGTGAGGAGGAAAGCAGCCATGAAAGGAGAAAAGGCCTGGCAGGCCGCGCTCGGTCAATTGCAGCTAGAAATGCCCAAAGCCGCTTTTGACACCTGGGTGGCAAATACCGAGTTCATTTCCTATGAAGATGGCTTCTTTATCATTGGCGCTCCGAACGCCTATGCCCGTGACTGGCTGGAAAACCGCCTGGTCAGCACGGCCACCCGCCTGCTCACCGGCTTGATGAGCCGCAGCGTAGAAATCAATTTCGTCGTCTGGCAGCAGCCTGCACCGGACAGCGAGGTACGAGAAGTCTACGAAGAAGAGGCAGACAGCCACGTACCGGTCACCCAGAATTTCACCCTGAACTCACGCTACAACTTCGAAAATTTCGTGGTTGGCACACATAACCGCCTGGCGCACGCCGCATCGATGGCGGTCGCCGAACGACCGGCGATGGCCTATAATCCGATGTTCCTGTACGGCGGAGTCGGCCTGGGGAAGACACACCTGCTGCATGCCATTGGAAACTGTTGTCACCAGCAGGGTCTGCAGGTGCTTTACGTTTCGTCTGAAGATTTTACCAACGACCTGATCAACGCGATCCGTTCGCATGCCACTCAGGCTTTCCGTGAAAAATACCGCCGGATGGACGTATTGCTGGTCGACGATATCCAGTTCATCGCCGGAAAGGAATCGACCCAGGAGGAGTTTTTTCACACCTTCAATACGCTGCACGGGCAGAACAAGCAGATTGTAATCTCATCCGACCGCCCGCCAAAAGCGTTGATGACGCTGGAAGAGCGCCTGTGCTCACGCTTCGAATGGGGATTAACCGCCGACATCCAGCCGCCGGATTTTGAGACCCGGCTCGCCATCCTGCGCGCCAGGGCTGACCGAATTGGCTGTAAGATTCCAGACGACTTGATGGCATTGATTGCCCGCCGGGTGCAGTCTAACATTCGCGAGCTGGAAGGCGCACTGACCCGGGTGGCTGCCTTTGCTGACCTGAGCGGTCAGCCGATGACCCCGCAGATGGTCGAAATAGCCCTGGTAGACCTGCTCCCCCGCCGCACGGATATGAAACCGGATGAAATCGTGCGCCAGGTGGCAGGCTATTTCGGCATCAGCCTGGAACGGGTGTTAGGGCGCGAGCGCTCGCGCGAGGTGGCTCTGCCGCGCCAGATCGCCATGTTCCTGCTGCGTGAAGAAGCCAACGTTTCTCTGCCGCAAATCGGTGAGAGTCTGGGTGGTAGAGATCACACTACTGTCATGTACGGCTGCGAAAAAATTGCCGATCTGCTGGAGCGAGACGACCGTTTCCGCCGGCAGATGGTCGAAATCAAGGAAAAAATCTTCGCCTCCAACGGTCATTAGCAGCCCGGTTCTATCTTTTTAATGCAAAACGGGGATTCCCTATCGAATCCCCGTTTTTATTTGACCGCTCAGCGTTTGAAACGCCTGAGAATCGATCTCCACCAGTTTTTCAGCTGCACGAGCGAATTCGATCCTGGCACATCCACCACCTGGATTCTTCCTTCTGGCCAGGGTTCCATATCCAGCATCTTGCGCGTCACATAGCGCCCCACCAGCGTCAGGGTTGCCAGCACTGGAGCCGCCAGCACCAAACCCACTATTCCAATCATCCTGGCCAGCAGGATGGCAGAGATCAAAACGCCCGCCGGGTGCACTCCCAATGTCTTTCCCAACAAGCGCGGCACGACCATGTTGTCGAAGATCTGGTCGAGGATCAGGCAGGATACCAGCACTACTGCCGCATAGGTAACTGGCTGCAGGCCGAAATAATTGCTGGTCTGCAGTAAGGCGACCAGCGCGGTGACAAACCAGGTTATAGCCGGCCCGATCCAGGGCACGAAGCGCCCCACCGCCGCCATCAGGGCGATTGCCAGGGTAAACCTCATCCCCAGGGCGGTCAACAGGACCACATAGGCCAGGGCAGCCAGGATTGAAATTACCAGCTGGCCACGCAGGAACCTGTTCCAGATGGATGTCAATTCCAGTCCCAGCCTGCGGGTATCTGCGTTGTAGCCGGGAATCTGAATCGGCACCAGGCTCTCCGGCAATCGACCGGATTCAGACAGCAAAAAGTAGGAGATCAAAATCACGAAAATTCCCCAGCCCACCACGGTAACCGTTGTGGTAGCCAGTTTGCTGACCAGGCTGCCTGCCTGGCCCATCATGGGACTCACGACATCCAGCACCTGCCGCGCCAGGGTCGAAAGGTCAAACTGCGATAAGTCGATGCTGAATGGCCCGAACTGGAACTGGCGGTTGCTCAGCTCGGTGACCAGAGCAGGCAAATCGTTCACAACCCGCGTCACGAAATCGACCAGGCTCTGTACCTGTTGAACGAGTGCAAAACCAGTCAGCGTGAGAGCTGCAACCAGGATAATCACCAGCAACAGGTAAATCAGGTTGACCGCTGTGCGCCAGGAGAACGAAGTCCAGGTGCTCAGGCGGTTGGCAAGAGGATGGAGTAAGAAGGCCAGGATAAATGCCAGCAGCAAAGGGCCGATTACCTGGCGAAACTGGACCATCAATGCCGCGATCAGGGCGATGATGGCTATCCCGATCACCATCTTGGTGTTCGACGCCCACCGGGGTGAAGCTTCGGGTATCTGCGGGGCGCTCTGGTTGGACTCTGCTGGTTCTGGCATATTCGTCATGGTTTCAATCCGGCTTTTGGGGTAGCAGCAGCGTGCTCTTTGCGCCACCAGCGAGGATTGGGTGGCGGCAAGCTAGCGGCGACCGAATCTGGAAACGGATCATCGTCAGTCAGGTTAGCGTACACGTAGCGACCCAAAACGCGGGCAGAAGCAATGGTTGGAGCAGCCAGCAGTATTCCGATCACACCGGCCAGGACTGCCCCGGACACGATTCCCAGGATCACTACCAGGGGTGGCAAACGCATACGTTTTCCGATCACGCGGGGGATGAGATAATTTAAATCGAACTGTTGAAAAAACAGGTGCAGGCTAATCACCAGGAGCATAAAGGCCCAGTTCGGGATTGGCAGCCAGGAAGAGCCGGCGAAAAATGCCAGGATCGAAGCGATCACCAGCCAGATCGCGTGCCCTACGCTGGGTAAGAACTCCAGGAAGCCGGCCAGTATCGCCATTGGCAGGACAAAAGGTAGGCCGATGAGCAGGCCAACCCCGGTGAAGATCACCGTCACGATCAACACCAAAACCAGCTGCCCTCGAAAAAACGCACTCCAGATCTGGTTCAGTTCCTGCCGGATCAAAATGTAATCCTGGCGATAGGCTGGAGGCACGGTTCTTTCCATCCAAATGCTGAGAGCCGGCCCGTCTTTGATCAGGTAGAAAGTAACCACCGCGATGAAGATCACCCACACGAATGACGAAATCACTTCGATAAGAATGGCCAGGGTTTGTCCGAATACCGGCTCAACCACCCCACGCACCAGGCTGTCGAGCTGTTGGATCAGCGTATCCACATCGACGACCCAACCTGCCAGCGAATATTGGCGCCCGAGAAAAGTCTCGGCCTGGCTTACAAAACGCTGTAGGTCCAGGTCAAGGTTTGCAGCCTGTTCCGCCAGCGGGGGGACCAGCAGCGCCAGGATTGCTATCACTATCACAATCAGGGCCAGGTAGGACAACAACGTGGCTATCCCACGGTGTATTTTCAGGCGCTCCTGGAACCAGCTTGTCACTGGCGCCAGCACATATGCCAGGACGAGGGCAAGTATGAATGGCTTGATTACCACGTTGAAGCGATAAAGCAGGTAAATGACCAATCCCAAAACCAACAGCACTACGATGGTCTTTGTCTGTGTTGTCCAGGAAGGGCGCTGTAACTGCATAAACCCATTATATCTGTTTTATATTTCGGCTCAACAGAAGAATTCTGGTCGCGCAAGACCGGCCGCGTTAAACAGCAAGGCGAGGCTGGTAGCCTCGCCGGTGGAGGGATTCCGAATCAGGTGGGAATTGGTTTAACGAAGGAAGAACGCCAGGATGACCAGGATGCTGATAAAAGTACCTGCCAGTATACCAATCCGGCGTAAGTCTTTGATCGTATTGCTGTAGTCCGGGTTGAAATCTCGCTCGGTGGTCGTGGCGACGGCTGCAGCGGTTGAAGGGGTCCGGGTTACATCATTTGACCGGCGGGATTGGCGTTTATTTTTCTTTGCCATTCAATACTCCTGATCATAATTTCAGTTTACCCGCTCACCTGCAGGCGGGCTATAACCACGATGCGCATATTGTCCACCAGATATGGATAACACGATATCAGGGTGACCGAAGGCTGAGGGGTGGGATCCAGCACTTCCACAGCTGTCGGTTGGACGACTTTGGAGTCTACCACAATATAGGTATATGCGCGCTGGTTGGTATGCACAATCACCAGGTCGCCCGGCCTCAGCTTATGCAGATCGCGAAAGATCTCACCAAAGATGTCGTTGTGTGCTGAGAGCACCAGGTTGCCGGCCTGGCCTGGAAGCGCTGACCCGATATACTGACCCACACCCTTCTTCAGCTGTTCCCAGCCATCACCCTGCACGATGGGCGCATCAACCTGCAGAGCCGGGATCTGAACCCGGATCGCCTGCTCCGGCCCAGAAGTGGGGATGGGGATGTTAATTTGTGACTGGACCAGGGGTTTTAAATGTTCCGGGATTTCCGCTTCGTTGAAGCGCGCCCCACCTGGGGCATCGGGCGGCGTATGACCGGATGGTAATACTGCCGCAGCGATGAGCGGTGTTGGAGAAAGGGTCGGCTGCTCCAGGACCGAGATCACCTCCCGGTTCAGTTCCCGCATCAGGCTCAGGCCGTTAAACAGGATGAAGATGAAACCTACGACTGCGCTGATCTCAATCACCAGCAGAAACACGTCCAGGAAGCGTTTGCCCCGCGAGCGGCTGCCGGGAAGTTCCAGCTGATCTTCCATAACACCGCTGTGCCAGCGATCCAGGTCGGGGTTTTCGATATCCGACGCCACCATAACCACCCGCCCGGTGCGCCGGTAGCGCTCCAGCCTGTCCTGGCGCGCATTGCGGCGCTTCTGCACCAGCAGCCAGCGCAGCTCCTCCATTGAAAGGTCTTGCGGCAATTTCCTGGACGGCATGTGCGTGCCTAACCTTCCTTCATCTCCACCGGTTTTATCTTTCCTGGCGGGCGAGGAATCAGCATCGGGGTTTGCTGGCGATAAGTGACATAGGCCTGACCGAATTCCCTCACCAGTCGGCGCTCTTCGAACAGCGCCCCGATAACCAGGTAGGCACTTGATCCGATGTTCAGCGCCAGGATATTCAGCGTCATGACCGGCAGCAGCCAGATAAAGACCAATCCCGCAGTGTACAGGGGATGCCGGACCCAGCGGTACAGCCCGTCAACGATCATCGGAGCCTGCCCCTCCCCCTGCGCCTCAAGCAGCTGCCCAAAACCCAGGAATCTGGACACGCCGGTTTGCCGCACGCCTGCCAGCAGGGCCAGCAGGGCAGCCGCCTGGATCGCCAGCGTCAGCACCAGCCAGGGAAATGGAATGGAATAAAGCATCCGGTCTGGCAAAACCACAACCAGCATCAGTACCGGCAAGAAAGATACGATCGAGAACAGGTTGTACCCCAGGCGGTAGCCGCGCTCTGCCATATCACCGAGCCAGCGCCGTGCCAGGTCTTTTGCCGCTTGCGAGGCCAGCAGGGAATGAATTCCACCCCACGCTGCCATGGCAAGCAGAATTAATACGGGAGAGAAATCGGGCCTCAAATCACAGCTCCCTGGGCCGGAAGACCTGCACCATTTCTCCGACTCCCCCTTCTTCCAGCTCGCTCCAGTGCTCGATGTCCAGGCGCAGGACTGCCAGGGTTGCGGTCGGCAGGCTGGTGTAAACGCCTGTCAACCACTCGGCCAGCTCTTCCAGTCCGGGGTTATGTCCAACGACCATCACCCGCGAGTAGCCATCGTCTACCTTCTCGAGGGCGTCCAGGTAATCTGCTGAGGCAAATGAATACAGCTCCCGGCCCCCGCCGATCTCGCCTTCATATCCGCACTGTTCGGCTGCCAGCTCTGCGGTGAGGTGAGCGCGTACGGCGCTCGAGCTGAGAATATATTCGGGCACCAGGTCGTGTTCCTTGATCACCTCGCCCATGCGCGGGGCATCGTTCAGGCCGCGCTTGTTTAGCGGGCGCTCGTGGTCGTCAAGCTCCTCGTCCTTCCAGCTAGACTTGGCGTGGCGCAAGATTAAGAGTGTTTTCATTTTCTATTGAAAAGCTGCCAGCTCCTCCACCTGCTCACCTGCACCGGCCAGGTAAAAAGGCATCCAGGCTATACCGAATAGATCCAGCAGCACATCCTTCTTGAGGGGAGTGACTGTCACTTCGCTGTCCTGGGCCACGATTTCATCCCATCGCTGGTTGGCTTCCAGCAGGGCCTGCTCCTTCTCTTTTTCCAGCCCTGAGATTTGCTTCTTTAAATCCGCGATCGCTTCCAGCGACTCCTCCACATCGGCCTTGGCCTGGGAGGTCATGCGCCGCTTGGTGAGCGAGCTGGAGAGGCTCTTCTTGCGGCGTCCAAACAGGCTCATCACCGTCTGAGCCGCAGTGCCCAGCTCGTCCATCTTGCGCGCGCTGAGATCTGATTCGTCCTTCGCCAGCTCGCGCTCTTCCGTGTCAAGTTTCGTTTCCAGTGTTTTGACTTTCTTCTTGAAAGCCTCTTCTATCTTATCCAGCTCAGCCTCCCGCGCGCGGCGGGCTGCTTCTGTGCATAATTTACGGAAGCCGGCCTCGGTCTCATCCGGCCCGGCATAGACTTTCAGCTCCTCGTTCGCCCGGACGGTCAGGCGCGCCGACCGGAAAGCCCAATCCACGAAATCCTTCTCCAACGCCTTGAGAATCTTGGCGTCAGAAAGCGGCGCATCCAGCTGTGAGAAGCGCCCGTCAGGATCGGGTTTATCATCCAGGCTGGCGAGGTCGAACGGTCCAGCTGGGAAGTCTTCCCAGCGCACCACCCCGCGCCGGTCGGGATTTTTGACCAGGGCGGCCGGCTGCTGCTCAAAATCGAGTCCGAACTGCCTGTTCAAGAAGCGTATGCTCACCTGAGCGAGAAGCACCGGGCGGTAAACCAATCCCAGGTTGCGGGTATCGGCCGCCAGTGTTTTCGCTGCCGATTTAAGCGCCTGGTTGAAGCTCTGGTTAGGGGGCAGGAAATATTCCATCACGCCCATCGGGACCGCGGGCCGGGTATTCGTCCAGGTGCCTGCCTGCGTCGGGCGGCTCTCCTTTGCGCGTCCAGGCGCGACCGGAACTGGAGCGGCAGCACCGGGTGTGGCGGGCAGCGTTGCTGCTGCAGGTCCTGCAGCAGGAACCGGCGCCGAAGCAGGCTGCAGCTCAGCGCCTGCCAGCTGGTTGAGCGCCGGTATCTGGGAGCGAGTCAGCGGGCCAGCCAGGTAATTCATCGCCCAGCGGGTCTGGAAAAGCTGGCCTCCTTTTGCGTGCACGTTGTGAAGCAGGAACACACGTTTTCCAAGGCTGGAGATCAGGCGGTCGTAAGCCTTGCGGTCCAGGCTGCCAGACATGGCTCCTTCCAGGCCGTCCAGCAATCGCTGTTTATCCTGGTCGGTCTGGAGCTTGCCGATGAACCAGGTCCCGGCGTTGGAGAGCGCTTTATAATCGATGTCGACCGGATTCTGGGTAACCAGCACCAATCCCACCCCAAAGGCGCGCGCCTGTTTTAACATGCGCAGCATGGGTTGCTTGGCGGGCGGGTTGCCGATCGGGGGCAGGTAGCCGAAGATTTCATCAAAATAGACGATCGCGCGCAAAGTCGTCGTCCCGCTCTGCGAACGCATCCACGATTCGACCGCGGAAAAGAGTAGGGTGACGAAGAACATGCGCTCGGCTTCGCTGAGATGGGCGATGTAAAATACCGAGTGTCTCGGGCGGCCGTCTGGTGTATACAGCAGGCTGCGGATATTCAACGGCTGGCCTTCGATCCAGGTCTGGAAGGAAGGCGCGGCCAGGATGCTGTTGAGTGACATCGCCAGCCCAAAGCGGTCTTTCTCTGGAAAGAAAGTATTGACATCGAACACGCCGAGTTTCTCAAAGGGTGGGGTCTGGGTCTGCATGATCAGCTCACCCAGGTCCAGGTCCTTCCCATTTTTCCAGGAATTTTCGAATATGTTCGACAGCAGGATGTGCTCCCTGGAGCGGACCGGATCGATATCCTGAAAACCTACCAGTCCGAGAATCGCTGTCACGGTCCCGGAAATCTTTTCGCGCAGCATTTCGCGGTTGTCTTCCCACGCCAAGTCGGGAGCTTCGAAAGATGCCAGGATGCTCACCGGGATGCCGGCGTCCGATCCCGGGGTGTAGATCGCAAAATTGGCGGATTCCTTCAGCGCCTGGATGCGGTCGGGCTGAATGTCCCACTGCGCCAGCCCGTCGCGCCACATCGTGGCCGTGTCCGCCGCCGCCTGGTCGAGGCTCTTGCCCTCCTGGCGCGCCTGGTCGGGATTCACCCACGGGCGGAAATCCTGCGGGAGCAGGTCGGGGAAATGCAGCAGGGCATTGGTGATGTCACCCTTAGGGTCGATCATCAGTGCTGGAATACCATTTAAAGCGGCTTCTTCCAGCATCCCGATGCACAGGCCTGTCTTGCCTGAACCGGTCATACCGACCACCACGCCGTGCGTGGTCAGGTCGGCAGGATCGTACAGCTGCATTTTTTCTGAGGTCTGCGCTTTCGCCGGATCGAAGACTCTCCCCAGGTAGAATTCTCCCTTTGTGTCCATTTCTCAATGCTCCTTTACTGGTCACCCGATCGTTTTACGCGCATCGTACAGCTGTCGGTGTTTGTTTTAATTATAGCGCGGGTTTTTCGCAACTTGAAGAACAGCCGGTTGATTTCCTCGCAGGCCTGCTTGTACGAAGGTTCTCATTATTGTGCCTGCGCATAAAGCCGTTCAAATTCATCCAGGAAGTACGCGGCCAGGCCTGGATCATCGACTATTATGGTATTCTCGTCGTTGCGCCTTTCTGCGGAGACCGTGAAGTTATACGATCCCAGCACAACAAATCGCCGGTCTATCACCATGACTTTATGGTGCATGTCTCTCGGGTTCCCGTCCAGGCGGATATCAAGCCCGGCCGCCACAAACCGTTCATACTGCGATCCAATATTCGATTCTACCTGGGAGGCTTCCATCAAACCAGAGACTCTTACTCCGGCCCGCTGGCGCTCCAACAAGGCTGACGCCAGGTCGTCTGAGGTGAAAGAAAATGCCATGAAATAGATGCTCTCCCGGGCTGAACGAATCAGTTCCACCAGGTGCGCAGCCACCTGGTCGTCGGGTGAAAAATAGTTTTCCAGGTGTGCACCCTCTATGGTCAGCACCGGGTGCGGCGTATCGGAGGGCGAACCTGGCCCGAATTGGTGGTCGATGAACATTTCCTCGAACTCGCGGGTATAGTTCTCGGCCAGCAGCCCGGAGCGCAAGCGGACCAGGTTGTTGTTGTTGCGATATGCATCTCCAACCGTCATGTTCATCGACCCGCTCCATACTTCCAGGCGGTCGATGACCGCAAACTTATTATGCATCAGGCCCTGCCCCCGATCCTCCACCACTGGGATGCCTGCTGCGATGATTTCTTGTATTTCACGTTCATCCATATACTCGCTGTCGGTGACCAGCCTCACACTGACCCCGCCCCGGTGAGCATCGATCAATGCGTCGCGTATGCTCCACAGATCCAGCCGCAGCACCGCCAGGTCCACGCTCAGGCGCGCTTTCCCGATGGCCTCTGCCAGGGATTGGTCAGGACCAGAGCGCAGGCTCTCGGAGGCCGGTCCATCTGGATCGGTGAAATAGATCGAGTACCATTCCCCTGCCGAGCTGGCCGGGACCGGCATGGAAGGCAAGGTTTCGATAGTTGCCGGCTGCCCGGGTGCACCCAGCCTGCAGCCCAGGATCAAGAGCGCGGCCAGCCAGCAAGGAATGACTTTTTTGATACGCGCCAACAGGATTCGATTCACTTTGCTATGGGGAGGGGATTTCAGGGCAGCACCCACAAAACGGGCGAAGAAAGGCGCAGGTTAAAATCGACCTGCTTGAGCTTATCTTTCCGGCTGGCTTCGATCGCCATGACAATGAACTCGGCAGTCGCCTGCAAGTCCTCAGGTGCCAGGGTCGCCGGGTCGAAGCGCGCCGATGAGCCTGGTTGAAGCGCTGGCGGCTGCAGCAGCATCCGTGTCCCCAGGTCCAGCAGCTCCTCCAGGGTGCAGGTATAAGCCGGTATCAGGAAGCGCCGCGGCTGCCGCCAGAACACTTCCGCCTCGCTGGACTGCTGCTGGTTGGAGCCGAAAGACTGGCGCTGCAGGCTCACCTGCCCTTCTACCACCCAATAGGGTTTTCCGGAAGTGTTCGGGGCGATGCCTGCCGAGAATTCCACACTCAGCGGCGCCAGCCCGCGCTCCGCTTCCAGGGACCACCCTTCCCCGCACTGGCTGCATACCCAGGCCACCTCACCGCTTTCCGCCGGCACCGGCGTGCTGCAGCGCGGGCAGGTCAATGGGATCAGCTCAACCGGTTTATCCACTGCTCCACGTCCTTAATCTGCGTCACCATCTCCATTGGGTTCTCCAACCCGGCAATTTTCCTGGGTGCCGAGCTGCGGTACTCAAACTGTTCCCCGTATCGATAAGCGCGGTAAGCTGCCAGCATGATCCCGGCTCCCGCAACTAGGAGAAAGAGGGCGAAAGCCAGAACACCCAGCCCGCCGTCGCCGTCGCCGATGGCAGACAGTACTGCAGCCGGCCCGTCGACGGCCAGGACTGCTCCTACCGCCATTCCCAGCGTCAGGACCGCTGCCCGGTAGACCGTGTTCCCGGGCGCCTTGCCGTAAAGCACCCGACCCGAATAGGCGTCCACGACCACCTGGTAGGCGCGCCCGCGGTACAGATAGCGCAGCACCCACAGGGGATGGTACACCAGGGCAAAGCGGCTGCGCAGCCGGCGCACGAATAACTGAGCCAGGCGATCCAGTCCCGCTTTTTTCTGCACCTGGTCTTGAAATTGGTCATCAGCCTGCTGGCGTGCTGCTCCAAAAGAGCCCACCGGTTCGAAGACCAACCCGCTGCTGTGTAAATTTTCGGCATCGAAAGCCTGCAAGTCCCCCTCTACCGGCGGAACCTGGGTGACCCCAAATTCACCCACGTCACAGGCCGCACCGTTCCACACCATCTCCTGGACGATGCGCACCTCGCGCGGCTCGTAGCGGGAATTTTTCCCGCTGCCGACGCGCTTCTCGCCGAATGCCCAGGCTCCAACCCTGGCCCATACCATCCAGAACGGCAGGTGCACCAGGAAGACCTCGTCCAGCCGGGCTTCTCGCCCTGCGCTGCGGGCGATCGCCCAATTACTGCTGAGAAACCGCTGAAAAGCCTGGATGGCGTTCACTTTCTCTGTCCTCTGCGGGACCTGGTAGCGCCGCAGGCCGCGCTCGCCGCGCACATAAGATCGCATGTCGCAGTACGGGCAGCGCACGATCAGCTGCCCTTCGGGGATCGCCAGGACTCCGCCGCAGCGCGGGCAGGCCAGGCCGTGCGAGGATTCTTTGTCGCTCATATTTTTGCCGCTACCCAGGCAGCCAGGGCGAACAACACCAGCCCCGCCAGCAGTCCACTCCCCGAACAGATCAACAGGCCGAAACCAACTCCCGAACCACCGTTCAGGACATAGCCGGCGATGGGAAAGGTCGCCAGGCACAGGAAGACCAGCGCTGCCGCTCCGCCCACCAGCTGGTAAGGCGCTTCAGCCTTGGCCGGGTAGATATTTGCCAGCACGCCCCCCGTAGCTGCTTCGACCAGCGCCGAATAGGACCTTCCCTGGTAGTTGTATTTGAACGTATACAATGGGATGTGCACCAGCGCCTGTTCCAGGATGCTCTCCTTTTGTACTCCTTTTTCCTCCAACCATGCCCGTGCTGTCTGCAGGGGTACATTCGGTGGGTGGGATTGTGCTTCAATGTCGGCCGTGTACTTGTGTAAATCTCCAGCCGGCAGGTCGATATGGGTGATCTCGCTGATCGATGTCGGTGCAGCCGGTGCCAATTGAACCTGGTCCCGACCGTCTGGCTGGCGGTGTTTGAAATACCAGACCGGGAAATACTCAAAAGAAGAACCGCTCACCGCAGCCTTTTTATCCAGGTCTTTCACGGTCTGGTTGCCTGCCATCCAGCGCCTCAGGGCAGCCTGGGATTTCCCTTCGTCCAGCGTCGGCGCAATATACCAGTGGAAGACCACCTGCGACCTGTCGATGTAGACAGCCGCACTGCAGTACGGGCAGGTCAGGAAAACCTGACCTTCGTCCGGGTGCAGCTCACCGCCGCATTGGGTGCAGTGGATATCCTGACCTGTGATCTGTGGTTGCAATGGATTAACCTTTCCAGGCAGTAAGCTTCATGCGTGACGATTATAGCAGATCAGGAAATTTATGATACACTACAGCGCCTGAAAAAGAAGAGGGAGCGACATGCCCGAAAAACGTGAGACTCATCCGATCGAAATCGCAGGAATTTACCGTGAGCTGCCCCTGTTCGAAGTGGCTCCCGGGGTGCGCATTGCCGTGCTCAACATCCTGGGGGATATCGAGCTGGTGGAAGCCTGCGCCGAAGCGCTGGCAGACCAGCTCGCCAGCCAGGAATATGATGTCCTGGTCACCGCCGAGGCCAAGAGCATCCCGCTGATCCACGCCCTGGCGGTAAAGACCCGCAAGCCCTATGTGGTGCTGCGCAAAGTTTACAGGCCCTACATGGGCGAAGCACTATCGGCCGAAACACATTCCATCACCACCGGCAGAAACCAGTGCCTGTACCTGGACGAGAAAGACCGCTCTTTACTGGCAGGAAAAAAGGTCGTCCTGCTGGACGATGTGATCAGCACGGGATCCACGCTGCGCGCTATGGAGCAGCTGATGAGAGAAGCGCAGGCAACCGTGACCGAAGAAGCCGGCATCCTCACCGAAGGTGATCAACAGCAGTGGATGCACATCGTGGCCTTAGGTCACGTACCGATCTTTACAGATTGATCTTTCCATCCGTCCTTTGCCGCTGAACGTCGACTTTCATTCTCCGCTGGGGAAAGTATAAATCCTTTCACCGATCTGCCGGCATGTCCTACATGTAGGGTAAACCCTGGCCAAGTTCGCCAGGATTGGCTGTTAGTTTGCACTGGACAAGCTGACAGCTTGTCCTACATGTAGAGGCTGCCCCAAAAGTCTGGGGCAGCCTCGTATTCACTTCAGGATGGTGAGATTCGCGAGTGCTTATTGCACTTCGAAATAAACAGAAGTAGCAAACTCATCATCTACGTATAAATCAACCCGGTAGGTCCCGATCGACCAGGTCCCGCTGCTCAGGCTGAACCAGGTATCGCCGACACCCGAAACGTCGACTGAATACGAATCGATGAAATCATTCTGAGCTGCCTGGGTATCATCCGCATACCATTCGGCCCGGAGCGGAACAAGGCCCGATGTGCTGAAGTTGACGATGCAGTAGAAAAAGTCGTTCGGTCCGTACACGGTGGTCGGGGAGATTCCGTCCTGGTCGAAGGACATGAAGGCGCTGGTGATGCTGCCGCTGCCGCCGGTGGAGCTCACATCTTCAATCGTAAAATCAACTGCCTGTGCCAAAACATCAGCGATGTATAGCTCGACCTGGTAGCGGCCTGGCTTCCACGGTTCGGAGGCGGTTGGAGTATAGCTGACCCAGTTCTGGGCGCTGCTCTGCATCTCGAACGGCAGCTCGTCGAGGACGGTATTCAACGGCGTTCCCTGCGCGTCCTTGGCCACCCACACCGCTTTCATTTTGACGGGTTGCGTGGTTTCCAGGGTGAAAATGGTGTAAACCACCTCCTGCGGTGTAAAGCGGGTGGCAGGGTCGTTGCCGTTTTCGTCACGCGCCATGAAAGCCTGCGTGATTCTGGCTGTGGTTGCGCTGCCCTCGGCCGTGGGTGGGAGCGTGGGAGCTGCCTGGGTCGGTGCCGCCGCAGTCGGCGTGACCTGTGCCGTCTGCGAAGCCTTGACATCGAAATTGAGCGTTCGATCCAGTTTGTCGTTCAAGAACACTTCGGCTTTATAGGTTCCCGCCGGCCACAGCTTGGTATTGCTGAGCGTGAAAGTCAGCGTCCCGCTGCCCGAGGTCAGCTCGTGGTCGTCGATGAGCTTGTTGTCCTCGTCGCTTTCCACATCCACGGTGGAAAAGGCTGTTTTCACCTTGGTGTCATCGGGGGCGCTGCCCAATTCCACCTTCACATACACCGTCTCGTTCTGCTCAAAAGTGGTGGTACGCTGGTCGCCCGCCTCGTTTCGAGCCGTCCAGGCATCATCGATACTGGCTGAATTGAAATTGACTGCGCACGCCATGGTCGCTAAAACGAAGGCTAAAAATGCGAATAAAAGCTGCTTTCTCTTCATCTCTGTCTCTCCTCAGGACATATCCAAATAATTGGTTGTCAAATCCCGTCCCAACATTCCGCAGGGGAATGAATAACGCCGCCATTATCGCTTTCGCAGATAGATTGGCAGCATGGGCAAGATTTTACCACAAGTGCGATGAGATTTGTCTGGAATTAATGCGCCAGGGATCGCTGGCTGGTGCTTCAGGCAGCGGGTTGTGACAGCATCAGCTGCGCTGCGCCTCTGCCGATTTGGACCGCGTAGTTCGTCCCCCGGTCCCACGGGTATACCTGGCTCATGCTGGCGAAGAACAGGCCGGGCACCGGCGTGGCGATGCCAGGGATATTGCGCGAGTGGTTGACCAGCGGCACCGGCTGGGCATAGCGGGTGCGGAACAGCCAGGATTTTCGCACCCAATCCGGCCGGAAGGCGGGATTGAAACGCGGCAGGGCCGTCATAAAGCGCTCCAGCAGCTCCTCCTGGCTCAGCTGGAAATACTCGTGCTCGGGCTCCAGGTAGTCCCCCATATAAACGATGTGATCGCCGCCAAAATTCGCCGCTGCCAGGAAATTCGTGTGTTCCACCAGCGCCAGAAATGGGTACCCTGCAGACTTGGGAAGGTTGTACCAGTAATAGCCCTGCTCGGACAGGCGGTGTGACAGTGCCAGCACCATCACCACTGCTCCCATGCTCTTCAGGTCCAGCAGGCCCTTCAAATACCCGGCAGGCAGGTCCGGCGCCAGCCGGGCCATCAGCTCGGGCGAAGTGGTGACCAGCACCTGGTCGAAATCCTGCGGACCGGCAGGAGTTTGCAACACCAGCCGGCCATCGACGGCCGGCGATATCGACTCGACCGGCATCGAAAGCTGGATGTCCACCCCGCCTTCCCTCAGGTGTGATGCAAACTGGTCGGCAAAAGCCTGGAAGCCTCCCTGGTAGGTGCCCAATCGTGTGGTGCGGGCCTTCAGCCGCGCCCACATCCAGGCCATGTTGACCTGCCGGGCATACTCCTGGCCGAATTTTCCAACCAGCAGCGGCTCCCACATCATCTCGTACACGCGGTCGCCCGCCCAGCGCCGCATCCAGGCATCGACGCTGTGTTTTTCGAGAGCCCGCCAATTGCTCGTCAATCTTAAGAACAGGCCCACCAGTCCGAAACGCGCCTTGTTCACTCCCCATCCCAGCCCGGGAAAGACCAGTGCCTTGAGAATGGAGTCGAAGGGATAGAACTTCCCCTGGTAGTACATCACCGTGTACGGGCGCGGGAACAGGACCTTATCGCTCCAGCCCAATTCATCGATCAATCCCAGGATATGGCGGTCGGTTGCAAACCAGTGGTGGTAGAACTTCTCCACCGACCAGCTCCAATGCGGCTCGCTGATGCCGCTGGCCAGCCCCCCGGCCTGGCTGCCGGCCTCGAACACCGTCACCTTGTTCCCCGCCCTCGACAGGTCGTAGGCTGCCGCCAGACCGCCGAATCCCGCCCCAATAATTGCGATCCGTCTCATGCCTGGGCTTTTACCTGGTTCAGCTTGTCGCTCACTTTGATCCCTTCGCGCAGCAGGTAATAGGCACCGATCAGGGTGATCGGTAGCCACAGCGCGGCGTGCAGTACCAGGGTGTAAGCGGCAGCCAGGGTTTTTTCGATCCCGTAAGCCTGCAGTACGGCAATCCCCGGGGCGTCGAAGGTTCCGATGTAGCCTGGCGCCGAAGGGATGGTGGTGGCCAGGTTGACGATGCCGTTCATCAGCATCAGGGTGAAGAAGCTGACCTGGAAAGGAAAGGCATGCATCACAAACCAGTACTTGAGTGTTTCCAGCAGCCAGATCACCACCGATGAGAGAAAGACCATCAGCACTTCGCGCGGCGAGCGCAATGACTCCAGCCCGGACAGGAAGCGTATCACCACTCCCAGCACTTTCTCCTGCAGGTAGATTGGTTCTTCCGCGTCTGCAACCTCCACCAGCGCTGGTTGAGGCGGAAGAGCCGGGTCTGCGCTTAAGGATTTCTCCCTACCCGGTATGCGCCGGCGAATTGCGGACTTGAGATCGGGCGGGGTAAATACCTGGGGGATTAGTCGCTCCACAATCCGGCGTACCAGCTGTTCGACACGAAAGGGGTACATGGCAGCAATCACGAAGCACAACAATACACCCAGGAACACGCCAGCGCCGGCGATCGCCAGCGTGCGGATGTCGCCGATGAAACCCGAGCTGCTGGTCAGGCGCGCCAGCTCCGGCAGGTTGAGAAAGACGAATGCCAGCATGACAACGCCGTCGAAGACGCGCTCTACGATAATCGTTGCCAGCGAGGCGGAAACCGGGACATCCTCTTTTTCCTTGAGAATTACCGCCCTCAAGACTTCACCTATGCGCGCCGGGTAGATATTGTTGCCCATGTAGCCGATAGCCACAACCGGGAACATGCTGCGGGTGGGAATCGACTTCACCGGGCGCAGCAGGTAGTGCCAGCGCCAGGCGCGTGCCCATACCGCTATCAAATATACACCGACGCCGGGTATCAGCCACAGGTAATTGGCATTCCCCATCGCCTGTGCCAGGGCCTGTAAATGTAAGCCGCGCAGGGCCAGGTACATAAAAAAGATGCTGATCACCACTCCCAGCCAGAACTGCCAGCGCTTCATGGCGCCATTCTACCATGTATAATTTTGGGTATGAAAAGCATGCTGCGCATCCTGCTCTTAACCCTGATCCTCCTGTCTGTGGCAGGTACCCTGGTTTACTGGTGGGGATTACCCGAGGTCGTCTCGCTGTATCCGCCGGATGGCTCCAACGACGTGCGAGCCAGCAGCGAAATCCGCATGGAATTCTCCAAGCCCATGCAGGCTGATTCGGTCCTCGAGCGCCTGAGCATCGAACCCTCCACGCCGGGCCGCTTCGAATGGCAGGACCTCACACTGGCTTTTATTCCAGACCAGCCCTGGCAGGCCGGTACGGCGGTAAAAGTGCAGCTGGAGCCGGGTTCAAAAACCTCCGGTTCGCTCTCTTTCCACATGCGCCAGGGAGCGTCCTGGTCGTTTCGCATCCGCCAGCCGGCACTGGCTTACCTGTATCCCACCGGAGAGCCTGCCAATATCTACTCCCTCGACCCGCTCACCGGCGAAAGCAAAGCAATAACAGCCCATCCACTGGGAGTGATGGATTTCTCCGTCGCCGCTGCCGGGACAGCCATTTACTACAGTGCCCAGACGGAGGGCGGGAACAGCGCCGTTTACCAGCTGCGGCTGGATTCCGACCCGCTCCCGGCTCAAGACGGAAGCACGCCCGAACTTGCTGAGGCAACCCTGGTGTGGGAATGTCCGCAGGCCCTGTGCCGCCTGCCTGTTGTATCTTCGCAGGGGGATTGGCTGGCTTATGAACGCACTCCCCACCCGGGCTCCGACGCGGCCGATTTTCCCCGGGTCTGGTTGTTAGCTCTGGCCTCCAACGGCCTCCCGCAGCAGGCTGCTTCCCCGGAGCTGGCTGGAGAACCCGATCACCAGACCCTGCAGCCCTCATGGTCTTCCGATGGCTACCTTTCCTTCTACGACAGCGACCAGTCGACCTTCGTAATCCTGGATCCAGCCAGCAGAAGCACCAGCCTGTTCCCCAACCAGACCGGGCAGCCCGGGGATTGGCATCCCAGCGGCAGGTATTTCGTGGCCCCGGAGATCAACTTCCTGGATACCAATATCTCCGAGAACCTGGCGGGATTGCAGGCGCTGGCAAACAGCCACCTGCTGCTCTTCGACCGCCTGCAGGAAAGCACCCAGGATTTATCGCAAGAAATCGAAGCTGAAGACACCTCACCCTCCTTTTCCCCCGATGGCACAACCCTGGCCTTCGCACGCAAATACCTGGACAAACTGCGCTGGACTCCCGGCCGCCAGATCTGGATGATGCACCTGTCTCCCGGCCTCGAGCCGGGTTCAAGCAGCCAGGCCCGCCCCCTGACTGCTTCCCCAGACTTCAACCATCACGAGCTGGCCTGGAATCCGAACGGCGAGCAGATTGCCTACGTTCGCTTCAACCAGACCACACCCATCGAGCCACCTGAAATCTGGCTGTTGGACCCGTTCACTGGCCGTACCGTAAAATTAATCACCGGAGGCTACGCACCAGCATGGATACCCTGATTCAAACCAGACAGCCAGCTCCCGGCTTCAGCCTGCCCGACCTGCAGGGCAGCCTTCACAACCTGGAAGAAGCGCGCGGGAAGATCCTGGTGCTGAATTTCTGGTCGGCGGAATGCCCGTGGGCAGAACGCGCAGACCGGGATGTCACAAGCTTGCTACGTGGGTGGAGTGAGGAAGTCCTGCTGTGGACGATCGCCTCGAACAGCAACGAACCAGCGGAGCTTCTCCAGCGTGTCTCCGAGGGTCGCGGTCTGAAGCCTGTGCTGCACGACGCCCAGCAGCAGGTCGCCGCTCTCTTCGGCGCCCAGACCACACCGCATTTCTTCGTCCTCGACCAGCAGGGAGTGTTACGCTACCAGGGCGCCCTGGACGATGTCACCTTCCGGCAGCGGGAGCCGAAGCGCTTTTATCTTCACGAGGCGGTTCAGGCGCTGCTTGCAGGCCGCCTGCCCGACCCGGCTGAGACCCTCGCCTACGGCTGTGCGATAGTCCGGCATTAGCCGCATCATTCCTCAATCTCCAGCCGCCGGGCACTGCTCCATGTGCAAATATTTCTGGCACTCCTCCAGGGTCAGTGCGCGCGTCAGGCGGTTTTTTGCCAGCGCCACCAGGTCGTCAATCTTCAAAAGAAACACCCGCACCACCCCATCGGCGCTGCCCACTGCCAGCTGATCGCCCCCGAAATTGGGGTTGAAAGCCACCCCTACCACACCTCCCTCGCTGCCTGGCAGGGTGTAGGTCTCCTTGCCGGTTGCCACTTCCCAGACCCTGGCCGTGTTGTCGCCGCTGCCTGTGGCAAGCCATTTTCCATCTGCGCTGAAGGCCAATGACTGGGTATCAGCTCCGGGTGCAGTCAGGGTTAGAAGTTTTGCGCCGCTGGTCGGGTTCCAGAATATGGCCGCGCCGTCCGCGGCTCCGCTAACCAGGATGGTCCCATCAGGGTTGAAGGCGATGTCTTTCGGATTGATATTCCCTTCCAGCGTTTGCAGCAAATTCCCGCTATCCGCTTCCCACAGCTTCACCGTCTGGTCGGTGCTGGAGGTCGCCAGTAT